>WNGB01003293.1_pt1 | contig 25519 bp, 28 predicted proteins | sample 5400681 | NCBI WGS metagenome assembly WNGB01 (sample SAMN13153367, study PRJNA577476) | soil metagenome | isolation source: 115 cm soil or saprolite under grassland replicate 2 | place: USA:California | collected 2016-06-15
AGCGTGACCTGGATCTCGGTGCGCGCGTAGCCATCGCAGACCAACACCACGGTGACTGTTCCAGTGATTAATCCCGTCAGCGTGAAGTTCCCGTCAGTGCCGGTCGTCGTGGAATGCCCCTGCGCGGTTACCTGAACGCCGCCGATCACGGGGCGCCGGTCGGCGTCACGTGCACGGACCCGCGCAAGGTGGCGATTGCGGAGCTCGGACCCGTGGAAGATCCGCCGCACGCCGACCCGAACAGCACGGCGAGCAGCGCCGTGGCGCGGAACAGCCGAAGCAGGAGGCTGGGATGCATGCGCCAGAGTCTCAGCCTCTGCCGGATTCCCGGCAACCGGCGAATTCCCTGAACAAATAGTTATTAAATCCCGCAGGCACCGCGTTTGCGCCTTGCCGCGCCATGCGCGAGCTGACCATCGGGATGGCGGGCGCCGGCGGTGACGGCGTGGTCTCGGCGGGCGAGTCCCTCATCACCGCCGCGGCCCTCGAGGGATACCATGCGATCCTCACCAAGAGCTTTGGACCGCAGATCCGCGGCGGCGAGTCGTCATTCCGCCTTCGAATCTCGACGGCGCCCGTGTACACGCCGGCAGGAATGCTCGACGTGGCGATCGCGCTGAACTGGGACGACTTCCTGCGCTTCGGCGCGGAGCTGCCCGTCGGCGGACAGACGATCCTGATCTACGACGCGCAGCACGCCGCCGGCCCAGGCGTCTCGCAGCTGGCGGGCATGACGCCTGGCGAGATTGTCGGCGCACCCATCGCCGCACTGGCGCGCGAGATCGCCGGCCACGACGGCGCAAAGAACACCGTCGTCCTCGGCCTGCTCGCCGAGTGGTTCGGCTTCGTCCCGGATCCGTTGCTCGCAGGGCTTCGCAAGCGATTCGCGAAAAAGAGCCAGGAGGTTCTCGAGCGCAACGAGCGCGCGTTCGACGCGGGACGCCGGTACGCCGAGCAGCATCCGATCGCGAGCGCTCGACGCCTGGCGCCTGCGCGATTGCCCGGAGAATCGGCGCGACCGACACTGCTGGCCGACGGCAACGAGATGTGCGCGGCCGCGGCGATCGTCGCCGGCTGCACCTTCTTCGGCGGCTACCCCATCACGCCCTCGACAGAAATCATGCACTTCCTCGGGCGCGAGATGTGGAAGCACGGCGGCGTGGTCCTCCAGGCGGAGGACGAGATCGCCGGCGCCGGCGCCGCGGTCGGCGCGTCCTTCGCCGGGAAGAAAGCCATGACGGCGACGTCCGGCCCCGGCATGTCGCTCAAGACCGAGATGCTCGGCCTCGCGAGCATCGCAGAGCTGCCGCTCGTCTGCGTCAACGTTCAGCGCGGCGGACCCTCAACCGGAATGCCGACGAAGAGCGAGCAATCGGATCTATTCCAGGCTGTCTTCTCCGCGCATGGTGACGTCGTCCGTCCCGTGCTCGCGCCGACCGGCGTTGCGGACATGTTCGCGACCACGGTCGAAGCGTTCAACATCGCGGAGCAGTACCAGACGCCGGTCATCCTGCTGTCGGATGGCGAGATCGGGCTGCGCAAGGAAGTCGTCGATCGGATCGATCCGGCGGCATTCACCATCGTCGATCGCCGCCGTCCGTCGCCGCGCGAGCTCGAGTCCTACGCGCGCTACGCGTTCACGGAATCGGGAATCAGTCCGATCAGCGAGCCCGGCATGGCGGGAGGCAACTATCTGGCTGCCGGCATCGAGCACAACGAGCACGGCGCGCCATCTTCAGGCGGCGCCAACCACGCTCGCATGAACGAGAAGCGCATCCGCAAGCTCGATCCGTTGACCCGCTGGCGTGGCGCGGCCACTGTCGTCGGCGATCCCGATGCGCCAATCGGACTCATCGCCTGGGGCAGCGTCGCGGGCATCGCGCGTGACGCGCTGCAGCGCGCGGATGCGCTCGGCGTGCACGCGAAGCTGCTGGTGCCCATACTGCTGTATCCCGTTGCGCAGCCGGCCTATGACGATTTCTTCGCGTCGATCCGCGCGGGATTGATCGTCGAGCAGTCGTCACAGGGACAGCTCTATCGGCTGCTGCGCATGTTCGTGACGATTCCGTCCGGCGTCACCTCATTTGCCAGGAGCGGCGCGAACCCATTCACGCCGGCGGAAATCGCGGAACGCCTCGCCGGACTCGCGCAGCAACTGCAGCGCTCTCGCGTCCCCGAGCTACAGGTGGCGGTGGATTGATGCAGGCCAAAGATTACAAGTCGGAGCTGAAACCGATCTGGTGTCCCGGATGCGGCGACTACGGAGTCGTGCAGGCGATCTACCGCGCGTTCGCGAATATCGGAAGGGCGCCGCATGAGATTGCATTCGTCTCCGGAATCGGCTGCTCGAGCCGCATTCCCGGGTATACGACGACCTACGGGTTCAATACCGTCCATGGACGCGCGCTGCCGATCGCGCAGGGAATCAAGTTGTCGCGTCCCGATCTGCTGGTACTTGCCGCGGGCGGCGACGGCGACGGCTTCTCGATCGGTGGCGGTCACGTGCCTCATGCCATCCGCCGCAATCCGGACATCACCTACATCGTGATGGACAATCACATCTACGGGCTGACGAAGGGTCAGCTCTCGCCGACCTCGCCGCGCGGCCTCGCCACGGCGTCATCCGTGTACGGCAGCCTCGAGGATCCGGTGAATCCGCTCCTTTACGTGCTCGCGTACGGCGCGCGATTCGTCGCGCAGGGCACGCCGGCGGACATGCCGGGACTCGCGTCGATCATCGAGGAAGCGATTCGATTTCCCGGCTTTGCATTCGTAAACGTGCAGTCGCCGTGCGTGACCTACGGCCAGCCCGAGGCACAGCTGAAGCAGCACAAGGCCGAGATGCGTGCACTGACGTCATGCGGCCACGATTCGTCGAATCGTCTGGCGGCAATGGAGCTCGCGCAGGATTACGGGAAGGTGCTCTACACGGGCGTGTTCTACCGCGATCCCGATCCCGGTCCCACGTTCGAGCAGGCAGTCGCGGAGCGGCATGTCGCACAGAGAGCGTCCGCTGACCAGCGCACTCGGGTGTTAGACCTGTTCGCGGTTGCGTAACAGCCTGACGCGCGGCTTCACGGGCAGCCAGCGGTCGCACGCGCGGCACGCGGTCGTGTCCTCGATCGGCCGCGGCACGCTATCTACGCGGCAGCTCCAGGGATACTCTTCCGCCGCGATCCAGAACGGATGCGCGAGAAACAGCGTTGGCTCGGCCCATTGGCAGCGTTGTCCGTAACGAAGCTCCATATATCACCTCCAGCCATCCACCGGGATTCACCAGCCACCGAGATACTGACCGCCATCGACGCGCAGTACCTGTCCCGTAATCGCCTCTCCGCCGGGTCCGCAGAGAAACGTCACGGCCCTCGCCACGTCCGCGGGCTCGAGCAGCTTGCCCATCAGACTCTCCGAGACCGCCGCATCCACCACGTCGCGCGGCAGCGCATCGGTCAGCGGTGTGCGCACCCACCCTGGTTCGATCACGTTGACGCGGATTCCGAAGCGGCCGGTCTCACGCGCGGCCGTGCGCGCCAGTCCAATCAGCCCCGCCTTGCTGGCCGAGTAAGCGCCCGTGCCGAGCTTGCCGCGCGATCCATTGATCGATCCGATCAGGACCGCGCGTCCGCCCGCCGCGCGTCGCAGCGCGGGAATCCCGTGACGCAGAAGCAGGAACGCGCCGCGGAGGTTGACCGCCATGATTCGATCCCATTCGTATAACGGCATCTTCCACAGCACGGCATCGTGCGAGATCCCCGCAGCGTGAACGAGCAGATCCACGCGCCCGTGGCGGCGGTCGATTTCCGCCATTGCGGCGCTCATCGATGCGTCGTCGCGCACGTCCGTGTCGATCCAGCCGTTCCCTGCGCCGGCCTTCGCCACGTCGAGCGAATACGCGATCGCGCCCGCCGCCGTAAGATGCTCGATGATGGCGCTCCCGATCCCGCCCGATCCACCGGTAACGGCGGCGACTCGGCCTGCGAGCGGAAGTTGACTCACGCCGGCACCCTGGCCCGTTTCGAGAGCAGGTCATGGCGATACTGCGCCCACAACGCCGCACCGAGTGCGCCGGCGAAGATCGACTGCGGATGCGTACGGATCGTGATGTTCAGCTTTTCGGAAGCCGCTCTCTCCCGCAGGGCGCTTGCGAGCCCCTCGTCGGCGGCAAGGCCTCCAGTGATCAGGACTTCCCCTTCGGCGCCCGCTGCCTGCAGCAGCTTCACGTAACGCCCCGCCATCGAAAGGTGGATGCCCCGGACGATGTCGGATGTGGTGATTCCGCGGCTGACCATGTTGATGACATCGGTCTCGGCCAGGACGGCGCAGATGCTGCTGACCGGCTGCGGGTTCGTCGCCTTGCACGACAGCGGTCCGACGTCGTCCAGGGTTACACCCAGATAACGCGCGACGTTCTCGAGGAACTGCCCCGAGCCGGACGCGCACTGATTGGTCATCCGGTACGAGAGCACGCGGCTCCGCTCGTCGATGCGCAGCGCCCGCGCGTGCAGCGCGCCGACATCGAGAACCGCACGCGCCGTGGGAACAAGGAAGCTGGCGCCACGCGCGTGCGTCGTCATGCCATAGAAATGTCCGCGCCGGAAGTCCACGAGCTCCCCTTCGCCGGTGCTCGCAACATACGCGATGTCGTCGCGCGTGAGCGAAGCCTCCGCAAGGGCGCCGGCATACCCGTCATCGATCACCTTGCGCAGCTCGCGCCGCCGAATTCGATCGCAGTGCAGGACGGCCACTTCCGGGCCGTCATCGCATGGCTGCCGCACGATCGCGATCTTCACGGCGCTGGATCCGACGTCGATTCCAGCCGTGATCCAGCCGCGCTCTGCAGCGACGGTCATGCCGCCTCGGCCCTGCGTGCAAACAGCGCCGCGCCGAGGGCGCCTGTGTAGATCGACTCCGGAGAGATGTTCAGGCGGCGATCGCCGTAGTTCTCCTGGACCAGCGTGGTCAGCGCCGCCACCGCTGCCGCATTGCGCGCGACGCCGCCGGTAAATGTGAACTCGTCCGCCACGCCCCCCGACCTCGCCAGCAGCGACATCGACCGCAGGACGATGGCGCGGTGCAGCCCCGCGAGGATGTCTTCACGCCGCTGCCCCAGGGCCAGCCGCTCGCGCAGCTCCGCGCTGGCGAAGACGGTGCACGTGCTGTTGATCTTGACGCGCGTCCGGCTTTCCTGGGCGATTGGTCCGAGCTCGTGCACGCCGACGTTCATTTCGTCGGCGATGTATCCGAGGTAGCGGCCGCAACCGGCGGCGCACCGATCGTTCATCTGAAAACTCGTCACGATGCCGTTCGCATCGACCTGAATGGCCTTCGTGTCCTGGCCGCCGATGTCGAGTACCGTGCGCGTTGCAGGAAACATCACGTGCGCGCCGAGCCCGTGACACAGGATTTCGCTGCGGATCTGTTCTTTCGGGAACGGCAGCCGCTGACGCCCGTATCCTGTGCCGACGCTGGCGACCTCGTGAAACTCCAGGTCACGAACGCGAATCACGACATCGCGTATCGCGCCGGCGACCTTCGCATCCTCACGCTTCTGGAGGATCCGGTCCAGCGCTGGGCCAATGTGTGTTTCGAACAGGTTGTCCGCGGCCGTGTTCTCGACAGGCAGGATGGCAGCATCGAACAGGCTGGCGAGCACGTCGAACGTGATCCCTTTCGGTTCGGCGCGTCGTTCGGCCAGGTGCATATACTCCGCGGCGGCAACGTCACGGAAGAAATCGCTCTTTCGCGCACTGAACGGACCGCACATCTCAGGCGCTCCATCGCGCATCTCGTCGCCAATCGCGTCGACGATGGCATGGAGCGCGGCGGCGAACGCTTGATAGCGCGGCAGGGACGCGACGTCGTGCAGTGCACTACGCAGAAGCGTCAGCTGCGCGAGATGCTGTTGAAGCCGGAAGCTGCGCGACAACGCCGGCAGCAGCGCGCCCGCCCGCTCAGCGAGGATCGAGGTTGCTCCCAGCGCCGCCTGCGTCAGGTGAAACCTGGCGGCGACAAATGCTTCCTGCCGCGCGATGCCACACGCGACGTCGTAGTTGCTGCGGCTGTTCGTGATTCCGCGTCCGATCGCCTGCCCCTCTACGTCGAGCACAACGGCCTTCGTCGTCGTCGAGCCGAGATCGATACCGACGAAAACGTCCATGGCGCTCATGCGCTGACCGCTGCCCCTCGGCGCTGATCCAGCATCTGCAGGTAACTCTCGACACGGTTCTTGATGTTAGATGCGGAGAAATAGCGCGGATCGACGAGGTCGCTTTCGATGAAACCACCAGGAACGCCGGTGCGCTGTTCCAGCTGGCGCAGCATCAGGAGCTGGCCGACGCTGAAGGAATTGCAGCTCTTGACGCTGTTGATCAGGAAGCCGTCGGCGCGGTACTCGCGGACGTAGCGCTCGAGCAGCGAGACGCGCGACGGAAGTCCGAGGTTCGTGTAGCAACCGAGGCAATAGTCCGCGAGCGTCTCGAGTGGATGCGCCGGATCGTGGCGGAACCCCTGATCGTACAACCCGCCCACCTTCGTGTAGCTGCTGGCAACGACGACCGCGCCTTCGTCGGAGAACATCTTCCAGAATTCGCGGAAGCTGGTCCAGTTCGGCGGCCCTTCCACGACAAGCCGATACCGCTCCTGCCCCATCGGGCCGTCAGGCGTAATCGGCCCGCCCCCCGCGCGCATGCGCGCTTCGACTTCTTTGCGAAGGAGACGGTAGTAGTCGATGGCTTCCTGCGTTCCGCGGAACGCGCTGAAGATGGGGCCGACGTAATAAACGCCGCCGAAGTACGCGTCGATTGGCGACGGCGTGTGTTTCGCGCTTTCGAGGACGCGCACGAAGTCCTCTTCCGCTTCCGCCGACAGCGCGAGCCGTTCCCGCAGTGCCGCTTCGTCGTAGCGCCGCCCGCTCACCTGCTCGAGCATCGGGATCACTTCCGTGCGAAGCTGCCGGACGACGTAGTCGCGCTGATGGGGCTCGATGACTCCGTCAGGCTGATACGGAACGTGCAGCATCGCGACCGGACAGTCGTACTCCTGGCGCAGCAGCTCGAACCACTTCATGAACGTGAAGCAGCCCGTGTACGACAGGAGCAGCAGATCCGGTTTTGGCAGCGGCTGGCCGGTCGGCCCGATGTTTCCGCTGCGGAGCATGCCGATGTCGCACTTCACGTAGGTGCAGACGTCCTCGCTGTGGCCGCCCTTCTCGGCCGCCGCGATGTATCCCGCCGACTTGTTCCGCATCGCCGACTGCAGCGCGTTGATTTCCGGAAGGACTGGCAGCAGGTCGAACGAGCGCAGCAGCTCCGTTAGATTCCCCGGAACGAACGTGTAAACGACTTTCTTGCCCTGATCGCGGGCCCGCGCCAGCGCGTCATAGTGGCCGCCGATCAGCTCCTTCTGCAGGAGCATGCTTGGTTCCTTCTGGACCGCGCGCGGCTGCGTCATGCCTGGCTCCAGAGGCGAATCGAATCGGAGAAAGTGCCCGCCTGCTCGCGGATGACGGCGAACTGTCCCGTGTCTTCGGAGTACTTGAACTGCGTGTGCGGGATGCTGGCGCGGTCGAGCGCCGCGACGAGCATCGGCTGGTCGAGCAGCGCCGGATCGCAGAAGCTGGGCGCGCAGAAGATCACGCCCTCCGCTTCGAGCCGGCGTACCGATTCAACGAGCCAGCTGCCGCGTTTCCCTTCGGGCTCGTACATCGACGCCGTACGGACGTGCGACGACAGGAACGCCTGCGCCAGGTTCTCGAGCGGATCGCCCGTCACGGACACCTCATCCGTCAACCATCGCAGTCCCAGCAGCAGGTCGTCGTCCACAATCCAGCAGCCGGCGCGCTCGAGAGTGACGAGCAGGCCTACAGGTGGCTGCTCGCAGAACATGCCGACGACGACGACGCGGGAGCGATCCTGGTCGTGGCGATCGGGATCGAGCCCGGCCTCTCGGGTGTACTCATTCACGAAAGCGGTGTGTTCTTCCGGCGGCAGCAGGTTGCCGGCGCGAACCACCTGGTACATCTCCGCGGCGGGATAGCACCACGGTTGTCGCGCGCGTGCTTCGTACAGGGCGCGCAGGGCTCGGCGGTGCTCGTTATAGACGAGGATTGAGGCACGAAGCGAGTCGTCGGAGACCGGACGCCCTGCAAGCCGTGAGAAATCCTCGCGCAGCACGTCGAGCTCGTGACGCCAGAAACGCCCGCCGACTTTGGGATCGAAGTTCTGCGGCAGGTCGACGTAGTGCACGTACCGATCGGGAAACAGCAGGCGCCACATGCCCGAAAGGTTCCGGATGACGTCGCAAATCGACGGGAACAGCATGCCGTCGAGCGCATCGAGACGACCGCTGAGCGCAAGCTCGATCGTGCTCCGCGGGATGTGGCAGATATAGCTCTGGAAGTACGCGTCACCCCGGATGATCTCGAGACGGTCCCCACCGCCGACGATTCCTACGGGAAGCATGCCGGCCGCGTGAATGAGCTCGCGTGGAACCGCGATAGGCAGGTGTCCAATCGCGCGCCTGCCAGGCGCGGCGTCTCTCCAGGCGCGGACACTGTCGAGCGACAGATCGTTCGTCAGCATCTCGGCGCGGTTGACGATGGCGGCAAGCGCAGGAGTCATTTCGTCGTCACCACGCTCCATCGCGGTTCGCGCTTTTCCAGGAACGCCCGAATCCCCTCGACGGCGTCAGGATTCTTCATCAACCGATCGAGATAGAGGCGCTCGGCAATCGGCAGAGAGTGATCCATCGCGTGAATCACGTCGCGCCTCGAGGCGGCGGCGGCGAAACGGAGGCCGCACGCGGACCGCGGCAGGAACGAGGAGGACAGCCACGTCTCCAGCGCGGTGTCGAGCTCGCCATCAGGTACGTCCAGCGCGACGAGGCCGATCGCCTGCGCCTCGCGGCCGCTGATCGAGTTCCCGGTCAGGATGAGCGCTGCGGCGCGCGCGCTTCCGATCCGCGCCGGCAGCAGGACGGAGGCCGCCGGCGGGAAGACGCCGAGTTTGATCTCCGGGCACCCGAGTTGCGCTCCTTCTTCCGCGATCAGCAGATCGCAGGCGAGCGCGAGCTCGAGTCCGCCGCCAAGGCACTGGCCGCGGATGGCGGCGATGGTTGGCGCCGGCACGTCCAGCAGGTTGCGCAGCAGTCCGTGGAGCGCCGCGAGGGTCGGCGCGATCCGGTCCGGCAGATGTTCTTCTACGCTCGCGCCGAAGCTGAAATGCGATCCCTCTGCGGCGATGACGAGCGCGTGCAGGTCGCCGCGCGAGTGCAGCTGCCTGACGGCGGTGTTGAGGTCCGCGATCATCGGCGCGTCGAGGATGTTGGCCTTCGGCGCGCGCAGCGTGAGCCGCGCGATCCGTCCACCGTGCGGAAATTCGAGCGATGCCTTGGACAACGCCATCAGACCTTCTCCGCCACGCCCGCAGCCCACGGCGCAATCTCGCGCACGAGCTCCTCGCTCCACTTCGCTCCCTCGGCCATCCGCTGGCGCAGGCGCACGAAATCCACCTCGCGCGCGTCGCGGTTGCCGTAGTGGAACGCGCGGAAGCCAGCGTTCGCCTCCGTCATCATGTTCAGCGCCAGCCACGCGCGGTTCGTTTCGCGGTTGCGATCCCAGTGCTCGAGTTTGTGCTTGCGAAGACTCTGGATCGTCTTCGACAGACAGTCCGGCATCGTGTAGAGCAGCTTCGTGACGAGCGCGTCCACCGCCTCGTCGAGGCGTGACAGATCGATCTGTCCCTTCAGCAGCAGTGCCTTTCCGCGTTCGCGGTCGTCACCCGTCTTCCATTCACCGAGCACGAGGCGTCCGAATTCGTCCAGCACGCGATCGGTCACGACCAGCGGATTCGGCAACCATTTGCCCTGCAGACGAAGGGCGGGCACGATTTCGGTCAGTCCGCCATAAGCGTAGAAGCGATGCGCGCTCCACATCTCGCACAGCGTGCAGCTCACCATTGCGCGTTCGATCCCGACGAACAGCGGCAGGAAGTCGGTGCTCCCGCCGTCGGGCGCCGAGCCGTGGCGCGGCCCCGCCTGGCTGAACGCGGCGAGGTCGCTGGCGATCGAGTAGTCGCAGGCCATCCCGATTTCCTGGCCGCCGCCGACCCGCATTCCGTTGACCCGCGCGATGACCGGCTTGTCGCATTCGAGGATCGCGCTGACCATATCGTTGAAGAGCCGCATGTACTGGCGGTACTCGGCCGGCGATCCTGCGTAGTCCTCGGCGTACTCCCTCGTGTTTCCGCCCGTGCAGAACGCGCGATCGCCCGCCCCTGTCAGCACGACCGCGACCGCGCCACGATCGTTCGAGGCCGCATTGAGCGCGAGGATCACTTCCTTCACGATCGACGTCGTGTAGGAGTTCAGCTCGCGCGGATTGTTGAGCGTGATGTACACCGCGTGAAGGCCGGCCACCGGGCGGCCATCACGGTCGTGCACCGGCCGGCGATCCATCAGGATCTCCCGCGGCGTGAAGGGCTCGATCAGATCGTGGTTCTTCATGAGTGGTTCTCGGGTACAAGGATCGCGCGCCGCGTCATCTGGTGATCGATTACGGACTGGAACACGCGCCGTACCTGCGACAGCGGATGCGTCTCGACGAAGTCACCGAGCCTGATGCGACCGCTCAGGACGAGCTCGAGCGCTTCGGGATAACGGTCGGGCGGGCATCCCCAGTTCCCCGCAGCGGTTGCGTCGAGCGCCATCAGGTTCGAAAGTCGAAGTTCTACTGGTGTTGGCGTGTAACCGACGACGGCGAGGTGGGCGCCGAAGTCGAGGAGTCCGAATGCGGTCTGCTGGCCGGCGGGCGTCCCGCTCGTTTCAAAGACCCGCAGGCCGATGCCGCTGCGGCCGCTCTCTTTGACGAACGCGCGCACCGCCGCCTTGATCGATTTCGCGTCGCTGCACGATGGATTCAGTGTGAGGTGCGCGCCGTGTGCAGCCGCCATCGCGAGCCGCCTGTCATCAACGTCGATCGCGACCACTGCGGCGCCGAGCGCCGCGGCGATCTGCACGCCGAAACCGCCCACACCTCCGGCGCCGACGAAGACCGCCACATGTTCGGGACCGAGGCCGGCGCGTCTGGCCGCCTCGTACGGCGTGGTGACGGCGTCGGCGACGACCGAGAGCCACGCGAGCGGCAGCCCGCCGGGCAAGGCATCCGGCACCGCGCACAGTCCCCGGGCAGGAACCCTGACGTGCGTGGCGAAGCCGCCGTCGCCGTCGTTGCCGGGCATGAACTGATCGCGGCAGATGGTGGGCCGGCCGGCGAGGCACGCGCCGCACACACCGCAGGGGATCACAGCGGGCACGATCACCGCCGCACCTTCCCATCGCGTCGCGGCTCGGCCGGCCTTGCTCACGCGGCCGGAAATCTCGTGCCCGAGGACGAGCGGCAGTGGATGCCGTGTCGGTACGCCTCCCACGGCGAAGCCGACGTCGGTGTGGCAGATCCCGCAGCCCGCTACTTCGACAATGACCTCGTCGTGTTTCGGCGCAAGTTCCCCGAGGTCGCGAAGCTCCAGCGGGCGACCGGAGGACACGAGGGCATAGCCGTGGGCCATGTGCTGGTGACGGTGCAATGAGCAACGCCAGTACCAGCCGCGGACTACTCTGTTTACGCCCCTTTTGACGGCCGCGCGGCAGCACTGCCGGGAAGCCGGCAGCCTCAGCGCACCGTGAAGCGGATCTCCTTACCCTGATTCGCGGCGCCGATCTGCACCATTCCTGGCGACAGACTCCGTCGCTGCTCCCGACATAACAACCCAAATTGCCATAGTCCCGGCTCCGGAACTGAGACCTTGAACGAGCCGTCGCCTCTCCGGACGCCCGTTACGATCTGCAAACCGGTGCGCCCCACCGGGCCGACCGCCTGAACGACACACCCAGGATCGCGATCGAGAACCACGAGCAACTCGATGGCTGTCCCGAGGTCGATGTCGCCGAGATCCAGCGTCGGCACCGGTGGGCGCGGCAGCGCGATACGCTTGACCGCGTACGGGCCGCCGCCGACACGCAGTTCTCCTCCTCCTGCCGCAGAGGCCATTACGCTGAAGCGCCCGTCAGTCCCCGTTTTCGCGTCGCCACCCTTCGCATCTGTCAAATCCGCGACTGCGTTGAACGTTGCGGCATCCGGCACGCTGACGATCGCGACACCGTCGACTGGAACTCCGCCGGCGAGAACACGTCCACGGACGATCCCGCTCGCGGCGAGCCGCAGGACTACTTCGGTCTGCGCGGAATCCAGCAGGGCAGACGCGCGTCCGAGCTGCGAGTGAAAAGCCACGATCTCGTAGTCAGCCTCACCGATCCCGTCGACCTGGAACGTTCCGTCCTCGTTCGCGACCGTCTCAGCCGCAAATACTCGGCGTGGCTTCGCATGGCTGCCGGCCGGCGCCGACGGGTCAATCGCGCGAAACACGGTGATGAGCGCGCCAGCGGCCGCGTGATCGCCAGGAGTCGAGACTCTCCCCGTCACCGTCCGGCGCTCGGGAAGCCGGACGTGCAAGGGGATGGCAGCGGGTGCATTCGCAACGTCTTGGAGTGGAATGAACGCCGGGCCCGCTCGTTCTGTGCGGACGTCCATCCACGCCTTTGGCGGGATCTGTTCGCCGGTGACCCACGCCACTCCTGGCGCCATCACGATGGCGCGCACACCCGAAACCGCCGCGGTATCGAGACGGAATCCCGCGAGCCGTTCTGTTGGCGGCGCCACCGGATGCGCAAACGTGAATCGGAGACCGGCGGATGACGTCGAGGAGTCCGACACGCGCACCATGCGCCCCCATGCCGTGGCGCGCATCGGAGCGGAAGCCGGTGGAGCGCCAATCGTCCACCATACTCGCTCCCCGGTCACCGCGACGACTCCGCGGTTCGCGGGCTCAATGCCCCAGCACTCCCAACCCGCTTCGTCCCTGAAGCATCGCGGCCACTGTCCCTCGAGCGCGTCACCCCGCAGCCATTCGACGGACGCTCCCACAGGCGCATCGGCCGGCATTGCACCGCGGTCGGTGCGGCGCCACGTCGTCGGGACGATACGTCGTTGATCGCGAGACGGCCACGTCAGTGGCCCGTCAATCAGATACGCTCCATCGATTCGCCTGAACATCACGATCACAAGCGCGGACGATGAGGCGGTCAGAAGCAGCGTGTCTCCACTCTTTTGCACCGACACCTGCACTGCGCCGGGTGGAGTGTGATCCCTCCACTCGTACACGAGCACCTCGGATACTTCTGCCGGCACTTTCTCGTACGTGACGGTTACGGGCGCCTGAAACAGCGCGAGTCCGCAGGCAAGCGCCGCGATCATCGTCGCGCTCCCGCGAATGCCAGCGCCAGCTGCTCGACCCGCGGCAGGCGCTCGCGTTCCGCAACCGGATGACATCTGCCACTCTGCAGCAACACGAAGCGTGTGCAGACGGCGTCGAGATCGTGCAACCGGTGCGACGAGATCAGGATGCCCGCGCCCGCGGCCCGCCAGCGGCGCAACGCGCTCGTCAGCCACGCGGTGCCGGCGGGATCCAGTCCTTCCCACGGCTCGTCGAGCAGGATCAGGTCCGTGCCGGTTCCGGCAAGCACGATTCGAAGCCCGAAGAACTGCCGGTTGCCACGTGACAACTGGCCGATGCTGCGGCGATCGTCGATCCGCACGCCGAACAGGCCCGCCCATCGCCCCACCTGCACCTGCGGCGGCAGTGTCATCTCTCCGCCGAAGTACCTGATGCGCGGCGCCGGCTCGGACCATCGCACCGTTCCGCGGTCCGCCACGACCAGTCCCGCAGCAATCCGCAACATCGTCGTCTTTCCCGCGCCGTTTGCGCCAACGAGCCCCACCGCTTCCCCGCCCCTCACCTCAATCCACACGTCGTCCAACACCTTCTGGGGTCCGAAGCTTTTCGTCACGCCGGCGAGTTCGAGGCGGGCATTCATGCGCGCTCCAGGAGGTAGATGTCGAGCCAAGGGGCCCGCCGCCAGACACACAACAACACAACCGCGGCGATGAGCACCGTGGCAAGGACGACAAACGGATCGACTGGCTTCATGAGCAGAAACGGACAAAACACATAGGAGAGTGGCGCGGGAGCCGCCATGACATTAACGCGTCGAACCAACATCACGAAGAGCGCGGCGGTCCAGAGGAAACCGGCGGTACCACGGGCCAGCGTGAATCCTGCCGCCCACGCGACGGCCGACACGATGAACATCGCGGCCGCGGTTCCGCAGATGACTGCTGTCGTCCCCGCGGATCCTCGGACGATCGCGGCGAGGACGAGAAGGAGCCAGGCAGTCAGCCCGGGAAGACTCGAAATCATCCAATGGGCGGCGAGTGCGCGGGATCGCCCATTCGCAAACGTGAGCAGCGGATCGAAATGTCCGCGCCGCGCTCGGTCGGAGAAACCGCTGGATGCCAGGAACATCTGCACGAACATCAGCATCCCTACGGCATCTTCGAGACCGGTGGCCGGTCCGGCTGCGGTCATGTACAGCCCGATGAGCAGGACGACTATCAGCGTCAGGAGTGCATACGGAGCATGAAGGTCCATGGCGACGAAGAAGCGCAAAGGCCCGGGCGACTTCACGGCTGTACCTCCGCCACCATGCCGCTTCCCGTCAGCACGAGCGCTCGCCCGCCAGCTGCTCGCAGGATCAACCTCGCAGGTTCCGGCAGCAGCCGTCGATCGATCGATTCGCCGCGCCGGCCGTAACGCGCGAGCAGCCAGCCGCCGGGCAAATCCTTTCCCTCCGGCAGCCGCGTTCCCGTACTCAACACCCACATCGTCCCGTCCTTTTCGACGAAGACATCCCGCACCGGCCGCTGCGGGGTACGCGCGTTGATCAGCACTTCAGGAGCGGCGTGCGGCAAGCCGTCGAGCGTGAGTCGCCTGGTGCGGCCATCGCCGGTGATGAGAAACACGGCTGGTTCATCTGGAAACCAGCATGGAATCTCGCCGCTGCGCGTGGTTCCGCACGACACGAGGTTGAGTGCGGCCGCGGCGCCCATTGCCAGCGTTTCGAATGGCCGCGCGGTCATCTCGCTCCATGGCAACTGGATCGCGGCACCAGGTGTGCCCGAATACAAGACAGGTTCACCAGCCGGAAGACTGCCCCGCTGAAGGATCAGCCGATCGCGCGCGCCGAAGACGCCAAGGTGTGCGACGGGGAGCGACACTTCACGCGCGACGGCAGCACCTGGTCCTATTTGAATCACCGCGTTCATCCCCATCAACGTCCAGAGCGAGCCGTCCGAAAGGCGTGCGAGTCCCCAGCAACGTTCGGTCGAGGGCAATCGGATGACGTCTGTACGCTGTGTGCGCGACTCGAGATCGATGGAGACCAGCGTGCTGGCTCCAACCATGAGATACACGGTGCCGCGATCGTCGACTACGTGGCCCGAGATCGTGTCGCGGCCGACGGCGGGTCCAAAGATCGGCGCGACCCGCGCGGTCGGCAACGGCCGGGGCCCGCACGCCGCAATGAACGCTACGGTCACGATGAGGCTCACGCCAGGAATGCGCACTCGTCGAATCTCTTTCCGTGCGGCCGGGACCCTGCGGACCCGGCCGCACCGATCAGTCAGGCGCCGATCACCATGATCCGCGCGCAGTTCGCGAACTTCAGTTCGCAGTCCACGCCCGCGGCCCACCGGTACCAGAAGCTGTCGATCTTCGCAGCCCCCGCGTAGCAGTCCAGCAGATCCGTCGCGCACGTCTCGCTCCCGTCGTCATCCGCGAGCGCGACATTCGGCGTCGCGAGAAGGCCCGCCAGCACGATCGCCGTGAACACCACCTTCTTCACCATTGAACTCCTCCAGACTGGGACTCTGGCGCGCACCTCTGCGGGTCATCCGCTCTGCCTTCGCCACTCCCGTTCGCCGGAGGCAACCCGGCCACGACATCCGGTTTGTACCGGAGATATGCCTGCAGCGTGTGGTACGAGATCCCCAGCTCTCGACACGCCTGCCGCTTGTTGTGTTCGCAGCGTTCGTACACCATTCGCGCGTACCGGCTGCCCCACGTACGCAAGGATTCGAATTCACGGAATGACGGCAGCAGGATCCGCGTGTACCCGTCGAGCAGCGCCGGCGGAAGGTCGTCCAGCTGCAGGCGATCGCCTGCCGCAAGCGCGACGGCGCGCTCGACGACGCGCTCCAGCTCGCGGACGTTGCCCGGCCAGCCGTACGCCAGGAGCGCATCTGACGCGGCATCCGACAAGCGAAGCCGCCGAAAGTCGCGGTGCCGCTCCAGGAAGTAACCGGCAAGCTCGAGGATGTCCTCTGGCCGTTCTCGGAGAGGTGGGACGACGATCTCGACTCCGTGCAGCCGGTAGTACAGATCGAGCCGAAAGCGATCACGCGCGACGAGGGCTGACAGTTTCTGGTTCGTGGCAGCGATGATGCGCGTGTCCACCTCGCGGGCACCGGAGCCGCCTACGCGCTCGACGGACATTTCCTGGATCACACGGAGCAGCTTCGCCTGCGCGGCCGAGGACAGATCGGCCACCTCGTCGAGGAAGAGTGTTCCTCCGTGCGCGTGCTCGAACTTGCCACGACGCCCGCGCACGCCGGTTGCAATCCGATCTTCGATTCCGAATAGCTCCGCCTCGAGAAGCGTGTCGACAATCGCGGCGCAATTGACCGCGACGAAGGGTCCCTCGCGCCGGCAGGACAGGTCATGAATCTGCCGCGCGACCAGCTCCTTGCCAACGCCGCTCTCGCCTTCGATCAGTACCGTAAAATCGGTGGCGGCTACGCGCTCGATGCGGGCGCGAACGCTGCGAATGCCTGCACTCGAGCCAACGATCGGAGCCGCACCATCGGCGCCGCGCGACGCGATCGGACCGCCGGCACCGCCACCGCGTTGCGCCCGATCGATCAGGAGCACGAGCGCCCCGAGATGCCGCGCCGACTCGAGCACCTGCTGATCCCACTCGTCGAAGGCGCAGGTCCCTTCATCAAAGAGCACGTCGATCGAACCGAGCGTATACTCGCCCGACGTGACGTCAATGGAGATCGCGTTCTCGGGAGGCCGCGGAATCGCCGGCCCGTCCCGCAACTCCACTTCGCGGGCGTTCAACAGGTCGCGCAACTCCGACTGGAATCGCTGGCGGAGCGCTTTTGGCTCGCGTGCATCAGGGAGCGCGGCAGTGATCGCACCGAGCAGGCCCGCGATCCCACGACGCCGCTCCGACGATCGATACCATCCGCGAGCCATTGCGCCTCCCTTGAGAACGGAGGTTCGCGCAGACTCCAAAGTTGATGCCATCTCACGCCGGCGAAATGTCTGAATCATTTCGTGCTTCGTCCCTTCTCCTGTGCGCCTCGTATAGCCATTTCGGGTATGTCGTCCCCGCCAGCCTCTCCATGCGACGCGTCGGCGGTCGTTCCGTCGGGGAGCGCGTACCCACTCTGGGTCATCGCTTCCCTCACCCAATCGCAGGATTCGCTGAACGCGAGCGCCGCGCGATACGTGATCCCGCTCTCTGGATGAATCGCAGCGACCGCGCACCTCGTCACCCTGGCCGCGACCATTCCGCCGCGCATCTCTCCTTCCAGTTGCACTTCGATCCGCGATCCCGGCCGCAGCGGACACTGCGCTTCCACCAGCGCTCCGCGTGCGCTCACATCCACGATGACGAGTCGATGTCCCAGTCGGACCCGGGCGCGCACACCCCGTCCCGCCACTCTCCCCTCCCGTCGTCTTTCCATTGGTCTGCTACGAAAGGTCCACCCACCGCCGCCGGATTGCGTCGAACTTGAGGATCCGTACGCGGCCGGTGCTGCCCAGCACGCGCACGGCGTACTGGGAACGGCCGGCACCGTGCACGTAGAGCGTTCCTGATGAAGCGGTGCCGTCCGCGTTCATCGCGAGGAGCTTCGAGCCGCCGATGCGCACGCCGTCGGCAGTGCCGGCGGACTGCCCGTCGGCGTCGGGAACGTTGTCCAGGATGCCGAACGCCACACCCGCGAAGTGCCATTCGAGGCGCTCCGGTTCCGTTAGTGTTCTGTCGATGCCGCTCTGAAGCTCCGCGGTCCGCAGCCCGTTGCGATTGCCGTCGGCGACGAGGGACATGCGGTAGTCGGCGCCGACGGCTTCGAAGCGATACCCGTGAGTGACCGATCGCTTCACAGCCTGGAAGCGTGCGGCCGACAGTTTCTGCGCGAGGAACTGCGCGGCTGCACGGGTGCGGAAATCATCGAGAGCGCGAAGGCTTTGCGGCACTGCTATGGCCGCGAGCGTTCCGGCAATCGCGACCACGAACAGCACTTCGAGGATCGTGAATCCCCTATTGAACGGATCCACCGGCGGGATCCGCCTTTTGAGTCACGGTGATGAGCGGCTTCAGCTTCAGGAAGCTCTTTTCCCCGATCCCCTTGACGTTCATCAGATCCTCGACTTTCTTGAAGTTCCCGTTCTTCTGCCGGTACTCCAGAATCCGCTGCGCCGCTTTCGCGCCGACGCCCGGAAGCGTTTCGAGCTGCGCCTGGCTGGCGGTGTTCAGATTGACGGGTGCGCCCGGCGTGGCAGCGGCCTTCGCTGCAGACGCCGGCTTCGCCGGTGATTTCTGTTGGGCAGCAGTGGGGATCGCCGCGAGAGCGACGATCGCGAACAGCACAAACAATGCGCGCATGGATATTCCTCCAAGTGAAAGTGAATGGGGGCCCCGCCGTTGCGTCACACACAAGACGCAGAGGTCGGACACCTTGTGGATCGGTTCGTCGGGGCCGCGGAACGTGAAGGCAAGGAGGACGCCGCAACGCGCGGACGGGAGAGGTCAGCGCATCTTGCAGCACGCGCAGCACTTTGCGTGATGCGACCGGATTGGCTCGTGAGGGAGGACGTGAGTTCTGACTACTGCCGGGGCTTGAAGGCCGAGGACTTCACAGAAAAGCCGAAAGAAGCGCGACAACGCCAGTTCCTGGCGTGTCGCCTCACGGAGTCTGGTGGATTTCCCCGCCGTTGGGGCGTCCTACGCGACATCTTTGCGGACATGTTGTGCCAGGACTTCGTTGATCAGTGTCTGGTAGCCTACCCGTCGTCGGCGTGCTTCCTTGCGGAACTGATCGAGCACGCCCGGATCAACCCGGATCGCGATCAGCTGCCGCGGTTCATAACCGAGTGGAGGACGGCCCACGCGCCGCATCGCTTTCAACTGCGCGGGCGACGAATCGGGAATGTCAGAAAAGTCAATCTTTCGCGTTGCAGACCGGGCGCTCCCGGCGACTCGCGCGCCGCGCGCTGATGAGACGGATCGTTTCGGCATCGCCACTTTCCTCTCTTTGCCCAGTGCGCGAAGGGTATCCTGCTTCTGTCGATGATCGATGACCCGGTGCGTGCAGCGTACGACGAAGTGTACGCGTACACCATGCAGCAGGGCGGCGCGTCGTTCATCCTTCAGCACGTGGTCGACGCATTCAAGGCCCAAACCGCGGGTAAGGACGATAAGCCGATTGGGATTGTGTTTGCGCTCGTGGGTCTCTACTTACGTATCGAGAAGCACTATTCCGGCAGGCAGGTGCAGCGCGCGCACATGCGGCTGGGCCGCCAGAAAAGAGAGTGGCCAGTCATCGAGCTTCCTGCCAACCGCGGCAGCATGACCGTACTAGACGTCGCGGCCGTGCCTGAGGGTCCCGAACGGGACCTCGCGATCGATGCCTGGTGCCGATCCGTCTGGGCCGCATTCCATGACAGCCACGCGACGATCGCCGCGCTGCTGCGCGAGCACCGGATCATCTAGGCGAAATGGTGATGGCCGAAATGCCAGCTCAGTGGTTTCGCGGCTGCGGTCCCGCCATAATCCTTGGAGAGGTGTGACATGGCCCAACAAGGATTTGCACTCGACTGGGACCGGGCGCCCGTGCCCGACGCGTTGACGCACGTCAGTCTCTTCGACGGCGGCAAAGATCCATTGCACGTCGTGGCCTCTGGTCACGGTACGGATAAGGCGAACGCGCTCCGCGATCTTTTGAAGACACTGAGGGAGAGGAACGAGTCTGCCGCCGCGATCGCATACGTCTCCGAAGAGTACGCAGCGCTGAGCGGAAAGGCTGCTGCGGGCGCGCGGTCTTGATGTCATCTCGCCGGCGGAGGTGGCCTTGCGGTGCAGCCTGACGCTGTCCGCGAGCGCCGAGTTGCGCTATCGTGGGATGCCATGCGCGCGCTCGTTGTCCTGGTTGGGTGTCTGTCGCTGACCGCGCTTCGTGTTTCCCGACGATTACGCGTCGCGGCTTTCTCCTCGAGCGGCCTCACTGAGATGGTACCGGCGGGTCGTGCTTACCTGCGATGGCGTATCGCGGCGGCTATCTACTAAGGAGGAATCGACATCGTGGAATCAGCCGTGACGTTCCTGCTCGCTCTGTTGCTTTCCGGATATCAGTCAGCGCCGACTGCCCCGCCGATCGTCGGACGCTGGGATCTCACGGTCCGCACGGCGCGCGGCGATCGCGCCGCATGGCTGGAGGTGCGGCACTCGGGCGTCAAGACGCTCGTCGGACAGTTCGTCGGCACATCGGGAAGCGCACGTCCGATCTCGCGCGTCAACTTCGAGGACGGCGTAATCAGATTCGTGATTCCGCCGCAGTGGGATCGTGTCGACGGAGACTTCGTCGTCACGGGCCGTCTCGACGGCGATCGCCTCAGCGGAAAGATGACGCTCGCCAACGGTAAACCCCTCGAGTGGACGGGCGTCCGTGCGCCGTTGCTGCGCCGGACGACGCCGCCGCGCTGGGGCAGCGCGGTCTCTCTGATCACAGGACCCGGCCTCGCCGGCTGGCACGCCGCCGGCGGCGACAACGAATGGGAAATCGCCGGCGGCATCCTGCGCAACCGCAAGTCCGGCGGCAATCTCGTCACCGATCCCACCTTCGACGATTTCAAGCTGCACGTCGAGTTCCGCTATCCGAACGACGGCAACAGCGGCATCTATCTCCGCGGACGCTACGAGGTGCAGATCGTCGATCTCGAAGACGATCAGACCGCCGTCGGGGCGCTGGGGGCTGTCTACGGATTTCTCGCGCCAAATCAGCCGGCAGCGCGCAAGGCCGGCGAGTGGCAGACGCTCGACGTCACCCTCGTCGGACGCCTCGTCACGATCATGCTCAACGGAAAGACGATCATCTGCGAAGCGGAGATACCGGGCATCACCGGCGCCGCGCTGGACAGCCGCGAAGGAGAGCCGGGTCCGCTGCTGCTGCAGGGGGACCACGGCCCGGTTGAGTTCCGCAGCATCATCATCACACCCGCGATCACACCCGCGCGCCCGTAGAGATCCGCTCTCACGGACCACATGCCGTACTATGTCGTGGTGGGGCGACTCGTGCTGTTGCTGGCGTTCTGGCTCGCGACGCCCGTCGCCGCACCGGTCGCGTCGATCAGCGGCCGCGTCAGCGCCCTGGTCCCGGTCGCCGACGCGGCGCGAGGCGCAATCGCCAGACTGCAGTGACTTCACGGCGATGACGTTCCACATTCGTGATGCGTTCAAGAGCCTGCGGCGCGATCCCGCCTTCTGCATCACCGTCATCCTGACGCTGGCGCTGGCCACCGGTGCCACGGCGGGTATCGCCGGCGCACTCGCCATGGGCTCGATCGTCGCGAGCCTGCTGTTCGGCGTTCGGGCCCGCGATCCGCTGGTCATTGCCGGGTCATCGCTATCGTGGGCGGCATCGGCCTGCTCGCCTGCCTGATCGCGGCGCGGCGGGGGCTCGTGCTCAATCCTGCCGCCGCGCTGCGAGAAGAGTCAGGCTGGCCTTCAGCATCTATTTGACATTCCAGTAGAAACGCGCTCCACTCCGCGTCATAGCGAGGTCCGCGATGGCGCACATCCGCCGGTTCGACACGCGATCGTTTATCTGGGTGGAAGACCTTCGCCGCGACGTCGGTTACGGCGTTCGTACCCTGGCGAGGACGCCCGGGTTCACCGCTGTCGCGATGATCACCCTTGCGCTCGGGATCGGTGCCGTGACGGTCATCTACAGCGTGCTCCGCAACGTCGTCCTCGATCCGTTTCCATACTCGCGGTCGGATCGAATGGTCAATGTAGTGTTAAACGACGCATCAGGCCGCGTCTTCCGAGGTCCGTACTTTCCTGCGGACGAGTTCCTGGACTACCAGCAGCAGACAAACGTGTTCGAGGACGTCGTGGGGACGAGTCTGGAGCCAATGCACTGGGTGAGCGATGCAGGCGCGGAACGGTTGCTGATCGGTTGGATGACGCCGAATGGGTTCACCTTTCTCGGCGTGCAGCCGCTGCTGGGCCGCGTGTTCGGCGATGGGGATGCGGCGCCGGGTGCCCCGCCTGTCGCCGTCATGAACCATCGCGCGTGGGTCAGATTGTTCAACGCGGATCCGGCAGTGGTGGGACGCACGCTCGTACTGAACGGCGAGCCCCGCACGGTCATCGGCGTCATGCCTCCGCGCTTCGAGTGGAACATCGCGGATCTCTGGATTCCGTCGGCCCTCAGCCGAACCGACGATCCGCAGCAGGCTCGCGGTACACGTGCGTTTCAGGCGCACTTGCGGCCAGGCGTGTCGATCGAGGAGGCCGAGGCGCAGCTCAACGTCGTCGCCGCCCGGCGTGCTGCGGAACACCCGGACGACTATCCGCCACACTCCCGCATGGCGCTGATCACCGTGATCAACTGGGTCGTCCGCGAGTTCCGGGGTGTGTTGTACACGCTCTTCGGAGCGGTCAGCCTGCTGCTGGTGATTGCGTGTTGCAACGTCGCCAACATGCTGCTGGCACGCGCGACGACGCGCGAGCGGGAGATCAGCATTCGCGCAGCGATCGGCGCGAGCCGCGGGCGTATTGTCCGGCAGCTGCTGGTAGAAAGCGCCCTGCTGGCACTGGGTGGGCTTGCTGCGGGCTGTCTGATGGCATATGCGGGCATCGCCGCGCTCTCAGGGTTCATGCCGCGACAAGGCGTTCCGTGGGAAACGCAAATCCGGCTCGACCAGCCGGTTCTGGTGTTCGCGCTCGTCGCTGCTGCCGTTGCAACCCTGAGCTTTGGACTCTTCCCGGCACTGCAGAGCGCACGGCGGGACCTTGCCGCAGGGGCGGGGATCGGCGGCCGGGGCACGGCCGGTCGCCGGCAGACGCGAATGCGCAGCGGCCTCGTCGTCGCACAGGTCGCACTCTCGATTGTCCTCCTGCTTGGCGCGGGGCTTCTGATGCGCACCTTCGTCAAGCTGGTGAACGTCGATTTGGGTTTCGATTCCAGGAACCTGCTCACGGCAGGAGTCGCCTTTCCACCAGGGCACAATCCATCCGCAGGCGACCAGCGGCGTTTCTATCGCCACGCGATCGATCGCGCAAGGTCACTGCCCGGTGTACGCTCCGTGGCGATCGCGAACTTCCCAGCACCGTTCGGAGGCATGCGGAGCGCGCTGCAAATCCCCGGAATGGCGATCGCGCCGCAGGATGCCGTGTCCGTGACGTTCTGCAGCGAAGAGTTCGTCCCCACGGTGGGTCTTGCGGTCATCAAGGGACGTCAGCTCTCCTCTGCCGACGTGGAGAATTCCCGTCACGTGACCATCATCAATGACACTCTCGCGAGAAAATATTTCGGGTCGGACGAACCGCTCGGACGGACGATTCGATTCATGCGTCTCGCGACGCTGCCTGTGCCCGTCGAGGACCCGACCTTCGAGATCATTGGCGTCGTTCGCGATATAGCGAATGCCGGACCTCGCGACCTGCCCGCGCCACAAGCGCTGGTGCCATACGCGTTTCGCGGCCCCGCGGGGCTGGGGCTCGTCATGCGCACATCCGGCGATCCGCTGCGTGTACTCCCGGCACTGCGTCAGGAGATTCTGGCGGTCGATCGGCAGGTTGCGTTAGTCGACCCGACGACCGTGGAAGATTTGGTGCAACGGGTGTTTTTCGCGCGCCCGCGCTTCAGCCTGATTGTGCTCGCGATATTCGCCTGCACCGGGATCGTGCTCGTCGCGTTCGGCGTGTATGGCGTGCTCGCGTACACCATCTCCCAGCAGACGCGCGAGATTGCGATTCGAATGGCGCTAGGTGGGGAACGCGGGCACGTCATCCAGATGGTCGTGCGATTGGGCCTGCAACTCGTCGGAGCTGGGCTGGTCTTGGGAGTGGCGGCAAGCCTGGCGACCAATCGACTGCTCCAGAGTCAACTGTGGAACACGTCGCCCAACGATCCGGTGACGTTCGTCGCAGCGATATCGGCGATCGTCGCGATTGCCGCACTGGCCTGCTGGGTACCGGCACGCCGTGCGGTTCGCGTCGAACCGATGGTCGCGCTTAGACACGAATAACGCGCGCGGACTCTAGCGCGGTTTTCGATGCACCCAGACGCTGTCGGCGAGCGGCGGCGCTCCCTTGACGGTTGCGATGACCACCTGGCGCGATTGTTCGACCGGCAGGCCCGCCGCCGCCGCGTCTTCCGGAAGTTTCGACCGCGTTTCGTTGTGCAGCAGGATGCCGTCAGGCTGCAGCATCGCGGAAATATTCGACAGAGCCAGCAGCAGTTCGATGTGCTCGAAGTACGTCAGCACGTTGGTGGCGATGACGAGGTCAAAGGGCTGCCCTTCGAGGCGCTGCGTGACAATATTGAGGGACTCGACTTGCAACGCGCCGGCGGCACGCGCGTTCACACGCACCGTCTTCGCCAGGTGTCCGGCGGGCGCCTTGGGACGCGTGCCGGGTGTCCCCAACACACGTCCCAACTCCGCGAAGTACGCGCGATAGTCGGATGACAACTGGAGCGTGTCGCTCTCCTGCAGGCCAGTGACGAGCCGGAGCACCGGGGGCGCGGCACGGGACGCACGCAGGTGAGAGACGACGCGCGGATTGATGTCGGCGCCGACAACTTCCAGAGCGTCGAGGCTTGACAGTCCAAGGCCGACGAGCGCGTCGATGACCGCCCACGGTTGATAACTCTCCGGCGGTCCGGTTTCGAGCATGCCGGTCCGGGGCGCGAGGTCCATTCCCGGACCGACGATCAGCACGCGGCGGATGCGTCGCGACGGATCGAGCGCCTTCAGCACGCTCAATCCGACGTGGACCGCGTAGCCGGCTTCGACCGCCGTGTCGGTGCTGAACCCGCGCGTCTCGTACAGCCCCGCGACTTCCCCGCCCATGCGGGACCGGCCGCGCATGACGAATTCCTGGGCATAGAGAAACGTCATCGCACGCATGTACTCGCCGGCGATCACGGTCTCTCGACTTGTCGAGACGCTGTCAAGCAGCGCTCGGAAATACTGCAGGCGCGGATCGCGATCCTTCGAGTCGAGCGCGCGTAGAAACGCCGACGCGCGCGGCCGCACCCTCGGTGGAAACTTGTCTCCCGCAAGCGCGCCACTTTTCATTGCCTCGACGAATTCGCGCGCGGTCAGCGCCGGTTCGAGCGGCGGCAGTTTCGTGAAGTGCGTCGACTGAAGCAGGTAGAACACCAGGTGGTCCATGTCCCCCTGGCGGACGCGGCGCTCCCCCTCACGCGCGAGACCGGCGACCTTGGCGTCGAAACCCGATCCGCCTTCGCTCCATTTGTCGAGACGCGCCT
>WNGB01003295.1_pt1 | contig 25511 bp, 18 predicted proteins | sample 5400681 | NCBI WGS metagenome assembly WNGB01 (sample SAMN13153367, study PRJNA577476) | soil metagenome | isolation source: 115 cm soil or saprolite under grassland replicate 2 | place: USA:California | collected 2016-06-15
CCACATCGAAGCCCACGTGTCGAATATCCTTCATCGGCCGGCTCCTTTCGCTTGTAGCTCTGCGCTACGGTCAGCCGATCGCGAGCGTAACCTACGGACTCGCGATTGGAGCCGGTCGTCCCATCCTGACTAGCCGGCTTGAGCTTCGGGATGTTGACGTAGCCCCCGTAGCTGCCCCCCTCTTCGATCTCCTTCGGCTCGCGCACGTCGAGGAAGAAGACATTGTCGTCCGCCATCACCGCGTCGATGGCGTGGGCCTTGACCCGTTTGTCCTCGTTCATGGGCTTCACCTCGGAGAGCTTGGGCGGCGGCGACATGAGCGCCAGGACGGCCAGCGTGAGACAGGTCCCTTTTCTCATCGGGTTCACCTCTTCGTGTCCTACTCGTCCACCCTCAGCACGGCCAGGAAGGCCTCCTGGGGGATGTCGACGCGGCCGACGCGCTTCATCCGCTTCTTGCCTTCCTTCTGCTTCTCCAGGAGCTTGCGCTTGCGCGAGATGTCTCCGCCGTAGCACTTGGCGATGACGTTCTTGCGCAGGGGCTTGACCGTCTCGCGCGCGATCACGCGCGACCCGATGGCGGCCTGGATGGCCACCTCGAACATCTGGCGCGGGATCAGCTTGCGCATCTTCTCCACCAGCGCCTTGCCGCGCGGGAAGGAGGACTCCTTGTGCACGATGAGGGAGAGCGCATCCACGGGCTCGCCGTTGACGAGCACGTCCAGCTTCACGAGCGGGGAGACCCAGTACCCCGTGAACTCGTAATCGAGGCTCGCGTAGCCCTTGGAGGCCGACTTCAGCCGGTCGTAGAAGTCGAGCAGGATCTCGTTCAGCGGGAGCTCGTACTGGATCATCACGCGTGTGGTCGTGATGTAGTCGAGGCTCTTCTGGATCCCGCGCTTCTCCTCGCACAGCTTGAGGATCGGGCCCACGAACTCGTCGTTGGTGAGGATGGTGGCGGTGATGATCGGCTCCTCGACGGCCTCGATGGAGCCGGGGTCGGGCAGCCTGGCCGGGGAGTCGATCTCGATGACGTCGCCGCTCGTCTTCAGCACGCGATAGCGGACGGAGGGCGCGGTGACGAGCAGCTCGAGGTTGAACTCGCGCTCGAGCCGCTCCTGCACGATCTCCATGTGCAGCAGCCCGAGGAACCCGCAGCGGAACCCGAAGCCGAGCGCGCTGGACGTCTCCGGCTCGTAGAAGAAGGACGAGTCGTTCAGGCGCAGCTTCTCGAGGGCGTCCCGCAGCTCCGCGTACTGGTCCGCGTCCACCGGGTAGAGCCCGGCGAACACCATCGGCTTGATTTCCTTGAAGCCAGGCAGCGCCTCCGCCGCCAGCCGCTTGTCGTCGGTCAGGGTGTCGCCGATGGCCACGTCGGAGACCTTCTTGATGCCCGCCACCACGAACCCGACTTCGCCCGCGGCCAGTGATTCCACGGGCATGGGCTTGGGCGTGAACACGCCCAGATGCTCGACCTCGTAGGTTCCGCCGGAAGCCATCAGCCGGACCTTCATCTTCGGCTCCAGCTTTCCGTCCACGACGTGCACGAGGATGACGACCCCGCGGTACTGGTCGAACCAGGAGTCGAACACGAGCGCCCGCATCGGGCCATTGGTATTGCCCTGCGGCGGCGGGATGCGGTGGACGATCGCCTCCAGGATCTCGTCGATGCCGATCCCCTGCTTGGCCGAGGCGCGGATGGCGTGGGAGGCATCGATCCCGATCACGTTCTCGATCTGCTCCTGCGCCTTTTCCGGCTCGGCGCCGGGCAGGTCGATCTTGTTGAGCACGGGGATGATCTCGAGCCCGCCGTCCACCGCGAGGTGCGCGTTGGCGAGGGTTTGCGCCTCCACGCCCTGGCTCGCGTCCACCACGAGCAGGGCACCCTGGCAGGCGGCCAGGCTGCGGGACACCTCGTAGGCGAAGTCGACGTGCCCCGGCGTGTCGATGAGGTTGAGGATGTAGTCCTGGCCGTCCTGCGCCTTGTACTCGAGCCGCACGGAGTGCTGCTTGATGGTGATCCCGCGTTCCTTCTCGAGGTCCATCGAGTCCAGGAACTGCTCGCTCATCTCCCGCTTGGTCAGGGCCCCCGTCTTCTCCATGAGGCGGTCGGAGAGCGTGGTCTTGCCGTGATCGATATGCGCGATGATGGAGAAGTTGCGGATGTTCTGCATGGAAGTCGGCGGGGTGCCGGACCGTTCATTTTACCCCCGAACCTGGTGAGCCCCTGTTCCCGTGTCGGCTCAACGGTCCCTACTCCCGGCCGCCACCGGCGATTTCCACCGGGCGGCCGCGACCGCCCAAGAGGCGATGGCGCTCGCCGCTTCCGCCCGTCCCACACGGCCGTGCGGTGAGATCGGAACGCGCCTCCAGCTCTACCGGCAAGGGAACCCTTTCGGGAGCCGGGCGCAGATCGACGGTCGTCAGCAGGCCCTGGGAGTGGCCTGCTCATTCTCCAGGGTGAAGGTCTACCTCTCCCGAGCAGGCGTGGCGATCATTCTCACCCGATGGTCTTGGACGACCGAGAAGTGTCCCGACCAGTCCTCCCGCGATTCGAGCACCGCGGTTGCCTTCGCGGCTACGCCCGCTGGCGACGACATCGTCATCCTGAAAAGGACGACGCCACTCTCGACCGGCAGGCCGAAGCGGAAGGCCAGCTCACCAAAGTCCTTGTCGAAGGTCAGAAGCAGACGCTTCTCCATCTGGGCCCGTTCGAGCACGGCCCGGTCTCCGGATCCAGGCATCTCCGTCCGGACCCAGGTCACATCATGCCCGCGCTCACGAAGCGCGTTGACGACCTCGCCAGGTATGTTCTCGTCGGCGAGGAGACGCACCGCTCAGGCTTTGGTCGGGTAGACTTTCTCGGCTTGAAGCAGGTCACTAGCATAAGCGAGGCAGGCCCGGATATCGGCCTGCGTGAGGCCAGGGTAGCTGGTCATGACCTGCTCCGGAGACCAGCCTTGAGCGAGGAGTCCGACAACGTGCTCAACGGAAATTCGTGTCCCTCCGATGACCGGCTTGCCGGCCAGAACCTCAGGATCGAGAACGATCCGACCGTCGCTCCCCCCCATTATGCTCTCTCTCCTATCGGGTTATTGTAGCCCTTCCCGAGAGGCGACCCTCAGGCGTTCGAAAGCAACGTGTCGATGACCTCACGCGACGTCGAATGGCCGGTCGCGTCCTCGAGTCCCTGCTGGTGGGCAACCGCGACGGCCACGGGGGGGTAGCCTCGGTACACGTCTCTCCCAGGCGCTGAGGCTTCAATGAGAGGAAACAGCCACTCCTCAGCCCACCGCTTCGTCTCATCGAGTACGTCGAGTAGAGGCATCTGTCCGAACGCCTCAGGCAAAAAGGCAGCAACTCCCGCTGGATATCGGTGCTCTCCGCCACGAGCCAAGCCATAGCCTATCCCGGCGCAGCCCTCTCGCGTCGCGTCACCTCTTCTCCGCGATCCCCTGCACCTCGAAGCGGGCGCCGCCGAGGAGCGGCCCGGAGCCGATGAAGGCACGGGCGGGGAACTTCTTGAAGTACGTCCGGTACACGTCGTTGAAGCTGCCGTAGAGCTTCACGTCGTTGCAGAACACCTGTACGTAGACGACGTCGTCCATCGCCATCCCTTCCTGGGCCAGCACGGCCTTGATCTGGTCCATCACCGCGCGGGTCTCGTCGGCCGCGTCCGCGGGCAGCTTGCCGTCCTTGTCGGCGCCCGTCCGGCCGGCCAGGTACAGCGTTCGGCCCACCAGGACGGCGTCGCTGAACGGGCGGACGTCCGTGGCCGGCCGGCTGGCGAGCCGGATCTCGCGGCGCTCCACCGGCGCCTCTGGGTAAGCGACACCACTCGCCATCACCATCACCGCGACAACCGATGCGAAAGCTCTCATGCCTCACCTCCATGAACACTGCCGATGACGACCAGATCCAGCCGGGGACTCCCGAACAACAGGCCCCGGCCCTTGGGATCGATCCGATAGCGTTCGTCGAACCGCAGCACGCGGTCCGCCCAGACCGGCCAGAGCGCGGCGGCGCGGTCTTTCAGGGCCTCCGCATCCGGACAGGCGACGACGAGCGCGACCCTCTGATTGAGGAACGCGAGGAGGAACTGATCCTCGTGCCAATCGGCGAAGGCGTCTTCCATCGGCCCTTCGTCCGCCAGGGTCTGCGGGATCGAGAGGATGGCGGCGCGCCGGTCTTCGATGAGCTGCCGCAGCGCGAAGGACCGCCCGTCCGCCGGCTCCGGGGACTCGAGCACGATGGCGCCGGAGTCCAGCACGCACGCGTACCGTCCCTGGCCGAGTGTGCGGATCGCGTCCACCACCTCGAGCAGTCCTCGCCGAACCGCGGACTGGCTCTCGAAGATCATGCGATCATGTGCGTCCCAATCGGAGCGAGAATCGTTGACAAGGACCGCGAAGCGTCAATAAGGTGAAAGCATAGCCGATGAGCGCCATCCTCCTTTTCGCCGCGGCGCTGGCCGTCGCCGCGCCCCTGCACCTCGTGGGTACGGTGCGCGACGCCGCGGGCGCGCCCGTCGCGAACGCGGCGGTTTCGATCGAGGCGGGCGGCGATTCATCGCACGTCGCGACCGACGCCGACGGCCGCTTCGCACTGGACTGGCGAGGGCCCAAGCTGGTCACGGTCACCGTGGAGGCGGCCGGCTTCCCGCGCACACGGCGCGCGCTGTTCGTGGGGGACGCCCCGCTCGAGCTGGTGCTCACGCCCGCCGCCTTCCAAGATCGCGTGACCGTGACCGCGAGCCGCCGGCCGGAAGCGCTGGGGGAGACGGCGTCGAGCGTGCTCGTGCTGTCCTCCTCCGACCTCAAGACGACGGCGGGCCTCGGACTCGACGATGCGCTCCGGCAGGTCCCCGGGTTCACCCTGTTCCGCCGCACGCCGAGCCGCGGCGCCAACCCCACGACGCAGGGGGCGACGCTGCGCGGCCTCGCCGGCAGCGGGGCCAGCCGCGCCCTCGTCCTGGAGGACGGCGTGCCCCTCAACGATCCCTTCGGCGGCTGGATCTACTGGGGCCGCGTGCCTCGAGTGTCGGTGGAGCGGCTGGAGGTCCTGCGCGGCGGGGCCTCGAACCTCTACGGCAGCAGCGCCCTCGCCGGCGTCGTCCAGGTGGTGCGCGTGAGCAGCGAGACGCCACGTTTGGAGGGCGAGTTCACGACCGGGGAGCAGGACATCGGGGAGGGCTCGCTGTTCGCGGGGGGACGGCGCGGCGCCTGGGGCGCGCGCGTGGCGGCGGAAATCTTCTCGACCTCCGGCTACTACCCGATCCCGGAGGCGCTGCGCGGCCCCGTGGACGGCCGTCTCTCGACGCGTCACCACGGCGGCGACGTGACCCTCGAGCGCGCGATCGGCGCGGGGCGCGCGTTCGTGCGCGCCGGCGGGTATCGCGAGAACCGCGCCAACGGGACTGCGCTCCAGGACAACGACACCTCCATCAACCAGGGTGTGCTCGGCCTCGATCTCCCGACGGGGGCGGGCGGACTGCGTTTCCGCTTCGACCTCAGCCGGCAGGACTACGACCAGACGTTCAGCGCCGTCGCCTTGAACCGGAGCACGGAACGGCTCACCAGCGACCAGCACGTACCCTCGCGCTCGACCGGACTGTCGGCCCAGTGGACGCGTCCCCTGGGCGGCCACGTGCTGGTCCTGGGTGCGGAGCGGCGCGCGATCTGGGGACGGAGCGACGAGGACAGCTTCGCGGCGACGACGACGGTGCGCAGCACGGCGGGTGGACGCCAGCACACGACCGCTTTCTTCGCCGAGGATTCCTGGAGCCTCGGCCGGCGGCTGATCGCGCACGGAGGCGTGCGTCTCGATCTCTGGCGCAACTTCGACGGACGGCAGACCTCGGGGGCGGCCGTGACCCCGCTGGCCGACCGGGACGAGTCCGCCTTCAGCCCCCGGGGGTCGTTGCTGTTCAAGCTCGCGCGCCGCGTGTCGCTCACCGCCGCCGCCTACCGCTCCTTCCGCGCTCCCACGCTCAACGAGCTGTACCGGCCCTTCCGCGTGGGGAACGTCCTCACCGTCGCCAACGCAGGCCTCAGCGCCGAGCGGGCCACCGGCCGCGAGGCGGGGATGCTGATCGGCCTGGGCGACTCCGTATCCCTGCGCGGGACCGCCTTCGTCATGGACGCCACGGACACCGTCGCGAACGTCACCCTGACCACGACCCCCAGCCTCATCACCCGGCAGCGCCGCAACCTCGGGGAGATCCGGTCGCGTGGCGTCGAGGCCGACGCGGAGGCGCGGATGGGCCCGCGGCTCATCCTCTCCGCCGGGATCACCCTGCTCACCGCGAGGGTGCTCTCCGCGCCCGAGCTCGCCCTGGTGGGCAAGCGCGTGCCGCAGGTCCCGCGGCGGCAAGGCGGGGCGCAGCTACGCTACGACGACCCCCACGGATTCACCTTCGGGGTGCAGGCCCGCTTCAGCGCCTCGCAGTACGACGACGACCTCAACTCGCTGCGCCTGGCGGGTACTGGACGCTCGACGCCGTTTTCGGGCATTCCCTCAACCAATGGGTCAGCTTCTTCCTGGCCGGCGAGAACCTCCGCGATGTGGAGTACGACGTGGGCCGCACACCGGTCCGTACGGTGGGTCCCCCGCGCACGATCCGGGGCGGGTTCCGCGTTCGCCTGCGCGGCGGTACGCGGCCCTGACCGCAGCACGGCCAGGAAGCGGTCCTGCCCTCGACATTGAACGCTCCCCCCCTTCGGTGATACAAACCGGTACCGGCTCCGGGCTGCCTCGTCCGATCTCGCCCGTTTGCGCGGCCGTGTCGAGGCCGCGACCGAGGACCGCACGGCGGCAGGAGAGAGGGCGATGCTGAGGAAGATCCTCGCCGTCGACGATTCGGCGCTCATCCACCAGATGTACAAGCTCTTCCTCTCCCGTTACAAGAGCTGCAAGCTCATCAGCGCCATGAACGGCCTGGAAGCGCTGGACAAGCTGGGCCAGGAGGAGGGTATCGACCTCATCCTGCTCGACATCAACATGCCGGTCATGAACGGGCTCGAGTTCCTGCAGCGCGTCCAGAAGGAGCCCGCCTACCAGGCCATACCCGTCATCATCATCTCGACCGAAGGAAAGGAAGAGGACACGATTCGCGGCCTGAAGATGGGCGCGAAGGGATACGTCAAGAAGCCCTTCCAGGCCTCGGAGCTCCACGGGCTCATCGAGAAGATCACGACCACCTGAGGAGGGGGGAGGGCCGGCCGCCCGCTAGCATGTCCGACTTCCAGGTCTCCCCCGAGCTGCTCGCCATCTATCTCGAGGACGCGCGGCAGCACCTTGAAGCGCTCGACCACTGTCTCCTGACCCTGGAACGCGAGGGACCGGACGAGGAAACGGTGGCCGCCGTCCTCGGCCCGCTGCATACCCTCAAGGGCAACAGCGGGATGATCGGGCTGAGCGGCATCAAGGATTACGTGCACCGGCTCGAGGACGTGTTCGCGCACGTGCGCGACGGCACCCTCGTGCTCCAGCCGGAGGCTTTCGATCGCCTGTTCGCGGGCGCGACGGCGCTGCGCGACTCGATCGAGCACGCGAGCCGCGAGGGGAAGGAGGGCCGCGACCTCGTGCCCGAGCGCACGGAGCTCGAGCGGATGGTCGCGGGCGGGCCGGGCGCGGGCCCGGCGGCGCGGCCGGCCGGCCTCCTCGTCCCGCCTCGGGAGCCGGCATCGCCGGCCCCGGGCGGCGCCCCCGAGCGGCGTGCCGACACGCGCTACACGGCCAGGTCGAGCGTCGTGCGCGTCGAGTTCGCCCAGCTCGATCACCTGCTCAACCTGGTGGGCGAGCTGATCATCCATCGCACGAAGCTGCAGGAGATGGCCCGGACGCTGGCCCAGGAGACGGATCAGCGCGGGGCCGCGCGCGACCTGCTGGCCGCCGTGCACCAGGTGGCGGGAGTGTCCCAGCAGCTCCAGGAGACGGTCATGGACGTGCGGATGCTTCCCATCCGGCACGTGTTCGAGCGGTTCCCGCGTCTCGTGCGCGACCTCGCCCGCGAGACGGGCAAGGAGATCGAGCTGATCCTGGAGGGCGAGTCGACGCGCATCGACAAGGCGATCATCGACGAGATCGGCGAGCCGCTCGTCCACCTCGTCCGCAACAGCGTCGACCACGGCATCGAGCCCCCCGCGGAGCGTGTGGCCAACGGCAAGACGCCGACGGGGACCATCCTCCTCTCCGCGACCCAGGAGTCGAACCACGTCGTCATCACGATCATGGACGACGGCGCGGGGATCGACGCCGCCACCGTGCGGACTAAGGCGGTGGAGCGCGGCTTGCTCAAGGCGGACGAGGGCCTCTCCGATCGCGACGTGGTACAGCTCATCTTCTCGCCGGGCTTTTCGACCCGCGAGTCGATCACGGAGGTCTCCGGCCGCGGGGTCGGCCTCGACGTGGTCCTCAAGTCCATCGAGCGCCTCAACGGCCTGGTGGAGGTGGAGACGGTGCCGGGCGTGGGCACCAAGTTCATCATCCAGCTCCCCCTGACCCTCGCCATCATCTCCGCGCTGCTGGTCGAGGTGTCCGGCCGCACGTACGCGATTCCGCTCGGCTCGGTCGTGGAGAGCCTCAAGCTGCGCCCGGAAGAGATCCACACGATCAGCGGCCGCGAGACCCTGCGCATCCGCGACCGCATCGTCCCCCTGGCCCGGCTGGCCCGCCTCTTCGGCCTGCCGGAGGATGAGGGACCGGAGGCCCGCGAGTACGTGGTGGTCATCGGCCGCGGCGACAAGCGCGTGGGGGTCATCGTGAACCGGCTGCGCGGACAGCAGGAGGTCGTGATCAAGGCCCTGGACCCGGCCGTCTCCGGCGAGGCGGTGGGCATGGCGGGGGCGACCATCATGGGTGACGGTCGGGTGGTCCTGATCCTCGACGTCGCGTCGCTCTTCGACGGCAAGCGCCTCCCCTCGCTGCACGGGGACCGGCTGACGCCGGCGCTGGAGGCCTGACCGAAGTGGCCATGCCTCCCGATCGCGGCAAGCGCGGACGGAAACCCGGTCCCGGCGGGCGTCGGGCGGCGGCGGCCGAAGGCGGCCGCCCCACAGTCGACACGGAGGAGGCCCTGGTCTTTCCGGCCGACCCGGTCGACGAGCGCAGGGGCCTGCTCTCCCTCCCGTCATCCGGCCTCGCCGCCGACATCCTGGCCCTGGCCGGCGCGGCCTCCGTGCCCACCGTCGACCCGTCGCGGGCACCGGTGCCGGTGGCGGCCGCTGCGGCCGAGGTCACCCCCCGCGCCCACAACATCTCCTTCTTCGCGGCGCCCGTGCGCGAGGAACGGAAGGCGGTGGAGGCGACCGAGCACCTGGCCACCTTCTTCCTCGGCCGCGAGGAGTACGGCGTCGACGTGCGCCTGGTGCAGGAGATCATCCGCGTCACCGAGATCACCCAGGTGCCGCGCGCGCCCGATTTCATCAAGGGCGTGATCAACCTGCGCGGCCGGATCATCCCGGTGGTGGACCTGAAGCGGAAGCTCCGCCTGGGCGAGGTGGAGGTCGCGCGCCAGTCGCGCATCGTCGTGGTGAAGATCAAGGAGCGTCTGATCGGCCTGCTCGTGGACGGGGCCTCGCAGGTCCTGAAAGTGCCCGTCTCCACCATCGAGGCGGCCCCGGACGAGGTGACCGAGATCGACGCGACCGCGATCCGCGGCGTGGCCAAGCTGCCGGGCCGATTGATCATCCTGATGGACCTGACCAAGACGCTCGCCCTGGAGCTGAAGGAAGAGGCGGACCGGAATGCGTCCGAGTAACCGCAGATGAGGAGACTTGCGCGGTGGGTCTGGGTGCTGTCGCTCCTCGGCCTGGTGCCGGCGGAGCGGGCGGTGGCGGCGGAAGTGGCGGTGGTGAAGAGCAGCGACATCGTGGCCTGGCGGCCCGCGATCGACGCCCTGCGCCGCGTCTCCGCCGCGCACACCATCACGGAGTTCGATCTGCGCAACGACCGCAGCACCGCGGACACCGTCATCGCGCGGCTCAAGGGCCGCAACGTCATCGTCGTGGCCATGGGCCCCCTGGCCGCGCAGCTCGTCCGCTCCACCCTCCCCGAGACTCCGCTGGTCTTCGCGATGGTGCAGGAGCCGGCCAAGCTCGGACTGGCGCCCGGCCCCACGGTGACGGGAGTAACCTTCGCCATCCCGGTCAAGAACCAGCTCGCCGCCTTCCGGATGGTGAATCCCAAGGGCGTGCGCATCGGCGTGATCTACAAGGAGGAGAACTCCGGCCACTACGTCGAGGAGGCCATCAAGGCGGCGAGCCTCCTGCGCGTGGTCATGGTCACGCGCGCGATCACGTCCGAGCGCGACATCCCGGTCGCCCTGCGCTCGCTGCTGGCCGGCGACGAGGCCATCGACGCCCTCTGGATCCCGCCCGATCCGGTGCTGCTGGGCGACGACACGCGACGGTTCCTGCTCGGCGAGATGTTCAAGGCGGGCCGGGCCGTCTATGGATCGTCTTCCGGGCTGGTGGCGGAGGGCGCGCTGGTGAGCAACGGTCCCGACCTGGTCTCGACCGGAGAGCAGGTCGGCGAGCTGGTGAACAGGCTGGCCGCGGGCGAGCGCGCGCGGATCGAGCTTCTGGTGCCACGGGCGGAGCTGGTGATCAACAAGAAGATCGCGGCCCGCCTCAAGATCGACGTTTCGGCCGACGTCCTCAAGGCCGCCAACAAGGTGTTCTAGCGCGATGACCATTCGCTCCATCCGGACCAAGTTCCTCCTGCTGGTGGCCGGAGTCGCCCTGCTGGTGGGCGCCGTCTCCGCCGGGTTCGAGCTGCTCATGAGCGGTGCGCTGCTGCGCGAGCAGGTCGTCAAGCGCGGCCGCTACATCGCCCAGAACCTGTCCTACAACAGCAAGTACGGCGTGCTCACCGAGGACAAGCCGCTCCTCACCCAGCTCATCGAAGGGGCGCTCTCCGCGGGCACCGACCGTTCCCGCGTGGGCAGCAGCGACGTGGTGGGGGCGATGATCCGGGATGCCAAGGGGGCGGTGCTGGCCCAGCGCGGCGCCCTCATCCGGGATCTGCCGAGCACGCCCGCCGCGGTCATCCAGGAGCGCGACACCGTCACGGAGCAGGGCGAGCCGGTGATCCTCTTCCGGGCCCCGGTGACCAGCGACCCCGGAGCGGGGATGGCCGGTGAGCTCGGGCTGGCCGCCGACTCCAGCGCGCGTCCCGCGGAAGAGCTCAAGGGCGGGGTCGAGGTCGCCATCAGCAAGTCCGTGATGGCCGCCCAGCAGAAGAAGAATTTCGTGGAGACAGGCCTCGTCGCCTTCGCGCTCTTCGCGGTCGGTTCCGGCCTGGGCTGGCTCCTCATCGGGAGATGGCTCAAGCCCGTTCGCCGCATGCTCGACGTGGCCAACGCGGTCACCAAGGGCGACCTCACGGACAAGGTCGAGGCGGTGGACTCCGCCGACGAGCTGGGCACGCTGGCCCTCAGCTTCAAAGACATGGTCGCGAACCTGCGGAAGATCGTGGACAACATCCAGGAGACCTCGGTCCAGGTCGCCTCCTCCGCGGGCGAGATCTCCGCCAACGCGAAGCTCATCACCCAGGGGGCGCAGAGCCAGTCGCAGGCCGCGGAGGAGACGTCCACCTCGATGGAGGAGATGGCGGCCTCCATCCAGACCGTCGCCGGCAACGCGCAGAGCCTCGCCACCTACGTGGAGGAGACCTCGTCGTCGATCACGGAGATGGGCGCGTCCATCGAGGAGGTGGCCAAGTCCAGCTCGACCCTGGCCGGTACCGTGACCGAGGCCTCCGCCACCATCGAGGAGATGACGGTCTCCATCGACCAGATGGCCAAGAACCTCGAGAACCTGGCCGGCACCGTGACCGAGACCTCCGCCACCATCGAGCAGATGACCACGTCCATCGAAGGCGTGGCCAAGAACGCGGAGACCCTCACTAACGCGGCCTCCAAGGCCAGCCAGCGCGTCACGGAGATGGCGGCGGCCGTGAACGACGTGGCCAAGATCGCCGAGGAGGCGGACCGGATCTCGACCAAGGCCTCCGAGGACGCGCGCCTCGGGGACGAAGCGGTGGCCACCACCGTCCAGGGCATGAAGACGATCTCGGAGACGATGGACAACACCACGCGCGTCATCACGAGCCTGGGCAAGCGGTCCCAGGAGATCGGGAAGATCCTGGAGGTCATCGAGGAGATCGCGGACCAGACCAACCTGCTCGCCTTGAACGCGGCCATCGAGGCCGCGCGCGCCGGGGAGGCCGGCCGCGGGTTCGCCGTGGTGGCGGACGAGGTGCGCAAGCTGGCCGAGCGCTCGGTCGAGGCCACCAAGGAGATCACGGAGGTGATCCGCCAGGTGCAGGCGGAGACGACGGACGCGGTCGACACCGCCAAGGCGGGCGCGGAGGAGACGCGCTTGGGCATTCAGCTCGCGGACAAGGCCGGTCTCGCCCTGCGCCGCATCAGCGACTCCGTGAACCGCTCGAGCCAGCTCATGGCCCAGATCGCGCAGGCCACGGCCAAGCAGTCCTCCGCCTCCGCGGAAGTCCTGCAGACAGTGAAGGACATGAACGCGGCCACCGCCAACGTGACCTCGGCCGTGCGTGAGCAGGCCGAGGGCAGCCGGCAGATCCGCGAGGCCATGGAGAACATCAACAAGATCATGACTCAGGCCGCCTACTCCACCCGCGAGCAGGCGGCGGGGGGGCGTCAGGTGCGCGTGTCCGTCGAGAACATGAACAAGATCGCGGGGCAGGTGAACATCGCCACCAAGGAGCAGGCGGAAGGCTCGCGCCAGATCATCGGGGCGGTGGAGAACATGAACCGCATGACCCAGCAGGTCTCCTACGCGACGGCGGAGCAGAAGCGCGGAGGCGAGCTGGTGGTCAAGGCGATGGAGAACATCTCCGAGATCGCGCGCGACAACCTGGCCACGGTGGAGGAGATGTCCAAGGCGACCGTGAACCTCGCGCAGCAGGCCGAGAACCTGGCCAAGCTGATCGCGGTGTTCCGGGTGCAGTGATGCGGGTATGGCGCGGCGCGGCGATCGCCCGCCGGCGCGTGGTCGCGCCGCTCGCTCGGCGGCCCCGGCCGCTCGCCCGTCTTCATTGCCGCACGCGCACCTGGGGACATGACGTCGCAAGGTAGGGCTCGCATGCCTCCGCGGAACCCGCCTCGCTCGCTACGCGCGACGCAGCCGCCGGCCTCCGCCGCCGCGCCGCGATCGCCAGACATCGCCGGGCAGCCGACCGCAGAGCGCGGTGGCGTCGCGCAGCGACGGCGACGCGCGAGGGGGGTTTCAGGGGGGGTCGCGCAGCGGCGACGGTGGTGATCGCAAGTGCCCCCCCTGACTTGACATGACCCTCGACATCCAGGCCGCCCTGGAGCACCTGCGGAACGGGGAAGAGCCCACGCGGCGCCGCATCGTGGAGGAGCTCGGCCGGTCGGGGCAGCCCGAAGCCATCACGCCGCTGCTGCTGGCGGTCGCGGACGAGAGCTGGCCCGTGCGCCAGGCGGCGACGGAGCTGCTGGCCACCTTCGACGAGGCGGCGCTCCTCCCGCATCTCGAGGCGGCGCTGCGCAACGACGAGGATGCGGCCATGCGCAACGCGGCCATGGAGATCTACGTGAAGACGGGGCCGTCGGCGGCCCCCGCCCTCCTCGCGCTCCTGTCCGACGAGGACGAGGAGGTGCGCAACTTCGCCGCGGTCATGCTCGGCGCCCGCCGCGAGCGCGCGGCCGTCCCCGCCCTCATCGCCGCCCTCAAGGAGCCGGACGTCAACGTGCGCCACGCCGCCGCCGCCAGCCTGGGCCAGATCGGCGCCACGGAGGCGGTGGTCCCTCTCATCGACGTGCTGCGGACCGAGCCCTGGCTCCAGTACCCGGCCATCCACGCCCTGGGCGAGATCGGCGACGCGCAGGCGGAGGCCCCGCTGCTGGACCTGCTCGGCGACGAGCTCTTGCGCGCCCCGGTGATCGAGGCGCTCGGCCGGCTCGCCGGCCGGCAGGCCCTGGTCCATCTGGTGCCCCACCTCTACGATCCCGACGTGACGCTGCGCAACGTGGCCATCCATGCCGTGGTCTCCATCGAGCAGCGTGCCACCGCCGCCGGCGACAGCCTCGATCCCGCGGTGCAGGCCGCCCTGCGGCGCGGAGACCTCGTGGACCATCTCCTGACCACGCTGCGCGAGGACGAGCCGATCAACCGCCGAACGGCCGCGGTGACGCTGGGCTGGCTCAAAGAGCCGCGGGCGGAGCCCTTGCTCATCGAATGCCTGGCCGAGACCGCGCTGCAGGAGTACGCCGCCCACGCCCTGGTCTCGATCGGCTTCCAGGACCGCGAGGCGTACCGGCGCGGCCTCGAGCACGCCAGCGATCCGGTCCGCCAGGGCGTGGTGCGCTGCATCGCCTGGATCGCCCCTCCGCGCGGGATCGACCTCGTCGCGCCCATGATCCACGATCCTTCCCAGGAAGTGCGCGCGGAGGCGGCGGCGGCCATCGGCCGCCTGGGCGACGAGGACGCGGCCATGCTGCTCTTCGAGCTGCTCGGGGACGAGAGCGAGCTGATCCAGGAGAGCGCGATGGGCGCGCTGGCGCGCATGGCCCCGGAACGCGTGGTCCCGCTCCTCCTGCAGGCGCTGGCCAGCCCGGAGCCCCAGGTGAGGGTGAGGGCGGCGGAGACGCTGGGGCTCCTGCGTGACCCGGGGACCGCCGTCGCCCTCATCGCCCTCTCGAAGGATCCGCGCGAGACGGTCCGGCGCGCCGCCATCAAGGCGCTGGGGGAGATCGAGACGGCCGACGTGCCCGACCTCCTGCGCGCCGCTCTCCTCGACGAGAGCAGCCTCGTACGCCAGCAGGCGGTCCTCTCGCTGGGGAAGCTCCAGGACGCGCAGGCGGCCACGGACCTCCTGCCCCTCCTCGACGACCCCGATCCCAAGATGCGCTTCGTGACCCTGCGCGCGCTGGGACAGATCCGCAGCCGGGAAGTGGTGCCGCGCATCACGACCTTCCTCGGTGACGCCCGCAAGGAGCTGCGCTTCGCCGCCGTCGAGGCCCTGGGGTCGATCCGCGCGGTGGAGGCGGTGCGGCCCCTGGTGGACGTGCTGCGCGACTCCGACCGCAACCTGCGCCGGGCGGCTGCGGAAGCGCTGGGTGCGATCGAAGACCCGCAGACGGTGCCCCCCTTGCTCCTGGCCCTGGAGGACGAGCACTGGTCGGTCCGCTGCGCGGCGGCGACCGCCCTCGGCCGGATCCGGAGCTTCAAAGCCGTCCCGCCGCTGCTGACCCGGCTCGGCGACGACGATGCCACGGTACGGCGCGCGGTGGTGGCCGCCCTCGGGGAGATCGGGGACGCGCGCGCGTCGCGGCACCTGACCCAGCTCCTCTCCGATCCCGCCCTGCAGCCGGCGGCGCTGGAGGCCCTGCGCCGCATGGGGGCGGCCGCCCTGCCCGAGACAGAGCGCGCCTTCGGAGCGGCCACGGCCGACGTGCGGCGGCTGATCGTGGACCTGGTCGGGAAGCTCGAGGACCGCCAGGGGCGCCGCCTGCTCCTGGCCGCCCTCGCCGACGACAGCGCGCAGGTGCGCGCGGAAGCGGCATTGGCCCTGGGTGACGGAGGCTTCCTCGACGCCGTCCGTCCGCTGATGGACCTCAAGGCCTCGGATCCGTCCGCCGAGGTGCGTCAGGCGGCCGCGATGGCCCTCACCAAGCTGACACCGCGGTAGCGAGCGGAGTGTTCCAGCCGACCGACCACAACGTCGATCTCTCCGAGGAGGAGTTCCGCCTCCTCCGTGATCTCATCCACGAGCGGTTCGGGCTCTTCTTCGACGACAACCAGCGCTCCTCGCTGCGCTCGCGGCTGACCGGCCGGCTCGCTTCCCTGGACCTGCAGTCGTTCGAGGACTACTACCACTACCTCCGCTTCGGGCCCCAGCGCGGGGACGAGCTGCAGCGGATGGTGACCCACCTGACCAACAACGAGACGTACTTCTACCGCGAGATGCCCCAGCTCCAGGTGTTCGCGGAGACCGTGCTGCGATCGATCAAGGAGGCCAAGTCGGCCGGAGCCGACCGCACCCTGCGCGTGCTCTCCGCCGGCTGCTCGACGGGCGAGGAGGCCTATACCCTCGCCATGATCATCTACGACAGCGGGCAGTTCTTCTGGAACTGGGACGTGCAGGTGATCGGGATGGACGTGGACCAGGTGGCCCTCGAGAAGGCCCGGCGCGCGGCCTACCATCACAATTCGTTCCGCAGCCTGAGCCCGGCGGTGAAGGAGAGGCACTTCGTGCCGGGGGCGGGGGCGGCGGCCCAGGTGAAGGAGCCCATACGCCGCCTGGTGAGCTTCCGCGCGGGCAACCTCGTGGACGTGGCCAGCTACGCCTCGCTGCCCCGCCTGGACGTGGTCTTCTGCCGCAACGTGCTGATCTACTTCTCGGACGCGATGATCCTCAAGGTGGTGCGCCTGTTCCACCAGGCCCTGGTCCCCGGCGGCTATTTGTTCCTGGGCCACGCGGAGTCGCTCTCGCGCATCACCGACCTGTTCACGCCCATCCGGTTCCAGGGCGCGATGGTCTACCGCAAGGAGGGGCCGCTCGAGGCGCGCGCGCTGCCCGCGGTCTCGTGATCCGCGTCCTCGTGGTCGACGATTCGGCCTTCGTGCGCCAGGCCCTGTCGCGGATGCTGGGCGCGGCCCCCGACATCGAGGTGGTGGGGACGGCGGTGGACGGCAAGGACGGCTGGGAGAAGGCCCTCGACCTGCGGCCGGACGTGGTGACGCTCGACGTGAAGATGCCGCGGATGGACGGCCTGGAGGCGCTGCGGCGGATCATGGCCGACTGTCCGACCGCGGTCCTCCTCCTCTCGTCGCAGACCAAGGAGGGCGCGGAGGTCACCCTGCGCGGCCTGGAGCTGGGCGCGATGGACTTCGTCGACAAGTCCAGGGTCCAGGGCCACATGAACCTCCTGAGCCTGTCCGAGGAGCTCCAGGCCAAGGTGCGCGCGCTCGCCTCGGTGCCCCGGGCGCGTTTGCAGGCGGCCACCGCCGTCCGCGAGACCGGGCTCAAGACGCTGCCCGCGCAGCACGCCGCCCGCGCCCAGATCGTGGTGATCGGCACCTCCACGGGCGGACCGCCCGCCCTTCAGGCCATCATCCCGCGCCTGCCCGAAGCGCTGCCCTGCGCGGTCCTCGTCGTCCAGCACATGCCCGTCGGCTTCACGCGGTCGCTGGCGGAGCGGCTCGACGGGCGCAGCGTGGTGCCCGTACGGGAGGCGGCGGACGGGGAGCTGGTGGTGCGGGGCTCCGTGCTCGTCGCCCCCGCCGGACGTCACATGAAGGTCCGGCGCCGGGGACAGGACACACGGGTCTGGCTCGACGACGAGCCGCGCTCCGCGCTGCACCGGCCCTCCGTCGACGTCCTCATGGCGTCCGTGGCCAAAGCCTATGGCGAGCACGCCATGGGCATCGTGCTCACCGGGATGGGGTCGGACGGCGTGGAAGGGCTCAGGGCGATCCGCGACGCCGGCGGCATGACGCTCGCGGAGAGCGAAGAGACGTGCGTGATCTACGGCATGCCCAAGGCCGCGGTCGAAGCGGGCGTCGTGGACCGCTCGGTGCCCCTCACCCGCGTCGCCGACGAGATCCTTTCTGCGGTGTAGACTCTCGCGCGGATGTGGGACCTCGCTCAGGGAGCGGCACGGTGAGCCTTAACGGTAACCTCGAGGACCTGCCTCTCCTCGACATCCTCCAGATCGTCTCCTTCAGCAAGAAGACGGGCTACCTCTCCATCCGCACGGAAGCGGGAGAGGGCGCCATCGTCTTCACGGACGGCTTCGTGGTGGCCGCCTTCAGCGCCGAGACCCCACCCTTCGACCCGCGCTATCGTCACCTGCCGCCGGAGGCGCGGACGCCCCTGCTCCGCCAGAGCATCGAGCAGGGCCTCGCGCAGCTCATCCGGCTGCGGGAGGGACAGTTCAGCTTCAGCCTCACCGAGCAGCCCCCCCTGCGCATCGGTCCGCGCGACATCTCCGAAGAGACGCTGCCGGAGGGCATCAACGCGCAGGAGCTGCTGCTCGACCTGGCCCGCGGGATGGACGAGGACCGGCGCGATTCGACGGCGGCGCTGGAGGCCTCGTTCGCGGAGCCTCCCGAAGACGTGGGTGGCGCGGAAGCCCTCGTCGACCTTCCGCCCGCGGCCCCCGTGCCGGCGACGGCCGTCCGCTCGTCGGCGCCGTCCGCACCTCCGCCCCCGGCCGACACGGCCACGCGGGCGAGCGTGCCGCCGCCGCCGAGCGAGGGTGAGGCGAGCACGATCCTCCTCGTCGACGACGAGGAGGAGGTCCGCCGCATCCTGGCCGAGCGGTTCGCCCGCGGCGGGTACAACGTGGTCGAAGCCCACGATCCGGACTCGGCGGTGAAGAAGGCGGGCCGTCTGGGAAAGGCTTCGATCGCGTTCCTGCTCGTCACCGATCTCGGCATGCCGACCTCGGGCGGCACTTCCTTCCAGGGCGGGTTCGAGGTGGTCAAGCGCCTCTGGAAGATGAACCTCCGTCCGCCGGTGCTCCTGATGGCGGAGGCGCTCACCGCCACGCTGCAGGCGCGGGCGCGCCAGATGGAGATCGCGCACTTCGTCTTCAAGCCCGGCCTGTCCAAGCTGGACCCGGAGCAATTCGAGGCCGACCTGCGCGCGTTCGCGACGAAGATCCTCACCGACCTGCTGCCCAAACTCGGTGCGACCGCTCCCGCCGCGCCCTCGGCGAAGCCGGCGGCGGCTCGGGAGGCGGAGGCGGCCGCGGGGAGGCCGGCCGCCGCCGGCACGACTCCGACCAAAGGCCCCGCCCCGCCCGCCGCCGCCCCGTCCGCCGCGCCTCCCGCGACGGCGGACGAGATGTCGCGCGACTTCGAGCACCTGCAACGCTGGCTGGAGGAGCTGCGGGGATGCCAGGACGCCACGCAGGTCGCGGCCCAGGTCATGCGCGTCGCGCGCGACTGCTTCGAGCGCGCCATCCTCTTCGTGGTCAAGCACGAGACCATGCGCGGCCTGGGCGGTTACGGGGCGGCGCCGCGGGACGAGAAGCTCGGCCTGCTGGCGCGCGAGGTGGCCATTCCCCTGGGCGAGCCCTCCCTCTTCGCGCGCGTGGCCATCGGCCGCAAGTCGCACGTCGGACCCTGGCCGGACGACAAGTGGGCCCGCCATCTCCTGGGCAAGATCGGGCGCTTCCAGTCGTCCGGCTTCGCCCTGCTGCCCCTGCTCACCAACCGGGAGACGGTCGCCATCCTCTTCGGAGACAACGCGGACAGCGGCCGCCCGCTGGGCCGCCTGGCCGCCCTGGACACGTTCGTCAACCAGGCGGGGATTGCCCTCGAGAACGCCTTCCTGCAGCGTAAGGTCACGGCGATGCAGGGACAGTGAATCCCGCGTAGAATCGAGCTTCAGGCCCATGCCCAGCGGAGACGACCCCGTCCAGAAGAGCCAGGAATTCTTTGGTGTCTTCCTGAAGGCCAAGGAGTTCACGGAGGAGCTGCTCAAGGAGAACGAGCGGCTGAGGTTCAAGCTGGCGAGCCTGGAGGCCTCCGCCGGCGGCGGACGGCTGACCCCGGCCGATGAGCGCGTCCGCGAGCTGGAGGAGCGCCTGCAGGAAGTGGAGGCCCGCTACCGCAAGGTCGAGGAGGAGAACAAGGAGTTCGCCGACCGCTATATCGAGATCGAGGAGCAGAACAACAACCTGGCCAACCTCTACGTGGCCTCCTATCAGCTCCACTCCACCCTGGACTACCGCGAGGTCATCCGCATCGTCCAGGAGATCGTCATCAACCTCATCGGGGCGGAAGCCTTCCACATCTTCGTGGTGAGCGACAAGACGGGCCAGCTCGAGCTGGAGACCTCGGAGGGGGCGAGCGCGCCCGTCACGACCATCGGCATCGGCGAAGGGCCGATCGGGCGGGCGGCCAAGACGGGCGAGAACTTCTTCGCGGCCCAGGTCGCGCACAAGGAGGCGACGCCCTTCGATCAGCCGACCGCGGTCATCCCCCTCAAGATCAAGGACAGCGTGGTCGGCGTCATCTCCATCAACAAGCTCCTCGTCCAGAAGACGGAGTTCACCCCGACCGACTTCGAGCTGTTCACGCTCCTGGCCGGGCACGCCGCCACCGCCATCTTCTCGGCCAAGCTGTACTCGACGTCCGCGCGGAAGCTCACGACGCTGCAGGGCTTCCTCGACATGATCAAGACCCCCGCCAAGCCTTGACCGCGGCGACCCCTACGGAAGCTGGATGAGGGACACCGCGGCGGCGTAACCGCCCTCGTCGGAGCCCGGCCGGCGGCGGGCGAATTCGAAGCAGACGTTGTTGAGCCCCGGGTGGAGGTGCTCCGCGGGCAGGATGAACGGGACGTCCGTCCATTCCGTCCCGAAGGTGGCGCCGGCCACGGCCACTCCGTTGCTGATGACCTTCACGTCCTGCACGGGGACGCGCGCGGGCGCGCGCAGCCGGATGAAGCTCCGGAGCGCGAGCGGCTGCTGCAGCGGGATGCGGATGCAGGCCTGCGGCTGGAGTGCCCACCGGAAGGGCGGCCAATCCTCGCGCCGCTGCGCGTCCGACCACCCGCCCGCGAGCCACCGCGAGTCGACGGCTCCCACGTCGATGGTGCCGGAGAGGTTCACGTTGTAGTAGAAGTACTCGCCCACCATCGCGTTGTAGACGAGAGCCCGCGCGCGCGGGCCCAGGCGCCCGGCCCCCGCGTCGAGCAGCCGGTAGAGCTGATGGGCCTGCGCCCCCGCCAGCCATTCGACGGGCGCGGCGTCGATGAATCCGCGGACCCGATACAGCCGGATGAACCCCGCGTTCCAGACGGCACACGCGGCCAGGATCGTCGCGATGGCCGCCCACGGCCGCCGCTGCAGCCATCCCGCGAAAGCGCGGGCCAGGGCGGCCAGTCCCCAGGCGACGAGGGGCACGGCGAGGTCGAACCGCCGGCCGCCGAACGCGTCGCTGCCTTCCCAATCCCGCGTGCTGCCGTTGATCCAGGCGGTGACGAGGAGGACGACGTAGCTGGCGGCAACGAACATAGGCATGGTGCGCGCGAGCAGCAGCAGCCCGAGAGTGCCCACGAGCATGACGGGCGTCCAGTCGAAGAAGCCGCGCTGCGCCGAGAACAGGACGTCCGCGAAGTGCGGAGACGACCAGTCCATGAACCCCGGGCCTTGCGGGATCGTGAACCACCTCCCGTAGAGGAGCTTCCAGATCACGAGCTGGGGCGACGCGGCCAGGACGGCCAGAAGGGTGGCGGCCGCGATCCAGGCCGGCCGCGCCTGCCCCCGGATGAGCTGGCGGACACCGAGGGCCGCGGGCAAGAGGCCGATGACCGCGCCCTGGGGCCGGGCCAGGGCGGTCAACCCGACGGCCAGGCCGAGCTGGCCCCAGCGGCGCCGAGACGGCGAGCGGTCCGTCTCGAAGAAGCACCAGGTCACGACGCAGGCCAGCGCGAACGTGATGGCGTGCGAGACCCCGGGCAGCACGAACGCGTAATAAGCGACGGGTGAGGTGAGGACCGCGCCCGCGACGACGATCGTGGCCTGGGCCATGGTCAGGGCGAGGTGGTCGCGCAGCGATCGGGCCAGGAGGTAGCTTCCGGCCACGACGGTCGTGATCGATCCGGCGGCGATGGAGTTCAGGTACGGTATCGCGTATCCGTCCGGGAGCCACGGCCGCAGGCCGAGGAAGTGCGTGATCACGACATACACGTGCGCGATCAGGAAGAACGGCACCCACCACAGGGCCGGGCCCGGCGAGTGCACGTTCGGGCGGAGGCCGGTGTCCGTCCGCGGGCGCTCGGGAAAGCCCCAGGCCTTCCACTCGTTGGCGAAGTCCAGGTCGTGGTCGAAGGCCAGCGAGCGCAGATAGGCGTAATGGGTGGGCACGTCGCCGCGGAACTCGGGCCCGGCGAGGGCCGCGATGGAGAACGCCACGCTGGCCACGGCCACCAGGACGGGGAAATGGCCAGCCCCGTCGCGTCGCCCCCACACCGCCGCCGCCACCGCGAGGACGCTGCCGGCCAGACCGGCCGCGAGCAGCGCCGGGTCCATGAGGCCGATCATCGCCAGAGCGGCTCCGGACAGCGCGGCGGCGGTGAATCTCACGAGGCGAGGATCACAACAGAATTGCCAGCGAGCGGCAAGCACTGCCCGCCGATCGTCGCGGAGGAGAATCGTCCGATAATTGTCCGCCTCGAAGGGAGACCTCCATGCGCCCAGGGTTGCTCGCCGCCGCTCTCCTCGTCGCCCTACCGGCCGGCCGGGTGGTTGCGGCTCCCCCCACGTTCGACCAATCCCTCTCGCTCATGAGCGTGCGCAACCCGCGCATCTCGCCCGACGGCCGCACCGTCGTCTACGAGCGGCAAGAGACGGACTGGAAGGAGAACGCCTACATCACCCAGCTCTTCCTGGCCGACGTGGCCTCGAGCCGGTCCGTCCAGCTCACGCGCGGCAAGAAGCCGGCCACGGGGGCGGACTGGTCGCCGGACGGCCGCTGGATCGCGTTCCTGACCGAGCGCGACGGAGTGACGCCGCCCCGGGATCCGGACGCGAAAGACAAAGAGACGGCCGGCGGCAAGCCCGATGCGCGGCAGATCTGGCTCATCGCGCCGGGCGGAGGTGAGGCCTGGCCGCTGACCGCGCACGGCGCGCGCATCGAGACCTTCCACTGGTCGAAGGACGGGCGGTCCATCGCGTTCACCGCCCCCCTGCCGGAAGCCAAGGCGAGCAAGGACCGGAAGGAGAAGTACGGCGACTTCGAAGTCGTGGAGAGCGACTTCGACCAGAGCCAGCTCTGGGTCGTGGACGTCTCCGCGGCCGAGCGCGAGGCCGCCCCCGCTCGTGCCGTCCAGCTCACGCGCGATCCCGGGCGCAGCGTGGGCGAGTTCGACTGGTCGCCGGATTCGACGCGGATCGCCTTCGCGGCCACGCCGAGCCCACTGCTGGCCTACCGCTCGGACTCCGACCTCTTCCTGGTGGAACGCGCCCATCCCGGCACCGTGCGCACGATCGTGGCCCTGCCCGGCCCCGACGACGCCCCGACCTTCTCACCCGACGGACGCGAGCTGGCGTTCGAGACGGCGCTGGGCGCGCCCTACCACTACTACGCGAATAGCCATATCGCTTCTGTCCGTCTCGCGGACGTCGAGGCCCGGCCCGCGCGCGCGGCCGCGGACGTGCGCGACCGCACCGCCTCCTTCGACGAAGACGCGAGCCTTCTGGCCTGGGGCCCGGACGGCATCTACATGACCGGACTGCGTCGCACCGATTCGCACGTGTTCCGCATCCCGGCCACGGGAGAGGTCGTCCGCGTGTCGAGCCCCGACCGCCTCGCCCTCAACGGCGTGACCTTCACGCGCGACTTCAAGACCGCGGCCTTCACCACCGCCGACGATCGGCACCTGGCGGAGGTCGCGGTCTCTCCCCTCGATCTCTTCCGGCCCCGGACGCTCACGAACATGACCGCGCAGACGGCGGGATGGACGGTGGGCCCCGCCTCTTTGGTGCGGTGGAAGAGCGGGGACGGGGCCGAGATCGAAGGCGTCCTGCACAAGCCCGCGGACTTCGAGGCGGACAGGCGCTACCCGCTGCTGGTCGTCATTCACGGCGGGCCGACGGGGATCTCGCGCGCCCTGATGGCGCCAGGGAACCGTTACTACCCGATCGAGGTCTTCCTCTCCAAGGGCGCCCTCGTGCTGGAGCCGAACTACCGCGGCAGCGCCGGGTACGGTGGCGCCTTCCGCGCCCTCAACGTGCGCAACCTGGGGGTGGGGGACATGGCGGACGTGATGAGCGGAGTGGACGCGCTGGTGGCCCAGGGCCTGGCCGACTCCGATCGGCTGGGCGTGATGGGCTGGTCCCAGGGCGGGTACATCTCGGCGTTCCTCGCCACCCACACCGACCGGTTCAAGGCCATCTCCGTGGGGGCGGGCATCAGCGACTGGATGACCTACTACGTCAATACCGACATCACGCCTTTCACGCGCCAGTACCTGCAGGCCACGCCCTGGGACGATCCCGAGATCTACGCGCGCACCTCGCCCATCGCGAACATCAAGAAGGCGAAGACGCCGACGCTGATCCAGCACGGAGAGAACGACAAGCGCGTGCCCATCCCGAACGCCTACCAGCTCTTCCGGGGCCTGCGCGACCAGGGCGTCCCCGCCACGATGATCGTCTACGCGGGCTACGGCCACGGCATCACCAAGCCGAAGAGCAACCGCGCCGTCCTGCAGCACAACCTCGACTGGTTCTCGCACTACGTCTGGGGGGAGCCGCTGGCCGCGGACTCGCTCCTGCGCGGCCGCGCCGAAGCTGCTCCATAATGGCCGATGGGGAGGGAGACCAGGCGATGACCCAGGCGCGGACACTCGGAGAGTTCAAGAAATCGGGCGTGAAGACGGTCAACGTGAAGGAGGAGATGCGCCGGAACCTGATCCGGAAGCTCGAAGCGGGCGAGACCCTCTTCCCGGGCATCCTCGGCTACGACGAATCGGTCGTCCCCCAGGTCGCGAACGCGGTCCTCTCGCTCCACAACATGATCCTGCTCGGCCTGCGCGGCCAGGCCAAGAGCCGGCTCCTGCGCAGCCTCACCAACCTGCTCGATCCGGTCCTGCCCATTGTCGCCGGCTGCGAGATCCACGACGACCCGCTGCGGCCCCTGTGCCGCCGCTGCCGCGACCTCGTGGAGGAGCGCGGGGACGAGACCCCCCTGGCCTGGCTGTCGCCCGACGATCGCTTCGTCGAGAAGCTGGCCACGCCCGACGTGACCATCGCCGACATCATCGGCGACGTGGATCCCATCCGCGCCGCCCGCGGCGGGCACGACCTCGCCAGCGAGCTGACCATGCACTACGGCCTGCTCCCGCGCGCGCACCGGGGCATCTTCGCGCTCAACGAGCTGCCCGACCTCGCCGGGCGCATCCAGGTCGGCCTCTTCAACATCCTTCAGGAGGGCGACGTCCAGATCAAGGGCTACCCGGTGCGCCTGCCCATCGACGTGGCCATGGTGTTCACGGCCAACCCGGAGGACTACACCGCGCGGGGCAAGATCATCACGCCCCTGAAAGACCGCATCGGCAGCGAGATCCGCACGCACTATCCGGCCACGGTCGAGCAGGGCGTGGCCATCACGCAGCAGGAGGCCTGGACGGAGCGCGGCCGGGAGCTGCGGGTGCCGCGCTACATCCGCGAGGTCGCGGAGGGCATCGCCTTCGCCGCCCGCCGCGACAAGAAGATCGACAAGCGCAGCGGGGTCAGCCAGCGCCTGCCCATCACCGCCCTCGAGAACGCGATCTCCAACGCGGAACGCCGGGCCGTCCTGCGCAAGGAATCCGTGGTCGTGCCGCGCGTGTCCGACATCTACGCCGCCCTGCCCTCGCTGACCGGCAAGTTCGAGCTGGAGTACGAGGGCGAACTGATGGGTGCGGACAACGTGGCCCGCGAGCTGATCCGCGCGTCGGTGGGGGAGGCCTTCTCCGTCTACCTCGGCTCCGCCGACCTGCGCCCCGTGGTCG
>WNGB01003298.1_pt1 | contig 25504 bp, 24 predicted proteins | sample 5400681 | NCBI WGS metagenome assembly WNGB01 (sample SAMN13153367, study PRJNA577476) | soil metagenome | isolation source: 115 cm soil or saprolite under grassland replicate 2 | place: USA:California | collected 2016-06-15
GTGGTGGGCGCGACAGGTTTTGAACCTGTGACCTCTTCCGTGTCAGGGAAGCGCTCTCCCACTGAGCTACGCGCCCGTGCTGCCTGCCCGATCATACCGGTCCCGGGGGGTGCCGGTACGGGTCGGGTGGAGGCGGTGCCCGGAATTGAACCGGGGTAGAGGGTTTTGCAGACCCTTGCCTAACCACTCGGCCACACCGCCGTGCCATCTCGGTCGAACGCCCCCCGGGGGTCCCCGGAGGGCGTCGGGCCGGAAGGTGGAGCGGATGACGGGACTCGAACCCGCGACCCTCACCTTGGCAAGGTGATGCTCTACCAACTGAGCCACATCCGCGAGAGGGCAGAACTATAGCAACGGGTCTCCTGACCGCTCAACCATGATGCCATGGTCCCGCAACTGCCGGGAGCGGGCCATTGCCCCGTCTTCGACCCCGGTGCTAGCGTCCGTGGCGGATCGTCGGCGACCTGGCTGCGGCGTCGCCAGGGACCGAGGTCCGCACCGTCTGTCGAGCAGCGCGAGAGCGGCGGTCCCCGAGGGAGAGCAATCCAGTGTGCCCTGCCGCTCGAAGGCCATGTCGGAAGGATCTTTGAGCGCGTGCGAGGAGCCAAGGCGTACCGAGGCCTCCAAGACGGGCAACTGGTCGCGCTCGTGGCCGAGAAGGACCCAGATGCCCTCGAGGCCCTGTACGACCGCTACGGGAAGGTGTCCTACTCGATCGCGCGCCGGATCGTGGCCGATGCGACGCTTGCCCAGGATGTGGTGCAGGAAGTGTTCCTCTCGCTTTGGCGTGATGCGCACCGGTTCGATGCCGGGCGAGGGACCGTGGCCACGTACCTGCTGTCCATGACCCACCACCGCGCCGTGGACGTCGTCCGGCGCGAGGAGAACCTGCGCCGGCGCCGCACCAGCGACGACGCGCTCGAGTTCGAGGCCGGCCACAAGGTCGGGGTGGAGGCCGAGGTGCTGCTGTCCGAGCGCCGAGGCGAGGTGCGCGCCGCGCTGGCCACGCTGCCCGCGGCCCAACGCGAAGCGCTCCTTCTGGCCTATTTTGGTGGGTACACGCAGCGCGAGGTTGCGAGCCTGGTAGGGGTCCCCCTGGGGACTGTCAAGACGAGGATGGCCGCTGGGATGCGCAAGCTCAAGGACGCCTTGAGCGAGCCTGGTCGGGAGGAGCAACGCCCGTGGACCAGGCAATGAGCCACGCCGAGTTCGAGCAGCTGGCCGCGGGCTACGTGCTCGGGGCGCTCGAGCCCGACGACGAGCACCTCTTCCAGCACCACCTGGAGGGCTGCACGATCTGCGAGTCCAGCGTGCGCGAGCTCGAGGAGGTGGCCGGGGCGCTCGCCTACGCGGTGCCGCCGGTCGAGCCGCCAGCGGCCCTGCGTACGTCGATCCGCCGCAAGGTCGGCGCGACCGCCCGCCCCGGCGCGGTGCTCGCCTTCCGGCCGCGGACGAGGCTGGCCCTGGTCAGCCGCATCGCGGTGGCCGCCTGCATCCTGGCCGTGTTCGCACTCGGCTTCTGGAATTTCTCGCTGCGGAACCAGAACAACCTCTACCAGCAGCGCGTGGCCGCCTTCCAGCAGCGCGTGGCCGCCTTCGAACAGGTCAGCCAGCTGCTGAACGATTCGTCGACCCAGACCGTGCGGCTCACGGGCCGGACCGAGCGTGACGCGCGGGTGGTCGTGGTCGCCTCGTCGCTCCAGGACAAGGGCGCGATCATCGTCGAGGGCCTGGCCGCTCCGCCGGCCGGGAAGGTCTACGAGCTGTGGGGCATCCCCAACGGGCAGGGGCTCGAAGCGGCGATGCCCGCCAAGGTGTTCCGCACCGGCGGCGAGGGGGCCCAGCCGCTCTTCTTCGAGCTGCCGATCCAGCCCAACATGACCTACGGGGTCACCGAGGAGCCGGGGCCCAACGGCAGCCAGAAGCCGACGCAAGCGCCGATTCTGGTAGGTTCTCCTTCGACACCGCGGGCTTGATCGCTTCACGGCCGAAGGCGACTATGCCGGAATTAGTCATGACGAGCGGTTCCCTCGCTGGCGACTTGGAAGGCAGACTTGATCTGTATGACAATCCCCACCTCCTCGTAGTGAACACCGGCGCCTGAACGTAGTGAGCGAGCCCATGCGGAGGGAAGACCGCCTATGACGACCCCGAGCCAGACAACGGCTCCGTCGCTGCTGGGCCTCGAAGAGGACGGCAGGGACCTGTTCGGGCTCGCCGCACACAAGCTCAACACGCCGCTCGCGTGCATCCGCGGGTTCGTCTCCACGCTGCTCCAGCGGGGAAACCAGCTCGACGGTGAGACCGTGCAGCAGTTCCTCCAGCTCGTGCTGACCCAGACCGACCGCCTGCAGGGCCTCGTGCGCGACTTCCTGCTGCTCGCCAGGGTCAACGGGGGCGTCGAGGCCCTGGCCCGCCCGTTCCGGCCCCGCGACCTCCTGCTCACCCTGATCGACGACCTCGGCACCGAGGGCGTCCGGGTCCAGCCCGCCGGCGACGTGGACGCCGAGGTGGTCGGCGACAGCGAGCTGGTCCGCATGGCGCTGCGGCCGCTGGTCGAGAACGGCCTGGAGTACGGCCCGCGCCTCGGGATGGTCACGGTGACCGTCTCCGTCGGGCCCGAGCGCACCCGCTGGGAGGTCCACGACGGTGGCTCCCGGCTCACCAGCGAGGCGCTCGACCAGCTCTTCCGTCCGTTCACCCGCTCGGACGAGCCGGTCGAGCGCCGCGGCTCCGGGGCCGGGCTCGGCCTCACCCTGGCCCGCAGCTACGCCGAGGTGCTGGAGGGCTCGGTCGGCGGCCGGGTCGACGAGAACGGCACGGTGTTCTGGCTGGAGGTCCCGACCCAGGTCTACGAGGGGGTGAAGCGGTGACCGTCGACGCCGGCGATCGCAACGGCGCGGTGACCAGGGTGCTGGTCGTCGACGACCACTCGGTGACCCGTCACGGCGTGGTGCTGCTGTGCCGCAACGCCGAGGGTGTCGAGGTGATCGGGGAGGCGAGCGACGGCAACGAGGCGATCCAGCGCGTCAGCGAGCTGCTCCCCGACGTGGTGCTGATGGACGTGGACATGCCACGGCGCGACGGCATCAGCGCGACCAGGCAGATCCGGCAGGACCACCCCTCGGTCGGGGTGGTCGTGCTCACCGTCCACGAGGACCAGGAGACGATCTTCGAGGCGATCAAGGCGGGCGCCTCTGGCTACCTGCCCAAGTCGGCCACGTTGGACGACATCCGCTCAGCCGTCAAGGCGGTCGCCGCCGGCGGCTCCTTCCTCGACCCGGTCCAGGCGCGCAAGCTGCTCCACCAGTTCAACCGCTACGCCGACGAGACCAAGGCCGCAGCCGACATCTACTACCTGCTGACCGGTCGCGAGCGCGAGATCCTCGCCCTGCTCGCCGAGGGCCTCACCAGCCGCCAGATCGCCAGCCAGCTGGTGATCTCCGAGCGAACCGTCAACACCCATATCGGCAACATCTACCGCAAGCTGCACGTGAACAACCGGGTCGACGCGGTGCGCGAGGCGATGCGCATCCGCCTGGTCGAGCCGCCCCGCTGACGGTAGGGCACGGCCGCGCCCTCTGCTCCGCAGAAGTTCGTAGCCCCGCTCACCAGTTCGGTGCATGGGAGTCACACGGACGCAGGCCGTAGCATCGCGCAGCGGACGCTTCCGGTGTCGGGCTCGGCGGCGGCCGTGCTCGGTGCGGTTCTCCCTTCGACCTGGGAGCGTTCGCTTGCCAGCCCACGTGCTCGTCCTGGATGCGGCCAAGGGGATCGGCCCCTGGGCCCGTGACGCCCTGAACGACGCCGGGCTGGCCTGCGCCCTGGTCAAGGAGGAGATCGAGGCCAGGCGGAGCGTGGACGCCCAGCGGCCGGCCCTGGTGGTGGTGCCGATCGACGAGATCCGCACCTGGGCGCCGGTCCTCACCCGCCTGGCCGAGGGCCCGACCAGCGTCCCCGTGCTCGGGGTGGCCAGCCGGGACGCGTCCATCGACGTCACCCCGGCGCTCGCCGTCGGCGTGACCGACCTGCTGACCTACCCGTGCACCAGCGAGGACCTGATCGTGCGGGTCACCTCGTCGATGCGTGGCCGGCGGGTGCAGCGCGGCCCCGAGCGGATGGAGCAGAGCTCTCCGCTGGTCGCCCTCCGCTCGGTCACCGAGGCGGCCGAGGAGGCCCTGCTGCGCACCGAGACAGCGGCGGCCCGGGTCAGCCGGGCCGAGGAGCGTGACCACCTCCGGCTGGCGCGCGAGTCGCTGGCCCACTCCCTCCAGGTCATCCTGGGCACGATGATCGGCAGCGCCGAGGCGAGCGGCTCCGGCCGGGAGGGTCACTCGCGCCGGGTCGCCTCGGTCACCCGGGAGCTGGCGACCGCGCTCGGCTGGCCACCGGCCCGCGTGCGCGGGATCGAGATGGCCGCCCTGTTCCACGACATCGGCCTGCTCGCGCTGCCGAACGACCTGCTCGCGGTGCGCGGCCCACTCGAGGACGACGCGCTCGCGATGCTGCACGGGCACGCCGACGGCTCGGCCGACATCCTGGAGCCCCTGAGCCGGGTCGGCGTGCCCGTTGCCGCCGTACGCGCCCACCACGAGCGCCTCGACGGCTCCGGCTACCCGCGCGGGCTGCGCGGCCGCCAGATCCCCTTCGGCGCCCAGCTGCTCGCGGTGGCCGACACCTACGCGGCGGTGATCCGCCCGCGGCCGCACCGGCCGGCCCGCTCGCCCGAGGAGGCGCTCGGCGTGCTCCGCCAGGAGGCGGCTGCCGGGCGCCTGTCCGCCAAGCTCGTGGACCTGCTCCACGACCTGGTCACCGCCCCCCAGGGCCAGGCCCAGGCCCGGGCCGGCCAGACGGACACCCCTGCCGGGGGCCCGGCCCGGGTCGTCGAGGAGCGCGACGCCCGCCGCGGCGTGTCGCTCCGGGCCCAGACCAGCGACGGCCTGGCCCTCTCGTTCTAACAAGAAGTACCTACGCCAACTGGTCGAGGCTCCTCATGGCCGTCGCTCCGGCCAACCTCTACGTTGCACGCGGGCATGAGTCGCCGTCTGCCCGAGAGGAGCAAGCCGCTGTTGACCACCGGTCCCGTGCGCAGCCGGCTCCATAATCACGCGCGCGGCCCCGCCGCCGAGCGGGGGCTCACGGCGGTCGAGTACGCCTTGATGGCCGCCATCATCGTCGTGCTCCTCGTCGGAGGCACCTACTACCTCTTCCAGGGCGTGCAGGACCGCTTCGATCGGAACCAGAGCTGCGCCAGCGTCGCGTACCGGGGCGGGGGGTGCTGAGTGGCCGGGTCTTCCGTAGTTCTCCCCATGGGCGATGTGCAGTTGTCGGGTTGGCATCCGGCTCGGCCATCTCTACGTTCACAGCCGCCGACCTCCGCGAATCGGCCGGAACTACGCCCGCCTCCGGTCGGGCTCCCGCAGTGGCCGGAGGAGCGGATCAGATCCCGCGGGTCGCGTCCCCGGACGGCGCACCCTTGCCTCGAAGGAAGGAGGTGGAAGTAGATGCTTCAGCTCTCCGTGATCCAGATGTGGATCCGCGCTCGCTTCGGGGAGATGCAGGCCCGCGAACAGGGCATTACGGCAGTGGAGTACGCGCTCATGGTGGCGGTGGTCGCGCTGCTCCTGGTCGTCGGGTTCTTCTTCCTGTTCAGCAGGATCCAGACGAAGTTCAGCTCCGTCGGAAGCTGTGTCGGCAACGCTCCGGGTGTGACCACCGGGTGCTGAGGACGAGGTGCCGGCGGGACGGGCGCCCCGCCGGCACCGGCGTATCCAGGTAGCTGGATGCGGCGCCGCAGGGCCGCATCCCGACTCGGGTCGAGAGGCGCGCCCGCCCTCTCGACCCGTGAGCAGTGGTCCACCGACGAAAGGTCCCGGTCCGCATGTCCGTCTACGTAAGCACCACCCTTCTGTACGTTCGCGGTCGCCTTCGCGAGCTGGAAGCTCGCGAGCAGGGCATCACGGCGGTCGAGTACGCGCTCATGGTGGCGGTGGTCGCGCTGCTCTTGGTCGTCGGGTTCTTCTTCCTGTTCACCCAGATCCAGCAGCGCTTCTCGACGACAGCGTCATGCGTCCAGAATGCGCCTGTGACATGCCCGTGAGCCGGTTTGGTAGGGGAGGGGGCGAGGGTGCGATCCTCGTCCTTCCCCCGGTGCGGGTGAGAGGAGCACGAGTGGCATGACACGGGTCGGCGGGCGGCGCGGGGGCGAGCAGGGTGCCGCCGCCGTGGAGTTCGCCGTCCTGCTTCCGCTGCTCGTCGCCCTGCTGTTCGGCTTCATCCAGTTCGGCATCGCGTTCAACGACAAGATCCAGGCCACCAACGCCGCCCGCGAAGGCGCCCGGGTCGCGATCGTCGGCGTCCAGGACTGGACCAACATCAACGGCAGCGGCAAGTCGTTCTGGCAGGTCGTCCGGGAGCGTTCCGGCACCGGCGGGCTGACCGCCTGCTCGGTCACCAGCAGCAACACGGTCGGCAACACCCTCACCGTCCAGTTCGACTACCCGGTGAACATCGTCATCCCATTCGTCCCCATGCCCCCCAGCTTCACCACCGGCCATGCCAGGGCTGAGATGCGGGTCGAGCAGGTCTCCGGCCTGCCCCTGCCGGTGCCGGGGGTGTGCTTATGAAGGGGTTGCCGCAGGGTCCTCGATGACCCCCTGACCGAGTGGCCGGGCGGCCCGCCGCCTCCCGGCAGGAGAGCAACCGAGATGCAGAACAGACTCCTGGCCATCGTCGTCGCCATCGTCCTCGCCATCGTCGCGGCGATGGCGCTGGTGATCTACGCCAACAGCGCCGACCGGCGGGCGATCAACGAGCAGGCCCCGGTCCAGGTCTGGGTGGCCGCCAAGGCGGTCGACCAGGGGGAGACCATCAACCATGCCGCGCAGGCCGCCAAGATCGGCCAGGCCGAATACCCGCGCCGGCTCGTGGCCGAGGACGCGGTCCGGTCCCTCAACCAGCTCGACGGCAAGGTGGCCGCGGTCAAGATCGTGCCCGGCGAGCTGCTCCTCCAGAGCCGCTGGGTGGACCAGCAGGAGGTCGAGGGGCAGAACCTGCTCAACATCAAGCGGGGCTCCCAGGCCGTCTCGATCCTGGTCGACACGACCAAGCAGGTGTCCGGGTTCGTCGGCGTCAGCAACCGCGTGAACGTCTTCGTGACCATCACCGTGGCCGAAGGCGTCGAGGAGACCAATCTCCTCCTTCCCAACATCAAGGTCCTCGCCGTCGGCACCACCACCCAGCCAGCCCCGAACGCCCAGCAGGCCAACCGGAACGGCAACCTGTCCACGCTCACCCTCGAGGTGAGCGACGGCAAGGTCGACAAGGTGATCTTCGCGGCGGAGAAAGGCCGGATCTACCTCACCCTGGTGCCGCCGGGCGGGCAGACCAGCCTGCCACCGGGCCCGAGGAACCTCGGCAACCTCTTCGACGACTGATCCGCTTCGACGACTGATCCGCGTGAACGCAGCAAGCAGCAGGAGCAATGCCATGGCCGTCATCATCGCCGAGTCAGAGGACGGGTACGCGACCTGGCTGGCGAGCGCCCTGACCGGGCTGACCGACCGGGTCATCCGCACCACCAGCCCTGACGAGGCCATGGCCGCGCTCGCCGCCGAGGGCCGCGACGTGCTGGGCATGATCGTCGGGCCGGACCTCGACGACAAGGACGCGCTCGCCCTGGCCGGCATGACCCAGCAGGGCGCGCCCGACGTGTCGGTCCTGCTCATCCGGCACCACGACTCCTCTGACCTGTTCCGGGCCGCGCTGCGGTACGGGGTCAAGGACGTGATCACCGACCCGGGAGACGAGGAGGCGGTGCGCGCCGCGGCCGCCCGCGCACTGGAGATCGCGCGGGCGCTGCGCGGCCGGCTGGCCGGCGGCGTGCCCGCCGGCGCCGAGGCGGGCGAGCCGCCCGGCAAGGTCATCACCGTGTTCAGCTCCAAGGGCGGCTGCGGCAAGACCTTCCTGGCCACCAACCTGGCCTTCGCCCTGGCCGCCACGGGCGGCGAGGTGGCCCTGGTCGACCTCGACCTGCACTTCGGCGACGTCGCCATCATGCTGCAGCTCTTCCCGGCCCACACGATCCAGGACGCCACCAGCACCCACGGCATCGACACGATGGCGCTGAAGTCGCTGCTCACCCACCACCGGCAGGGGATCTGGGCGCTGCTGGCGCCGACCGAGCCCACGGTGGCCGACACGATCAGCCCCCAGGCGGTCGCGACCATCCTCAAGCTGCTGCGCCAGGACTTCGACTACGTCGTCATCGACACCCCGGCAGCCTTCTCCGACCAGGTGCTCGCCGCCTTCGACGAGTCCGACGTGATCGCCGTGCTTGCGAGCCTCGACGTGCCCAGCATCAAGAACCTCAAGCTGGCCCTGCAGACCATGGAGCTGCTCCACTTCCCCCGCAACCGGCTGCGGGTCGTGCTCAACCGGGCCGACTCCAGGGTCGGCCTGCGCCTGGCCGACGTGGAGAAGATCCTGGGCGCGCCGGTCGACGCGACGATCCCCTCGTCCCGCTCGGTGCCGCTCTCGGTCAACAAGGGCCATCCGATCATCCTCGAGGACCCCAAGGACCACGTCAGCGAGTCGATCCGCCGTCTCGCCGCCCAGCTCTCCGCGGGCGGCCAGCGGGCCGCGAGGGCCGTCAGGACCAGGCAGCGCCGGTCGCTCTTCTCGCGACCACCCTGAGAACCACCCGGGCCGCGCGCGGCCGAACGAACGCCAAGGAGTCCGACCCGATGTCCTCTCTGCACGAGCGCCTGGCCCGCGCCAGGTCTGACGGGGTGCTGCCGTCGGGCCTGCCCGACGAGCCGGAGAGCCGCCGGCCGCACCGGGCCAGGCCCGACCCGCTTGCCGAGCTGCGCCAGAAGGTGCACCGCTCGCTGGTCGAGGCGTTGGGCCCACGCCTGTACGACTCCCACATAGGGGTGGAGCAGCTCCGGGCCAAGGTCCAGGAGATGCTGCAGGAAGCGCTCGAGGAGGAGTCCACCCCGCTCACGCGTGAGGAGCGGCAGCGGGTCGTCGGCGAGATCGGCGACGACGTCCTCGGCTTCGGGCCGATCGAGCCGTTTCTGCGTGACCCCACCGTCACCGAGATCATGGTCAACGCGCCCGACAGCATCTACGTCGAGCGCGAGGGCAAGCTCCACCCGACCGAGGGCCGCTTCGTGGACGAGACCCACCTGCGCCGGGTGATCGACAAGATCGTCGGCCAGGTCGGGCGCCGGATCGACGAGAGCTCGCCCTACGTCGACGCGCGGTTGCCCGACGGGTCGCGCCTCAACGCGGTGATCGCGCCGCTCTGCGTCGGCGGCGGTCCCTACCTGACCGTCCGGAAGTTCTCGCCCGACCCGTACCAGGCCGACGACCTGATCACCTTCGGCACCATCTCCGGCAAGCTGTCGCGGCTCCTCGACGCGGCGGTCAAGGGACGGCTCAACCTGCTCGTCACGGGTGGGACCGGCGCCGGCAAGACGACCACCCTCAACGTGCTGTCGTCCTTCATCCCGTCCGGCGAGCGGATCATCACCATCGAGGACGCCGCCGAGCTGCAGCTCCGCCAGCCGCACTGGCTACGGCTCGAGTACCGGCCGCCCAACATCGAGGGCCGGGGCGAGGTCAGCGTCCGCGACCTGGTCCGCAACGCCCTGCGCATGCGGCCTGACCGGATCGTCGTTGGCGAGGTCCGCGGCGGCGAGACCCTGGACATGCTGCAGGCCATGAACACCGGCCACGACGGCTCGCTCACCACCGTGCACGCCAACTCGCCCCGCGACTCCCTCTCCCGGCTCGAGACCATGGTGCTCATGGCCGGGGTCGACATGCCCATACGGGCCATCCGCGAGCAGATCTCCTCGGCCATCAACATCGTGATCCACCAGGCCCGGATGAAGGACGGCACCCGCCGGGTCACCCACGTGACCGAGATCGTCGGCATGGAGGGCGACGTCATCACCATGCAGGACCTCTACCTGTTCGACTACCGGGCCGGCATCGACGAGAACGGCCGCTTCCGGGGCGTGGTCCAGCCGACCGGCCTGCGCCCGACCTTCGTCGACCGCCTCCTCGACCAGGGCATCCGTCTCGACCCGGACCTGTTCCTGCACGAACCGGGCGGGGTCCCCATGGCCATGCGCCGATGAGGAGGCTCGCCCTGCCGGCCGCGGCGCTGCTGGTGCTGCTCGTCTGGGCCACCCCCGGCCTGGCTCAGCAGGGCGAGCTACAGGTGAGCCTGACCGACCTGAAGGCCCGCAGCCACACGGCGGCGCGGGTCACCGTGGCGGTGTCCGGCTCCGGGGTGGAGGACAGCCAGCTCCCCGCCAGCGCGTTCACCGCGACCCTGGCCGGCAGGCCGGTCAGGGTGACCGGGGTCATCTCACCCGACGCGGCCAGGACGCAGGTGTCGGTCCTGCTGGTGATCGACACGAGCGGCAGCATGGACGCGGGCGGCAACATGGGCCTGGCCAAGGCGGCGGCCAGCCAGTTCGTGGACCAGGTCCCACCCGGCGGGCAGGTGGGGGTGCTGCGCTTCTCGGACACGACCCAGGTGGTCCACCGGCTGAACGCGGACACGGCCACAGCCAAGCAGCGCATCGGCACGCTCCAGGCCGACGGCGAGACCGCGCTCTACGATGCGGTCGGCGCCGGCGCCGGCCTGCTCGCCAAGGCGCCCGGGCAGCACGTGATGGTGCTGCTGTCCGACGGCGAGGACACCGTCAGCAAGGCATCCATCGGGCAGGCGGTCGCCGCCGCCAAGCGCAACCGCGTCGCCATCCACTCGATCGGGCTGGCAAGCCCTGGCGCGACGGTGCCCATCGCGGCGCTCCGCACGTTGGCCAGGGAGACCAGAGGGAGCTTCATCCCGGCCCGGGGCGCGCAGCTCTCCGACATCTTCACGAGCCTCGGCAAGGCGCTGTACAAGCAGTACGTGGTCGACTTCGAGGTGCAGCCCGGCACCCCGAGCCCGAGCGAGCTGGTTGTCACGGTGACCAAGGGTGAGCTGCAGGGGGTGTCGGACGGACGGGTCCTGCTGCTTCCTGCGCCGCCCTCCACCCGGCCGGCCTTGGTGGACCGGCTGCCCCCCGGGCTGGGCACGCTCGAGACCCGGCAGGGGCTGTACGCGACCGCGGCGATCATGTTCGTGGCCATCCTCCTGCTCGCCTACGCGCTCATGGCGACCCCGCCAGGCACCGGCAAGAGCTTCCGTGTGCTGCGCCAGCGCCTGTCGCAGTACTCGCTGATTCCCGCCATCGCCGACGAGGGTCCGCCGCCGGGGCCCTTCGGCTCGAGCGACCTGGTCGGCAGGGCCACCGACCTGGCCGAGTCCCTGGTGAAGCGGGGCAACCTCGAGGAGGCCTTCCTCACCCGGATCGAGCTGGCCGGCCTCAAGCTGCGGGTGGCCGAGTTCGTGCTCATCTCGCTCTCCTCGGCCTTCGGCGTGCCGTTGCTGATCCTGCTGCTCACCCGGAACCTTTACATCACCATCATCGGTGTCATGATCGGCGTGCTCGCGCCGTTCATCGTCCTCGTCGTCAAGGCCAGCCGCCGGCAGGCCAGGTTCGAGGAGCAGCTTCCCGACACCCTCCAGCTTCTCGGCGGCGCCCTCCAGGCCGGGCACAGCCTGCTCCAGGCCGTCGACACGGTCGTCAAGGAGGCCGAGGAGCCGATGTCGGCAGAATTCCAGCGGGTGCTCACCGAGGCGCGGCTCGGGATGCCGCTCGAGGAGGCGCTCGATGGCGTGGCCAAGCGGATGAACAGCCAGGACTTCGCGTGGACGGTCATGGCGGTGAGCCTGCAGCGGCAGATCGGCGGCAACCTGGCCGAGCTGCTCAACACCGTCGCTCAGACCATCCGGGAGCGCTACTCCCTCAAGCGCCAGATCCGCTCCCTCTCCGCTGAGGGCCGGCTATCAAGCATAATCTTGGCGATCCTGCCGTTCCTGATGTTCATCGTCCTCCTGATGTTCAACTCGACGTTCCTGGCTCCGCTCTATACGACACCCCTCGGATTGGCCATGCTGTCGGCTTCTGCGATCCTGATGATCGTCGGCATCATCTGGATGAAGAAGATCACCGACATCGAGGTGTAGTTGCCCATGTCAGCCATGCTGCTCGTCGCCGGTGCCGTGGCGCTGGCCGGAGCCGTGTTCGCGGCGTTGTTCTCGGTCCAGTCGCTGATCGCCGAGCGCCGCCAGACGTACCGGACGATCAGGGCGCTGCGATCGATCGAGATCAGGCCGGCCGACATCCGCAACCGCGAGCTGGCCGAGCCGGCCAGGCAGCGCGTCTGGTCACCGCTCTACCGGGCCGCCCTCGCGGTCGCGCGCCGCCTCACGCCGATCGGTGGGCGCCAGAACGTCCAGCGGAGGCTGCTCATGGCCGGCAGCCCGATCGGCTGGGACGCCGACCGCGTGCTCGCGTGCAAGGTCGGCGGGCTCGCCGCCGGCGCGCTGGCCGGCGTCCTGCTCCTGGTCGGCATGCCCCTGCCCTGGGGCGTGCTCGTCGTCGGATTCCTCGCCCTTTGCGCGCTCGGCTACTTCCTCCCGAGCATCATCCTGACCAACAAGATCCAGCGCCGCCAGGCGCAGATCCGCAGAGCCCTGCCCGACTCCATCGACCTGCTCACGATCAGCGTCGAGGCCGGTCTCGGGTTCGACGCGGCGCTCGCGCACGTCTCGAGGAACACCACCGGTCCGCTGGCCGACGAGTTCTACCGCACGTTGCAAGAAGTGCAGCTCGGCCGGACCCGCAGCGAAGCCATGCGCAACCTCGCCGACCGGTCGAGCGTCCACGAGCTCTCGACGTTCGTCCTCGCCATGGTGCAGGCTGACGTGTTCGGCATCTCCGTGGCCAACGTGCTCCGCATCCAGTCGCGGGAGATGCGCAAGAAGCGGCGCCAGCTTGCGGAGGAGCGGGCCATGAAGGTGCCGATCAAGGTGCTGTTCCCGGTCTTGTTCTGCATCTTCCCGGCGCTGTTCGTCGTCATCCTCGGTCCAGCCATCATGCGTATCGCATCCGCCTTCGCGCGGTAGGATCATGCCGTGCCCCGTCACGTCGTCCTCCTCTCACGCGACGCCTCGCTCGCCGTCGCGCTGCGCACCCTGCTCGACCAGGCCGACATCGTGACCGTGCTGGACTCGCCGGCCGGCTGGTCGTCGATCCCGGGCGAGCCCGTCGACTCGGTCGTGGTCGACGTGCCGCCCACCCGGCGGTCCACCGTCATCGGCGAGGTCCGGTACCGGTTCACCGGTCCGCTGATCGTGCTGCTCTCGCAGAAGGACGACCCCAAGGAGCTGCCTCGCGACCCGAGTCTCGCGATCGTGAAGCGCCCCTTCGCGATGATGGAGCTCTGGGGTGTGCTGACAAGCAGGTCGACCGACGCCCCTCCGCCGCCCTCCCGGTGGCGGCCCAGGTCGCTGGGCAACCGGTCGCGCCATGTGCCCAGCCCCGGCCAGGCCCCCGCCCCGAGCCCGCCGCCGCCTGGCAGCGGGCCCGCCCGTCAGGGCGACCGCCCGCCCGCTGCCACACCGCCCGCCCGATCGGGCGGCGAGCCGCTCAGTCCCGCCGCCCCACCCAGGACCGCGCAGCCGCCGCCGGCACCACCGGGTGGCCGTGCGCCGCCGGTCCGCCCCGGGAGTGGAGCGGCGCCCGGAAGGCCGGCCCGGCCCTGGGCCCCGATGCCGCCCAGCCCGGGCCAGGAGCCGGCAGCGCCCGCGGCCCGCGGTCCCTCCGCCCCCGCTGGCGACCAGCCCGGCCGTCCGGCCCGACCGGGTATGGCCCCGCCGCGGCCGGCGGAATCCCAGCCCGCCCGGCCGGCGGGACCAGCCCCGGCGCGGCCGGCGGAATCCCAGCCCGCCGGGCCGGCGGGACCAGCCCCGGCCGGGCCGGCGGGTCCCCAACCGGCTCGGCCGGCGGGCGGCGCTGTCCCTGGACCTCCCGGCGGTCCCCAAGCTCCACGAGGCCCCCGGGAATCGCCAGGCAGCCGGCCAAAGCCTGCTGGCCAGGCCGCACCCGGGGTCCCGACCGACGCACCCATGGCTCCAGGCGTACCTTCGGCCTCCCCGGCCGTGCGCGCCACCCCCGGCCAGACCACGCCGACCACCGAGACCCGGGCGCCCGCCCCGCCCTCGTCGTCCGGAGGCCCGCAGGCCGGAGGCGGGAGGCCCGGCGCTGCCGGCCCGGCCGTAGCCCCGGCCCCAGGGACGGCCGACGACGCGTCGGCGTCGCCGCCCAAGACCCGTCGCGTCCGGCGCCGCTTCGGCCGCCTGATCGGCGGGGGACGCGAAGCCCCGGGCGCAGCCCCCACGCCGACCGGGCCCGAAGGTCTCGCTCCTACCCAGCCGGCTACCGAGCCCGGCCAGCCCGAGGCACCCGACGCCTCCTGGTTCGACGCTGCCAGTCAGCCCCAGCCAGCAGCCCCCGCGCCTCCCGGAGCAGAGCCGGCCCGCCCCGGTCCGGTTGCCCGGGAGCCTGTCGAGCAGCCTCCCCGACCCGAAACGACGGCCCGTCCTGGCGTCGGCTCGGCGGCCGCCCCGGAGGCCGCCGGGCCGACCCTCACCTCGGCGACCCCCGCACCACCGCCCCCAGCCAAGGTGGAGGAAGGCGAGCCGGCTCCCCCCGGGAAGGCGGCCGAGGAGCCGGCTCCCGTCGCCGCGGAGGCAGCTGAGAAGCAGGCTCCGGTTGCTGGAAAGCCGGACGCCGGCGTCAGTGAGGAGGCCGCGCGCGCGCTGGTCCCGGCCGCCGCCGAGGGGGAGCGGGCTGCGGCTACGCATGCCGGTAAGCCTGAACCGGAGGTCGAGGCCGGAGCAGCCGCTGTCGAAGCCGCGGTCGAGGAGGAGGCGGCCGCCGTTCCGGAGGGAGCCGCGGCCGTCGGCGAGCAGCCCGCCGGGGCGAGGGCGCCCGCGGCCGAGCCGGCAGCAGCCGAGCAGCCGGCCGCCGAGCCGGCAGCAGCCGAGCAGCCGGCCGCCGAGGTCGAGGAGCGGCCGAGCGCCGCCCCGGATGGCAAGGACGCGGCCACCGCGCCCACGGCTGCGGCCGAGCCGGCCGCTGACGACGAGCGTCGCGCGGTCTCGGAGAAGCCCGCGGCCGCGGCAGCGCCGACCAAGCCCGCTCCTGCCCCAACCGAGAAGCAGCAGGCCTCCTCGCCTGCGCCGACTGGCACCCCGGCGCCTCCTACTCCCGACATCGGCGCCGACAAGGCAGCTCCGGCGGCCACGAGCCCGCGGGATGGCACCCCCGTCACCGCTGCGGAGAAGCCCGTGGCTGGGGACCTGGCGTCCGCCAGGCCAGCTGTCACCCCGGCCAAGGATCTGCGGCCCGGGCCGTCGGGCACCCCACCCGCCCCAGCGCCGGAGGCGGAGGACAAGCCCGACCGGACGGCCTCAGCCGCGTCCTCGGTCACCCCGGCTCCGGACCGGGTCGACAGGGACGCGAAGAGCGCCACCAAGGGGGAGCCTGCGCCAGTGCCCGGGCGGCCGACATTCGGCGAGACCGCCGGGGCGAGGCCGGCCGGCGTGCCAGCCGCCAAGTCGCCTCCGGCCAAACCGGACCCGGCGAAGACCACAGAGGGTGACGGGGCGGCGGCCAGCGACTGGGCCCGCGCGCCGGTGCCGCCGGCCTGGGTTCCAGAAGAGCCGCCCGCACCGGTGGTCCCGGCGCCAGCCGACCTGACGCTGGCGCCTCCCCGGCAGAAGAAGGGAAGAGGGCTGCTCCAGCGCCTCACCGCGGGCCTGCGGCCCGAGCCTTCTCCGACCGGGCTCGGGCAGCCGGCCGAACAGGTCGGCGATCCGGCGGCCGACTTCGAGCGCCTGTCCAGCTCCATCGAGCAGGTCTCCGACGTCCTGGGCGACCAGCCGCTCGAGTTCTACGAGCGCGACCTCCCCCAGATCGCGGCGGCCGAGACCGCCAGGCGCGTGCGCGCCGATGTCGTGGTGCTCCTGCTGGACAACGGTGAGGGACTGCTCGAGGTTTCGGGCGGGGTCGGGCTCACCCCCGCCGAGCGGCGCATGAACGTCGACTACAACCGGGACGTCATGCGAGAGTTGTTCCGGGCCGGCGTGGGACTTGTGGAGGACACCGACCGGGTGCGGGGCGCCCTGGCCGGGATTCCGGGCAGTCGGGCCGAGACCCTGGTGATGGTGCCGCTGGTGCACGAGCGGCTCGGGTTCGGCGTGCTCATCGCCGGCCGCCGCCGCAGCGCGAATGGCCAGCACATGGCCGTGTTCACCGACCAAGAGGTGGAGGCGCTGATGAACTTCGCCGACGACGCGGCGCCCTCGCTGCGGACAGCGGTGCTCCTCCGCCACCTCAAGCGGCAGCTCAAGCCGATCGAGTGACCACGGCGCGGGCGCTGACCCGCCAGCGGGCGTGGCCGGTCAGCGCCGAACGTACACGCGCTCGTCGCGGCTTGAGAATGCGAGCCGCCATTCCTTGGACGCCGCGAGGTTGGCGACCAGACCGGGCGTCTTGCGGGCGTCGGTGACCACGTAGGAGATGTCGTGTGCGGCGAGTCGCCGCTGCGTGTCCCAGCGGCCGCCAGCGATCGCGTGGTAGTCCTTCCAGAACTCGGACGGGAACAGCTCGATGCGCGAGTCGGCCGCCGGCTTGACGGCAGGACCGAGGCGGAACTCGAGGTATGAGCCCCACGGCTGGTAGTTCAACATGCGACCCGGCTGCGGGTGGGCGGCCAGCCAGTCGGCCGAGGCCACCGGCGCGACGCTCAGCCGGTCAGCCGAAGGGGCACCAGGCATCATCAGCGAGCGGGTGCCTGGCGCAACCACCGCGATGGCGACCGCCAGGAGCAGCAGGATCGACCCGGTGAGCACCGGCGTTCCCCGGTCGGCGACGGCCGGGCTCGGCTGCTGCTCGCGCGCCAGCGAGGCGAGGACGACGGGGAGCGCCAGGCCCCACCACAGGCCGGCCCGGAGAGTCCACAGGGTGAGTGCGGTGAGCAGGGCGATCCGGGCGACCTGGTCGACGGCTCGGGCCGGCACTCCGGTCCTGACCAGGACCACGACGAGGATGGCGAGCCCGACGAAGAAGCCGGCGCCGGACAGGTCGCGTGCGGTCGCTGGTGCCCACTCGGTCACCCTGGCGGTGACGTCCGGGTTCGACGACAGGGCGACCGCGTACCGCAGCACGCCAACGCCCCACGGGTTGGCGAGCAGCGCGATGGTGCCGGCCGCCCCGGCGAGAGCGAGCCGCACCGCCGCGCGTCCGTCGCGTCGGCACAGCGCGACCAGTGCCTCGATGCCGACGAGCCCGAGCCCGACGACGAACGCGCCGTGCACGTTCGCCCACACCACCATGAGCAGCGGGATGCCGGCCAGCGCCCAGGGGCGCCGCCTGGCCAGCTCGAGCAGGTAGAGCTCGGAGGCGAACAGCAGGGCCGAGAACATCTGCGGCCGGGCCGAGAAGATGAACAGCGACCCGAGGTAGCCGACGAGCACCGCGCCGGCGATCACGCGGAGGTTCCTGGTGCGCTCGCGGCACCCCAGCACCACCAGGCCCCAGGCGGCGACGGTCACCAGCGCGTTGGCGACCACGATGAGCGGGAACCCGCCGAGGCGCCACAGGCCGTAGAGCACGATCTGCGCGCCCCAGTTCTGGTCGAGCCACGCCTGCCCGGCCGTCGGCCACGCGAACACGTCCGTTCGCAGCACGGCGTGCGCGCGGACCATCAGCTCACCGGCCCGGATGTGGTACGCCAGATCGATGGCGGTGGGGGTCACCGCGAGCTGCATGACACCGATCGCGCCGAGCACGACCACCACCCACAGGCGGGGCAGGGTCAGCCAGCCAAGCCCCCGCGCCGGCCCGGCGTCGCCAGGCTCCCTGGGGTCGCCGGCCGCCCGCTCGACCTGAGCCCGATCGTCGATGTCGCGGGCCCGATCGTCGCCTGGAGCGCCCGAGCCGCGTCGCCTGGGACTGCTCGGCCGCGTCGGTGCTCTCACCTGCCCAGCTCCTCGGGATCGGGTGCGCGCCCGCGCCCACGGCAGCGGGGATGACCCGGAGAAGCGTAAGAGCAGCTCACAGAGCCTGCATCCGTAGAACTGCCCACCAGTTCTGCGTACCCACGCGCCCGCCCCACGTCCGAGGCCGTCCAGATCGATTGCGGCCAAACGCTCAGGCTCGTTAGACTCCGAACCCTCGGGCGTATAGCTCAGCGGGAGAGCGCTGCCTTCACACGGCAGAGGCCGCAGGTTCGATACCTGCTACGCCCACCAGGCAAAACCGCAGGTCAGTCCCTATGTCAGCGATCCGGTCGCTCGCTGCCTGGTCCTGTTCCGCCTGCCTTGGGGCACGTTTGGGGCATGCTGCCCAGCGCGGTGGCGAGGCACCGGTCGACCACCGCGAGCACGCGCGCCTGCCCCTGCGGGGTCAGGTGCCGGTACCGCGCGCCAATGGCGCTGCCGTCCTGGTTCTCGCCGGCCGCCTCCGATCGTGCCATCTCCGGGCCATGCGTATCGAGCAAGGTCCGGTCCCTCGTGGTCAGTCACGCTCACTCACGGCGCTTTGACCTGGGCTCGTGCTCCTCAAGGTAGGCGGTCGCACGAATGGGAAGGGCACCCCGTGCGGTGTCCCCTCCACCATCACCGTGCTCCACGGACCCTGGAAGAAGTCGTCGGCCTTGAGCAGCTCGGTCGGGACCGGGTCGAGCCCGCCGCCGCCGGCGTTGCTGGCTAGCGCCACGCGCTGCGCGGCGGTGGGGGCAAGCTCGCAGCGGAACGCCTGACGGACCTGCAGACCGAACCGTACCGGCTAACCCGGACAGTCCCACCGCCGCCTCCACAGCCCGCGAACGCCTGCACACAAGTGATCGCTTCGCTTACGCTTGCAGCGATCCCGGCGAACAGCTCTCGGCCCTTCAACCGGGGGTGGGCAACGGAGATGATGGTGGCCGCGGTGCCAGGGGCGAGGAGGAACCATGGCCAAGACGAAGCCGGTTGCCAAGACAAAGCCATCCAAGCAGGACGGTGAACGGACCCACCGCGAGGCCGCCGAGGCAGAGGAGGCGACCACCTCGGGGCTGGGCAAGAAGGCCTACGCGGAGGAGCTGGCCGGGCTGCAGATCGAGCTGGTGAAGCTGCAGGAGTGGATCAAGCACCAGGGCTTGAGGGTCGTGGTCGTCTTCGAGGGCCGCGACGCCGCCGGCAAGGGCGGCACCATCAAGCGCATCACCCAGAGCCTCAACCCGCGCATCTGCCGGGTGGTGGCCCTGGCCGCGCCGACCGAGCGGGAGCGGACCCAGTGGTACTTCCAGCGCTACGCCGCCCACCTGCCGGCGGCGGGGGAGATGGTCCTGTTCGACCGCAGCTGGTACAACCGGGCCGGGGTGGAGCGGGTCATGGGGTTCTGCACCGAGGAGGAGTACCGGGAGTTCCTCCGTTCCTGCCCGGAGTTCGAGCGCATGCTCATCCGCTCGGGGGTCATCCTGGTCAAGTACTGGTTCTCGGTCAGCGACGCCGAGCAGGAGCGCCGCTTCCAGCGCCGCATCACCGACCCGACCCGGCGCTGGAAGCTCAGCCCGATGGACCTGAAGTCGCGCGAGCTGTGGCTTGAGTACTCCAAGGCCAAGGACGAGATGTTCTCCCACACCGACACCAGGCAGTCGCCCTGGTACGTGGTGCAGGCCGACGACAAGCAGCGGGCCCGGCTCAACTGCATCCGCCACCTGCTCGGCATGGTCCCGTTCGAGGACCTGACCCCCGAGCCGATCGTGCTCCCGCCTCGCCGGGACGACCGCGCCTACGTGCGCCCCCCGATCAGCGAGCAGACCTTCGTCCCCGACCGCTACGCCTGAGCGGCGACGACCATGGCATCCATCGCCGTCGGCGCCGACGACGCCGGCGCCCCGCTAAAGGAGCGCCTGGCCGCCTACCTCCAGCAGCAGGGCCACCAGATCAAGGGCTTCGGCAACGGCGCCGGGCGGGACTACCCCGACGTCGCCGCCGAGGTCGCCGAGACGGTGGCCCGCGGCGAGCACGACCGGGTCCTGCTGGCCTGCGGCACCGGGCTGGGCATGGCCATCACCGCCAACAAGGTCCCCGGTCCGCGCCGTCACCGCCCACGACCCCTACTCCGCCGAACGCGCCCGCATGGACCTATGGAGGATACATCTTCCCGAATCGTCGCTTAGGGTCGGGCTACTTGCCCGTGAAGGAGTCGCGGATGAGATAGCGGTTGAGCTGCGGAGTTGGCAAGCGCCCGCAGGGCGCGCGGCAGTCGCCAGGGTCGGGTTCACTTGACGCTGCACAACACCCGCATGTCGAGGCGTTTCGCCTGCTGCACCGCGACGTTGAGCGGGATGCACCTGGCGTCACCGCTGTGCCCGATCAGGGTGTAGGTACCCCGGCTTGACGTCGACCTGGAACGTCTTCCCCTGGCGGAGCCTCCGAGACGTGACGGTCCGGCTGCCGTGGCGGATCTCGACCGTGCCGGGCTGTAGGACGTTGCTGTGGGCCGGGGGCTGGGCGCGGTTGGACTTCGTCCTCGACGCTGCTAGCTGGCATGCTGGACAGGTTGTGAACGGCTTAGGTGCGTCCGGTCCTCCTTCGCGGGCCTGCCAGCGCCCACACCGCGAAGGGAGGACCGGCGCCCAGACTCCCACCTCGCGGACGCCTGGACGTCCACGGAAACACAACGACCAGGCAGGGTCCTGCTGTTGAGTTTCGAACGAGTTGGCATCACACCGTACGGGGAGGAATCGCGGTGAAGCTTGGCCTGCACTACTGGACCTATTCGGCGCCGTCTGATCCGACGAAGATTGCTGCGACCCTGGCCGAGACCGCCCGGGTCGGCGAGCAGGCGGGGGTTTCCTCGTTCACCGTCATGGACCACTACTTCCAGATGGAGCAAGCGGCCTCGGCCGACGAGCCGATGCTCGAGGGGTACACCACGCTGGGCTATGTCGCGGCGAAGACCGAACGGATGACCCTTGGGCTGCTCGTCACCGGCGTGATGTACCGCTACCCGGGGCTCCTCGCCAAGATCGTCACCACGCTTGACGTGCTGTCCGGTGGCCGGGCGAGGCTGGGCATCGGCGCGTCGTGGTACGAACGCGAGCAGCTGGGCCTTGGCGTCCCGGTCGTGCCGGTGGCTGAACGGTTCGAGCGCTTGGAGGAGACGCTGCAGATCTGCCTGCAGATGTGGAGCGACAACAACGGTCCGTTCCACGGCCGGCACCACCAGTTGGCCGAGACCCTGTGCGTCCCCGCGCCGATCCGTCGGCCCCATCCACCGATCCTGGTTGGCGGTGGTGGCGAGAAGAAGACGCTGCTGCTGGCGGCGCGCTACGCCGATGCCTGCAACCTGTTCGGGACCAGCCCGGACGATGTCGCGCACAAGCTGGACGTGCTGCGATCCCACTGTGACGCCGAAGGTCGCGACTACCACAGCATCGAAAAGACCGTGCTCGCCGTGCGGCCGGTCCTGGCCGACGTCGACGCGTTCATCGCCGCAGCCGGCGAGTACGCCGCGCTCGGCGTGACCGAGGTCCAGACGATGCCTGACCGACACCCGGTCGAGTTCGCCGAGCAGATCGCCGAGCGGGTGTTGCCGAGACTCGCCGACGTCGGCTGACTCGGGCCCGAGCGTAGGTCAACCGTCGGGTGACGGTGTCGGCGCAGCACAGCACCGCCGCGCCCAGGGCAGCCCACACCCGCCGCTCGACCGTGGCGAGACGGGTCCCCAGCTTCTCGATCTCTGTCCAGAGGAGCATCCCCGCCTCACGACCGTTTCGGGCCATCATGTCGAGGCGTGGTCAGCACGGCCTGGGGCGGGGTGGTCGGGTGACCGTCCCGGCAGGGGGCAAACGTGCCCGGGAAGCGCGCCGTGCGCTGCCGGCACGCCATGCACCGGAGATGGGGTTCTCGGCGGGCTGGTCGTCGCGGGCGTGTAACGCTCGGGGCGGCCACAGCGTTCTTTGTCGAGACGTGTCGACGGCTGCAAGCCGCCCGGTGCCTTTGCCATGCGGCCTGACCCCCACCGATCCCCATCGACACGTTCCCAGCCAACCGAAGAGCTTGATCTCCGGCCACGGAACAACGGCTCGTCCGATGTACGGCGTGTTCACCCTGCCCACACTCGTCTTGGAGGTGCGGATGCGCAGTACGGTCGCCGCGATCGCGACCCTGCCTGTGTCGAGCGATACGGGCAGGGCCGCGGCCGCCACCGGGAACCTTCCGACTCCGGCGCCGTGCGCCGCCCAGGGTGCTGGCGGCGTCACTGGCGGCACCAAGGTTGACCTCGCGACCACGGAGGCTCGCGGCGAGGCCACCGAGCCGGGACCCGATGCCACCACGACCGGCCACTGAGCAGACCCATCGACGTGGTGGGGCAGGGCTGTGCGAGCGCCCTTTGGGGAGGGAGGCCCCGCCCTGCCCCACCAACCCCCTCGTCAGCCCGGATCCTCCAAGCCGCCCGGTCGCCCCAGGGCAGCAGCAGGGCCCCGGGCCTTGGGCCAGCCCCCGGCCCGGGCCCGGGGCCCATCACCTCGGCCGGGGAGCCGACGGCCGGGCGAGACATGCGGGCGTACCGGCGATCCTCGTGGATCTCGTGCGCCAAGCAGTGACACCATGATCGGTCCGTCGTTCCCGGCGCTGCTCTCGGCGGCGCAGGGCGGAGATAAGCAGGCATTCGCCATGCTGTGGCGAGATCTGCAACCGGCACTTCTGCGCTACCTGCGGGTGGCGATCCCGACGGCGGCCGACGATCTCGCCGCCGAGACCTGGATGTCGGTGATCCGCGGCCTGGCCGGTTTCCAGGGAGACGAGCGGAACTTCCGGGCGTGGGTGTTCACCTTGGCCCGCCATCGGACGTTCGACTGGCATCGGCAGGCGGCGCGCCGGCAGACCGATGTGATGCCGGTGGAGTTGCTTGGCGATCGCCCGGCGCCCGACGACCCGGCCGCCGCAGCGCTCGAGGCGCAGTCGACGCGTGCCGCGCTCGCCCTGATCGCGGAGCTGCCCCGTGACCAGGCCGAGGTGGTGACGCTCCGGGTAATCGCCGGCTTGGACGTCGCCGACGTGGCCAGGCTCCTGGGCAAGCGTCCAGGAACGGTGCGGGTGCTCGCCCATCGCGGGCTGCGCCGGCTGGCCAGGCGGCTGGAGTCGGCTGGGCTGGCACGAGGGGTAACGCGATGAACGAGGGGTAACGCGATGAACGAGGAAGACGCTGTTCCCATCGACATGCGCCAACTACTTGCCTTCCTCAGGCCAACGCCCCCCGTCTTGGACGAGGACACCGCCGACCGGCTGCTCACCGGGCGGTTGGACCCCGCCGACGCTCCCCCGGGGTACGCCGGGGTGGCAAGGCTGTTGGCTGTCGCCGCCGCCCCGGCGGCCCCGGAGGAGCTCGCCGGTCAGGCAGCCGTGGTCGCCTGCTTCGCGGCCGAGGTCGAGTCGCATCCCCCTACCCCCATGCCACGGAGGGCACGCATGCCCAGCAAGCTCTTCAGCGTCAAGGTGACCGCGGTCGTGAGCGTCGTGGTGCTGTCGGTCAGCGGCGCCGCCGCCGCGGCGACCGGCCTGCTCCCCAGCCCGGCCCGGTGGGTGGCCGATCAGATGTCTGCCACCTCCCACGCCAGCTCGACCAGCCGCGGCCAAGGCGACCCCGTCACCGGCATCCTCGACAGCCCGGGCCTGGACAAGGCCACCAGCGCCGCACTGTGCCAGGCATGGCAGGCCGGCCAGGGCGCGAGCAACGGCAACCGTGCGGACTCGTCCGCGTTCCGGGCGTTGGCCGCCGCGGCCGGGGGAGCCGACAAGGTCGCCGCCTACTGTCAGGCCGCAGCAGATGGCGGGACAAACAGCAGCAGCCAGGGACAGGCGACTGCCACCGGGCCGGACGCTGCCGGCGCGGCCAAGGCCGGGCTGTGCCGAGCCTGGCAGGCCGGGCAGGGTGGTGGCAACGGCCGCCGGGACGACTCGGTGGCGTTCCGGGCCCTGGCCGCTGCGGCCGGAGGGGTCGACAAGATCCCCGCCTTCTGCGAGACCACCTCCACCAGCGCCCACGGGCAGGGCCAGGGGCCAAGCTCGCCGCCGACCACCGTGTCGTCCCCGGTCACCGCGTCGCCCCCAGCCAGCGGTCCGCCTTCCAGCACCGGCCGCGGCGGGCAGGGGCAGGGCGGACCGCCCACCACCGGCTGAAGGCCCACCGTGTGTCGCGTCGGACCCGGAGGTGGCCTTCCCCGACTTCCGACTGGGCACGACAGCCGGGCCCGGAGCGTCAGCTGACGCTCCGGGCCCGGCCCGGCCTCGTGATCCAGGCTCGTTCCAAACCCATGACCCGACCGTTCTCCCGGCGTGCATGCGCCGGGACTCGTCATGAGTTGCCCCGGCCCGAAAGAGACGACGGTAGGCGACATGGCTGAGATGCATCCGCCCGCGGACAAGGGGATGGGCTTCGACGACCTGGCCGACGCTCCGGTCGGCGCACTCGGCCTGTCCAAGGCCGGCGCGGACGCCCTCGCCGAGGCGCTGGGCGTCAAGACCGTCCGAGACCTTGCAGGCAACAAGTACGTCCGTCGGGCGCAGGCGATCGTGAACTTGGCCGACGCCAGCAAGTAGCTGCTGGCCTTGTCACGGGCTGGCGTCCAACTAACGACACGTCAACGGCGATTCGCTCGCGCTCGTCTTCCCGGTCCCTACCTGACGCCTCTCGGGCGCCTTTTTCCACATCGCTCACCACGACGGTCTTCAGCCAACGCAGCATGTGGTGGTTTGAAGCCTCCCCCCCGCAGGGCGACTCCGAAGGGCCAGAACCTTCATCTCCCGCACAGCACCGCATCCAGGAACTCTGCCTACATCTCTGCGTTCGTGGCGCAACAATGCCATCCGGTTAAGGGTCCTTCTGGCCTGATCTGACCACGCTGACCAGGGAGTCTGTGCTCGCAAATCCAGCTAAGGGTGCGCAGATTAATAACACGTAGATTTGATCTCTTTGGGTACGGGGACACCGGTGGTGGCTGCGAAGCTGACAAGCTCGGCTGGGGTGGCCAGACGGGTTCCTGTGGGCTCGGGGGTGTGCCCGATGACGCTCAGCAGCGTCCGGGTCTGGCGGATGACGTTATAGATGGTCTGCTGGGTGACGCCGAAGAGGTGGGCCAGGGTTCGTTGCGACGGGGAGAACCGCTGGTACAGCACGGTGATGGCGGCGCGGTCGTCGAGGGTGAGGACGGCCTTGCGCCCCGTTCCCGCCGCGGCGTGTCGGGTGCCGCCGCGGCGGGTATGCAGGTGGGCCTCGCGTTGGGCATGGCGGGCAACGCTCAACTTCTCGATCAGTTCGTCCCACTGGGTGGGTGTCAGCCCGGTCAGCGCGGGATCACGGAGCCAATGGCGACTCGGGCTGCGCCGAGGGGTTTCAGGGACATCGTCGTTGTCTTCGGCGGGTTCGGGTGGCATGGGGTGAACGGTGTAGTTCCACTCGCCGTGCCAGCTGTGGCGGATGATCGGTACCTGGGCCAGCTGGTCGTCACTGACCTTGATACCGGTGGGGTAGCT
>WNGB01004008.1_pt1 | contig 25500 bp, 19 predicted proteins | sample 5400681 | NCBI WGS metagenome assembly WNGB01 (sample SAMN13153367, study PRJNA577476) | soil metagenome | isolation source: 115 cm soil or saprolite under grassland replicate 2 | place: USA:California | collected 2016-06-15
GCCCCTGCTGGCCTCCGAGGGCCGGACCGCCGAACGGTGCGCCGTTCTCGACAAGATCGCGGTACTCGAAACGGACCGCGAAGCTCGCCGCATCGCCCTCGGGCAAGTGGCGCGCATGGCCGCGCAAGACCTCCACGATCAAGATCGAGCCGCGCGCGCCTGGCGTGAGAGACTTCGCGACGATTCGGGCGATCGCGAGGCTCTCGACGGTTTGGTCGAGGTGCTCGAATCGGCCCGCCTGTGGAACGATCTCATCGCCTCGCTGGAGGCACGCGCGACGCAGGTGGAAGCCGGGCAAGCTCGAAAAGATCGCGGCCGCATTGCGCGGATCTACTCCGAGGAGCTGTTGGCCGTGGATCAGGCGATTACCGCCTGGAACCAAGTCCGCCAGACGTATGGACCGGATGACGAGAGCTTTCGAGAGTTGTCGCAGCTTCTGGAGAGCGCGGCGCGTTACGAAGACCTGGCGACGCTGGTCGAAGAAGAAGCTCGCGCCGCGGGTACCACCGAACGCCGCGTGCTCCTCTGGGGAAAGCTCGGCGACGTTTGCCGCGAGCATTTGAGCGCGCCCGAGCGCGCGGCCCGGAGCTACGCCGAAGCGCTCGCTCTCGACCCGAACGACGGCGTGGCCCGCAGAGGGCTCTCGGAGCTGGAAGCCGTGCCCGAGGCCCGGCCGACGGTGCTCGCCGCGCTCGCGCGTGCCAACGTCGCCACCGGCGAGTGGGAACAGGCCGCCGGCTTGTCGGCCAGCCTCGCGCAAGGCGAGGAAGTTCCGGCCGATATCGCTCGAGCCTTCTGGTGGGGAGTCGGGAAGTTTCAGCGTGATATCCGGCGAAACCCGGATCTCGCCGAATTCGCGCTGGCGCGGGCTCTCGCGTTCGACGAGAACAGCGCGGAAATCCTGGAAGCGCTGGCGGCCGTTCAGAGCCGCAACCCCGGCCGCAGCCTGGTTCTCACGATGATGCGGCTATCGGACGTGCGGGGAGGCGACTTGCAGCTCTTGCGGGACGCTGCCGAGGTCGCGATTCGCATTCGGCAAGACGTGCAGCTCGCGAGGGCCGCCTGCGAAAAGGTGCTGGAGCTCGCCATTTCACGCTGGACGGCCTCCGGTCAGAAGCACGCGCCGGAGGGCGAACGCTCCGCTCGCGGGATCGCGGGCTGGGCGCTGCGTCAGCTGGTGGCGGCCGCACAGGAAGCCAACGACGATCAACGTGCGGTCGAGCTCTTGAAGAGGGGTGCGTCGCTGCCGTTCCGTCCGAAGGAAGCGCGCCGCATGAAGCGAGAAGTCGCCGCTTTGAGCGCCGAAAAGCTGAAAGACACCAACGCGGCGCTCGCGACTTACCGGGAGCTGTTTCAAGAGAACCCGGGGGACGAGGCGGCTGTTGCCTCGGTGGACGCCTTCGCCGCTCTGCTCGATGCCGATCGCCTCGATGCCGAGCTCGTGTCGCTTTGGGAGCAGCAGGCCAAGCTGCGGGCCGACGCCGGGGAACCTGCCAACGCCGCCGCGCTGTGGGATCGCGCCGCATCCCTCGCCGAAGGACGCTTGAGCGATCTCAATCGGGCCATCGCCGACCACCGCCAGGGGGCGCAAGTCGGTGGCGTTTCGTCGCTCGAGGCACTGGCGAGGATTCACGGCGGGCGCTCCGAGCATGCCGAGGCCGCAGCGGCGCTCGAGCGGATTTGTGAGCTTTCGCCGCGCGACGAGCTCGAACGCAACGCGTTGCGGCTGGCCGACGCCTACATCGCCGCCGGCCAAAAAATGCTGGCCCGAGCGCGTCTCGAACACGCGCTGCAAGAGCTCAAGTCATCGGAGGCACTCGCCTCCAAGCTGGCACGCCTCTACCACGAGGACGAAGCATGGGAGGCGCTCGCGCATCTTCTCACGTCGCAGGCCGAACAGACGAGCGATACGGCCAAACGTCTCTCCTACCTCGTTCAGGCGGTCGAGCTCCACGAAGCGAAACTCGGCGACGCCAAGGCGACCATTCCGCTGCTCGAGCAAGTGATCGTGCTCGATCCGGACCATACGGGCCGACGGCTCGCCCTCGCCGACGCGCTGATGTTGGCAAACCACCACGATCGCGCCGTCGAGATCCTCGAGGCCCAGGTGACCCGCTTCGGTTCGAGGAAGCCGAAGGACAGGGCCCTCGTACACTTTGCGCTCGCGCGGGCTTGCAAGAATCGCAAGCGCGCCCTGACGGAGGTCGCGATTGCCGCACGCATCGACGCAGGGCATCCCGGAATTCTTCAGGCGCTCGGCCGGCTCGCTTTCCAGGATGGGCAGCTCGACCTCGCCGAGCACACGTATCAGTCGCTGCTGCTTCTCTATCGCGGTGCTCACAAGGGTACCGAGGATCAGGCGGGGCGCGCCCAGCTTCTGCTCGATCTGGCCGAGATCGCCGAAAAGAAGGGGGACGAGGAGCGCGCCGCGGAGCTGCGGGCTTCGGCCAAAGAAGCGACGCGCGCGATCGATGCTCCGCGCAGCCTCCCGCCGGCTGAGCGAACGAGGCCGTCCGAGCGTCCCCCCAAGGGTAGGCACGGCAAGCACGCGCAGCGCGCGTGACTATTTGATGTCGTTGCGGTTGCAGCCGAGGAGTACCTGAACGCTGCTTTCAGGGGTGTTTTTTAGGGGATCGCACACCTGCGAACAGAGGGTGAGCTGGGTGGGGACCCCCGCCGGCGGATTGACGTTGTAGTACCAGCCGCCCGTCGAGCCGCACGCGGCGGCGTTCTCGACCCGCCCGACGTCCCTGGGCGTTCCCGTGCCCATCGTCACCTGCACGTTGACGGTCGTGAAGTCGATCGGCCTGGCGGGGTTCATCGGGAGGGTGAAGTTGCACGTGATCATGCCCGTGATCTGCCGCAAAGCTGCCCCCAGCCGTCCGGCGACATCACCGGAGGCAGGGAAGTAGTGGGTGACGTTGCCGGATCCGGCGAGGGCGATCTGGTCGAGGCTCATCGTCGCCCCGAGACCGACGACGTACGTTTTGATCGAGGGGTTCCGACCGAAGTACCCTTGAGCGAGCGTTGCGGCGGCGGGGACCGTGCTCGTGCATCCATTCGGGATGCCGTCGGTGACGAAAACGACGGCGGCAGCGCGCCCGGCGGTCGAGCTCGTATAGGTCTGCGCGTACTGGAGGGCACCATCCAAGGCCGGAACGGTGGGGGTACCGCCGTTCGGCCCGTTCATGCCGATCGCGGCGATGATCGGCATCGCGCTCCCCGGTAGGGCAGCGATGGGCACGGTCGGTCGCGCATACGCCGCCGGCGTGCAATTCGACCCGCCCCCCAGCGGAAAGAAGCCGATGCCGACGCCAATCCCGGCGTTGCCCGGCGCGTTCACGAAACCGGTGATCGCGTTGGTCACCGCCTCCCAGCGCGAGGGGGGGGGCTGAACCGTGTTTTCGGGCATCGAGCACGCGTCGTCGGAGGCCGAGCAATCCATCGATCCCGACTTGTCGAGCATGATGAAGATGTCGGTCGGAATGGAGCTCGAACCCTGGCGTTCGACGACGCAAGCCGCGTCGGCGCTGAAAGACGACCCTCCGCTGCCGGAGCCCGATCCGGATCCCGAGCCAATCGAGCCTCCCCCGCCGGTCAGCGTGCCGGCGCCGATGCTGCCGGTGCCCGTTCCAGTATTGGTGCCCGAGTTGGTGTCGCCGAACGTGTTTCCCGAATCGCCCGAACAACTCTCGAGCAGGGGCAGGACGACGGCCAGTGGAAGAATGTAAAGCGCGAACCTCATGGGTAGGGCCTCCTGTGTGCGGCAACCTCGCGGGAGCAGAAGTGGGACACCGCTCCCCCATGACGGTATTGGGCCAACCCTCCGCAAAATCTAAACGAACCGCGCGCTCCCCCGCGCAAATGTGCGCGTCTGTGGGGAGATCTGGACTAGCAGTCTCCGAGCGGGCAAAACTGCGAAACCACGGCCAAGAGGTTGGCCAGCTTGACCGGCTTCGGTAAAAAGAACTCCGAATCGCCGTAGAGCTTTTGGTGGATCTGCCGCACGCTCGGGTAGGCGCTCATGATCACGACCGGGATCGGCCCGAGCCTGCGATCGCGCGCCAGCTGCTCGAGAAATTGCCACCCGTCCATGACCGGCATCATCAGGTCGAGCAACACGACGCACGGTTCGAGCTCCGAGCTCCGGATCCAATCGAGCGCCTCTCTGCCGTTGGCCGCCGACACGCTTTCATACCCCTCGTCGTGCAGCACCTTGGCGACGGTGCACCGGATGTTCGCATCGTCGTCGACGATCAGTACAGGCATGGCCCCCTCCCGAATGATCTACGGAAGATAGCACGATCCGACCGGCAGGCCTGCGCAGCAGCCGATTGCGTTCAGGTTATGGGCAGGCCGGCGGGAGATTGGCGACAAGGGTGCCGGGTTCGCATCTGAGGTACGCGACCGATCCGGGACGCGGCTTGCTAGCGTCATTGGTGAAACGGATGATGCGCTGGTCCTCCCGGGGGCACCGTTCGACAACCGGGCATTCGACCACGCCGCCCTGGGCTGGATCGACGTAACACCAACCGCTCGAAATGGAGGGATCGACCGTCGCCTGCGTTTCGCAGACGACGAGCTCGGGCGCATCGAGTTGACGGACCTCGCAGAAGCAAGTCCCTTGTTCTTTCATTTCGGGCGTGATCAAAGCGGGGGCGGCGCTGATGCGTCCCGGCATGCTCTGGCAGTCGCAGACGGAGCCGCCCGATGGAGTGAAAACCTCGATCACGTGGCAAGCGACTTTCCCGCTCGGATCGGCGGAGGCAAGCGTGATCCCGAGACAACGCTCGCGCAGTCCGGAGCGGAGCTTGGCCAGGATCGCCGCAAGAGCGGGACGGTAGCCATAATCCGTCGCGTCGGTGTTGCTGACGTTCGCAGGGCAGATCGAAGCGATGATGCCCTGATCGCCGAGGCCCTGTAAGACCTGCAGCTGTCGAATGCCGGGATAAGCTTTGGCGCGACCTTGGAGGCTCGAATAACTGCCGTTCGCCTGTTGGCAGAGGGGACTCGCCATGGCGGCCACGCTCGCCCCATCGGAGGAGCAGTCGCAGTCGGTGGCTCCGGCGCACTCCCTGGCGGGGTTCAGCGGGAAGATGCACGCGTACTGAAGGTCGGCGTTGGGTGCGGCCGGATCCTTGGAGGGATCCCACTCGTGGCCATGGATCGGGTCGGCGTTGTAGGCGCTGCTCGGTCCGGCCAGCCCGGCCCTCGGCACGATCGACTCGATCATGTGCGGATCGGTGGGGTTGCCCGGCGGACTCGCATTCGGCCGGCCGATGATCCTGTCCCAGATGTTCTCGTCGGTGAGCTGCCGGGCGGTCTTGTAGCCCACCGCGAGGTTGTTCGGGTCATTGGCAATGTCCTGCCAGGGGACCCCCACGATGCCGGTCACGAACACCAGACCCGGATCGCGCAAGGCTGGGCAGGGGCCGGTCGCGCAGTTGAGATCCGAGTAAAGGGGATTTCGGACGAGCTGCCCGTGACGATCGACGATGTGGGTCTGGGAAAAACCGTCGATGTATCGCTTGACTGGATAGAGGAAGTCCTGTCCGTACTTTCTCTTCTGCTGCCAGCAGCGGAGGTTCTCTTGATCTTCCACTTTGGTCCAGGGACCCTTCGCGCATTCAGGGTCGCTGCCGGGGGTAGGGCACCCGGCGGGTGGATTCACGAGTCCGCAGTTGAAGCAGCAGGGGTCGTTGGGGTTCGTCAAACAGGCCGACGTTCCGCGGGGAATGACGCTCCTCCCGCCGGACGAAGGAACGATCGCGAAATATCCCTGGTCTCCGTCGATGATCGAGCAATCGTTTTCGTCGCTGATCAGGACGACGGCGACGAGCGAGTCGGCCCGCAGGAAATCCTTGCGCTGTTGCAAGAGTGTCTGATCGGTGCCGTTGAGGACCGCCCCATTGAGCGAACCGGGGGGATTGACGGTGACCGTATCGTACGGGTCGGGGTCGTTCAAAAACCGATAGATGGACTCGAGCGAGGCCTCGTAGCCGCACCCGTGCTGGCCGACGCCTTTTACCATCTCGGTGAAAGGAGTGATGATCTGCGCCTGCGCGTCGCTCGCTGTTCCTCCGGCAAAATTGAGAAACCCCTTATTTTCGAAGGTGGCGACCGGCTGGTCCATCAGGTTGCGCGCAACCAGGTGAGCCTTGTCGTTGTTGTGCGGTTGGGTTCTCCCGCGCAGTAGGTCGATGGCATCATCGCAGACACTGCTGGCGCCGTGGGCACCGAGCGACGAGTCGATGATCCCGATGTGGATGTCCTTCACCGGATTGAAGTCGAGCTCTCCGACGCTGCACGATCCGTCGGGATTGCGCACCCCGACCTGCTTTCCAGTGTTGGGATCGATGCACGCCGGGTTGACCAAACGATTTACCAAGTCGGGAACTGCCTGCGCGAGGATCGTTTGCTTGTCGGCCATCGACGATGAGTTGTCGATCATGAGAAGCAGATCGATCTTGGACGCGCTTGCCGGCGTCGCGCGTTGAACCTCGGGCGTCGGCAGGCTGCCCCCCTCGGGGGCGACCGATGCGCCTCCTGCGCCGCCGCTGCCGCCGCCGCCACCATCGGGACTCGAAAACGAGAGAACCACCTTCGAGCCGCACGCGACTGGCGCGAGGCCCAGAAGGACGACAGGCGTCGCTCGACGAATTAGCTGGCTCATCTTGAATTCCTCTTTTTCCTCAGTGGCGTTCTGGACCGAGAAACTCGGCGGCTCGCTCGCGCACCAGTGCCGTCGCTCCCGTCGTCGCCAGATTCTGCAAGACCGGTCGGACCGCGGCGCCGCGGCCATGCGCGATCCAAAGCTGTGCTCGCGCGAGACGGGCGGCGTCCCGGGTCGCGGCGTCGGGCGCGCCGCAAAGTTCATTGAAAGCACGATCGGCTCCGTCGAAGTCGTCTTTTCGCAAGGCTTCGGCAGCTCGCGCCCAAGCCCGCTCGTAGACGACGTCGGCTTTGCCTCCGGCGGGAGCGTTTGGTTCGGGGACCTGCACCGTCGGCGGTCTCGCGTGTGCCAACGAAGGATCCGCAGGTGCGTTCTTCGCCTCGGCCACATCAACCGAATCGTTGCCCGGATCGAGGTCCGCCCGCGACGAGGCCGTTGGCCGCTCGATCGACAGCCGCCAACCACCCACCTCCGTCGGACTTGCCCAGAACTGAACCAAGCAAGGGCCGCTCAGCTCCGACGTGTGCCCGTCGCCGAGTGCGACGCGTGCCGATTCTCCAGGCTGGAGCTCGACGCGAAGGCCATCCGTAAGGGGGGTGACGGCTCCGCCGTGTCGTTGGATGTGCGGCGCCGCGATCGCCGCACGGCTCGGCGTCGAAAGCTCGCTCTTGGCAGCGAGTATCGACGAGGAAGGCGCTGCGACGGTCCGCGCAGGATCGCCAGAACGACCGGAGACCACGAGGACAGCCATCCCTAGGACGGCCCCCATCAGCGCAGAAGCAAAAGGCGTCCGCCAGACCGAGCTCGGGCGCTGCGTCTGCCGCGAAGCTTGAAAGCGGGTCACCGCAGCCGTCAGCGTCTGCTCGTCCGGTTGATCGGCGACCCACATCGAAGTCATGCGGTGCAACCGCTCGATCGCGGTCTGGCATGCCGCGCAAGCGGCCAGATGCAAAGCAGCGTCACGCGTGGGGGCCTCGTCTCGAGTCACCGCGTCGAGCAGCTCCATTTGGAGGTCGAGCTCTTGACATTGGGGCATCATCGCTCCGTCTCCCTGAAGCGGCAGGCGTCATCACCGAAGTAGGGATCCTCGGCCAGGATGCGTGCCAGATCCCTGCGGCCGTCCCGAAGGCGGGAACGAACGGTGTAGGGATTGGCGCCGACGACATGCGCCACCTCTTCCACGGCAAGACCCTCGAGGTCGTGCAGGACGACCACCGCCTTTCGTTTGGGCGAGAGTTGGTCGATGCCCCTGCGCAAACGAGCGCGTCGCTCGAGCCGCTCCAGCTCGAAGTCGTCGGAAGATGCAGCCCCTGGAGCATCCGGGAGCTCGCCCCGTTCGGTGAGTGCGAAGCGGCGCAACCACCGCCGGTACCAGCGCTCGTGCCGCAGCAACGTCAGGTAGCAAATGCGATAGGTCCACGTCGACAGCTTCGATCGTCCCTCGAAAGACTCGAGACTGCGCAACGTCTGTTCGGCCGCGATTTGAACCAGATCGTCGAAGTCGTTGCGATCGCCAACCAGGGCGCGCATCTGTCGATAAACCGTGGCGAAGACTTCGCCGGCCAATGCCCGGCTGGCGTTGACGCGGTCAGGGGGCGGGGTGTGGGACACGGGAGCCGCCCCCTGCCAGCCGTCACCGGCCGCAATGAGTGCGGTGTCGGGCGGAACGTTCACGTGAACTGAGTGCCCTGCGCCGGGCTCGGCGAGCAGTTCTCCACGAAGGGTGAGCTGTTTTGGTGCATTGTGCGGAGGATGAAGGCCGAGCCGCGGGCGGGGAGGGCCAACCCTCGCAAGTTGTCGCGGCTGATGATTCCCCTGCTCATCGGTCTCCTGAGCGGCCGTTCATGGGCGACCACCAGCGACATTTCCACCGAAGTGCATTGTCCGGCCCTTTCCCCCGAGGTGAAAGCGGAGTTCGAAGCGCGCGCTCAAGTCGACTTGTCGCTCCGTTCGGCGGGCGGCGGTCAGCTCGAAGTCGTTTGCGATGGATTAGCAGCACAGGTGAGCTTCCGCCCGCGATCCGGCAAACGGTTCGACCGCGTCGTACCAAGAGCTGCCAGTCCGGCGGCCTTGGTGGATGCGCTGCTCGTCGCCGTGGCCGAGCTGGCGGCGGACGCTGCCTACCAAGGGCCGACACCCGAAAATCAAGAGAACGGGGCCGCCGAGAATCCGGCGAACCAGACGTCGCGCTCGCAGCAGGACGCGGAGCGCCGCGGTGTCCCTGCATCGGGCACTCCGATGCCGCTCATGGGTGGCGCGACCCGGGAAACGATGCAGTGGCCGCCGCCGATCGGCCTTGGCTTGGGCGCACAAGCGGGCTTGTTCCGGCTTACCGGGATGGGTCTCGCCACCATCGATTTGACGCTCGCAGTCGGTCTGCCCGAGCGAATGGTGGCAAGCGTCGCCGGAAACTACGGCTTCGGCTTGGGAACCGGAGGCACGGTCACGATTCGAACCTTCGGCGCGACGGCGATCCTCTCGAGATGGTGGGGAGCGAAACGGGTGTTCGAGCTTGGCGCCGGATTCGGCGCGGGCAGTATCATTGCCAGCGCTTCGCCGCCGTACGAAGCGTCGCAGTCGCACGGCTTCGTGGCAGGCGTTGCGCGGGTGCGCTACGCGCTCGAAGCGGGCGCATGGCGGTTTTCCGCAGGACCTGAGTTCCGCGTCTACGGTTGGCCGACTTCCGTCGAGCTCGATGGCGCGCGGATCTGGGACATGCCGGTTTTCACGGCGGCGATCACGCTCGACGCCATGACTCGCCTCTACGGGCGGCTGTGGTGACTCAGGGAGCGCGCAGGGCGACGACTTCCTTCAGGCTGCGGTGATAGAGGATTCCCCCCGCGTAACTCGGCCCGCTGAGACTCCACGTCTGGCCGAGCGGTCCGAGATCGTTGACGGCGAGAAGCGCGTGCTCGTCGAATACCGCAGCACCCCCGTCGATGACGTAGGTCACGCCGAGCATCGCTCCCATGTACACGTGGCCACCCAACGAGATCGGGTTCGGGACGAACACGACGTCTGCCCAGCCATCGTGATGGGACCGATCGTTGCCGGCGATGTCTTGGCCTTGCGCGTTATTGGTCGTCGTCGTGAGCGTTTTTCCGTAGATCAAGCGTTCGACCATTTGGGGCGCGCGCTCGACGCCGACCGGCACCTCGAGGTATTCGACCTTGCCCGTCTCGACGTTGACCCGCCCGATGCAGTGCGGTGGGCCGGCGTGCCCCGATGGGAAGTGCCCGGCCCGGGTGTTGTTCGTGGACGCGAAGAAGTAATGATAGCCACGGTCGGCGATGTTGGAATGCCAGTGGGGCAAGACGTGCAGCACCTCGCCCGCACCGAGAGGGTAGGTCGGGTCCTGCAAATCTCGAACGTTCACGTTGGCGTGTAAAACATATTGCCCCTTGGCAACGTCCCATTGCCGCCAATCGACCCCCTTGATGAGCGATTGCGTTCGCAAGAGCTTGCCCGTCCGCGCGTCGAAAACCAAGTGCGACTCCTCGGGCGCGTTGCGAAACCAGTAGGCGTACTTCTCATCCCAGCTCATCGTGTAGAGCGCATGGAACGTCTGGCCGTCGACCGGTCCGCCGGCGACGGCCGCCGGCTCGTAGCGCCACAAGGTTTTTCCCTCTTGCCCGGGGGCGAGGCTCGTCATCGTGATGCCAATCGGTGCCTCGGGAACGCCATGGGGTCCCCCGCGGCCGTGCAAGACGGCTGGCGTGCCGTCGGTGAAGCGCCCGGCCACCGGCGTGTTGAAAAAAGTGGAGGCATCCTCGGCGATCCACCGGGTTTTGCCGGTCATCTTGTCGAGGCCGCGCAAATAATTCCAAACCGCGCGATCGGCGCGATACCCCGGATCCGCCGCGGTGAGGGGCTCGAGCGAGAGGATGGTATCGCCGACGAGAATCGGCTCGTGCTGGCGATTGAAAGGAAACGGCATCGGCTGGGTCGGAAACTTGCGCCGCCAGATCTCTTTTCCAGAAAGGTCCCAGCACCCCATCTCACCCGACGAATTGAAGAACCAGACGTACGTTCCATCGGTGATCGGGGTCCACGACGTGCAGTCGCTGTAGCCGTAGGCGATATCGCACGCCCTGTCGCCGACCAACTTGACGGACCAAAGAATCTTGCCGTTCGCGCGATCGATGGCATGGCCGAGCACGGTGTTGGCGGTGCCGGTGGCACCCGCTTCGAATGTCTCGAGAAAGAGACGATCGCCCCAGACGGCAATGCCGCCTTGCCCCTCGTTGGGCAGCGGTCCTTTCCAGAGGACGTTCTGATTCGCGGCGACGCTCCAGCGAACGGGAGCATCGTTGATCGGCGCTCGCCACGTTGCATTCGGGCCGGCAGCCTGCGGCCACGTCGCGAGGTTTCCTCCTCCCGGTGCATCGATCGGGTTACCGCCATCGGTGATCGGACCAGTGTCGCCGCCGGCGCCCCCCGCTCCACCGGGCCCCGAGCCACCCTCGGTTCCTCCTTGGCCTTGACCACCCGCCGCGGTGGTCGTGCCGATGTCCGTCCCGCCGGCGCCTTGCGAAACGAGTCCGGAACCCGCTTGCCCGCCGGACCCGCCGGGGCTCGATGTCCCGCAACCGCCAAGCGCGAACAGGATCAGCGAGAAAGCGAGGAGGGTAAGCGCACGGTTCATGGTCGACGTTCTTCCTCGATGCTGTCGGGCGGTTCGGCCGCCTTTTCAACCGGTCTGACGGCCTGACCAGCCTACTGTGCCACGAGGGGGGAGCGTCGGTCAGAAAAAATCAGCGCGCCCAAGCGCAGCACGGCGGAGTGGTACCCATTCTCTCGCGCCGACGGATGTGACGTGCTTATCAGCTGCGATGTAGATTTCCAGCGTAGTCGGTCCTGATCCGGTCGCGTCCTTGACACCCCCGGGGGGCGGCATGCAGCCTTTGGAAGCTGCATGAGATTCTTCGGCCGGTCACGTGCTCAGCTTTCCTTCGTGATCGCGGCCGCGGTGCCTCTTGGCTGCTCCAGCCCACAAGCTGACGAAAGCACGTCGATCGTGCAGGACGACCTGCGCGCCGACCGCGAAGCGCTCGAGCGCATACCGACGGTGACGCACCGAGATTTGTGCGGTCCGGCGCGTCCGGGAACGATGCGCTGCCATGCCAAAATCGTGACGCATGCCAATGGCGAAGCGGTGGCCGCGGCCGCTCCCGCGGGGCTCGGCGCGTCCGACATTCAGGCCGCCTACAAGCTGCCGACGCGCGGCGGAGACGGCAGAACCGTCGCCGTCGTGGACGCGTACGACGCGCCGAACGCGGAAAAAAACTTGGGAGTCTACCGCGCGCAGTTCGGGCTGCCGCCGTGCACGACCGCCAACGGCTGCTTCAAGAAGGTGAATCAGGATGGGCAGCCGGGTCCGCTTCCCGACGGGGACCCCGGGTGGGCAGGTGAGATCGCCCTCGACATCGCCATGGTGAGCGCCGCTTGCCCCGACTGCAACATCCTGCTGGTCGAAGCTCGCAGCTCCGACGCGACCGATCTCGGCATTGCGGTCGGCTCCGCCGCGCGCCTCGGAGCTTCTGCCATCACCAATAGCTACGGAGGCCCCGAAGACGATCCCCTCTCGATCATGTCGGCCCCGTTTTATAACCAGCCCGGCGTGCTGCTGACGGCGAGCTCCGGTGACGACGGATACGGGACGACCGAGAGCGACGACGGTGCCTTGGTGCCCGAAGTGGCGTTTCCTTCTTCGTCAGAGTTCGTGATGGCGGTGGGGGGAACGAGCCTCACGAAGTCGACGTCCGCGCGCGGCTGGGCCGAGAGGGCCTGGCGAGGTGCAGGCAGCGGCTGTAGCTCGCTCATTGCCAAGCCGTCGTGGCAAACCGACACGGGCTGCAGCAAGAGAATGGTGGTCGACGTCGCCGCCGTCGCTGATCCCGCCACGGGCGTGGCCTACTACGATGGCGCCTGGAGGACCGTCGGGGGCACGAGCGCGGCGTCGCCCATCGTCGCGGCGACCTTCACGTTGTTCAACCTGACGAGCGACGTGTCCTGGCCCTACACGAACGCGTCGCGGTTCTTCGACGTGATCTCGGGCAGCAATGGCAACTGCGCCAGCACATACGAGTGCATCGCTCGCGCCGGCTACGACGGGCCGACGGGGATCGGAACTCCGAACGGTGCCGCCTTTCCAGCTCCCTCTTCGGGTAACGGCGGCGCGACGACCGGTGACACGGCTGGCGGGACCGGAGGTGCAAGCGTCAGCGCCGGAACGGGCGGCACGGGCACGCATCCCGCCGAGAGCGCGACGTCGGACGTGACCGGTGGATGCGCGTGCCGTTTGGGCGGGCGGCCGCGCGGGGCGCAAGGCTTGCGTGCCTTGGCGTTGGTCGTGCTCGGCGCGGCGTTCAGAAAGCTCCGTCGATCACCACGCGAAACCCGACGTTGTGATGACCGACAAGGTCGTCGCTGAAGCAGTAGTGAAAGCCGAGCTCGAAGTAAGCCGCCGTGTGCGCGTTCCAACCTGCGCCACGGACCAAGTAAGCTCCGCCGCTCGCGCAGCCTTCGCCGATCCACTCCCATAGATTGCCGGCCAAATCGTAGAGGCCCAACCGATTGGATGCAAAGCTTCCGACCGGCGCGGTGTAGACGAATCCGTCGTTGGTGATCTCGTAGTTGGCGAAGTGGTCGGGAGGAGGAAATCCATCGCCCCACGGATACGGGCCTCCGGTCTGACCCACCTCGAAGGCGACGTCCCATTCTGCATCGGTCGGCAGACGGTAGCTCTGGACCGGTCGAATCTTTCCCTCTTTCTGTTCGACGCTCGTCAACCAGGCTGCGAACGCCAACGCCTGGGCGCGCGAGATGGCCGCCTTCGGTTGAAGCGGCTCCTCCGGGAAGTCGGGATGGGGCACCGCCGTCTGGGTGGCCGTCGCGTACGCCTCGTAGTCTCGGACACGCGTTTCCCATACGGAAAACAGCACGCTCGTTCCCGCAACCGGTACGAAGCGCATTCCGAGGCTGTTCTCATAAGGACCGGGGGGCAGGGGAGGCATGCCCTCTTCGCCCGGCGCGTCATCCGGAGCGGACCCGCTTTCCGCTTCGCCGGAACGGCCTGCGGAACCGCTGGCGTCCGCTGGTTGCGAAGTCGAGCCCGCGCTTCCGTTTCCGCCGGCTGCGTCACTGGGGCTGTCCCGGTCCGCGGGAGGATCGCAACCCAGCCCCAACACAAGGACCACAAAACCGAGCACGTCTCGAGCGCGCATGGCGGAGCACTACGCCCGCTGCAGCACGGCGAACCAGGCCTTCGGCGCCCCCTGCGAGAACAAGAAATCCTGGAGATCGGGCCGGACCTCGAACCGCGTCGGTTCGACCGATTCGATCGTCCACCCTCGGGCGAAGGCGTCGTAGAGCTCTTGCTTGGCGACCCGCCGGGGACCTTGCGTGCCGGGTACCTCGTCGCTGAAGCAGAGCAGGAACAGGCGTCCGCCTGGCTTGAGCACGGTTTCGAGTCCTTCGACGTAGCGCGTCCGGTCCTCGTCGGAAAAAACGTGGAAGAGCCCGCTGTCGATCACGTTGTCGAATCGCTCCTTCCAGCTCGTGAGCGTGAGGGCGTCTCTGACGACGAAGGTGGCCCGCAGTCCTCTTTCGGAAGCTTTGCGGCGCGCCCGCTCGATGGGCTCCTCGAGGAAGTCGATCCCCATCACCTGCTGGCCGCGGCTCGCGAAAAAGAGGGCGCTTTCCCCGGTGCCGCAACCGGCGTCGAGGATGGATCCGGTGATCCGATCGGCGACGTCGACGAACGGTTGCTGCGGTCGACCGATGTCCCAAGGAGCTTGGCCCGCGTAAACGGTCTGAAACGTTTTTCGGTCCGGTACCGTCGCCATCTCACGCCGATAGTACACCTGCGCCGGTTTTGGCGGGCAGGCGATCGCATGCCGGACGGCAATCTTTGCAGCGCTCGGCGCTCGAGCCAGAGTAGAATGCGAATATGTCATTTCAGCGTAGTCGGCTGCTTGGCGTGATTGTTCTTACGAGCGTGTTCGTGGCAGGCTCCGAAGCGCGAGCCGATCAACAGGCCTGTGCTCGTAGCTACGACGCAGCTCAGGTACTCAAGAAAAACGGCGCCTACCTGTCGGCTCGAAAAGAGCTGGTGGTCTGCGTGAGAGAATGCCCCGCGGCGATCGAGCGCGTTTGCACCGAGTGGTTCGACGGCCTCGAGCGATTGGTGCCTTCGGTGGTCGTTCATGCTCAGGCGAACGGCGAAGATCGGAGCGACGTCAAAATCGACATGGATGGCAAGCCGCTCGTCGAGAAGATCGACGGAAGGGCCATCGAAGTCGACCCCGGGCAGCACGACTTCACGTTCACGCTCGGCGGCTACCCGCCGGTGAAGAAGCACGTGGTTTTGCACGAAGCCGAGCAGCTTCGGGTGGTCAACGTGACTTTCGAAAGGCCCGAGGTAGCTCAGCCTGCGCCGAAGCCGGTGGTTACCCGCCCGGTCGAGTTCCACCGTCCGGTGCCCACGCTCGTCTATGTCTCCGGAGGCGTCGCCGTGGTTGCCGCGGCCGGCGTCGCCGGATTCGGCCTCTCGGCGATCGCCCAACGCGACCGCTTCGAAGCGATCTGCAGCCCGAACTGCTCGGACCGACGAGTGGATGCGCTCCACAACAACCTCGTGTGGACGAACATCTCGATCGGCGTCGGACTCGCCGCTCTCACGACCGGCGCGATTTTATGGGTGACCAGGCCTACCGTTCCTGTTCGAACGGAGCGTGCCGCGTTCGGCGTGGCCCCGCTTCCATCGGGGGGCCTCGCGTCGGCGAGCTTTACGTTTTGAGTCAGGGGCATTCCAGTTTGACGCCGGAGCGGACCCACACCGGAGGGGTCCCGACGGAGGTCGAGGGCTCGAGCAAGCCGGCATTTCCGCTCGAAGACGAGTCGGCCACCGTCGTGCCCCTGCCTTCGTCGAAGCGCCAATAGCCGACGAGGTTCGGTTCGTTGCCTTTCAAGCGGACCGACATCGATTGCTGGATCTGGAATACGGTGCGAGCCACCTTCCATACCCGCACCTCGTCGATCATACCGATGAACCAGTTGCGCCCGATGGCTCCGCCGATTTGGAGGATGCTCGCGCTTGTCTGTAGGGCCCCCGAGGGCATGAGGTTCCCTCGCTCGATGCCGTCGACGATCGCACGCGTCCGGGTCCCATCATAGGTCGACGCCACGTGAAACCATCGCTCGGTCGAGACGGTGGGGGCGGTGCTGAACAACAGGCTGTTCGAAGCCGGAATAACGTAGAGCTCCATCTGCGGATATAGATCCATGTCGAGGGCGAACGTCTGCAAGGCCATCGCCCCGCCGTAGGCGAAGACGGTATGGTCCGGTGACCAGTCGGGCACCGGTACGCCGCTATCGGGCTGAGGTACCTACACGTAGATCCACATCTCGACGGTGCGGGGCGCGGCGCTGGTTGGCAGGACCGTCAGCATGGATCCCACCGTCGGATTGGGAATGGTCACGCGCGACCCGGCGCCGCTGAACGATAAAGCCCACCCTCCGCTGACGCACCCGTCGGGCGGGTCGGTGAGCGGTGCGTCGGGGCCATCGTCCGCAGCCGCATCGACGATGTCACTGCCTCCGTCACCGGCCGTGCCGCCTTGTGACGAACCGGCGTCGCCGCCAGCGCCCGCTTGTGGTTGATCGCCGGCCACGCCGCGGCGGCCGGCGCGCAGGTACTCGACATCGGTCGAACAGGCGCTGAAGAGGCCCAAGCACCCGCAGAGCAGACCCGACAGAAAACGACCGCGAAAACCGTTGTTTTGCATCCGATCGTTTCTCGTCTGCGGCGTACTATGCGAGCGCGCAGCACGAAATACTAGCGGATCGAGAAGAAAAAACATCCGGTGATCCCGGTTGCCGGCTCGTTGCAGAGTTCGCGCACCATCGCACGGTCGTGTGACTCGGCGCCGCCTTCGGCCCGCCTGCGGAGGGCACGGGAGCGCTCCTTTCTCCAAAATCAATCGGGCTCGGTGTAGTAAACACACCATGAGCGCGGAGTACGATGTCGTCATCGTGGGAGCCGGCCACAATGGCTTGGTGGCGGCCGCGTACCTGGCACGCGCCGGGCGGCGGGTCCTCGTGGTCGAGCGCCGCCACCTGATCGGCGGCGCTTCGACGACCGAGGAGGTTTACCCCGGCTTTCGCTTTTCGGTCTTCTCGTACGTCGTGTCCCTGCTGCGGCCGGAGATCATTCGCGAGCTCGACTTGCCGCGTCACGGGCTCGAGATTCTGCCGCTCGACGGCACCTTCACCCCCATGCCGAACGGGGACTACCTGTGGCGGGTGAACGATCACGCCAAGAGCAGGCGCGAAATCGCCCGCCACTCGCGCCTCGATGCCGAGGCCTACGACGAGTACGGCAAGGCGATGGTCGAAATGGGCCGCTTCGTGAAGCCGCTACTCGCGATGACGCCGCCCGACCCGATGTCGCGCAGCCTCCGAGCGCTGAAGGACATGCTGGCCCTGGGGCGGCGCTTTCAGAGGCTCTCGCCCGACGACAAGTACAACCAAGTGCAGCTCATGACGATGAGCGCGGTCGACCTGCTCGACCAGTGGTTCGAGACGGACGTGCTCAAAGCGACGATGGCTGCGTCGGGGGTCATCGGCACGTTCCAGGGCGTCCGGTCGCCGGGCACCGCCTACGTGCTCTTGCACCATTATATGGGCGAGATCGACGGGGTCTTTCGTTCGTGGGGGTTACCGCGCGGCGGCACCGGGGCCATCTCCGACGCGATTGCCGGAGCCGCTCGGGAAGCGGGGGTTGAAATACGCACCGAGGCGCCCACCGCGAAAATCCTGGTGCGCCAGCGGCGCGCGACCGGAATCGTCCTCGAAAGCGGCGAAGAGATCCGAGCGAAGGTCGTCGCGTCGAGCGTCGACCCACGGCTCACGTTTTTCAAGATGGTCGGCCGGGAGCACCTGCCTGCCGATTTCGTGGATGACCTGGCTCACTACAAGTTTCGTGGTTCGTCGGGCAAAGTGAATCTGGCGCTCGACGGGTTGCCGGACTTCAGAGCTCTGCGGGGGGCCGGGCCGCATTTGCGCGGTGCGATCTCCATTTCGCCGAGCGTCGCGTACATGGAGCGCGCGTACGACGACGCGAAATACGGCCGCTTCTCGCGACGCCCCTACATCGACATCGTGATTCCGAGTCTCACCGATCCCTCGGTGGCTCCCGCGGGAAAGCACGTGATGTCCTGCTTCGTTCAGTACGCCCCTTACCACCTCGCCGAAGGCAACTGGGACGAACAGCGCGAGGCGTTCGGCGATACCGTCGTCGAGACGATCGCCGAGCACGCTCCCAATTTGAAGGACATCATCCTGCATCGGCAGGTGTTGACGCCGCTCGACATCGAGCGAATGACCGGTCTCACCGAGGGCAATATCTTTCAAGGCGAGCTTTCGCTCGAGCAGCTCTTTTTCCTGCGACCGGCGCCGGGGTGGGCGAACTATCGAACGCCCATCAAGAGCCTTTACCTGTGCGGCTCCGCCACCCACCCCGGCGGCGGCATCATGGGCGCGCCGGGACGCAACGCCGCGATGCGCATCCTCACGGAGCACGGGTAACGGCCATGGCCCATCGGCGGGAGATCGTCGTCATCGGCGCGGGACACAACGGGCTCGTCACCGCAGCGCTTCTAGCGCGCGCCGGCCAGAAACCACTGGTGCTCGAGGCCCGAGCGACCGTCGGCGGACGTGCGGTCACCGAAGAGATTGCTCCGGGTTTTCGCTGCTCGACGGTGCTGCACGCGGCGGGACCCCTGTTGCCGAAACTGATGCGCGATCTCGAGCTCGAACGGCACGGGCTCACTTGGCTAAGGCCGGACGTACGGTTGTTCGCGCCGTCGCTCGAAGGAAAATTTCTTTGCATTCACGACGACGCCGAGCGCACGGCCGCGGATCTCGCGTCCTTCTCGCCGCGCGACGCCGACGGTTATCGTGCGTTCGCGGCCACGTTCGCGCGCATGGGGGCCGCCCTGTCCCCGTTGCTCACGACGACCCCCCCCTCGACCGAGGTTCTGAGCGGTCACGACCTCTGGAGTTTGGTGCGGTTCGGCCGACGGGTGCGTGGCCTCGGCAAGCGTGACGCCTACCGGCTGCTTCGCTGGGCACCCATGCCGGTGGCCGACCTCGTCGAGGAGTGGTTCGAACATCCGCTGCTTCGCGCGAGCATCGCGGCGCGCGGCATCTACGCGAGCTTCGCCGGGCCGCGGTCGGCTGGCACGAGCGCGTCGGTGTTGTTGCAGGCAGCGATGGACGGGCACGCAAGCGCACCGGCTGCGTTTCCGCGAGGCGGAATGGGGGCCCTCACGTCGGCGCTCGCCGCGGCGGCGCGACGTTTCGGGGCCGAGATCCGCACCGATGCGCGCGTCGCCCGAATCGAAATCAAAAATGGCGCTGCGACGGGCGTCGTACTCGCAAGCGGCGAGGAGATCGCCGCGCGCGTCGTCGTCTCCGATGCCGACCCACGACACACGCTCCTCGGCCTCGTCGATGCCGCCGAGCTCGGCCCGGAGTTCGTCGCCAAGATGCGCCACTATCGCTCGAGGGGGACGGCGGCCAAGCTGAATTTGGCGTTGTCGCGGCTGCCGCGTTTCTCTGCCCTCGGCGACGAAAGCGCGCTACTCACCGGACGCATTCACATTGGGAGGAGCATCGATGATCTGGAGCGAGCGTTCGACGCCGTGAAATACGGCGAGCTGTCCGAGCGACCGGTGCTCGACATCGCGATTCCAACGGCGCTCGACCCGTCGCTCGCGCCGGCGGGCGCCCACGCGATGTCGATCCACGTGCAGTTCGTCCCCTACGTGCAGAGCGAGAGCGACAGGACCGCCCAGAGGAGCGCCGTCCTGAAGACCGTCGTGCACACGCTCGCCGCCTATGCGCCCGACCTTCCCGATCTCATCGTGGGGCACCAGGTGCTGCTGCCCGTTGACCTCGAAGACCAATACGGCCTTTCCGGCGGGCATCTCCTGCACGGCGAGCCGGCGCTCGACCAGCTCTTCACGTTCCGACCTCTGCTCGGATGCGCGCAATACCGAACGCCGATCCGCGGCCTTTATCTGTGCGGATCGGGCACCCACCCGGGGGGCGTCGTCAGCGGAGCTTCGGGGCTCAACGCGAGCCGAGAAATCTTGAAAGATCTGCGGAGCTGACCAGCCATGCCCATCGGAACCGCGTTTCACGAGCGCACGCTGGCTCTATGCCAGAGCCTGAACTACCGCGAATGGTCGGGGTATTACGCGGTGAGCTCGTACGAGATGCACCACGAACACGAATACAATGCCATTCGCAACGCGGCGGCACTGATCGACGTCACGCCGCTCTTCAAGTACCTCGTCCGCGGCCGTGACGCGACGCGGCTCGTCGACCGCATCATCACCCGCGATATGACGAAGGTCGCGGTCGGCCAAGTCATCTACACCCCCTGGTGCGACGAGCACGGCAAAGTCCTCGACGACGGAACGGTGTCGCGGCTCGAAGAGAACGTGTACCGCTGGACCGCGGCCGAGCCCAACTTGCGCTGGTTTCACCGTAACGCGACCGGGCTCGACGTCGAGATCGAGGACGTCTCGGAGCGCGTCGCCGCGCTCGCGCTGCAGGGCCCCATGTCGGCTCGGCTGCTTCGGCGCGTCGCGGAGATCGATCTCGACGGCCTCAAGTACTTTCGGGTGAAGAGCGGCCGCATCGCGGGTGTGAACGTGGACATCTCGCGGACCGGCTACACCGGTGACCTCGGCTACGAGATCTGGATGCCGTGGCAGAGCGCTCTGTCGGTGTGGGATGCACTCGCGGCGGCCGGACCGGCCTTCGACTTGCATCCAACCGGCATGCTCGCGCTCGACGTTGCCCGCATCGAAGCGGGACTCTTGCTGATCGACGTGGATTTCATGAGCAGCCGCCGGGCGATGATCGATGCCCAGAGATACTCGCCGTTCGAGCTCGGTTTCGCGCGGCTGGTGAACCTCGACAAATCCAGCTTCGTGGGCCAGCGCGCGCTCGTCGCCGAACGTGAACGTGGCCACGCCCGCGAGTTGGTCGGGCTCGAAGTCGATTGGCCATCCCTCGAAGCCGTGTACGAGCGAGCCGGTTTGCCCCCTGCGATCTCTCCCATCGCCTCTCGCGTCGCCGTTCCCGTCTACCGGGGAGGTTCTCGGATCGGCAAGGCTACCTCGACGACGTGGTCGCCCACGCTCAAGAAGCTCATCGCGCTCGCGCTCGTGACGCGCGAGACCGCCTCGCCCGGAACCCAAGTGGAAATGGAAATCACGGTCGAAGCCGTTCGCTACCAGGTGCCGGCCAAGGTCACGAGAACGCCCTTCTTGAACCCACCACGAAAAACGAAAACCCCACCCGAATGACCTGGAATGGGGAAGACCGCAAGACAATGGCGGAAACGCGGTGTCTACGTTCCGGTCACCCCCTACTGACCTCGGGGCCATGGTGCCACAGCAGGCGAAGAGGTGTGCATTGCTAGGGGCCCTTGTGCGTGGAAACCATTCGAGAAAGGTGGTAGATGTCGGGTATCACTTGCATCGGATCCGATCCTCGTTCGATGGGTTAATTGCGCCATGGGTGCGCGTTCAGGTGTTTCGTGTGCCCGCGACCGTTCCCGGGCGCTCGACGCGATGCGGCGCGGCCAGAGCCGCGAAACTTCAGAGGTACCGAGTGGGTGTATTGTCGGTCGTGTTGGGGGCGACGCAGGGTGCGTGCTCGCTCGTCCTCGACACGAGTGCGCAGCAGTGCAACGTCGATGCGGATTGCAAGAACCGCGGCTTTTCCAATGCCAAGTGCGAAAGCGCCAAGCATGTGTGCGTGGCGCCCCTCGAGGGGAGTGGAGGTTCGAGTCCCGATGGCGGTGACCCCAGCGATGGTGCTTCCGACGCGCCGGTCGATCCCATTTGGGGCTGTCTCGGCCACGTAGTCTGGCCACAGCCCGCGTCGAACATGGTGATGGTCACGATTCCCTTCTGGGATCTCATCGGTATGGTGCCGATATTCGACGTGAGCCTCCAGCTCTGCAACAAACTCGACGCGGCTTGCGACAGGCCGCTCGGCCCGCCGTTCCAACCGGGTGCAGACGGCCTTCTCCAACTCAGGGCCCCCGCACAATTCGACGGATATGGTCTGCTCAAGCCCACCACTTCGGCCGATGCCGGCGGCCATCCGTGGATCACCTCGATGTTGTTCTTCAACCCGCCGTTGGTGCGGGACATCACCTACAGCCAGGTCCCGCTCTTCACCCCCGATAACCTCAGCTTGCTCGCCTCGGTGCAGGGCAACACCATCGACCCACAGCTCGGCACCGTCTTCGTCGGCATCCTCGACTGCACCGGCAAACCCGCCGCCGGTGCCACCTGGGATCCCAGTAGCATCACCGAGAAGACCAAGAGGTTCTTTTACGTCGACGGTCTACCCGACGAGAACGCAGTCGCTACGGATCCGACCGGCTACGGCGGCCTGATCAACGCGCCGACCGGAACGATCCGCATCGATGCGAGAGTCCAGGCGACCGGTCAAAGGATCGGTAGCATCAGCATGACGGTGCGTGCTTCTTATTCCTCTTACTCGTTTCTGGCTCCCACGCCCTGAGGTCTTTTGCATGTTGAGCGGAGAAATAGCGCCGCAGGGCATTGGAAAGTACCGGCCGATCGCGTTGCTCGGCCAGGGCGGGATGGCGCGCGTGCTCCTCACCGTGTCCAGCGGCCCGGCGGGGGTGCGTAAGCTCCTCGTCGTCAAGCAGATGCGCCCCGAGATCGCTCAGGACAGCGAGTTCGTGCACATGTTCTTGGACGAGGCGCGCCTGGCGGCGCGCTTGTCGCATCCGAACGTGATTCACACCTACGAAGTCGGAATCGACAACGGCGGGCCGTTCATCGTCATGGAGTACCTGAACGGCCAATCGATGCAGGCCCTCATCTCCAAAGTGAAGCGGGCGAAGATGCCGCTCTCGCTGCACCTGCGGATTCTCACCAAGGTCCTCGCCGGTCTCCATTACGCTCACGAGCTGCGCGACTACGATGGCAGCCCGCTGACTGTCGTCCACCGGGACATCAGCCCGCAGAACGTCTTCATCTGCTACGACGGCCAGGGCGAAAGTGGCGGGGACGGCCGAGCGCACGGCCGCCGGCACCTTCAAGGGCAAAATCGGTTACATCGCTCCCGAGCAGGTCTCGGGAACGAGCGTCGACTGTCGTGCCGACGTGTTCAGCGTCGGCGTCATGCTCTGGGAAGCGCTCGCCGAACGCCGGCTCACCGCCAACGAGACGGCGATCAGCGCCCTGCACAAGCGCTTGCACGGAATGCACGCTCCGATCAGGGATGTGAATCCCGACGTTCCCAAGGAGCTTGCCGTGATTTGCGACAAGGCGACGGCGTTCGCGCTGGAAGAGCGTTTTTCGACGGCAGCTCAGATGCAAGAGGCGCTCGAAGGCTTTGTCGAGAAGGCGGCCATGCGGGTCGACGATAGGGAAATCGGTGCGCTGGTGAGCGAGACTTTTGCGGTCGAGCGAGCACGCATCAACGACATCATCGAGCAGCAGATCGGGCGGGCCTCGGAAGGTCACGCGAAAATCGGCTTGCCGAATCTCGCCGGCGACATGGTCTTTGCCTCCCTACCGCCGGCGTCGACGGGGTCGAGCTCCCCCTCGTTCACGGTCACCCGCGCGGACTTTCGCTCCTCCCATGTGAACCGATGGGTCGTGGTGTTCGGCGGCGTAGCCGTTGCGAGCATCTTGGGGGTGGTGGTGGCCAAGTGGAGCGCCCCGCCCGTCGCCTCGTCCGCCGTCCCGCTGCCGACCGCCTCCGCGTCGCCCGAGAGCAGCGCGACCGCTCCCGTCGAGCCTCGCGAGCCGGCGATGATCACGCTCAGCGTTCGGGTCACCCCCTCCAAGGCCACCGTGCTGCTCGATGGCGCCGTATTGGCGACCAATCCGTTTCGATCGAGCATTGCCAAGGATTCCAAGGCGCACAAGCTCACCGCGAGCGCCCCGGGTTACGTCGCCGAAGAACGATGGATCCAGTTCGGGGAAGACACCACCATCGAGCTCGCGCTGAAGCACACCAGCGCGCGCTCGCCGTCACCCCCGCCCGCGGCGGTCACCGCGGCAGCGCCGCCCGCTCCCGGCTCTGATCTGAGAAAAGCACCGCGCTCGAAGCACTCGATCGACGAAGAGGATCCCTACAAATGACCCGCTACGTTGCGCCGCTCCTTCTCTGCTCGATGCTCGGAGTCACGATCCCGATCGGCGTCGTGCATGCGCAAGAGACGAGTGGGCAGGCCGAGGGGCGCACGCGCTTTCGCCGCGGCGTCGACTTCTTCAAGGAGGGTGACTATCGAGCCGCCCTCATCGAGTTCAAGCGTGCCTACGAGCTCGCGCCCAACTACAAGCTGCTCTACAACCTCGGCCAGACCAGCCTCGAGCTGCAAGACTATGCGTCGGCCTTGCGTTCGTTCGAGCGCTACCTTTCCGAGGGTGGCAAGGAAATCGCGGCCGCGCGACGCGCGCAGGTCGAGGGAGAAATCGAAAGGCTCAAACGCCGTGTCGCTCGGGTGGAAGTCACCACCAACGTGCCCGACGCGGAGATTTTCGTCGATGACGTGTCGGTCGGGCGCACGCCGCTTCCCGCCCCACTTGCCGTCAGCGCAGGGCGGCGGAAGATCAGCGCATTGAAAGGTGGCTTGACGGCGGTGCGCATCATCGACGTGGCGGGCGGCGACTCGACGGCGGTGTCGCTCGAAATTCTGGAGCCTGCCGCCCCCTCCGCGGCGGCACCTCCCTCCACTGCGCCAAGAACTTCACCTTCCGAGGCGACGCGGTCGCCGACCACCGCATCGGCAACGAGCCCGTCGGTCACGCCCGTTGCGCCGCAAGCCTCGTCCGGCAACACCGCGTTCTGGATCGGGATCACGGCGACGGGAGCTCTGGCTGCCGGCAGCGCTGCCGCCGGTATTCTCACGCTGCAGGCCAAAAAGGACTTCGACAGCAACCTCAAGCAATACCCGGGCGATCCTCAAGCGATCACCGATGCGCGCGACAAGACCCGTACGCTCGCCCTCGTCGCCGACGTTCTCGGCGGAGCGGCCATCGTCGCCGGCGGCCTCACGATCATCGCGGCGCTGAGCGGCGGAAGCTCATCGAAGGAGCGCACCCAGGCGTTGCGCGTCGACATTGCGCCCGGTGGATTCGTCGCCTCGGGCCGTTTCTAGCATTTGAGCGCAATCGAGAGGCTTCACCTTTGTGGTCGATCCTTTACGATAGGGCGGTGACCCCGCTCATGGAAACGGCCGTTCTCGCGGCGAACCGCGCCTTTTACCAGGCGTTTGCAGAACGTAACGTGGGTGCGATGCTGCAGCTCTGGGCGCGCGAGCACGTCGTCGCGTGTATCCACCCCGGTTGGGCGCCGCTCCATGGCAGCGAGGCGGTGCTGGCGAGCTGGAAGGCGATCCTCGGCTCGCCGGAGGCGCCGCGAATTCGGTTCACCGACCCCGCTGCCGTCGTCTTCGGCGAGGCGGCGCTGGTGACCTGCGTCGAGCACGTTCGCGACGCCGAGCTCGCGGCCACCAACGTGTTCGCCCTCGAAAACGGCGAATGGCGATTGGTTCATCACCACGCGGGTCCCATGGCGTCGGCCGGAGAGTCTCGTAGACCCATCGTCACGGCCCTGAATTAGTGTCGCTCTTCAGAAAAAATGAGATGAAGCGTGGTCATAAATTTATGCGATAACGAGCTTCCGAGAACCACGGAGCTAATTCGGGGCGTCGCGGACACTAACCTTAGGTGCGCGACGCCCCGAATTAGCTC
>WNGB01003302.1_pt2 | contig 25490 bp, 26 predicted proteins | sample 5400681 | NCBI WGS metagenome assembly WNGB01 (sample SAMN13153367, study PRJNA577476) | soil metagenome | isolation source: 115 cm soil or saprolite under grassland replicate 2 | place: USA:California | collected 2016-06-15
TAAGTCCATTCCATGCCAGAAGGTGGCTTCCCAAACAGTCGTGATGAAATAGTGCGGGACGGAAAGATATTTCACAAGACGCGGTCGTGGCTCGAGTCTGTGTATCGTCTGTGCATCGAGGCCAATTCCAGCCCATAACAAAAACGGACGCTCATTACAGATGCCTACATCTACATATTGTGCTGGTACATTCGCAAGAAGATGTGCATTTTCTTTTAATGACCACCAACGCAACCAACTGAATGGTTTCTGTCCTTGTTCGATAGCCCAGACGTTTGTTGTACCCGCAGGAATGACAGCCAGTGCGGTCTCTGTTTCCATCAAACCACTCGTTATGTGACCTACTGTCCCGTCACCACCAATTGCGAAAACAGCATCGTATCCTTCGGCCGCAGCTTGACGTGCGGCATGTCTGCCATGCGTACCGCTGAGAGTTTCAGCGATGTCCATTTGCCAGCCTGCAACTTTCAATGGATGAACAATGCTCTTTACAAACCGAGCGACAGGATAAGGTCCTGCCGCGGGGTTATAGAGTAATAGTCCCTTTCGCATGGCGGGATTATACTAGACCACCTCTCTTAACCCTACCCCACAGGGCGGGAGAGGATAAGAGAGGTGCGTGATATAATTTCAATGGGTATGTTGATGAAAGAAGGTGCTCTTCTCAATAATCGTTATCAACTACTCGAAAGACTCGGTTCAGGAGGTATGGCCGATGTCTTTCGTGCACGTGACCTCATGCTTGCGCGTGATGTTGCTATCAAAGTCTTGCGAAAAGACTACTCCACCAACCCTGACTTTCAAGAACGATTCAAACAAGAAGCGCGCGCAGCTGCAAACCTTTCGCATCCCAATATTGTTACGGTCCATGATTTCGGTCTCACTGATGACTTGCTCTTCATTGTCATGGAGCATGTGCCCGGCAAAGATATGAAGAGTCTCTTGCGTCAGCGTGGTCGCTTCAGCGTGGAAGACGCAATTCGTTTAATGGTGCAAGCATGTGCGGGGATTGGCTATGCTCATCGCGCGGGTCTCGTTCACTGTGATGTAAAGCCCCATAATATGATTGTCACTCCAGATAAGCGCCTCAAAGTCACTGACTTTGGTATTGCGCGCGCGCTTGCCACCATCATGCCTGGTGAGCGTAGTGATATGGTTTGGGGTTCACCGCAATACTTTTCACCTGAACAAGCCGCGGGGGAGGCACCTTCGCCAGCTTCGGATGTATATTCGCTTGGTGTTGTCCTTTACGAAATGTTGAGCGGCACGCCACCATTTACCGCAAGCACTCCGGAGGAAATGGCGCGCTTGCATGTCAATGCCAAGCCCATTCCAATCAGTGAATATGTTCCTGATATCCCTACTGCCTTGGAAGAAATCATCATGAAGGTTTTATCGAAGGAACCTTCGGCGCGTTATCGCACAGCGGACCAGCTTGGGCGAGTTCTGCAAATCTTTGGGACAAAACGTGACGAAGAGGAGCAGACTCCAGCTCATGGTTTGGATCCATCTATTAGCGCTAGACTTCCAACTCGCGAGATTATCTCGCGCCCGCGCGTAATTACTCCTCCACCAGCTCCTTCCAGGCCAATTACAGCGCCTCCGCTTGAACCCGAACCTGTTCCAGCACCAACCGAAATTGATTGGGCTTCCGTTGGACTGGGCTTGATTGCCCTTATTGCTGTAGGTGGTTTGATTCCGTTTTGGATCATGGTCTACTTTGCATATAATCCTCGTTAATCAAAGTACGACAACCATCGTCCTTTGCGGCGCTAAATATGGGATGGTGGTAAGGATGCCGACTTGAGCACAGCAACAAAATATCTTATTGCCCCTTCCATTCTTTCAGCTGATTTTACCCAATTAGGCGAACAGATCGCAGCTTGCGAATCTGCTGGTGCAGATTGGATCCATGTTGACGTGATGGATGGTCACTTCGTCCCTAATATCACGATGGGTCCATTGATTGTGGAGGCATGTAGGCGTGCTACGAAACTTCCACTTGATGTCCATTTGATGATAGAAAAACCGGAGAACCATTTGGAGGCTTTTATCAAAGCAGGGGCGAATAGATTAACAGTTCACGTTGAAACGTGCCCACATCTGCATCGTACGTTGGGACATATCAAGTCCCTGGGCTGTCAGGCTGGTGTGACATCGAATCCCGGCACACATGTCTATCAAATCGAGCCAGTCCTTCATCTTGCAGATTTAGTGCTTGTGTTAAGTGTTAATCCTGGGTTTGGAGGGCAAGCATTTCTGGTAGAGACGATTGGAAAGGTAACTGAGCTGCGCAGGAAGTTGGACGCGATGGGCTCAGATGCTTATCTTGAAGTGGATGGTGGAATTGCCGCAAATACTCTACCGCTTATGCAAAAAGCAGGGGCGGATGTTTTTGTTTGTGGAAGCGCAGTATTCAAGCATCCCAAGGGAATCGCTGAAGGGATAAAAGTATTGCGCGAGAGCATCCAGCCTCTCTCTGAAGGATAGTTTTAACTCGTAACAACATCTTGTTTTCTAAGCTTTTATTTTGTCTGGCAATGACCTCTTTAGGTTAAACAAAAACCGCGGCTTGAGCCGCGATTTTCGTCACAAAAGGATGAACCTTAAGTCGCAGATTTACCAAGCGTTTTGATACACTTGGCGCACAGCGTCTTCTTGACATGTCGTCCGTTCTCCATAACGGTCACCTTTTGAAGGTTCGGTTTGAACTTGCGGTTGGTGGCACGCTGTGAGAAGGAGCGGTTGTGTCCGAAGGAGGTTGTCTTACCGCAGTTGTTGCATTTAGCCATTCTTGAGAATTCCTTTCCGTTCTATAATTCCAAAAGCAGGGCATTTTACCATACAACGCAACCTTATTCAAGATAAAATGTTAAAATAGACGCCTGCCACGGAGTCCAACGTCTCCTGACGTTGGAAATAATTTTTAGGCAAACAATCCAAAGTCGGCAGATCCTTCGATAAGGCAACGCTTGGACTCTGGCAATAAGGAAATCTATGGGTGATGAAACTACATCTTTGGGTGGGATTCATATCTCGCCAAACGCGGTGGCGACAATTGCTTACTACGCCACCATGCAATCTTACGGCGTTGTAGGATTGGCGCCAAAAAATCTTGCAGATGGGCTCGTACATTCCATTACGCGTGAACCGACACGCAGCGTGACCGTTCGTTACAACGGTGAGGATATCGATATTGATATCAACGTGATCATCGAATATGGTACACGCATCACATCTGTAGCGACCAGTGTTGCGAACACCGTCCGCTTCCATGTGGAGAGGGCGCTGGGGCTCAAGGTGAACACCGTCAATGTTCACGTGGCTGGTCTACGCATAAGCGATACCGATTAGGAGCATCGATCTATGGCTGTGGATTCCGCACGCGTAGAAAAATTCCGTAAGATGCCGATAGATGGACAGTCGCTCAAGCGGCTGGTGGATGCTGGATTGACGTGGCTCCGTACTAATCAACAAACTGTGAACTCGCTCAATGTTTTTCCTGTGCCAGATGGAGACACAGGTACGAACATGGTGCTCACGTTGCAATCGGCCTGGAATGAAATTAAGGATATGGGCACGCATAATCTTAGCGAGATGGCTGCTGCCGTCTCGAAAGGTGCGTTGATGGGCGCGCGCGGCAATTCAGGTGTGATTATGTCACAGTTGTGGCGGGGGTTCTCTCGTGGAGTCCACGGTAAAGAAACATTGGATGTACAGACGCTGGTCAAGGCCTTCGGAGAGGCGCGGGATACGGCCTATAAGGGCGTGGTGCGCCCCGTAGAGGGAACGATATTAACTGTCGCCAAAGAAACGGCCTTCGCCACGGAAGCAGCTTTAGAGTCTGCGAAAGATGTGATCGATATTTTTGAAGTGGCTGTGAAAGCTGCGGATGAGGCTGTCCAAAAGACACCTGACTTGCTTCCCGTCCTCAAACAGGCGGGAGTAGTAGACGCTGGCGGCAAAGGTCTGTTCTTTATTTTGGAAGGAATGTTGCGACACGTCTATGGTGAATCACTAGATACGCCAACAGTGAGCGTGCAGCCTCTTTCGAGCATGCAAATGCAGAACGCGATGGAAGAGGTAGAAGAGGGACAGGATTACGAGGTGGTGGTGGATTTCTACCCGAATGGCGAGTTAGAGTTACCGAAGTTTTATGGCCGGCTTGAAGAGATGGGCACGTCCATTCAAGTGGGGGAGGGCGAGGGGATGTATCGCATGCACATCCATGTTCCAATCGAAAAGCGTTATGAACCGATTGATTACATTATGGGTATCGGCACGATTTCGAAAGTAGCAATGGAAAACCTGCTCGCGCAGATGAACGACCTTCAAAAGAGCAAGGCTTCGCAGATTCAGTTTTCGGCAGTGGAGCCGGGGCAGATTGCGGTGGTTGTCGTTTCACCGGGGCCGGGTTTGAGCCGCATCTTTGCAAGCTTAGGTGTGTGTGCGGTGGTAGCAGGTGGGCAGACGATGAACCCATCCACGCAGGATATATTGAACGCCTTTGAAAATCTACCAACAGATAAAGTGATTATCCTACCGAATAACAAGAACATTATCATGGCCGCCAACCAGGCCAAAGAAGTGACCGTAAAGAAGGTGGCCGTGGTACCGTCTCGTACTGTGCCACAAGGCCTCGCAGCCATGCTCTCGTTCAATCCGGACGGGGAACTTGATCCCGTTGCTGAGAAGATGACCAAAGCCCTGAGCGCAGTCAAGACCGGCGAGATTACTGTCGCTACCCGATCGGTTGAGATTGATAATGTAGTTGTGAAAGAGGGTCAAGTGATCGCACTGCTCGACGGAAAGTTGGTTGCCTCATCTGACTCGGTGGAGCATGGTGTGATGGATTTACTCGAGAAGGCGAATGCAGGTGAACACGAGTTGGTCACTTTGTTTTTTGGCGAGAATATGACCCACGTGGAAGCCAATCGCCTTAAGGATGTGATTGGCAGGAAGTATCCATCGCTTGAAATCGAAGTACAGGAGGGTGGACAACCGCATTATCAGTTTATTATTTCGATTGAGTAATGATCCGGGCTCTCTGCGCCGTCCTCGGCGCAGTAATGGAATATCGCCGCCGGGGACGGCGGCTTGAGCAGATGATAATACGGACGCGAATTCGCGCCCGTTTCCATTTCTATTGTGTTAGACTGTCCTATAGTGTGCCGCAGCTTCGATATAAACTACATAAAGGCTGCGGTAAAAAGGGAAAGAAATGAAAATTGGCGTTGTTACCGATTCCACCTCCGACTTGCCTCAATATCTTGTTGAACAATATGGCATCGAAGTGGTGCCTTCGGTTTTGATCATTGAAGGCAAAGAGTATATCGATGGGACCGGCATCTCGCGCTCGGAATTTTACACACGCCTGCCTGGTTTCAAATCATCGCCAACAACAGCTTCACCTTCGATAGGGGAATTCCAAACACGTTATCAGAGATTACTCGATCTCGGTTGTGACCATATCATTTCAATCCATCCCGCCTCGCAATTGACGACAATTATCAATTCCGCGCAACAAGCAGCACAAGATTTTCCGGACAAAATAACTATCTTGGATAGTGGGTCTCTTTCACTCGGCCTTGGTTTTCAGGCTCTCGCCGCGGCAGAAGCCGCGGAAAACGGATTGCAAGCCGTGCTCGCCGCAATAGAATCCACGCGCAGACGATTACACGTTTCTGCTGCGTTGGATACGATGGTATACCTGCGCCGCAGTGGACGTGTGCCTGGCGCGATCGCAACACTTGGCGGGTTACTATCCATCAAACCACTGATTGAGCTAACTGACGGAGAGGTCAAAGCCATTGGTGCAGTCCGCACGACGAAACAGGCCAATCAGCGCATGTTGAATTTTCTTCTATCAGGTGGGCAATTTGAGCGGCTGGCCATTTTGCATACCAACGCGGAAAAACGTGCACGCGAATTTCTAAATGAATTGATGCAACGCACCAGCCAGTCCGTGCCGAGGGATATCTTGATGGTCAATGTGACTACGGTGATCGGCACACACCTTGGCCCGAACGGGTTGGGGTTTGCAGCAGTAAAGACGTAAAATCGTTGCGCGGACAATAAAAAATACGGTAAGATAGTGGTGGAAAAATAAAAATGCCAGCGAACATTCGAAAAATTCTCAAAGAGTTCAAACATGGGCTAACGAACATATATGGAACACGTTTCAGGCGTATGTACTTATTCGGTTCTTATGCACGCGGCGATTATGAAGATGGCTCTGACCTGGATGTACTGATCATTCTGGATAGTTTTAGATACCATAGCACGGAGATTGATCGCACAGCAGATTTAGTGAGCGATTTATCTTTGAAGTATTACATTACTGTCAGCCCTATGTTCATCCGTGAGCGCGATTGGCTCAAGGGAAATAAACCGTTGCTTCGAAATGTAAAGTCTGAGGGAATTAAACTGTATGAAAGAAGAGACCGGTCTACTGTTGCTTAGGGCAGAGGAAGCAATCGAATCTGCCGATATTTTGTTGAAACAGGGGTATTTGGCAGATTCTACCAGCCGCGCTTATTATGCAATGTTTCATGTGGCTGAAGCCTTGCTCAACGAAAAGGATTTGAGTTTCAGCAAGCACGGAAATGTCCATGGCGCATTCGGTGAACACTTTATCAAAACTGGAATATTTGACAAGAAATATCACAAGTGGTTGCTTGCAGCATTTAGCCGTCGTATTGCCAGTGACTACGATGCCGCGGCTCGTTTTCAATCGTCTTCTGTAAAAACGATGATTGACCAGGCATGGGATTTTCTGCATGCAGCCAAAACTTATTTCGACAGCCAGCCATAGGTTACATTGCTCGAAGCAATTGAAATGCCATAATGGCGAATCTACAGAAAGTATTGTGTCTCTCTCCCCATGATAAAATTAGCTAATGCAGCCTTCACTAGAGAAACTACGTAAATTTTTCCGCCTCGAACATGAGAGCGGATATGCCAATAGCGCGATTATCGGTGGACTTGCCAAAATGCTGGATTTCTGGGAGGGGGAAGCCCGTGCAGATAGGGTTCAGGAAGAAGTGATCCAAGCCGTTGTCCAGAGACTCCGTTCCTATGACGGACTCAGCCCAGCGTCCCGCGCGGATGCGCTGAAGGGTCTGTGGAAACGCATCGGTGAGACGTATCCTGAGGCAATGCAAAGGACCACTCCCACTAAATCTCCCCGACAAGCGGTGGGAGTTGGAGAAAGTCCCAAGCCTATGTCAGTTTCCCCCCCTATGGGGGGGACGGAAGGGGGGTCAAGGACGCGTCCAGCACCTCCGCCGCGCTCAGAGTCTGTGCCTGGCGCTAAGACCAGCCAAACACCTCCTGCACTCAATGCGTCACTCACTGTGTTGCAGGGTATCGGCCCGCGTCATGCAGAAACCCTTAGCAAACTTGGCCTGCGAACGCTTGGCGATATGCTCTATTATTTCCCACGCCGTTATGAAGACTATAGCCAGCTCAAGCCAATCAAATCTTTATGGTATGGTGAACAAGTCACAGTAATTGGGACCATTCAAAATGTGACCTCGCGGCCGATCCGTGGCGGCAAACAAACCGTTATTGAAGTAGTAATTAGCGATGGCACGGCTTCCCTGCGATTAAATTATTTCAATCAACCTTGGTTGGTGAATCGCTTCAAGCAGGGGATGGCGATTTCTGTCTCGGGCAAGATCGAACAATATCTTGGTCGCATCATTATGAACAATCCGGACTGGGATCCGGTTGAAATAGAGAGTTTGCATACCAATCGCATTGTGCCGATTTACTCGCTTACCGAACATCTCACGCAAAAATGGCTACGCGGGATAATGAAACAAGTTGTCGCATATTGGGCGCCCGCTACTGTGGATGCACTGCCCGAAAGTATCCGCTCGTCAGCGAAGTTGATGTCCCTAGGTGAAGCGATATTGCAGGTACATTTTCCAGACTCACAAGAACAACTTAAGGCCGCGCGCGAGCGACTTGCGTTTGATGAGATTTTCTACCTACAAATGGGTGTGCTTCGTCAGAAGCGTAACTGGAAACAAGTAGATGCACGCCGCTTCTCCGTCTCAGACGAATGGATGGGTGCGCGATTAAACAGCCTTCCCTTTGCCCTGACTTCTGCCCAGAGTCGTGCGCTTTCAGATATCCGTGCGGACCTCAACTCCGGCAAACCGATGAATCGACTCATTCAAGGCGACGTTGGTTCGGGCAAGACGGTTGTGGCTGCGCTGGGTGCGGCAATGGTAACCAGCGCAGGTGCTCAAGCTGCGATCTTGTCACCAACCTCCATTCTTGCAGAACAACATTATCAAAATTTTCTTAACCTGCTTGCAGGTGAAAACAGTGTATTAAAACCTGAACAAATTCGATTATTGATCAGTGATACACCTGACAAAGAAAAAGAAGAAATCCGCGCATTGCTTTCGAGTAATCACATCAAGCTAATCATTGGCACACATGCTTTGCTCGAAGACCCCGTCAAATTTTCAGATTTGCATTTCGCTGTCATTGATGAGCAACATCGCTTTGGTGTTGAACAGCGCGCTGCTTTGCGCGCAAAAGGGACCACACCGCACCTGCTGGTGATGACCGCCACTCCCATCCCGCGCTCGCTCGCATTAACTTTGTATGGTGATTTGGATCTTTCCATCATGGACGAAATGCCCGTAGGCCGCCAGCCAGTCAATACCTATTTGCTGCGCCCTCAGGAACGCGAACGCGCTTACACGCTGATTCGCGGACAAATTAAAGATAGTAAGCAGGTATTCATTATTTACCCGCTAATTGAAGAGAGCGAAAATATTGAAGCCCGCGCCGCTGTAGATGATTACGAGACTCTCTCGAAAGAGATCTTTCCTGATCTAAAATTGGGCCTCCTGCACGGGCGGATGCGTCCCGATGAGAAAGACTCAACCATGCTTAAGTTCCGTGATCGAGAATACAACATTCTTGTTTCAACTACTGTGGTCGAAGTGGGCGTGGATGTGCCCAATGCCACGGTTATGTTGATTGAAGGTGCAGATAGATTCGGCCTGGCGCAATTGCACCAGTTACGTGGTCGTGTTGGTCGTGGTTCAGCGCAATCCTACTGTCTGCTCATCCCGACGCACGAAGACGCGGCAGAGAACGAGCGTCTGCGTGCTATGGTCGAGTCGAATGATGGCTTTGTACTAGCTGAACGCGATCTGAAACAACGCGGCCCGGGCGAATTTTTGGGCACACGTCAATCAGGTTATGCTTCAGGTCTTCGTATGGCAAGCCTCAGTGATGTAAAATTAATTGAAAAAGCGCGCGCCCAAGCTCAGTCCCTTTTTGAGCAGGACGCGGATCTATCCCGGCCTGAACATGCCTTGCTTTCGGAAACATTTGAAAGATACTGGGGTGATGGCAAAGGAGATGTTAGTTAGATAGTTCTTAGTTATATAGTTCTTGGTTTTGTAGTTTGGGGTACAAACTAGGAAACCGGCAACTACCAAACTATTTAACTATCAAACTGCAAAACTAAACATGGTCAAAGCGTTATTTCCAGGAACGTTTGATCCGATTCATTACGGCCACGTGGATATCGCCATGCGCGCCGCGCGCCTCTTCGATGAAGTGGTAATGGCTGTATTTGATAAGCCGCTGAAATCATTGTTGTTTTCACCTGAAGAACGCATGGCTTTGGTGAGAGAAGCGGTCAAAGACGATCCCAAAATTATAGTAACAGGCTACAGCGGCCTGACCGTTGATTTTGCCCGCCAGATTGGTGCTCAAGTTATTGTACGTGGTCTGCGAGTCTTCTCAGATTTTGAATTTGAGTTCCGCATGGCATTGGCGAATCAACGGCTTGCCAATGATATAGAGACTATAGCATTGATTACAGCAGAACAACACACCTTTCTTTCAGCCAGTACCGTCAAGGAAATTGCCATGCTAAACGGAGATGTATCCAGCATGGTCCCAGCGCACGTAGAAGAGGCATTAAGAGTGAAAGTTGACGGATTGGATGGTCAGTCTAGTCCGCCAAACGCACTGAGAGATTAATTTGTGCTAGAATTAGGAACATCGAATTAAATTAACAGTATCGCCCCGAAGAGGCGCCTATGGATATTCTACAATTAATAGACCGACTTGAAGAAATCTTTAACGAAGCCAAGGCCGTGCCTTTCACACATAATGTTGTGGTGGATGAAGACCGCATGTTGGAATTAATTGACCAGATGCGGATTGCGATTCCGGAAGAAGTAAAAAAGGCACAACAGGTCATTGCCCAGCGCGATCGTGTGATGGCCCAAGCGCAGGAAGAGGCCAACCGCACATTGACCATAGCGCGTGATAAAGCCGACCAGATGGCCCAAAAGGACATGATTGTCCAGGAGGCCCAGCGCCGCGCCGATCAAATTATTGCACAGGCACGTGCAGAAGCCGAAACTACCCGTGCTGATGCCGACAATTATGTAATTGATACGCTGATGCAACTTCAAGAACAGCTTGCCAAATTAAGCAACCAAGTCAGTAATGGTATCCACACAGTTCAGGAAGAACTGATGCGAAAGGCAGGAACCCCATTATCGCCAAGCGTGGAACAAAAGATTGAGGAGTAAGAAACGCGGAGGTCGCCACTAGTGGCGACCTTTTCTATTATGTCATTGTGAGCAGGGTGTTCTTCCCGACGAAGCAATCCTCGAATTTACGAGGAGATTGCTTCGCAACGTACGCTCGCAATGACATCAGCCATCAAACTCAAACGTTGGCATTCCTATCACATTTGTATTTATTTTGAATAGTCCACCCGAGAGCGGATACCTTACCAAATCTGCTTCGCTCATCCCTACACGGGCCGAAGTGACATACAACTCGTTCATGTCTTTGCCACCGAACACACATGATGAAGGTTGTAATACAGGCATAGAAACTTGGTCGAGCAGCCTGCCTGTGTTTGGATTCCAGCGTGTTATTTGCGCTCCACGCCAATGAGCAATCCAAAGGTTGCCATCCGTATCGGACGTCATGCCATCTGGCCAGCCAAGGGACTCGGGTACTTCTATCGCGATACGTTGGTTTGCAATTTGACCTCCTGCGAGATCATAATCAAATGCTTTTACTTTGCGTGTCGATGTATCAATATAATAAAAAATTTTGTGATCAGGACTCCACGCGAGACCGTTTGAAATTCTGATTCCATCCAGCAAGCAAGTAATAACTTTTCCATCAAACGAATACAATGAACCGCTGGCCTCCTTCTCGTTCATGTCCATAGTACCTACGAGGAAGCGGCCTTTCGGATCACATTTACCGTCGTTGATGCGGTTCGTTAATGGTTCCGAGCTTAAGGAGGCGAGAGTAGTCATTTTGCTGGAGGCAGGCTCGAAGTCCACAAGGCTGAGGCGACTGCCCAAGATGAGATGACCGTTTTTGCACGGGGCAAGGCATCCGACATAGTCGTCCAATTCGACGAGTATTTCGTTTCCTGCATAGATACGTTTTTCGAGAATATCAACCCAGTAGAGTGATTGAGTTTTCGCGTCCCAGGCAGGGCCTTCACCGAGTGTCGCTTTTGCGTCAAAAATTAATTCTGACTTCATAATCCTCTTTGTAGGGATGGCATTTGTAGGGACGGCAGCTGCCGTCCCTACTACTTAATTTAAAACCAATCGCGTTTGTAAAAGATAAATGTTGCTATCGCGGTGAGAGCAATAGCAAAACCGAAGACGAGCAGAAAAGCCAATGGGTGGCCTTCGCCAGGGAGGGTCACATTCATCCCATAGAAAGCTGCGACTGTGCCAGGTAAACTGACGACGATTGTGAGCGCGGCGAGGGCCTTCATGACACCGTTGAGGTTATTTGAAATAATAGAAGCAAACGCATCCATCATGCTTGAGAGGATTTCTGTATTAATGTTCGTCATTTGAATGGCTTGCTGGTTTTCGGTAAGCACATCTTCGAGCAGATCCTGATCTTCTTCATAGTAGTTGAAGATTTGCGTTTTTTGCACACGCTCCATCATCACTTCGTTAGAGCGAAGCGCGGTGGCAAAGTAGGTCAGGCATTTTTGGTATTTGAGCAATTCCATCACTTCATGATTGCGCGTGGATCTTTGTAGCTGGTCTTCTATTGTTTCGGTTGCACGGTTAATCTCTCGCAGGCAGGTCAGATAGCGCGCAGCGGTTTCGAGGAACATGTATAAAGCAAGCCGATAACGCTTCCCCGTTTTCATCGAACGATATTTGCCATTTGTGAGCAGTTTGAAAATCCTGCTCTCATAACGACAGATTGTAACGATTAGATTGCCCAGAATCATGATACCAAGCGGCACAGTGGCATAAGGGGTGTCGCTTTCAGGACGGTGAATGGGAATACGGAGCAGGATGAATGTGTAATTATCATCTCGCTCCATGTGTGCCATTTCATCCTGATCAAGGGAGTAATTGATGTAATCAGCTTCTACCCCCCAGTTGATCAACTTTTCTATTTCTTCGGGCGTCGGGTCAATTGCATTGACCCATGCCCCATTTACCATCATATCAAGTTTTTCAAGCCCTTGTTCGGTGGTCTTGTAGATGTGGAGCATGGTTACCTCCTTGCGTGAAATATCATCACGCAGAGGCGAGCTCCACGTGATGGCTTATAACAAATTCAACGCGCGCGCTTTGCCCATACTGGGCGGCTGTTTATCAGAAGAACTTAGGTCGTTCTCGTCCGTGTGTTGCATGGTTTCCTTGCCGATTACGGCGTTAATATTTTACGCCCGATGTGTGAATTGTACAACAGTACAAAAACACTTTTAATTTTGTGCTACGAATAGATGCAGAAAAAGCTCCGCTTCGTTCGGCCCCGATCATTGCTTCGGTTATTTTGAATTCTTTTCAGCTGAAAATTTAATTACGGGACCCCAATATTTTTCGCAAAACCCAGGAGTATACCAGGTTGAGTTGCATTGAATTCTTGCAATTGATTCAAAGCGCGCAAACCATTCCACAAACCCCATAAGAAGTAAAGGTGAAAGAAGAAACCTATCCAATTCTGGAAGACGAGCATCAGCACGCTATCGAATGCGTAAAGGGCAATGCCTGTGATAAACACCCAGCGATGTGTTTTACCAGAGAAGAATCCGAACAATGCAAAAACACCACAGATGAGTATGCTTAGCACCAGGCCGATGCCTTTGAATAATAAAGTTGCATTGGATACTTCCTTGGTGAACAGGTATACGAACGCATCAACGGATTGTGTAATGCCAAGACCAATGACAAAGGTCAGGCTGCCGCCAAAGGCTGAGATGAATGAATTGACTATGGAAAGTCCAGCAATCCAGTAGAAATTATCCGCGCCAATTTTGGCGCGGCGAGTGAGTGTAACAATGGTAAGCAATTGATTGGCTTGATCTGGATTAAGAGGTACTACTCGCTGTCGTATTTGTTCCATAGGAAGGCTCCCCATTCTTTTTCTTTGTTTTGACTACTATAGACGAATTTGCTGTACGAGTCAACAAATAATTATGTAAGGTTGCCTAACTTTTATGAAAGGATTTCCCGCGTATGTGCAATATCTACATGGATTTGTTTTATCAGTGCATCTACCGAGTCAAATTTTAATTCATCACGCAGGCGCGCAATGAATTCAAGGATCACTACTTTGCCATATATGTCACGGGCAAAATCAAGGATGTGAGCTTCGACGTTGGGCGTTTGTTTATCCGGTGTGAATGTGGGGTTAATACCTATGTTCGTCGCAGCTAAGAATCTCTCATCACCGATCCGCACATGGCAGGCATAAATACCGAATGCAGGGATCACTTTCTGAATTGGATAATTAATGTTTGCGGTAGGTATGTTGATGCGGTGGCCGCGCCCATCGCCGTGTATGACAGGACCGCGCAGGCTGTAATAATGCCCGAGCAGTTTGTTGGCTTCAAGTACATTGCCTGTGGCGATGAGCTTGCGGATTTCTGTGGATGAAATCACACCGCTTTCGTCACTAACTGCTTGAACTACCTCCACACTGTAATTCAGTTCGTTACCAATCTCAGTTAATCGCGCGGCATTACCTTCGCGGCCCTTGCCAAGCGCGAAGTCATAACCGATGAGCAGGTGACGCAAACCGAGTCGTTCTGAGAGCTGAGACACATAATCTTTGGCGGTGACCGTGGAAAGGTCGCGCGTGAAGCGTTGTGTGATGACTATGTCCACATCCAATTCTGCAAGCAATTCCGCCCGTTCGTCAGGAGTAGTCAGGCATTTAATATCCTGTCCAGTCAAGACAGTTGCGGGGTGTGGATCGAAGGTTAAAACGACAGCAGGCACGCCATCTGCATGTGCGCCTGCTGTTAGTTTTCGTATGATTTCTTGATGCCCGCGATGGACACCGTCAAAGACACCGATAGTCAGCCATGCATTCTTAAGGTTGACATCTTCGAGGGAGCGGTAATGTAGCATTGTTGTTGCTCTCAGCGCCGTCCTCGGCGCTGGGTTGGCTGCTGAGACGGCGGCTCGAGCATTTATTCAGATGTAAAGAATACTTTTTTAGGCTGCCATTCCGGTGAGCCATCTTCGCCTTGAGCTAACTCCATGAGCGCCACTAGTTCACCCTGTGTGCTCACGCCACGTACCCTTTGATTTTTTGTATCATCTGGTTTGGCTTTGACACGATGCCCATGTCGCACGCCCTCAACTTCATCGGGATTGAGTTCAACCGCAGGCCAGTCACCGAGCGCTTCTGCAGCAGGGATTAAATATTGATACCAGTTACCTGCATGGAAGGCTTCCTGTAACTTGCGCAGAGGGGTGGCATCTCTCAGAGAGAAACGTCCACTTTTGGTGCGGCGCAAACCAACGAGATATGCACCACAACCAAGTTTTTCACCGAGATCATTGGCGAGCGAACGAACATATGTGCCCGATGAACAATGCACATCGATAACAACTTCGGGCGGCGCCCACTCGAGTACTTCGAGGTGGTGTACTGTAATTTTGCGTGGAGCGAGATCCACTTCTTCACCCTGTCGTGCCATTTCGTAGGCCTTGCGTCCCTGTACTTTGACAGCAGAATAGGGCGGGGGTGTCTGTTCGATTTCGCCGATGAAGGTTTTCAATACTTCCTCGAACTGCGCTTCGGTCACATTGACCGGGACATTGGAGCGCGTAACTTTACCATCTGAATCGAATGTATCAGTGGTTCCACCTAAGCGGATGATTGCTTGATAACGTTTATCTGAAGCAGAAACATATTCACTCAAACGCACAGCAGGACCAACAAGAATAACCAATACACCCGACGCACGCGGGTCAAGCGTTCCCGTATGTCCTGCGCGTCGAAGACCCGTCCCATTCCGGATGGCTTGTACAACATCATGTGAGGTCATACCAACGGGTTTATCAACAACAAGGACGCCAGAAATGGCGTTTTTCACATCTTGACTATTCATCATTTTTAACTCCTCCTGAATCCTTTTCCAATCTAACCTAATTATGACATATTTGACCAATTTTGCAAGTAAGCAGGTAAGATATTTCCTACATCCATTTTTCCTAAAGCTTCAACATTTCGCGGGTGATTTTAAGGACCTCTTGTTGGACTTCGTTCAAGCCACCCTCAATATCTGCTCCCGCGGCCGCAGCATGGCCTCCCCCTTTGAAGTACTTTGCGACCGGTGAAACATCAATCCCTGGCTCCAGCGCGCGCCATGATATTTTGACATGGTTATCACTTTGTTCAACGAAGACCATACCTACTTTGTTATTGTCGATGGCTGATATCATGTTGATGAGATCGGCATCATCATTTCCTCCATAACCTGTGGCTTTGCGATCCACGAGCGTGAGGGTTCCCCAAACGATTCCATTCCTGCTTTCAAGGCTGGAAAGACCTGCCCCCCAGTATTTCGCAGCAGAAAATGATCTCTTAACCAGTGCCCGCATATATAAATCGGGCATATCCACACCAGTTTCCATCAACAAAGCAGCCTGACGTAATGATTCAGGCGTTGTATTTGAGGTACGAAAGCCAAGTGTATCCGTGACGATGCCGGTAAGCAACGCCGCAGCGATAGGTTTTGTGATGTCCAGGCCCCACTCGGGCAGGTGATTCGTAAGTATCGACGAAGTGGCAACTTCATCCGCTTCGATCAGGTTAAGTTTGCCGAATTTTTCATTGGTCACGTGGTGGTCAATGTTGACATCCGGCTGACTGTATTTCTCGAAAGCTTTTCCCACGCGTCTGAAATCGGCGCAATCCACTGTAATGAACGTATCATGATCTCCATTTGGTTCCTTCTTAACCAATTCACTACCTTCCAAATGCTTGAACGAAGCTGGCACACCATCCACTAGAACCATTTGTACGGACTTACCCACATTCTGCAAAGCGAGACCTAATGCGAGTAATGACCCGATCGCGTCACCATCCGGGCGGACGTGCGATGCAATGACAATTTTGTTTGCAGCGGCCAGCCGTTCTTTTATAGCCCCTATCAATGTTTTATCCATTGTTTGTTGTCTTCTCCCTTATTTCTTATTTCTTAACCCAGCCAGTAATTTTTCAATATGATCTGCGTTTTCGGGCGTCGGGTCCCAGTGAAAACGAAGGCGCGGGAAGCTGCGCAGTTCAATGCGCGAGGACAAAGACCGCCTGAGGAAACCGGAGGCGGATTCAAGTCCCGCGAGAACGTCTGCTGAACGGGATGCACCCTCAATCGCAGAAACATATATATCTGCAAAAGCAAGTTCCCTATCTATCTTTACGCCTGTGACAAATATTTGTTGCAAGCGCGGATCGCTGATCTCACGTATTAATAACTCTGAAAGTTCTTGTTGGATGCGGTCCGCTATGCGTTGTAATCGAATTCCTGATGGCATATCTCAATTTATGATTTTTCGACGACGTAACAAACCAACTGGTCGCCAGGTTGAATGTCATTGAAGCTCTTAAAGCCCACTCCGCATTCAAAGCCTTGACGAATTTCCTTTACATCCTCTTTCCCGTAGCGCAGAGATGAAAGATCACCTTCATAGATTAAATCTGTGCCGCGATACAAGCGGACGCGTGCGCCGCGTTTCAATTCACCATCTGTCACTTTGCATCCTGCGACTCTGCCAAACTTGGAAGCGGAGAACACTTGCAAAACTTGTGCCCGGCCAATCACTTTTTCAACCACTTCCGGCTCGAGCATACCCTTGAGCGCTTTCTCGATATCTTCCGTCATACGGTAGATAATTTCATATAGGCGAATATCCACGCCTTCTTTTTCCGCTAAACGGCGGGCGGCTACATCTGCCTGAACATTGAAGCCGATGACAATGGCTTTGGATGCCGAGGCCAACATGATATCATTTTCGCCTATATTGCCTGTTTCCGCATACAAGATTTTAATCCCGATTTCGCCCTGACCGAGTTTATTCAACTCCATCACAATTGGATCGAGCGAACCTTGAACGTCAGCTTTGACGATCAGGTTAAGTTCCTTTGCTTCGCCGGCCTGAACGTTCGCAAATAAATCTTCAAGCGAAACTTTCTTCCTGGCCTGCGCCTGCGTTTTAGCTGATTCGAGGCGTTCAGCCACAATCTGCCGTGCTTCTCTTTCCGAATTAACCACCTGGAATATGTCACCCGCGGCAGGAACATCGCTCAGTCCCAGCACTGCTGCTGGTGTGGATGGGCTGGCTTTCTTGATTGGCTTGCCCTTGAAATCCGAAAGAGCACGTAGTTTACCATATGCTGTGCCAGCCACGATGATATCACCCGCGTTAAGTGTTCCATTTTGGACGAGCAATGTGGCGACCGTGCCTCTGGACTTATCCACTTCAGCCTCAATGACTGTCCCAATCACTTTGCCATTTGGGTTGGCCTTGATATTGTTGCTATCTGCCACAAGCAGGATGCCTTCCAGTAAATCTTCAATACCTTGCTTCTGCTTAGCGGAGACGGGGACAACCATCGTGCTTCCACCCCACTCATCAGGGACAAGTTCCTGTTCAGCAAGCTGCTGCTTCACACGTTCCGGGTTGGAGTTCGGTTTATCAATCTTATTCAGCGCGACAACAATCGGCACTCGTGCGGCTTTTGCATGCGCGATGGCTTCCTTCGTTTGAGGCATGACTCCATCATCTGCAGCTACCACTAAAATCACAATATCCGCACCTTGCGCACCGCGTGCACGCATCTGCGTGAACGCCGCATGACCAGGCGTATCCAAAAATGTAATCAAGCGGCCTTTCTTTTCCACTTGATATGCACCAATATGTTGCGTAATGCCGCCCGCTTCGCCCGCTGCTACGTTCGTTTGACGAATTGCATCCAGTAGGCTGGTCTTCCCATGGTCTACGTGACCGAGAATGGTTACTACCGGAGGGCGACTCTTCAATTGTGAAGAATCTTCTCCAGCAATCAACTGTCGCCAAAGTGGCACTTCACCGGTTTCTTCTTTAGTTATATCTTCTACGACTTCAGGAACAGCTTCAAAACCATATTCAGCCACCACAATCGCGGCTGTGTCAAAATCTACGGCCTGATTAATCGTTGCCATTACGCCATTCGACATCAATTTTTTAATTAAATCAATCGGACTTTTTTGAATCTTCTGCGCCAGATCGCGGATCACAATGCTGGATGGCAGTTCGATTTTGTGTCCATTGCTACTCATAGGCCACCTCCTTCTAGAATGTAAATCAGCACCAACTGATTTACTTTTACAAAATCCTCAATGGATACTGCAACCCGCCCCGATTTCAGACGGGGCAACTACAATATAAAAGTTGCAGTCCAAGCAGCCTGTGAGCGCGTGGCTAATCGTTCACATTTGGCTACTCGATGGACTCTATACCTTGCGGCAGAGTGTTCATAAATTCTACAAGCCGGGCACGGTCTTCAGTGCTCAATTCAACTCTCAAAGCGTGTGCCAGTGCGCCTTTCAGACCGCGCTCCCAGCAGTCTCGCTGATCATGTAAGTATGCACCTCTTCCGGCAAGTTTGCCGGTCGGGTCTATCTGTACTCCGTTCGCGTTGCGTACGATCCGTACCATTTGTCGTTTGGGGAGTACCGTACGGCAACCCACGCAGGTACGCTGAGGCACATGTTTCATACGGGTAACAGGTTTCTTAGCCATACTCCTAAACTTGCCTCTCTCTTTAGGGGTCGAGCGGGTAACGCATTACCACCAGCTTAAGGCCCGGAGAGGGATGGAACGAGGGTCAATTACCACTCCTCTTCAGAATCTTCATCGCCGCGTTTGTGCTTCTTGCGGCCGACCACTTCACCGAGATCCTCATCGAATTCCAATTCGACGCTGGATTTCTTTTTCTTCTTACCTTTTTTCTTCTCGCCTTCTTCCTCAGTTTCGGCTGTGGACTGGAAGATTTCGGGTTTCATCTTGAATAATTCATCCAATGAGACGCCATCCTTGGCATGCTCATCGTCCTCTTCTTCGGCAACTTTTTTCGTTTCTTTCTTGACTTCGGGCTGCTTCTCGACCACTGGCTGTTCTTCCACTGCAACAGCAGCAACCTGTTCAACAGGTGTTGTCACCGCTTCAGCCACAGGAGCCTCTTCAGCTTTGACAGGCTCGGGTTGTGGTTCGGGGAAGGTGAGTGCGGCTAGTGCCTCATCGATGCTTTGCATGGCTTTCGGACCGACACCTGGTAGACCAAGCACTCTGTTTTGATCAGACTTAAGTGAGAGCATTAAATCGCCGACCGTCTCAAAGCCAGCCTCAGTGAGGATGTTGAACACATGCTCCTTGATGCCAGCCTGTTCGAGTGGCATTTGGAAGGCAACATCAGGAACCTCAGCGCGTGCTGCGGCTGAGCGTTCTTCTTCAGCGCGGACCGCATCTTCTTTGATTTGGATGGTGCGGCGTTCCACGCGATCTACAAACTGGGTAAGCGCGGTGTACTCTTCCGGTGTGATAGGCCGGCCTTCCGCTTTCTTCGCCAGGATTTCCTTGATCTGTGAAATGGCTTCCACTGCAGCCGGTAACATCGCAGATAAGGACTCATCGCTCTGCAATTTTGAGAGCGCATCTGTCGCCGCCTCAGTTAGTGACTTGATGTCAATGCGCCAGCCGGTTAACTTTGCGGCTAGGCGAGCATTCTGTCCATCACGCCCGATGGCAAGACTCAACTGGTCTTCACCGACTACAACCGTTGCAGTACGGGCACCCTCATGATCGGCAAGATACACGCCGCTCACACGGGCCGGGCTGATTGCTTTTGAAATATAAATGACAGGATCTTGGTCCCATTGAATAATGTCAATCTTTTCGTCGTGCAGTTCCTTAACAATGGCTTGAATACGTACGCCCTTAATACCTACACATGCGCCAACAGGGTCAACGCCCGCTTGCGTAGCAGAGACAGCTACTTTGGCGCGCGCCCCTGGTTCACGTGCGATCGCGCGGATCTCCACAATCCCATGATAAATTTCAGGCACTTCGTTCTCAAGCAAGCGGCGCAGGAAGTTGCGGTGTGCACGTGAAAGAATAATCTGTGGTCCACGTGACCCATCTTTAACTTCCAATACAACCGCGCGGATGCGGTCGTGTAATTTCAAACGTTCGCCAGGTACCTTCTGGTTGTTAGGCATCACGCCTTCAGCCTTCATGTCGAGGCCAATGGTTGCGCCTTGTGCGTTCGTGGCCTGCACAATCCCTGAAACAATCTCGCCCACTTGACGCTCAAAATACTGCATCTGGTTCGAACGCTCGGCCTCGCGAATCCGCTGTTGGATCACTTGGCGCGCGGTCTGAGCGGCCACGCGGCCAAAATCTGCGGGGGTAGTTTCTACCACTACCATATCACCAAGTTGAGCTTCGGGGTTCACCTTGCGCGCTTCTTCGAGCAGTACTTCGGTGCGATGATCTATGATATCTTCTACCACTTCCTTCTCAGCGTAAACACTAACTTTACCGGTATCGGGGTCAACCTTGGCCTCAACATGTTGCGCTGTGGAAGCATTCACTGCCCGTCGATAGGCCGATACCATCGCCGACTCGATCGCGGTCAGGATTATTTCCTTGGAAAGCTGTTTCTCTTCTAGCACTTCATTGAAGGCCAGGGAAAACTCGTTTTTCGTCATGATTACTTGCTCCATTACTCCTATTTACAAGCAGAAAAGTGGGGGTCGCCCACTTCTCAGTGCTTCCAGATATCGGTTCGTTGTACGGCTCAAATTTTAGCATAGAACCGAATGGTCTGCAAGGTATAATTGATTAGTTTAACATGATTCCAACAACAGAACTCAATGAAAAACGTCCTTCTGCCATACGCGAACTGTTCGGACGGATTGCGCCACGTTATGATTTGATGAATCGACTCATGACGGCTGGACAGGACAAGCGCTGGAGGGAGGAAGTTATCCGCCGCGCGCATTTGCGTCCCGGCGCTTCTCTCTTGGACCTCGGAGCTGGTACCGGTGATTTGTCATTTGAGGCCCTTCGGCAGCAACCCAGAGTACATCCCACTGCTGCAGATTTCACTCTCGAAATGATGCGTGAGGGACAAAAGCGTGGCATTCTTCCCTGGCTCGGTGCGGATGCTCTACAACTTCCATTTCGTGATCGTACGTTTGATTCGGTCGTCTCTGGTTTTTTGATGCGAAATGTACATGATGTCCAGCAGGCTTTGCGCGAGCAATTGCGTATTCTCAAGCCGGGTGGTCATATTGTTGTTCTGGATACCACGAAACCTAAGAGAAATTTGCTATCACCATTCATCTGGACTCATTTTCATATTGTCTTGCCTGTGCTTGGTAGGCTGATCGCAGGACAGGCATCCGCTTATTCTTATCTTTCTCAATCTACGGAAGGCTTTCTGCGCGCCGAGCAACTCGCCGCACGCATGGCTGCGGTAGGTTTCCACCAGATCGGATTCCAAGTTCGCATGTTTGGCACAATTGCAATTCACTGGGGCCAGAAGTAATGGGGCATGACATGGAGAAGGCTGCACTACGGGGCGAGCCTTCTTACATTTGGAGAGCTGGACAACAACGTCGTTTGAACATGATTATCGATGCTGCGGGAGATCGCCTGCGCGGTCGAGTGCTGGAAGATGGTTGCGGGGTGGGACTGTATGTAGAACGGCTGGCAGGCCTCGGGTCGCATGTGACCGGGCTTGAATATGATTTCGATCGCGCCAGAGAGGCACATCACCGTTCAGGTAAGATCGTCAACGCGGAAAGTGAGTGTCTTCCTTTTTCAGAATCCTTGTTTGATCTTATTCTGAGTCATGAAGTGATCGAACACGTGGCCGATGATAAGCAGGCCGTTTGCGAAATGGTGCGTACTCTCAAGCCGGGCGGTCGCATCATTTTATTTTGCCCGAACCGCGGTTATCCCTTTGAGACTCACGGCATCTACTGGTGTGGGAAGTATTATTTCGGCAACAAGCCTTTCGTGAATTATCTACCGCGACGCTGGCGTGATAAGCTTGCACCGCATGTGCGTGTTTATTCGAAACATGATCTCGAAAAATTATTTACTGGTCTGCCCGTGAAATTCATCGAGCAGACGATTATTTTCGGCGCATACGACAACATCATCGCGCGCTTCGGGGCGATAGGAAAAATTCTGCGATTCGTTTTGCAATTTCTGGAAAACACGCCACTAAAATGGCTGGGACTTTCGCATTTTTGGGTGGTAGAGAAAATAAAAAGCTATTAATGCCGAACGCCTCCGAGAGCTTTTGCCAAAGGATAGGACCCCAGTATCAGATAGTCATTTATAAAAAATCAGTGGGGGTATAATTTGCCTAGTCAAATTCTTGTGATAGGAGGTTATGTGGATCACGAGATTGTTCTATGCCTTACGGAGCATGAAAAGCGCGTCCTTCAACTTGTAGCACAGGGCATGACGAATAAGGAAATTGGCGGCTTACTTGGGGTTAAGCCGAGGACAGTTGAATTTCACCTGAATAAAATATTCTACAAAATGAACGTATCCTGCCGAACTGCGGCGGCAATCCTTGCGGAGAAATTGGGTTTGCTGGGACAACAGGATGAGCCGTAATCCGAAACTTCTCCACTGTCGATGTGGTGTGGTTCTTTTTTTCGAGAAAACTGGGTGTCACCGTCCACGAATACGATCACGAATGGCACGAATGAACAGTACTATGTTCGTGTATTCGTGCAAAATTAGTGGATGGTTTGCTTTTCCCGAAAATTTATTCTGCACCACTGTGGATTTCCACAGTAGAATTTATGCCTAGAACTCCCTATACTGAAAGAGAAACCCCAAATCAGATCCCTGAAAGGAGATAGGATGAAACGCAGGACTCTGGTTGTGTTCAGCATTCTCATTGGCGGGCTAACCCTGGCTTTCCTTGTATTTCAAATCAGAGGCGCCTCTGCCCACCCGATCACGCTTAAGGAAATTCTATTTCCGCAAAGCGGACAAGTTGCCGCACCCCAGGTAGACACAGACGTTCAGGCAACGAACACCTCACAGGCTATCCCGACGGCGACAGTCTTCCCTGAGGGGATGCCCAATCCCCCGACGCTGGAATCCAACTGGGTCACCATCAGCCCGGAGCAAAGGGCGAAAAATGAGGGCTGTGCTTGCCAGCGCCAGGGAACTGATTGAAAAGGCGGATCAAGCTTATTCAACGCCCGGATGGTGGCATGTTGCTTCGAAAACAGAAATATTCTTCTCATTATCCGACACCTTGCCAGATGGATCGCCCATTCCTATGCAATGGATATCTGATAATTGGTATCTAATAGATGAGAATGGAGATGTCATGGAAGCTGTGGGGATACAGGATACCGGTTCCCCAAAAACCACTCAGATTTCGAAGTTCAAAGATGGGATATGGACAAATATTACCCTTGGTGACACATGGGATACTGGGGGAAAAACCTATGATTCTTCCTTGGACAGCGGATTTCTCGCCTATGCAGAAAATAATAAGGATATAGTGGAGTTAGAATCAGAAACTGCCATGCTCGGCGAGGCACGTGTTAATGTGTTTACTATAACAGCAAGGAACGTCAAACCGGTTCAGATGGCCAAATCGGATTACTGGGTCATGGGTACGCGCTCCAAGTTTTATTTCTCACTGGAGACCGGCTTGCTGTTACAAAGCGAGCAATATGATATCACGCCGGAGGGTCAATACAAATTGCTTAATCGCATCACAACGACTGTCATCGAGAAAGTAAACAAGCCTCCCGCTGAATTTATGAAATACTTGGAATGAACTTTTGCCCCGTAACCATATTTCACACGAATATCTTTGATAATATTTTATAAAATCGGGCAGAGAAATCCTCTGCCTGATTTTGTTAATTCCAATTTAACGATTTGGCAGTTACCTTTCGGACCCCTCTATGGTGTACGAGCTGTCAAAGTGTCTGTCACTTGCTATCCCAAACATTGTTAGTTTTTGCTGTGAGAAAGCTGGATTCGAGAAAACCGAACTTTTTGCCCTCCAGATGTGTATAGTATAGTTGTAGTGATTACACCATCGCAGGAGATACAAAATTGCATTTAATTAGCCGTGCGCAGGCAGGTGATAGGGAGGCATTTGCCGCCTTGTTTGAACAATACAAGAATCTGGTTTACAAGACGGCGTATCTCATCCTTGACGACGCGGCTGAAGCGGAGGATGCACTTCAAGAGGTCTTTCTCCTTGTCTATAAATCGCTTTCCACTTTCGATCCACGCAAGAGCGCGTTCACTACCTGGCTCCATCGTATCACCCTGAACTTTTGCCTGAATCATCGTCGGAAGCGACGCCCTTCATCTTTAGTAGATGCTTCAGAAATTCTCGTTAGCGAATTCCCGGGCGAGCAGTTGGCTGAGGCCGAAGCCATTCTAAGGGCAACGCGTGCTCTAAGTGACAAACAACGCGCAGTCATTATCCTTCGTTACTATTGGGATCTGCCTTACGCTGAAATTGCCAGCATTTTAGAAATTCCTTTGGGGACAGTCAAATCACGGCTCGATCTGGCTTTGAAAACGTTGCGTAAGGCGCTCGAAGAGCAAAAAAATTTTTCTAGCTCAAATATTCAAATTGAGGTGTGTGAATGAATTGCGAACAAGTGCAGGCCCTTTTGGTCGCGTATCTGGATGGGGAGGTGACTCCTTCGGAACGCGCGTTGGTCCAGGCACACCTATCTGGTTGTACCGTTTGCCAGCAGGAATTCGCCCTGCTGTCCACGGCTCGAAGCCGAGTCCGTTCGGTGCTGCAGCGCCGCGCGGTTCATGCTGTCCCTTCACAGGAGGCGTGGAGTCGGCTCGAGGCAAGATTGATGGAGACCGCGCAACCTTCGTCCAAATTTGCGGCGTGGTTTTCGCACTGGCCGTCTCGCACCCCGTTCGTGCCGCCGCTGTTCGCGGCACGAACGGTGGCGCCTGGTGCGAGCCGCACATCTACCAAAGTTTTAGGAGGCGTAACAATGCAAAAAAGATGGATACTCTCTGCCTTGGCGGGAGTGATTGTCCTTTCGGTTCTTGCTCTGCTTGTAGCGAAGAACTTCACACCTGTATCGGCTCGTCAAATCCTGGACCGGGCATATCAAGCACAAT
>WNGB01003303.1_pt1 | contig 25490 bp, 23 predicted proteins | sample 5400681 | NCBI WGS metagenome assembly WNGB01 (sample SAMN13153367, study PRJNA577476) | soil metagenome | isolation source: 115 cm soil or saprolite under grassland replicate 2 | place: USA:California | collected 2016-06-15
GAACTGCATGCCCTCGACCACCTCGAGCGTCGTCTCGAGGCCCTTCGCCTCCTCGACGGTGATGACGCCCTCCTTGCCGACCTTCTCCATCGCCTCGGCGATGATGTTGCCGATCGTCTCGTCCCCGTTCGCGGAGATGATGCCGACCTGGGCGATGTCCTTCTTGCCCTGGGTGGGCTTCGAGAGCTTCTTCAGCTCGGTGACGACGACCTCGACGGCCTTGTCGATGCCGCGCTTGATCTCCATCGGGTTGTGGCCGGCCGCGACGAGCTTCGAGCCCTCGCGGTAGATGGCCTGCGCGAGCACGGTCGCGGTGGTGGTCCCGTCGCCGGCGACGTCGGAGGTCTTCGACGCGACCTCCTTCACCATCTGCGCGCCCATGTTCTCGAACTTGTTCTCGAGCTCGATCTCCTTCGCGACCGTCACGCCGTCCTTCGTGATCGTCGGGGAGCCGAACGACTTCTCGATGACGACGTTGCGACCCTTCGGCCCGAGCGTCACCTTCACCGCGTCGGCGAGGGTGTTGACGCCCTTGAGAATCGCCTCGCGGGCCTTCTGATCGAACAGGATTTCCTTGGCAGCCATTTCGTTGTGCTCCTTGGGTCCGGGTGGGGGGGAGGAACTAGCTCTCGATCACGCCGAGGATGTCCTCCTCGCGCATCATCAGGTGCTCCTCGCCATCGATCTTGATCTCGGTGCCCGCGTACTTGGAGAAGAGGATGCGGTCACCGGCCTTCACGTCGAGCGGACGGACCTTCCCGTCCTCGAGGACCTTGCCGTTGCCGACGGCGATCACCTTGCCCTCGATGGGCTTCTCCTTCGCCGTGTCGGGGATGATGATGCCCCCCTTCGTCTTCTCCTCCTCCTGCACGCGCTTCACGATGATGCGGTCCTGCAGCGGCCGGATCTTCATCTGGTTCCTCCTCGTGGTGTCGGTGCGCCCTTGCGGACGGCACGTTCGGTAAGGTTCTGGGGTGCCTGGCAGTCGATCGGTCGGACTGCCAAAGGCGGGCGTATCGTAACCACCGTCCCCCTCGTGTCAAGCGACCAGGACGGGCGTGCATTCCGGCGTCGTGAAAGGCTTTTTTGACGGCGGCTGGCAGTCGACCCATTCGAGTGCTCAGCTTCTGGAGCGCGCTGGCGGTCGGCCCCGAGGCGGGCGGTTTGGCAGTCGAAAAGGTCTTTTGCTACGCGAGGTTGTCGGTCCGGATGTCCGGCGGTACCGTTTGAGAGGTGGGGGCGCCCCCCGCTGGGAGGAGGGGAGGCGCCCGGGCAAGCGGAAGGAGGCGCGTCAGCGTGAGCGAACGGATCCTGGTCGGGAAGACGGCGCACGAGTGGTTCCGGGAGATGCTGGCGGACGGCCTCTCGCACCGGCGGATCGAGATCCAGGAGGTCACCGAGTTCTACCTCGTGAACCTCCTCGCCGGTTTTCTCGAGCGGGAGCGGCTCTTCGTCGAGGAGGAGGACGGCACGGTCACGGCGGAGCCGCTCGCGCTCATCCTCCTGCGGGCCCTCCAGGGCGATCGGCGGACCCGGGTCGCCGGCCTGAGGCGGCTCGGCGACACCGCGCTCTTCGTCTCTGGCTTCTTCGGCGACTCGCTCGCGCGGTCGATCGTCGACATCAACTACTACATCGCGATGGGCGAGCGCGCGTACGGCTCGCTCGCCGAGACGGAGCGTGGCCTCGACGGGCTCTACGCCGAGCTCGCCGCGCGGTTCGGCCAGTTCGTGGACCTGTTCGCCGAGATCGCGGAGCTCTCGGACCTGCGCTCGAACCGCGGCCTCGTCCGCCTCTACGAGCGCTTCCTCGCGACGCGCGACGCACGCGTCGGCCAGCTCCTGCGCGAGCGCGGGGTGGCGTTGTTCTCCGGCCCCGGCGCGCCGCCGCGGCGGGGGCTCCCGCAGTGAGCGCCGCGCGCGGGCGGGCGACGGTCGGGTTCCTGCAGCGCGAGCTCGAGGCGATCTACGGGGTCGAGGCGCCGCGGGTCGAGGAGTTCCTCGTCGGCTCGGAGGCCGCGCGCGCCGCGGGTCACGCGACGAGCGCGCTCGAGGAGCTGCTCGTCCGCGAGGAGGAGGACGGCGTCGCGCTCGGGCTCTACCTCGCGCCCGCGGTCGTCGCCGGCGTCGCCGGCGCGGACCCGGACGACCCGCGCCCGCGCCTCACCGCCCGGGTCGCGCTCCGCGATGTCGTCTGTGCCGCCGAGGGCGTCTCGCACTTCGTCTACCTCGCGACGCGCGCCGCGGCCGGGCAGCCGGTCTCGCTCCTCGAGCTGGAGGTGCAGGCGGAGGTGGACAAGTTCGCGCTGCTCGTCCTCCACCTCTGGCGCCGCGGGCTGCGGCGCATGAGCCGGGCGCTCCGGTGCAGGCTCTTCGAGCGCGTCCGCTACCACGCATGGCTCGGCACGGAGGAGCGCGCCCGCTACGAGGAGGCGAACCGGCTCGGCGGCGGGTACGCGCGGTGGCTCGAGGGACGGTTCGTCGAGGACGCCGATGTCGAAGGGCTCCTGCGCGAGCTGCGCCGCACGTACCGGCGCGGCGGCGGAGAGAAGCTCGCGTACCTCGGCACGCGTACGCAGTGAAGAATGACAGAGGGCGCGCCGTGTCGGGCGCGCCCTCGGGTCCAGCGGAAGCAGTTCGGCTGCTACCGCAGCGTGCGGGTCTGGCCGGCCGGGATGGTCGCCTTCTCCTTGTCGAACTTGCCGGAGAGGGCGTCACGCACCGAACGATCGAACCGGACCTTCCCCGTCGCGATCTCGCGCAGCGAGAGGACGGGCGGCTTGTTCTTCATGTTCGCCATGAGTGGCCGGGCGCCGGCCATGAGCTGACGCGTCCGCTTCGTCGCGAGCAGCACGAGCGCGAAGCGGTTGTCCACCATGGGCAGGCAGTCTTCTACGGTGACGCGGGCCATGAATCGCCTTCCTTGGAACGACGGGGGCTTCCCGTGAGGAGGGCGGAAGATATGCGGGGCCGTCCCGTGGGTCAACCTTCCCCGCCTGGCCGCCCCTCGACCGGGGGGGCGAGCGTGTGGTACCGAAGAATTCCCGGGAGGATTCGGCCCCATGAGAAGAGCCACCCTGATCGCGGCGCTCAGCGTGCTTCCCGCGTTCGCGGACGCTGCGTCCCGCGTCAAGATCGCCGTCACCGACATCCGCAGCGTGCAGGGCGTCGCACCCGGAACGGCGACGATCCTCTCCGACATCGTCGTGTCCGAGGTCGCCCGCGCGGGGTACGACGTCGTGTCGCAGGCCGACATCACCGCGATGCTCGGGTTCGAGAAGCAGAAGAAGGTGCTCGGCTGCTCCGAGGACTCCTCCTGCCTCGCCGAGATCGGCGGCGCGCTCGGCGTCGACTTCATGCTGACTGGCCAGGTCGGGCAGATCGGGACGCGCAACCGCGTCTCGCTCCTCCTCGTCGACACGAAGAAGGCGCGGGTGGTCGCGCGCTCCGCGCAGTTCTCGGACCAGAACGAGGACGCCCTCGTCCGCGCCGCGGAGTCGGCGCTCAAGGAGGTCCTCGCGGGGATCCGCGCCGCCCAGGCGGCGGCGCAGGCGCCCGCCGCGAGCGCGCCGGCCGCGGTGAAGGCCGCGCCGCCTCCCGCGAAGACGATCCCGCCGCCCGCGGCGAGTCCGGCCGCGAAGACCGCGACGTCGCTCGCCGCCGTGCCGCCGCCGGAGAAGCCGGCCGCCGCGCAGGTCTCCGCCTCTGCCTCGCCCCGCTGGTCCGCGCGCCGCACCGCGTACGTGACGATGGGCGGCGGCGGCGCGCTCCTCCTCACCGGCGCCGTCCTCGGCCTCTCCGCGCGCTCGAAGTACAACGCGCTCGACGCGAAGCAGGGGCAGTTCGGCTACTACGACACGTACCAGGCAGAGCAGGGCGCCATCCGGACCCGCGCGCGCACCGCCGACGTGCTGATGGTGACCGGCACCGCGGTGACCGGCGTCGGGGGTTGGCTGTGGTGGCGGTCCGGACGCACCCACGTCGCCTTCGTTCCCTCGGCCGCCGATGGCTCGGTCGGCCTCGTCGCGACGGGCTCGTTCTAGAGGAGAAGAACCCATGCGCCGACACCTCCTCCTCATAGCCGCCCTCGCCGTCGCCGGCTGCTCGCTCACGCTCGACACGAAGGAGCTCGACCCGCTGCAGCAGCCGCAGGGCTTCTGCGAGACCGTCGAGTCCGAGGCGATGCAGACGATCGCCCGTTGTTTCTCGGTCATGTCCGGCTTCGACGTGACCCTGTACGGGCTCGGGCGGACCTACTGCGGCGCGATCGTTTCCGACGTCGCGTCCGGGACGGTGGGTTACGACCAAGGCGCGGCGACAGCGTGCGTGGACGCGATCCGCTCCGCACGCTGCAGCGACATCTTCGGGTCCTTCTTCTCGGGCGGGTGCCCCGCGAGCGAGCGCTTCGGCGTGCCGGTCCCCGGGATCTGCAGCGGCGCGTGCCGCGCCGCGCTCGCTGGGGCCGTCAGTGCCGGCGGCGCCTGCACGACGGATCTCCAGTGCACGAGCGGTCACTGCAGCGTTCCGTCGGCAACCTGCGGCGGGACCTGCGTCGCCGGCACGGCGGGTGATCCCTGCGACTTCAGCCACGGCTGCGCGAGCGGCCACTACTGCGGCGGTGGCACCTGCGTCGCCTACCTGAACGTGGTGAGCGCGCCCTGCACGATGGTGAAATGTAACCCGGCGACGCTCTACTGCGATCAGGTCACCTTCAGGTGCGCGCAGCTCGCGGGCGCGAGCGCCTCGTGCGGCGGCAGCTCGGGCGTGAACTGCGCGACCGGCCTCTACTGCTCGACCACCCTCTTCTGCGCCACGAAGGCGGCCGTCGGGGAGTCCTGCGCGCTGAATAGGCCGTGCGGCGACGGGCTCTCCTGCGACGCAGCTACGACGCTGTGCGTTGCGACGCCCACCCGCGCCGAGCCGATCGATGGCGACTGCCACTTTCCTCGCTTCTGCGACAGCGACGTCGCCTACTGCGACGACGGCTCCGGGGCGCCGACGTACACGTGCATTGCGAAGCGGACCTCCGGCTTCTGCGCGTCGTTCGACGAATGCGCACTCGGCTACTACTGCTCCTCGGGCTCGCAATGTGAGCCTCTCAAGGACGCGGGTCAGAGCTGCACGATCGGCGTGGGCGAGTGCCGTCTCGGCGGCGCCTGCGTCCCGAGCCTCGGCGGCGGCGCCTCGTGCGTGCGCGAGCCGACGACGGTCGGCGCGGAGTGCGGGAGCTTCGGCGGCGGCGAGTACGTCTCGTGCGTCGGCGACCTGTCCTGCGACGAGTCCTTGATCCCGGGACACTGCGTGCCGGCGAGGACGGAGGGCGAGACCTGCACCGGGAGCTACGACAGCTGCGCCGGAAACGATCGCGGGGCGTACTGCGACCTCGGCTCGGGCACCTGCACGGCGCCTTGCTGGTAGCGCGTCCGCGCTACCCCTTCCAGAAGCCGCCCGCGCCGGCCCCGTCCTTGCGGAGGTCGTGGCCGGGGTCGAGCTTCACGAAGGTGCACATCTCGTTCAGGCGCGAGTAGATCCGGTCGCCGACGCGGCGCGGGAGCGTCATCGCCTCCGCCTCGCGTCCGAAGTCGGGCGAGCGCGTGTTCCGCATCCCGGGCGTCTCCCGCACCGGCGCCTCGCGGTCCTCGAGGAAGTAGTTCGTCGCGAAGAGCGTCGCGAGCCCCGAGTTGAAGCGCCGGCTGATGAGCTCGTCGAGCATCGACCGCTCCCACTCCGTGCCGCGCTCCTTGCCGAGCTCGTCGATCGCGAGCACCGGGACGTGGAGGAGCCCGCGCAGGACGTCCATGTGGCCGCGGCTCTCCGAGAAGCCGGCCTTGATGTCCGAGAGGAGCAGCATGAACTCCACGTAGCGCGCGGAGATCCCCTTCTCGAGCGCGAGGTAGCGCAGCGACGCGACGAGGAGGTGCGTCTTCCCGGCGCCGGGGCGGCCGTAGAGGAGGAACCCCTTCGTCGGCTCGCTCCTGCGGAACTTGCGCGCGAAGTCCTCGGCGACGACCTTCGCGCGCTGGTGGTCCTGCGACCAGCACTTGAAGTTCTCGAACGACGCCTTCGCGATGGCGGCCGGGATCCCGATCTGGTTGAAGAGCGCGATCCGTTCGTCGAGGTGCCGGCAGGAGCAGACCTGCGCGACGGTGTTCGACCCCGAGGGCACGAGCGTGTAGCCCGTCTCGTTGCAGCGCGGGCAGGCCTGCTGGCAGGCGCAGCGGCGCGCGCGCGCGGCCTGGCCGAGCACCTGCTCGACGACGTATCCGCAGCCGCCGCAGGTACAGGAGCTGTCTGGCGAGGCGGCCATGGGCGGCGGAGTCTACACGGATCCGCGGAGGCAGGTGAGCCCCGCCGAGCGGGCCAGATCGGCGAGATGCGCGCGCAGCGCCTCGCGGTACGCACGCCGGCTCGCGCCCGGGCGGCGGCCGCCGGAGAGCAGGCGGATGCGAGGCCCGAGCGCGCGCCGCTCGGGCGGCGGCAGGGCCTCGAGCCAGGCGACGAGGATGCGCGCGTCGGCGGCCGCGAGCGCCGCCTCGACGCGCTCGAGCGGCGAGCCAGGGTGCGCGGCGGCGGCGGCGAGCGCGCGCCACGCGGCCCGATAGCCCTCTCTGCGATCGGCGTCGGCCGCGCGCCCGGCATTGGCGACGAGGTCGCGCGCCGCGGCGAGCCGCGCCTCGGCGGCGAGCTCCTCGCCGGGCGGCGCTGGCGCGTCCCCGACCCGCCCGTGCTGGTAGCCGCGCCACTCGTCCTCCACCGCGAGGCGGAGCGCGCGGATCGAGCGCGGCGAGCCCGCGCGCCGCTCGGCGAGGTCCTCGAGGCCGCGGCGCAGGCCGCGGCAGACGATCGCGACCGGCAGCCCGCGGCGCTCCCAGTCCGCGACGACGTCCTGGTCGAGAGGGGAGAGCATCAGCCCCGCGCCTTTCACGCCGAGGAAGTACTCGGCGATGACGGCTTGGTAGTCGAGGGACTCTCGAGGGAGATCGGACATCGAGGGGAGGGTACCGGTCCGGTCCGACGGACGAACCACCGGTCTCTGACCGTGTCAGACCAGGTCACGCCTGCAGTGCGGCCCTGACCTCCTCGGCCGCTTGAGGTCGAAGGGCGGGGTCCTTCTCGAGCAGCTGCTCCGCGAGCCTCGCGAGCCGCGGGTCGGCGCCGGGATTCGACGACGCGACCGGCGACGGGCGGCACGTGAGGATCTCCCTCCAGAGCCCCACCGGATCGCTCGACGTGAACGGCGGCGCGCCCGTGAGGAGCTCGTAGAGGATCACGCCGAGGCTGTAGAGATCGCTCCGCGCGTCCACCGCGTGCCCCTGCGCCTGCTCGGGCGACATGTACCGGTACGTCCCGACGATGCGTCCCGTCTGCGTGAGGCCGTCCTGCGCCTCCGCCGCCGACTTCACGAGGCCGAAGTCCATGACGCGCGCGCGGCGCAGGTCGTCGACCATGATGTTCGACGGCTTCAGGTCCCTGTGGACGAGGCCGCGCCGGTGGACGTACGCGAGCGCGTCCGCCACCTGCGAGAGCGCCGTCCGCAGCCGCTCGATGCGCGACGGCCGGTTGAGCGCCTCGCGGATCTCCGGCGCGAGCAGCGCGCGCGGCGGCGTGACCTGCGGCGCCCCGCTGCGGGCCGGCGTCCAGGTGAGCCCGTGGGGCTCGGTGTCGGGCTCGTCCATCATCGCAGCGAGCGCGCGGATCGCGTCCGGCCCGGGGTCGAGCCCCGGCGGCGACCCGGGTGTCCCGGGGTAGGGCGTGTCGAGGTCGAACCCCACCGGTACGAGGTCCTCGTCGTCGATCACCGGCGAGAGGTAGGAGCGCAGGTCGAGCCCTTCGATGAGCTCCATCGCGAGGAACGAATAACCCTCGGAGACGCCGGCGTCGAAGACGCGGACGACGTGCGGGTGGTCGAGGGTGCGGAGCACGTCGTACTCGCGCGCGAGCCGCCGGGCGGCCGTGGCATCGACGGCGGGCGCGGGGCCGAGCACCTTCACCGCGGCGAGCCGCCCGCTCTCGTCGTGGTGCGCGCGATACACCGTTCCGATCCCCCCTCGTCCGATGACGGAGAGGATCACGTAGGGACCGACGCGCCGAGGGGGCACGTAAACGACGATAGAGGCGCCTGACACGGAAATCAAACCGGCCGAACGGGGGCGAGGCGACCGTGCTATAAGCCGCGCGTGCCGGAGCGTTCCCTCGTCGACGAGCTCGAGGCCCGCGTACGCGCGCGCCCGCTCCCCCGCCACGTCGCCGTCATCATGGACGGCAACGGCCGCTGGGCCGAGACCCGAGACCTCCCGCGGGTGGCCGGCCACCGGGCGGGGGCGGACGCGGTGCGCGCCGTCACCCGCGCGGCGCGCCGGATCGGCATCGAGGCGCTGACGCTCTACGCCTTCTCGACCGAGAACTGGGGCCGCCCGGAGCCGGAGGTGGGCGCGCTCATGCATCTCCTCGCCGAGTTCCTCGAGTCGGAGCGCGGCGAGATGATGCAGAACTCCATCCGGCTGAACGCCATCGGCGACGTCGAGCGCCTGCCGAAGCCCGTGCGCGAGAAGCTCGCCTCGGTCCGCGCCGAGACGGCTGCGAACCGCGGGATGACGCTCACGCTCGCCCTCTCCTACGGCGGGCGGCAGGAGCTCGTGCAGGCGGCAAAGCGCGCGGCGGCCGCGAAGGGGGCGGAGCTCGAGGCGGCGGATCTCGAGGCGGCCCTCTGGACCGCGGGCCTGCCGGAGCTCGATCTCCTCGTCCGGACGAGCGGCGAGCGGCGCATCTCGAACTTCCTCCTCTGGCAGTGCGCGTACGCCGAGCTCGTCTTCACCGAGGTGCTCTGGCCCGACTTCCGCGACGCCGAGCTCTTCACGGTGATCGCCGAGTTCCAGGCGCGCGAGCGCCGCTACGGCATGACGGGCGCCCAGGTCACCGCAAGGCGGGGGTGAGACGTGGGCGCGCTCGACCCGAAGAACCGCAGGAACCTGCTCCTTCGCGTCGCCTCCGCGGTCGTCCTCTTCCCGCTCGCGGTCTGGCTCACCTTCGTCGGCGGCACGCCGTTCGCGCTGCTCGCAGCCGCAGGCGCCGCGGTCGCGGCGGGCGAGCTCGTGCTCATGTTCAGCGGCCTCGGCGTCGGGGAGCTGTTCGGGATCGCGGTCGCGGGCGCCATCCCGCTCATGGCGGCCTTCGGCAAGAGCGGCGATCTCCTCCCGGGCTGGTCGGGGCTCGCCCTCGCGGGCGCGACGGTGATCCTGCTCGGCGCCTTCCTCTTCCGGCAGAAGCCGCTCGAGGAGATCCCGCGCTCCATCGCCATCGTCACGCTCGCGTGGCTGTACTGCGGTCTCCTCATCTCGGCGCTCGTCGGGCTGCGGCTCCGGCACGGCGTTCCGTGGGTGATCCTCGCGTTCGTGGTCACGTGGGCGAACGACACCTTCGCGTACTTCGCCGGGCACGCCTTCGGGCGGCACAAGCTGTACGAGCGGATCTCGCCCAAGAAGACGTGGGAGGGGTTCGCGGGCGGAGCCATCGGCAGCGTCGTCGGGGCGCTCGTCACGCGCTGGCTCCTGCTCGGGCCCGAGCTGTCGCCCGACGGCGCCGTCGTGATCGGCCTCGGCGGCGCGGTGCTCGGCCCCCTCGGGGATCTCGCGGAGTCGATGGTGAAGCGGGCCGCCGGGGTGAAGGACTCGTCGCGCATCATCCCCGGCCACGGCGGGCTCCTCGACCGGATCGACGCGCTGCTGTTCGTAGCGCCCTGGGTCTACGTCTGCGCGCAGTACCTGCCGGGGCTGATGTAAGGATTCGACCGGCCGTCGGTCCAAGTCGAGGTCCAGGTTCAGGTTGGGCGGCCCCGGTCAGCCCGTGCTAGAGATCCGCCCGTGAAGCGCGTCGCGATCCTCGGCTCGACCGGCTCCATCGGCGTCCAGGCGCTCGACGTCGTGTCGCGCTTCCCCGAGCGCTTCGAGGTCGTCTCCCTCGCGGCCGGGAAGAACGTCGCCCGCCTCGCCGAGCAGGTCCGCCGCTTCCGCCCGCGGCTCGTCGCGCTCGGCGACGAGGTCGCCGCGCGCGAGCTGCGCGGGCTCGTCCCGGGGGGAGTCGAGGTGCTCGCGGGCGACGCCGGCGCGGTCCTCGCCGCGTCCCACCCGGACGTGGACTTCGTGCTCGCGGCGATCTCCGGCGCCGCGGGGCTCCGCTCGACCGCCGCGGCGGTCGAGGCGGGCAAGGCGATCGGCCTCGCGAACAAGGAGTCGCTCGTGCTCGCGGGCGAGCTGCTCGTGCGCCGCGCCGAGGAGAAGGGGATCGCGATCCTGCCGGTGGACTCCGAGCACAGCGCGATCCATCAGTCGCTCGCCGGCCACAACCGTGACGAGGTCCGGCGGCTCATCCTCACCGCGTCCGGTGGCCCGCTCCGCACCGTCCCCGCCTCGGAGCTGCGCGACGTGACGCCCGCGCGCGCGCTCAAGCACCCGAACTGGTCGATGGGCGACAAGATCACCATCGACTCCGCGACCCTCATGAACAAGGGGCTCGAGGTGATCGAGGCGCGCTGGCTCTTCGGGGTCGACCCGCGGCGCATCGACATCGTCGTCCACCCGGAGTCGATCGTGCACTCGATGGTCGAGTACATCGACGGCTCGATGGTCGCGCAGCTCGGCGTCTCCGACATGCGCGGCCCGATCAGCTACGCCCTCGGCCACCCCGGGCGCCTCCCCCTCGATCTGCCGCCGCTCGACCTCGGCAAGCTCGGGAAGCTCTCCTTCGAGCCGCCGGACGCGGCGCGCTTCCCCGCGTTCACGCTCGCCTACCGCGCGCTCGAGATCGGCGGGACCGCGCCCGCGGTCCTCTCCGGCGCCGACGAGGCGGCGGTGGCGGCGTTCCTCGCGGGGCGCTGCCGCTTCACCGACATCGCCGACGTGTGCGCCGCGGCGCTCGAGGCGCACGCGCCCGAGCCCGTCCGCTCCGTCGACCAGGCGCTCGCGGCGAGCGACTGGGGCCGCCGCGAGGCGGAGCGGCGAGTGGGTCGCGTGGGGTAATGGCCCGAGCGAGTGTCCCCCCGCGTAGAGGCGCCGGGCACGCCGCCGGATCACCCGCTAGACTGTCCAGAGATGCCCGCGACCCTCGTCCAGCTCGGTGCGATCGTCTTCTTCCTCGGCGGGCTCATCTTCGTCCACGAGCTCGGACACTTCCTCGTGGCGAAGGCGCTCGGGGTGAAGGTCCTGCGGTTCTCGATCGGGTTCGGTCCGCGCGCCTTCGGGTTCCAGAAGGGTGAGACGGAGTACTGGCTCGCCGTCTTCCCTCTCGGCGGCTACGTGAAGATGGCGGGCGACGTCGGCGAGGACCCGCAGAACGTCGCCCCGGGCGACCGCGGGCGTGGCTACCTCGACCAGGCGCCGTGGCGCAGGCTCGCGATCTCCTTCGCGGGGCCGGTGATGAACCTCGTCTTCCCGGCGTTCGTCTACCTCGCGCTCGCGGTCGCGGAGAACGGTACGCCCGTGCCGGGGCCCTTCATCGGCACCGTCGCGCCCGGGTCGCCCGCCGCGGTCGCCGGCCTCCGCGCGGGGGATCGGATCCTCTCGGTCGCGTCGCCCAGCGGCGCGGAGCGGCCGCTCCGCCGGTTCGGCGACCTGCGCGACGTCGTCGCCCCACACCCCGAGGAGCCGCTCGTCTTCCGCGTGCTGCGGGACGGCGCCGAGCTGCCGCCGCTCACGATCGTGCCGTCGCTCGACCTCGACCGGAACCCCATCGAGACCGTGCGGCGCGGCGTGCTCGGCGTGAGCGCGACCCACGCGCCGGCGCTCGTCGCTCCCGTCCGGCCCGGCGCGGCGGGGACGCTCGAGCCGTTCGATCTCGTCGTCTCCGCGGGCGGTCGTCCGGTGCGCCACGTCGGCGAGCTCGAGCGCGCCGTCGCCGCCGCCGGGTGCGGACCGCTCGACCTCGAGGTGATCCGCGAGCGGCCGCTCGCGATGCCGGGCGCGACGCTCTCCCTGCCCTCGGCCGTGGCGCTCGCCGCGGTCCCGACCTGCGACGCGGAGAAGCGCCCGGCCTTCCGGCCCGCCGACCCCGCGCTCTCCACGTTCATCGCGGCCGTCGAGCCCGGGAGCCCGGCCGAGCGCGCCGGGCTCCGCCGCGGCGACGCGATCGCCTCGGTGAACGGGAAGCCGGTCCTCTCGTTTCGCGACATCAACGCGCTCTCCGCCGAGTTCCTGCCGCAGCCGTCGGCGCCGGGCCCGGCGGTGCGCGTCGAGCCGGGGCAGGCGGAGCCGCGCGTCGAGGTGCGCCTCGGCCTCGCCGACGGCCGCGAGGTGGTGCTCGCCGCCGCGAGGGAGCGGTTCGTCGACGAGCTCACCCGCGAGGACCGGCAGCGCTGGGTGCTCGGGTTCCACCCCGACCGGCGGCGCCTCGTCGACGCCGCCGCGCTCATGGTGGAGCAGGTGCCGATCGCGCGGAGCGCGCCGGAGATGGTCGCCTACGCCTGGGACCAGCTCTCGACGGTCGTGCGACTGACCGTGAAGGGGATCGCGAAGCTCTTCACCGGGCAGATCAGCTTCAAGACGGTGGGCGGCCCGCTCATGCTCTTCTCGATCGCCTCCGAGGCGGCCGAGGAGGGCTGGTCGAGCTTCCTCTTCCAGATGGCGCTCATCAGCGTGAACCTCGCCTTCATGAACCTCCTGCCGATCCCGGTCCTCGACGGCGGGAACATCGCGCAGGCGCTCCTCGAGGCGGTGACGCGCCGCCCGATGTCGGCGCGCGCGCGGCTCGTGGCGCAGGGGGTCGGGCTCGCGCTGCTCTTCACGCTGATGCTGTTCGTGTTCAAGAACGACATCGTGCGCCTCATGGGTTAAGAAGGCGGGCGATGCTCGTCGCCGCGCTCGACACCGCGACCCTGACGCTCTCCTGCGCGCTCGTGGACGTCGTGCCGGGCGAGGCGCCGCGGCTCCGCTGCGACCGGACCGTCGTCACGGGGGGACGCTCGCCTGCGGCTCGCGCCGCAATGGCGCCCGGCTCCCGCCCGCGCAGCCACAGCGCGGAGCTCCCGCAGGCGCTCGTCGACCTCCTCACCGCGGAGGGGCTCGCCATCCCCGACCTCGACGGGTACGCCGTCGGCCTCGGGCCGGGCTCGTTCACCGGCCTGCGCATCGGCCTCGCGACGTGGAAGGGGCTCGCCTACGCGAACCGCCGCCCCATCGCCGGCGGCTCGAGCCTCGCCGCGATGGCGCTCGCGGCGGCACCGGACGCGGAGGACGGGGCGGTGCTCGTGCCGCTCCTCGACGCCCGCAAGGGGGAGGTCTACGCAGGGTTCTACCGAGTGCGAGCGGGAGGGATCGTCGAGACGTCGGACGACGCCGCGCTCTCGCCGAGCGCGCTCGGCGAGCGCCTCGTCGCCCTCGCCGAGGGGGGCGCGCGGCCCGTCGTGTTCGGGGAGGGGCTCGACGCCTACGCCGCCGCGCTCGCGGGCGTCCCGCGCCTCGCGACCTCCGTCGTGACGCCTCCCGCCTCCGCCGTCGCGGCGGTCGTCGCGGAGTCGCTCGCCACCGCCGCCTACGACGCGCAGGCCCTCTTCGCCCTCGAGCCGCACTACGTTCGCGCGAGCGAGGCGGAGATGAAGTTCCCGAAGGGGCTCGGGCCGGGCGCCGACGAGCGGTGACGATGCGCGTCTTCGTCACCGGCGCGACCGGCCTCATCGGGCGCGCGCTCTGCGAGGCGCTCCTCGCGCGCGGTCACGTCGCCACGGCGCTCTCGCGATCACCCGCCGCGGCGGGGCGGCTCCCCGCAGGCGTCCGCGTCGTCACCGGCGACCCCGGACGGCCGGGTGCCTGGCAGGACGAGCTCGCGCGCGCGGACGCCTGCGTGAACCTCGCCGGCGAGCCGGTCGAGGGCCGATGGACCGCGGACCGGAAGCGCCGCATCCGCGCGAGCCGCGTCGACTCCACCCGGAACGTGGCGGACGTCCTGCGCGAGCGGGGACCGGCCGTGCTCGTCTCCGCGAGCGCGGTCGGGTTCTACGGCGACCGCGGGGACGAGGTGCTCGACGAGGCGGCGGCGCCGGGGACAGGGTTCCTCGCCGACGTCTGCCGCGAGTGGGAGGCGGCAGCCGCACCGGCGGCGGCGCGCGCCCGGGTCGTGCTCCTCCGGACCGGGATCGTCCTCGCCGCGCAGGGTGGCGCGCTGCCGCGGATGGTCCGCCCCTTCCGCCTCTTCGCGGGCGGGCCGCTCGCGGACGGCGCCTTCTTCCAGCCGTGGATCCACCTCGCCGACGAGGTCGGGCTCATCCTCCTCGCGCTCGAGGACCCGCGGGCGCGCGGGCCCTTGAACGCGGCTGCGCCCGAGCCCGCCCGGAACCGCGACGTCGCGAGGGCCATCGGCCGCGTGCTCTCGCGCCCGAGCCTCCTGCCCGCGCCGGCGCTCGCCATCCGGCTCGCCGTCGGCGAGATGGCGAGCGTGGTGCTCTCGAGCCAGCGCGCCGTGCCGCGGAGGGCGCTCGAGCTCGGCTACCGCTTCCGCTTCCCGGAGCTCGAGGCGGCGCTGCGGGATCTGCTCGGGTAGACGTGGACGTCGACGTGGACGTAGACGAGAGCTGGAATCCAAGCTCGCGACCACGACCACGTCCACGACCACCACCACGTGACCGGTCGCGCTTCACGGGATGCCGGCGTCACCCCCCGATACGACGCGTGCGCCGGGTTGAACCGGCGCGGTCGCGCGGCTAGCTTGGCACGCACCGATGCGCCGCTCCCCGCAGATCCGCGCCGACGTGGAGGCGCTCCCCGCGCCGTGGCGCCGCTTCCTCGACGACGCGGGCGGCGCGATCCCCGAGGACCGGCTCGTGTGCGATCCCCTCCGCACCCTCGCCTACGGCACCGACGCGAGCTTCTACCGGCTCGTGCCACGCGTCGTGGCGCGCGTGCGGTCGGTCCCCGAGGTGCAGGCGCTCCTCGCGGCCGCGCGCCGGCACGGCACGCCGCTCACCTTCCGCGCCGCCGGCACGAGCCTCTCCGGCCAGGCCGTCACCGACTCCGTGCTCGTCCAGCTCGACGGCTGGAAGGGGCGCCGCGTGCTCGAGGGCGGGCGCGCGGTCGTGCTCGAGCCGGGAGTGATCGGCGCCGAGGCGAACGCGGTGCTCGCGCCGCTCGGCCGGAAGATCGGGCCGGACCCCGCCTCGATCGCGACCTGCCAGATCGGCGGCATCGCCGCGAACAACGCGAGCGGCATGTGCTGCGGCACCGCGCAGAACAGCTACCGCACCGTGCGCGCGATGAAGCTCGTCCTCGCGGACGGGACCTTCCTCGACACGGGCGACGCCGGCTCGCGCGCGGCGTTCGCCGCCTCGCACGCGCCGATCCTCGACGGGCTCGCCGCGCTGCGGCGCGAGATCCTCGCGGACGAGCCGCTCGCCCGGCGCATCCGCGAGAAGTACCGGATCAAGAACACCACCGGCTACGGGCTCAACTCGTTCCTCGACTTCGAGGACCCGCAGGACGTGCTCCTCCACCTCATGGTCGGCTCGGAGGGGACGCTCGGCTTCATCGCCGAGGTGACCTTCGAGACGGTCGAGGAGCACGCGCACAAGGCGAGCGCGCTCGTCCTGTTCCCCGACGTCGAGACTGCCGCGCGCGGGACGCAGCGGCTCGCCGGCGGTGGCGTCTCCGCGGTCGAGATGATGGATCGCGCCTCGCTCCGCGCGGTCGAGGCGAAGCCGGGCCTCCCGAAGGTCCTCCGCACGCTCCCGCCGGACGCCTGCGCGCTCCTCGTCGAGGTCCGCGCCGCCGACCCGGTCGGCCTCGCCGGCGCGGTCGAGCGGGCGACCGCGCTCCTCGATGGCGTGTCCGTGCTCGAGCCCATCGCGTTCACCGCCGTGAAGGCGGAGTACGAGCGGCTCTGGGACGTGCGGCGCGGCCTCTTCCCCGCAGTCGGGGCGGCGCGGCGGGTCGGGACGACGGTCGTCATCGAGGACGTCGCCTTCCCGATGGAGCACCTCGCCGCCGGGACGGCGGAGCTGCAGCGCCTCTTCAAGGCGCACGGCTACGCCGAGGGGATCATCTTCGGCCACGCGCTCGACGGTAACCTCCACTTCGTCTTCACGCAGGGCTTCTCCGACCCCGCCGAGGTCGCGCGCTACGGGCGCTTCATGGACGAGGTGTGCGAGCTCGTCGCCGTCCGGTTCGGTGGCTCGCTCAAGGGCGAGCACGGCACCGGCCGGAACATGGCGCCGTTCGTCGAGCTCGAGTGGGGGGCGAAGGCGACCGGGATCATGCGGCGCCTGAAGGCGCTCCTCGATCCGGAGGGGATCCTGAACCCCGGCGTCGTGCTGAACGACGACCCCGGCGTGCACCTGAAGGATCTGAAACCGCTCCCGCCCGCGCACGACCTCATCGATCGCTGCACCGAGTGCGGCTTCTGCGAGCCGCGCTGCCCCTCGCGCGTGCTCACGCTCACGCCGCGGCAGCGGATCACCGTGCGCCGCGAGATCGCGCGGCTCGAGGGACTCGACGCCGACAGGCCGGGAGCTCCTGCCCCGCTCGCACTCGACGCCGGTACGCCGGGAGCTCCTGCCCCGCTCGCACTCGACGCCGGTACGCCGGGAACTGCTGGCCCCCCTCGCCCCCGCGCAGCGGGGGAGAGGGCCGGGGAGAGGGGGCGGTCGGCGCTGATCGCCCGCCTCGAGCACGACTACGCCTACCTAGGCGACGAAACCTGCGCGGCGGACGGCCTCTGCGCGACCGCGTGCCCGGTCGGGATCGACACCGGGAAGCTCACGAAGGCGCGGCGCGCCGACGCGCGCTCCGGGCTCGCGCGGGGGCTCGCCGGGATCGCCGCGGACCACTTCGCCTGGACCGCCGCGGGCGCGCGCGCAGGGCTCACCGCGATGCGGATCCTGCCGGGCCTGCCGGTGCTGCGCGAGGCGCTGCCCGGGCCCGCCCGCGGCCCGTACGAGGACGTCGTCCGCGGCCGGGACCGGAAGGTCGTCTACTTCCCGGCCTGCGTCGCGCGGACGATGGGCGCCGCGCCGGGCGACCCGGATCAGCGCCCGGTCACGAGCGCGATGCTCTCGGTGCTCGACAAGGCGGGCTACGACGTCCGGTTCCCCGCCGGCGTGGACGGGCTCTGCTGCGGTCTCTCGTTCGAGTCGAAGGGGTTCCCGCGCACCGCGGACGAGAAGACGCGCGAGCTCGAGCGGGCGCTCCTCGCGGCGACCGAGGGCGGGCGGCTCCCGGTCGTCTGCGACACGAGCCCGTGCGCGCAGCGGATGAAGGCGACCCTCGACCCGCGGCTCCTCGTCTTCGAGGCGGCCGAGTTCGTCCACGATCGCTTGATGGACCGGCTGCGCTTCGCGCCTCGCCCGGGTCCGGTCGCGCTCCACGTGACGTGCAGCGCCACGAAGATGGGGCTCGAGCCGAAGCTCCGCGCGCTCGCCGCCGCCTGCGCCGAGTCGGTCGTCGTGCCGCCGACGGGCTGCTGCGGGTTCGCCGGCGACAAGGGGTTCACGACGCCGGAGCTGAACGCCTCGGCCCTGCGCGACCTGCGCGCCGCGGTGAAGGGGTGCGAGCGCGGCTACTCCACCTCTCGCGGCTGCGAGATCGGCCTCACCACCCACGCCGGGATCCCGTACCAGTCGCTCGTCCACCTCGTCGACGCCTGTACGACCGCCGCGCCGGAGCGCCCCGAGCCGGTGCGCGAAGGCGAGGTCGCGCGCGGCGCCGCCCTCGGCCCCTCCGGAGTCCCCGCATGACGCCCACGCACAGACCTCTCACCCTCGCCCTCGTCGGCGCGACAGGCACCGTCGGACGGACCGTCCTCGAGGTGCTCGACGACCTCGACGTCCCGGTCCGCGCGCTCCGCGCCTTCGCGTCACCGCGCTCCGCGGGGACGACGCTCGCCTTCCGCGCGGACGATCTGCGCGTCGAGGCGCTCCGCGACGGCGCGTTCCAGGGGTGCGACGTCGCGATCTTCTGCGCGGGCGCGGCGGTCGCGCGGGAGTGGGCCGCGCGCGCCTGGGCCGAGGGCTGCGCGGTCGTGGACGACTCGCCCGCGTTCCGCGGCGAGCACGACGTGCCGGTCGTCGTCCCCGAGGTGAACGGCGACGCGGTGGCCGGGTTCCGCGCGCGCGGCATCGTCGCGAACCCGTCCTCGAACGTGACCGCGCTCGCCCTCGCGCTCGCGCCGCTGCGCGATGCGGCCGGTCTCCGGCGCGTCGTCGTCGCGACCTACGAGTCGGCCTCCGGGCTCGGGCAGGGCGGCGTCGAGGAGCTCGAGAAGCAGGCCCGCGCCCTCCTGAACCTCCGCGAGCCCGATCCGGCGGTCCGCTTCCCCCACCGGCTCGCCTTCAACGTGATCCCGCAGGTCGGATCGTTCGAGGACGGCGGCGCGACGGAGGAGGAGGCGAGGATCGTCCGCGAGACGCGGAAGGTGCTCGATCTCCCGGAGCTCGCCGTCGCGGCGACCGCGGTGCGGGTGCCGGTCTTCTTCGGCCACTCCGCGGCGGTGAACGTCGCGACGCGCAGGCCGCTCGGCGCCGCCGCCGCGCGCGCCGCGCTCTCGAAGGCGCCGGGCGTGAAGCTGGTGGACGACCCCACCCAGCGCGTCTACCCCATGCCGATGCTCGTCGGCAGCGAGGACGCCGCCCTCGTCGGGCGCCTGCGCGACGACCCGTCCCAGGAGAACGGGCTCGACCTGTTCGTCTCGATCGAGAACACGCGCAGGGGGGCGGCGACGAACGCGGTGCTGATCGCGCAGCGGATCGCCGCGCTGGCGCGCTGACAAATTGGCAGCGCCCCGTTCGGCGGCGGTGCCAAAATGGCGGTCGGGAGGCGTCGCGGCCGGCGAACCGCGGGATTCTGGAGTCGCGTCGGGACGCTCGGCGCCTTGCCATCCTGGCGCTCCCCTTGCAGAATCGCGGCTCCATGCGACGCGTTCTGCTCCTCGTGCTCCTCGCCGCGCCGGCGCTCGCGTCGGCCCAGGACGTACCCGCGCCGGCGTCCGGCCGCATCGCGGTCGCGAATGAGCCGCACACCGCTACGGATGAGTTCATCAACGCGGCCGAGTGCGCCGGCGGCACGATCCGGATCCGTTGGGACGTCGAGAACGCCGTGACGGGCAGCGGGGCCGTGCCCACGAGCTTCACCGTCTACGCACACAACAGCACGACCCTGCACAACGCGACCTCGACCGGGCCGTGCCCGGCGAACACCGGCGAAGGCGGCGACACGGCTTTGAGGGTCGGGTCCATCGGGACGTTCGATCCCGCGGTTACCAACCCGCAGGGCGCCACCGGGCCCTCCAACGAGGTCGAGTTCGCCACGAGCACGATCGTCGCGTCCGCGGGACTGGCGTGCAACGCGACCGGACAGCAGGCCATCGTCATCTGCGTCCAGGGGATGGATGGCGGCACGGACGCCGGTACCGCCCGAGGCTCGCTCATCCTGTGGACCGATGCGCCCGCCAAACCGACCGGAGTGAGCGTGGGGTCCGGGAACTCCGCCCTCAACGTCTCCTGGACGAAGCCGGGCGGCTCCCCGTCTGCGGAGTACTACGTCGTCGAAGCGAGGCCCGTCGCGACGACCACGGACGCAACGGACGATGTCCTCGTCCACAGCTCCCCCTCCGTCACCGGAACCGATTATCGGCTCACAGGGCTCGTCAACACGGTCGTCTACTCCGTCCAGGTGTTCGCCTTCTCGACCGCGGACAACCGGAGCCTCGGCTCGGACACGGCGGAGGGCATGCCCGAGCTCGCGACCGATCTCTGGGGAGGGTACAAGGGCGCCGGCGGTCGCGAGCAGGGCGGCTGCGCGGCCGGCGCCGCGGGCCCCATCGCGCTCCTCTTCGCCGCGGCCGCACTCGCGGTTCTCCGGAGGCGCAAGTGAAGCACGCCGTCGTCGCCGCGCTCCTCGCGGTGCTCGCGACCTCCGCGCGCGCCGAGTCGGGCCGCTGGGGCTCGTTCGAGCTCTCCGCGGGCACCTACCGACCCGACATGGACGCCGAATTCACGGGAACGGCCTCGCCGTTCACCGACGCGTTCGGAACCGGGCGCAGCTGGCTCTTCCGCGCCGGCGCGTCGCGCGCCCTCTTCACGAGATATGGCGCGCTCGAGGTCGGCGTGCAGGCCGGCTATCTGGCGGTGAACGGGCACGCGGTGAAGCTCGATCGCACCCGGTCCGAAGACCCGACGAGCCTCAAGATCATCCCGACGAGCCTCACGCTGACGTACCGCTTCGACGTCCTCGCCGAGCGGCTCAACATCCCACTCGCGCCGTACGCGCGCGTGGCGCTCGACCGCTTCAACTGGTGGGTGACCGACGGGTCCGGTGGAACCGTGAAGCGCGGCGCGACGAACGGCTGGTCCGTCGCGGCGGGTCTGTGCCTGCTGCTCGACTTCTTCGACCCCACCCTCGCGCGGGAGATGGACGCGGACAGCGGCGTGAACCACACGTACGTGTTCGTCGAGGCACGCAAGACGACCGTGGACGACTTCGGCTCGAGGTCGAGCTGGATCCTGTCCGACGCGAAGATCGGCTTCTCGGGCGGCCTGCTGTTCGTGTTCTAGACGGCGTCAAGATGACCGCCGCGATTCGTGATCAGCCCCGTTCGTGCTGAGCGTAGCGCCCGCGCCAGCGGGCGCGCAGTCGAAGCACGCGCTCGCAGACCGACGCGCCCCTCGACTCCGGGGCGCTGCGCGCCCCTACGCTCAGGGCGAACGGAGTCGTCGAGCGTTCGGGAATCAGATGAGCAACGCCGTCAGAGCTTCCGGTGCTTCAGCGCCGGCAGCTCGGCGCGGACCTTCTCGAGCCGCGTCCGGCTGAACGGCGCGACGCAGACGCCCTCGCCGTCCGCGCAGCGCGCGAGCACGACGCCCCACGGGTCCACGATCATCGCGTTTCCGAACGTCTGGCGCGTCGGCGAGTGGCGCCCGACCTGCGCGGGCGCCATCACGTACGCGAGGTTCTCGATGGCGCGGGCCCGGACGAGCACCTCCCAGTGGTCCTTGCCGGTGAAGAGCGTGAACGCCGACGGGATCGTGATCACCTCGGCGCCGAGGCTCGCGAGCTTCCGGTACAGCTCCGGGAAGCGCAGGTCGTAGCAGACCGTGAGCCCGACGCGCCCGAGCGGCGTCGGGGCAACGACCACCTTGTCGCCCGGAACGACCACCTCGGATTCGGCGTAGCGCGCGCCGTCCGGGATCTGGACGTCGAAGAGGTGGATCTTCCGGTACGCCGCGACGATCGAGCCGTCGTCCGCGATGACCGCGCTCGTGTTCGCCGTCATCTTCGGGTTCGGCGACTTCTCGGCGATCGAGCCCGCCACGATGAAGAGGCCGCGCCTGCGGGCGAGCTCCCGGAGCGCCGCGAGCGTCGGACCCTCGAGCGTCTCCGCCCCGGCGAGGCGGGCCTCCTCGGGGCCCATGTACGCGAAGTTCTCCGGCAGCCCGACGAGCTTCGCGCCGAGGTCCGCGGCCTCGTTCACGAGGCGCAGCGCCGTGTCGATGTTCTTCTGGCGGTCCGCCGTCGAGGTCATCTGGACGGCGCCCATGAGGTAGGCGGACGGAGGCATGGAGCCTTCCTTAGCATGTCCGGACGACCCCGGCCGTCCCGGACTCCTCGGGCCCAGGGCACGCTAGACTGACGTCGATGCAGAGCTTCTACACGACCTTCGAGGCCGCCCGGCTGCTCGGGGTGTCCCTCCCGACCGTGGTGAACTGGATCAAGGGCCGCCGCCTCAAGGCCCACCGGACTCCGGGGGGGCACCGCCGGATCGCGCGGGAGGACCTCGCCGCGTTCATGCTCCGGCACGGGATGCCCATGCCCGCGGAGCTCTCGGGCGCGGCCCCCGCCCGCCGCAAGGCGCTCGTCGTCGGCGAGCCCGGCGCCGGCCGCGAGGGGGCGGTCCGCCAGCTCGCCGCGGCTGGCTACGCGGTCGAGCAGGCCTCGCCCGGGTTCGCCGCCGGCGCGGCCGCGGCGCGGTTCGAGCCCGACGTGCTCGTCGTCCACGCGTCCGCGCCCGACGGCGGCGAGACCGTCCGCGCGGCGCGACAAGATCGCGAGCTCGGGCTCGTGCCCGTCGTCGCCATCGCGCCCGGCGGCTGGTCGGCGGAGCTCCTCGAGGCGGGGTGCGCCGCGGCGCTCGCGACACCCCTCCGGGATGGCGCGCTCACGGGCGCCGTCGAGGCGGCCCTCGGCGGCGTGGCGCCCGCTCCCGGCGCCGCCTCGAGACGGCGCAAGCCGGCCCGACGCCCGGCGGCGCGCGCGAAGCGATAGCGGCCGGACGAAGGCCCGGCCGGCCTCACATTGAAGCGCCGCCCCCCCGCCGCTATGCTCACCGGGCAGCCCTCCGAACGCTGGAGAGCGATGTCCCGCGCCGTCATCGCCGCCCTCGCCGTGCTCGTCGCGGCCCGCGCCACCGCGGCGGCCCCCCGCCGCCACGTCGATCCCGACGCCATGCGCGAGGCCCGGCGCGACGCGGGCGAGCGGTTCGCGTCGTCGCGCGCGATCGCCCACTACCTCGCGGCGCGCCGGTTCGCCCGCTCGGGAGACCCCTCGAAGGCCGTCGAGCAGCTGCGGCTCGCGGTCACCTACGACGAGGACAGCCCGGAGCTGCGCGTCTCGCTCGCGGCGGCGCTCGCCGAGGCGGGACAGCTCGAGCCCGCCGAGGGCGAGGCGCGCCGCGCCCTCGAGCTCGCCGCGGCGGGCGCGACCGCCGCGGAGGCGCACGTGCTCCTCGGCCGGATCGCCGCGGCGCGGCGTCTGACGGAGCAGGCCGCGCTCGCGTACCGGAACGCGATCCGGATCGAGAAGGCGCTCGCGGCGGACGGCGAGAGGCCCGACTCCGAGCCGTGGCGGCTCCTCGCCGCGCTCTACCTCGACGCGGGCGACGAGGAGGCCGCGGCCCGGACGCTCGACGAGCTCGTCGCGCAGGTGCCGGGCGACGGCGCGGGCTTCCGGGAGCTCGGGCGCGCGTTCCTCGAGCGGCACGAGCCGGGACGCGCCGAGCGCCACCTCCGGCGCGCGACGCAGCTCGACCCGCGGGACGGCGAGGCGCTGCGGCTCCTCGCGCAGGCGCACGAGGCACTCCGGCGCCACCCGGAGGCGCGCGACGATCTGCTCGCGATGCTTCGCCTCGATCCGGACGACGAGCGCGCCCTCCTCGCGCTCGGCCGGATGGCGGCGCGGCAGGGAGACGTCGCCGGCGCGCGCGAGTGGTTCCACCGGTACGTGCGCTCGTCGCCCGACGCGGCCGCGGCCCACGTGCGCGTCGTGTTCCAGTGGCTCGAGGGGCGTCAGGGGGCCGAGGCGCTCGCGGCCGCGCGCGCCGGCATCAAGGACGCGGGTCCTGATCCGCGGCTGCGCTTCACGGAGGGGCTCGCCCTCCAGGAATTGCGGCGCTGGTCGGAGTCGGCCGAGGCGCTCGCCGCGGTCCGCGCCGACGCGGGCGAGCTGTTCGTCTCCGCGCGGGTCGCGCTCGCCGACGCGCTGTCGCGCGCCGGTCGCCACGTCGAGGCCGAGCGCGCGCTCGATGCGCCGCTCGCGGCGGAGCCGCGCGACGTGCGGCTCCTCACGATGCGGGCGTCGGTGCTCGACCGTGCCGGGCGCTCGGCCGACTCGGTCGCGCTGCTGCGGCGCGCGATCGCGGAGCGCGAGCGCGCCAAGGTCGAGACCGATCTCCCCGACCTCTACGTCGCGCTCGCCGACAGCCTCTCCCGGTCGGCGCGGCCGGAGGAGGCGATCGCAGCGCTGAAGGGTGCCCTCGCGACGCGGCCGCGCGAAGAGGAGCTCCTGTTCGCGCTCGGCGCCGCGTACGAGCGCGCGGGCCAGCCGGAGGTCGCGGTCGCCCAGATGCGGGCGCTCCTCGCCGTGAACCCGGACCACACCGAGGCGCTCAACTTCATCGGGTACGCCTACGCCGAGCAGGGCGTCCGGCTCGAGGACGCGGAGCGGATGGTACGCCGCGCCCTCGAGCTCCGGCCCCGCTCCGGCCACATCCTCGACTCGCTCGGGTGGGTGCTCTTCCGGCGCGGCGACGCGCGGCGTGCGGTCGAGGCGCTCGAGCAGGCGGAGGCGCTCGCCGGCCCCGACGCGACGATCCTCGAGCACCTCGGTGACGCCTACCGGGCGGTCGCGCGGCTCGGGGACGCGGCGCAGGCCTACCGGCGCGCCCTCGCGGGCGTCGGCGACGAGATCCCGGCGGATCGCGGCAAGCGGCGCGCCGCCCTCGAGCGGAAGCTCCGCGACGTGACGGAGCGCGCCGGGCGCCATTAGAGCCCGATCGGCGCTGTGCCTTCGCTTGACCGGGCCGGCGCCCGCCGCTACGGTCCCCCGCCGATGCTCCCCTGTTTCCCGACCGAGGCCGCGGCGCGCCACGAGGAGGGGTTCCTCAACTCCGCCGACAACCTGCGGCTCTACTGGCAGCGCTTCACGCCCGAGCGGCCGAAGGCGACGGTGCTCGTCCTTCACGGCGGAGGCGACCACTGCGGGCGCTACCCCGGCATCACCGCCGCGCTCGTCGCCGCCGGGTTCCAGGTGGCGCTGATGGACTTCCGCGGCCACGGCCAATCCGACGGCCGGCGCTGGCACGTGGACGGCTTCCGCGACTACCTGTACGACCTCGACGCGCTCGTCGCGAAGCTCTCGCAGGACGGGATCGCGGGCGACCGGCTGTTCGTCATCGGCCACAGCCAGGGCGGGCTCATCACCGCGCTCTGGGCGGTCGGGCACCAGCGGCTCCTCTCCGGAATCGTGCTCTCGTCGCCGTACTTCAGGCTCGCGATGAAGCCGCCCGCCGCGAAGGTGCTCGCCGCGCGCATGATCGGACGATTCGTGCCGTGGCTCCCCGTGTCGGCGGGCCTCGACGTCGCGAAGCTGACGAGCGATCCCGAGCTGCAGCGCTGGACGGACCGCGACCCGCTCTACGGCCGCGCGACGACGCCGCGCTGGTTCGAGGAGGCGCGGCGGGCGCAGCTCGAGGCGCTCCGGCGCGCGGGCGAGCTCCAGGTGCCGCTGCTCGTGCTCGCCGGTGGCGCCGACGAGATCGCCGACGTCACGGCGGCGCGCGCGTTCGTCCACGATGCGCGCTCCGGCGACAAGCGCATCGTCGTGTACGACGGCTTCCGACACGAGATCTTCAACGAGGTGGGGCGTGCGGAGCCGATCGGCGAGGCGGTCGCCTGGCTCGAGACGCATGTGCGCTGATCGGGCGCGCCGCGCGGCCGTTGACGGCCCCCTCGACCGCCCTCTATCCTGACGCTCGTCTCTCTTTCACTCCCGTCAGCGCTCGGGGTGAAGATCCCCCGGAGGAAGCGATACCCATGGCTGGAATCGAGAAGGTTCCGTCGCCGCGAAGCGGCGCGCACACCGTGATCGGAAGCTCGATCGTGATCGACGGCGAGATCTCTGGCGACGAGGATCTCGTCATCCAGGGCACCGTCAAGGGCCGCATCAGCTTGAGGGAGAGCCTCTTCGTCGAGGGCTCCGGCGTGATCGAGGCGGACATCGAGACGGCGAACGTCGAGGTGTCGGGCCAGG
>WNGB01005206.1_pt1 | contig 25482 bp, 36 predicted proteins | sample 5400681 | NCBI WGS metagenome assembly WNGB01 (sample SAMN13153367, study PRJNA577476) | soil metagenome | isolation source: 115 cm soil or saprolite under grassland replicate 2 | place: USA:California | collected 2016-06-15
CGGCTCGAGCGCTGGAGCCTCTTGACGACGACCGTCGAGACGGTCTTCCAGGGCGCCTCGCTCGCCTCGATCCTGCTCCTCATGGCACTCGGCCTGGCCATCGTGTTTGGCCTCATGGGCGTGATCAACATGGCCCACGGCGAGCTGATGGCGCTGGGCGCGTACGCGACGTTCGTGGTGCAGAACTGGTTCCGCGCGACGTGGCCCGATCGCTTCGACCTCTACTTCGGCGTCGCGCTGCCCGTCTCCTTCCTGGTGGCGGCGGCGGTGGGGCTGGTCCTCGAGCGCGGGGTCATCCGGTTCCTGTACGGGCGGCCGCTCGAGACGCTGCTGCTCACGTGGGGCGCGTCGTTGATCATCCAGCAGGGGCTGCGGCTCTGGTTCGGCGCCGCGAACGTGGACGTGAGCTCGCCCTCCTGGCTCTCGGGGGGCGTGCCGGTCATGGTCGGCGTGACGCTTCCGTACAACCGGGTGTTCATCATCGGCCTGGCGACCGTGTCGGTCGCGGCGACGTACTGGCTCCTGTTCCGCACCAGCGCGGGGCTCCGGATCCGCGCCGTCACCCAGAACCGGGCGATGAGCTCGTGTCTGGGCGTGCGCGCCGGCGTGGTGGACGCGACGACGTTTGCCTTCGGCGCCGGCCTCGCGGGACTCGCCGGGTGCGCGCTCACGCAGATCGGCAACGTCGGGCCGTCGCTCGGACAGAACTACATCGTGGACTCGTTCATGGTGGTCGTGACCGGCGGAGTCGGGAAGCTCGCCGGGACGGTCCTCGCTGCGGCGGGACTGGGCGGGCTCACGAAGGGGATCGAGCCGGCCTTCGGGGCCGTGTTCGGCAAGGTCGCGATCCTCGTCGGCGTCATCGTCTTCCTCCAGCGGCGGCCTGCCGGGCTGTTCGCGACGCGGGGCCGGAATGCCGAAGCGTGAGGCGCTCGCGGTCGGGCTCGCCGCAGTGGTCCTGGTGGTCGTCCTGCCGCTGTGCAACGCGCTGCCGGCCGACGCTCCGTTCGCGGTCTCGAACTTCACGATCAACCTGTTCGGCAAGTTCCTGACCTACGCGATCCTGGCGCTCGGACTCGACCTGCTCTGGGGCTATGCGGGCGTGCTTTCGCTCGGGCACGGCGTATTCTTCGGCCTCGGGGCCTACGCGATGGGCATGCACCTCATGCTCGAGATCGGCGCGAAGAGTGTCTACCAGAGTGCCTTGCCCGACTTCATGGTGTGGAACCAGGTCACCGCGCTCCCGCTCTTCTGGAAGCCGTTCGACAGTGTCGTCTTCACGCTGGCGGCGATCGTGCTCGTCCCCGCGCTCTTCGGGCTGGTGTTCGGCTACCTCGCGTTCCGGAGCCGCATCCGCGGCGTGTACTTCTCGATCATCACGCAGGCGCTGGCCCTCAGCGCCTGGCTCGTGTTCAACCGGAACGAGATGAACCTCGGCGGCACCAACGGCCTCGCCGACTTCAAGACGGTCTTCGGTTTCCCGCTCAATCGACCCGGCACGCAGCGCGGGCTCTACGCGGTCACGGCGTTGACGCTCGTCGGCGCCTACCTGCTCTGTCGCTGGATCACGCTCACGCGGGCCGGCAAGGTGCTCGTCGCCATCCGCGACAGCGAGACGCGTGTGCTCTTCTCGGGCTACTCGCCGGCGGCGTACAAGCTCTTCGTGTTCGTCGTGTCCGCGATGCTGGCGGGGCTCGCGGGCGCCCTCTACGCGCCGCAGGTGGGCATCGTCACGCCGGCCAAGATCGGCGTGCTCCCGTCGATCGAGATGGTGGTGTGGGTCGCGGCCGGCGGCCGGGGCACGCTCTACGGCGCCGTCATCGGCGCCTTCGGCGTCAACTGGATCCAGAGCTGGCTCACGACCAGCTACCCGGACCTTTGGCTTCTCTTCCTCGGCGGACTCTTCATGGGCGCCGTCCTGTTCTTTCCCGACGGCGTCGTCGGCGCCCTGGGCCGCCTGCGATCGCGGGCCCTCCGGATCGTCACGGGGCGCCGGGATCGGGCGACCCTTGACGCTTCGCACCTTTCTCAGGCCACCCACGTAGCGAGCCGGCCGCCGAGTTCCGATAAATGAACACCGGCAGCATCATCTATCTCGAGGACGTGACCGTGAACTACGATGGCTTCCAGGCGTTGAGCCATCTGAACTTCTTCATGGATCGCCGCGAGCTGCGCGTGGTGATCGGCCCGAACGGCGCCGGCAAGACCACGCTCCTCGACGTCGTCTCCGGGCGGGTGAAGCCCGAGACTGGGCGCGTCATCTTCGGCCACGAAACCGACCTCCTGCCGCTGCGCGAGAACGACATTGCGCACCTCGGTGTCGGGCGGAAGTTCCAGACGCCGTCCGTCTTCGTGAACCTCACTGTCTGGGACAACGTGGAGCTCTCCCTCCGCCGGGCGTCGAAAGGCGTCTTCGCCGCGCTCCGCCGTCGTGACCCGGAGGAGGAGCGCGAGCGCATCGCCCGGGCGCTCGAGACGGTCCAGCTCGCTGCCAAGGCGGGCTCCCTGGCCGGCACCCTGGCGCACGGCGAGAAGCAATGGCTCGAGATCGGGATGGTGATCGCGCAGGACCCCGAGCTGCTCCTCGTGGACGAGCCGGTCGCGGGCATGACCGACGAGGAGACTGCGCGGACCGGCGGGCTGCTCGAGACGATCGCCGCCGATCGGTCGGTCCTCGTCATCGAGCACGACATGGCGTTCGTCCGGCAGATCGCTCGCAAGGTGACGGTCCTGCACCAGGGGACGGTTCTCTGCGAGGGGCCGGTGGAGCAAGTCCAGAGCGATCCGCGCGTCCTCGAGGTCTATCTCGGGCGGCGGCGCGAGGCGGCTGATGCTGTCCATTAGCGGGCTCGACGTCGCCTACGGCGAGTCCCAGGTGCTCTGGGGGGTGGACCTCGAGGTCGGCGCGGGCGAGCTCGTGTGCTTGATGGGGCGCAATGGTGTGGGCAAGACGACGCTCCTCAAGACCGCCATTGGACTCCTGCCAGCGCGGCGCGGAAACGTGAGCTTCGACGGCGCCGAGATCACCGGGTGGTCGCCAGACCGTCGGGCGCGCGCCGGCATCGGCTACGTCCCGCAGGGGCGCGAGATTTTCCCCCATCTGACCGTGGAGGAGAACCTTCGCATGGCACTCCTCGGCTGCGGGCGCGCCGCCGCGCTGGACGAGCCGCTCGAGCTGTTCCCGGCGCTCGCGTCGCTCCTGGCACGCAAGGGCGGCGTCCTGTCGGGCGGCGAGCAGCAGATGCTCGCGATCGGCCGCGCGCTCCTGACGAAGCCGAAGCTCCTGATGCTCGACGAGCCGACCGAGGGCATCCAGCCGTCGATCATCCTCGAGATCGAGGGCGCACTGAGACGGATAAAACGCGAGCTCGGCCTGGCCATCCTGCTGGTCGAGCAGTACCTTGACTTCGCCGAGCGACTCGCCGACAAGTACGTGATCATGGCCAAGGGCGCCGTGGTTGCCTCGGGCTCCACCGGGGAGTTGAGAGTGGAGATGGTCCGACAACACCTGGCGGTCTGACCCCATTCGTCTGGAGGTTCAACGATGCACCTCACCCCGCGTGAGCAGGAGAAGCTGCTCATCTTCACCGCGGCTGAAGTCGCGCGCCGGCGCCGCGGACGCGGCCTCAAGCTCAACCACCCCGAAGCGCTGGCGCTCATCACGGCCGAGATCCTCGAGGGTATCCGTGACGGGCGGAGCGTCTCGGAGCTGATGGAGGCCGGGCTCGGCGTCCTCGGCCGCGACGACGTGATGGAGGGTGTGCCCGAGATGCTCGAGGAGGTGCAGGTCGAGGGTACCTTTCCCGACGGCACCAAGCTCGTCACCATTCACCATCCTATCCGCTAGTGTCCTGTCCTCGACGTCATGGTCAAGACTTCGCCAGACGTGGAGCCGGAGGCGCCGGGCGTGTGCGGTAGGGGGCGACCGGACCACGCGGCACGCGCGCGCTGCTCCTTTGCGGCTGGGCTCCATCTGGGCGCATGGCGCCCGACGCCGCTTGGCGGGAACGGGTCCGGCCGCCCCCTACCGCACACGCCCGGCGCCTCCGGCTCCAGGGTTGCGGAGCCTCAGCATGATGTCGAGGACAGGACGCGAGGGCGGGCTCGGTCGTGATCGAGTCTCAGCGCCGAGGAGGCGGTCCGGTACCGGGCGGCGCAAGCTCCGACGGAGCGCTCGATCCGGGCGCGTTCTACTGCCGGCTGCCGACCGAAGGAGGCCCAGCGTGATTCCGGGTGAGTACGTTCTAGGTGAAGGCGAGATCGTCGCGAATCAGGGCCGGCGCACGGTAGAGCTGACGGTCTCCAACACGGCCGACCGGCCCATACAAATCGGCTCTCACTTCCACTTCTTTGAAGTCAATCGGGCGCTTCGTTTTGACCGCGCGCAAGCTTTCGGAATGAGGCTGAACGTGCCGGCCGGCACCGCGGTCCGCTTCGAGCCCGGCGACGAAAAGCGCGTGACGCTCGTCGAGCTAGCCGGCACGCGGAGCGTCTTCGGCCTGAACGGGCTCACCGAGGGGGGCGGCCGCGACCAGGCCCTGGCGAAACTTGCGACGTGGGAGCGCCCGTCATGACGCTCCGGCTGACCCGCCGACAGTATGCCGATCTCTACGGTCCCACGACGGGCGATCGGGTGCGTCTCGCCGACACGGAACTGTTCATCCGGATCGAGCGTGACCTCACGACACCGGGCGAGGAGGCGAAGTTCGGCGGGGGCAAGGTCATCCGCGACGGCATGGGCCAGTCCGTCCGAGCCACGCGCGCCGCCGGAGCGCTCGATGTCGTCATCACCAATGCCGTCGTCGTCGATCACTGGGGCATCGTGAAGGCCGACATCGGGATCCGTGACGGGCGGATCGTGGGCGTGGGCAAGGCCGGGAATCCGGACTTGATGGCGGGCGTGACCGAGGGGATGGTCGTCGGCGCCTCCACCGAAGTGATCGCGGGCGAGGGGAAGATCATCACGGCCGGCGGGCTCGACACGCACATCCACTTCATCTGCCCCCAGCTCGTCGACGAGGCGATCACCGCCGGCCTCACGACGCTGGTCGGCGGCGGCACCGGCCCCGCGACGGGGACCAACGCCACGACGTGCACGCCGGGCGCCTGGAACATCCACCGGATGCTCGAGGCGGCCGAGGCGTTTCCCATCAACCTCGGCTTCCTCGGCAAGGGCAACGCGTCGGCGCCCGAGCCGCTGCGCGAGCAGATCGCCGCCGGGGCCATCGGGCTCAAGCTCCACGAGGACTGGGGGACGACGCCGACGGCGATCGACTGCGCGCTCGGCGTCGCCGAGGAGCTCGACGTCCAGGTCGCGATCCACACCGACACGCTCAACGAGAGCGGGTTCGTCGAGGACTCGATCCGCGCCTTCAAGGGACGGACGATCCACACCTATCACACCGAGGGCGCGGGGGGCGGTCACGCGCCCGACATCATCCGGGTGTGCGGCGAGCCGAACTGCCTGCCCTCGTCGACGAACCCGACGATGCCGTTCACCGTGAACACCATGGACGAGCACCTCGACATGCTCATGGTCTGCCACCACCTCAACGCGCGGATCCCCGAGGACCTCGCCTTCGCCGAGTCGCGCATCCGCGCTGAGACGATCGCCGCCGAGGACGTGCTGCACGACCTCGGCGCGATCAGCATGATGTCCTCGGACTCCCAGGCGATGGGCCGGATCGGCGAGGTGATCATCAGGACCTGGCAGACCGCCGACAAGATGAAGCGCCAACGCGGGCCACTCCCGGGGGACCCCCCGGGCGACGATAACGCGCGCGTGAAGCGGTACGTCGCGAAGTACACGATCAACCCGGCCATCGCCCACGGCCTGGCCGGCCACGTGGGATCGGTCGAGGTGGGCAAGCTGGCCGATCTGGTGGTCTGGAAGCCTGCGTTTTTCGGCGTGAAGCCGGAGCTGGTGGTCAAGGGTGGCGTTATCGCGTGGGCGGCGATGGGCGACCCGAACGCGTCGATCCCCACGCCCCAGCCCGTGCTCTACCGTCCGATGTTCGGGGCGTTCGGCCGGGCCGTCGGCGCCACGGCGCTGACGTTCGTGTCAGCGGCGGCGCTCGCCGACGGGGTACCGCAACGACTCGGTCTCACCCGGCGTGCCGTCGCGGTCACGCACTGTCGCGGCCTCGGTAAGCGCGACATGATCCACAACGACGCGCTGCCGCGGATCGAGGTCGATCCCGAAACCTACCTGGTGCGCGCGGACGGTGCGGTGCTCACGTGCGAGCCGGCGCGCGTCTTGCCCATGGCGCAACGCTACTTTCTCTTTTAATGGGGGGCCCCGATGTGACGGTGGCATCACTGCACTCCGAGATCGGGGCGTCAGACCCGCCGGAAATCGGCTTGATCCCCCGGCCCTTGTCGGCCCGGCTGAGCGCCCACGCCGGGACAGCCTTGGCCGCGCCCCAGTCGATCCGGCCGTCCTTCACCGGTAGCCCACGGCCCAGGAAGCCGGCCTGTACGGCCAGGAACTCGCGCACGGCCTGCGGCGCGACGCCCCGGTCGACCACGGGAGCTGGGTCCTCGTCGTCCTGCACGAACGTGGCGATGGCGCCCGGCCGAACGGCGCCTCGAAGTATGCCCTCGAACGAGGCCAGGCCGAGGTAGAACCAGGTGCGGCGCTCGGCGCCCGGTTGGGCGTAGATCGGGGCGCCAGCGAGGGCCTTGCCCAGGACCTGGCGGGCGAGGACGGCGTCGTCCTCCAGGGCCTCGGACCACTCGGCCCAGCGGGCGACCAGCTCGTCGGACTGCTCCCGGTCGACCTCCTCGTTCCTGACCCAGCTCTCCAGCTCATCGCGCCGGGCCTCCGCCTGCTCGCGCTCTTCCCGGATCTCGGTCGACCGCTTCTTCGCCCGCTCCTTGTCGATCATGCCCTCCTCGATAGCCTCCAGGAGCCGGTCCTCGCGGACGGCCAGGCCGGGGATCACGACGTTGACCAGGTGGATCAGCTCAGCGTGGCGGGCGTCGATTTCCTTCTGGTCGGTCGCTTTCGAGGCCAGGTACTGCTCGAAGGACTCGGCCGTGTACGTCGCCTTCAAGGACCGGATGACGGCCGCGTGCAACTCGGCGGCCGGGACCGCGCTCGCGTTGAGGCAGGCGCCGCTGACCCGGTTCGACTTACAGACATAGGAGAGCCGGAGGTTGCGCCCCCGCGTGACCGCGTGGAGGGCGCCGCCACAGACCGCGCATTTCGCGATGTTCGAGAGTAGATGCCGCCCGCGGAACGACTCGGGCCGGCCGACCAGTTTGTTGTGGACCTTGAGGAACGTGGCGCTTCGGGCGGCCATCGTCGCGTGCGCCGCGCTCCACAGCTCATCCGACACGATGCGGAGGGACTCGTCGACCTGGCGCTTCCACTGGCTCTCCGGCACCGCCGTGCGAATCTTCTTACCGCCGCGACCGACGCCGCGCTTCATCCGGCCGCGTACGACGACGCCGCGGTAGAGATCCCGGTGAAGTAGCTCGTACAGGCCGTCGTTCGTCCAGGCTTCCTTGATCGGCGGCAGCGGCTCCTTACCCTCCTCAATGCGCTCCTGGTTCTTACGCTCGCGCTTCGCCCGCCCCAGCTCGGTTATTCGCGCGGGCGACTTGATGCCGCGGGACTGGAACGACTTGGCGATCCTGGTGCATCCCCATCCCTTCGCAGCCAATTCGAACGCCTCGCGGACGACAGCGGCCTCGGCCCCGTTCACCACGCGGCGGACGGCCTTGTCCACGCCGACGACGCGCTCCGACGTGTAGCCGTAGACGCGCCCGCCAGCCACGAGCCTCTTCTCGAATCTGGCGTCGAGGGCGCGCACAACCCGCTCGATCACCTTCACGCGCTCCTGGCTGTTCGCCCAGCTCTCGACTATGGTCCCGATGTCGTCGTGCTCGACCTGGCGCCCCTTCGCACTCGCCCACACCTCGACGCCGGCCTCTTCCAGTTCCTGGACGACGCCCAGCGTGCGGATCGTGTCGCGGCCCAGGCGACTCGGCTCGGTGACGATCAGCACTTGGAACGGCGGCTTCGGGTCAAGGGCGTCGAGCATCGCGCGCAGGCCAGGACGGCGGATGAACTCCGCGCCACTCACGGCGTCGTCGGACCAGATGTAGCGGTTGTCGAGGGTCCAGCCCCGCAAGGTCGCGAAGGCGCGGATCTCGTCGAGCTGGAGTTGCGTGCTTTTCAGCTCGGCGGACTTCTGGCCCTCGTCGTTCGACTTCCTGGTGTACGCCGCTGCGATCATCGTGCCCCTCCCTCTCCCCGATGAGCAAGCACCGAGCCAATCGAGTGCCGCCGACGCCGGCATGGCCAAAGCTCACTTGCCATGGCGGTTACCGTCGCGGGCTGTGATCCTTTTCTCCTAGTTGTTTCCAATCTGTGTGATGTGCCAGCGCAGCACGGCGGCGGCAGGATGGCACCCATCACCGCGCACCGAGAGCGTCGATCTGCCGGCGCGCCCAGAGGTACGCCTCGGCTTCGGCAGCGGGCGCGAACTCGGTCGGATGTAGGAGCACGGTGCCCCGGCCCACCTTCACGTAGAACATCGGGAAGGTGACGTCACCATCGTTGGGGTCTGAAATGAACATCCACCTGATCGTTCCGACGTCGCCGACACGAATACTCCCGTAGCGCTGACGCTCGGTCACCAGTGTCACCACCTGGTCGCCGGCGTGATGCGGCGTCACCAAGTCTTTTGTCATCCGGCCGCGCGCCTTCAAGATCGTCGCCATCGTCCTGCCCTCCGTCCGCCCGTCCGTTCGCTGCTGGCCCCGCCCGGTGCAAGGCGTGAGGCGAGTATGCAACACCCCCCTGCTGCATGTCAACACCCCCCTGACGCATCGACCTGGGCGTGCTAAAGTGGGACGTCGATGGCGAAGAAGAAGCGGCCGCCAAACCGTGCGGAACTGGACGCTGCGTTGCAGCGGTTCGCCGATCTGTTCCGCGCCTGGGGCCGCGAGGGCGGGAAGAAGGGCGCGAAGGCGCGGTGGGAAGGTGTGTCACCAGAGCAGCGCCGGGCGCTCGCGAAGAAGGCGGCGGCGGTGCGGTGGCGAAAGAAGTCGTGAGCGAGCCCTCGCCCGAGATCCGGGGCAAGCTGCGTCACTTCAACCGCGTGCTGATGTCGTACATCGACTTTCAGCAGGCCCACAACATCGCGCACGTCATCCTCAGGGACCGACTCCACGAGCGACTCCGGGACCCGGCTCCGGGAGATCGCTTCCTCCTCCAGGGGCTCAACTGCGCGATGATCGTCGCGTACTGCCGGCCTTTCTCTGGCAACGACCGGCGGCGCCGCGCGGTCAAGATCCCCGACCTGCCTGCTCGGTTTCTCCGCATCCTCACCGAGGAGGAGCGGTGGCTGCACGGAGTAGTCATGGAGGACCGCGACTCGCGCCTGGCGCACTCGGACTCCGAGGCATGGGAGATGGAGCCAGTAGTCTACCGGAGCGCGGGCGGCCACGAGATGCTGACCCCCATGCACCACTTGGTCCACGAGCCGCTGACTCGCGAGGCAACGGAGTGCTTCTGTGGCATGGCGGACAAACTCCGGGAAGCGTGCTTCGCCGAGCGCCGTCGGCTCGAGCCCGAACTCAGGCCATACTTCCGCGTGCTCGAGCACGACAGCGAGGAACTGCAACAGGAAATCCCCCCGCCAAGGATTTGAGACGCGCGAGTGCCGGCAGGTGCGAAAGATTTCGTCTACGGACGTAGGGTGCTTGGGACGACTACGCCGCCGATGAACAAGCCAGGATGGGCGCGTGGCGCCGCCTACTGCTAACGGCGGCTTGACGGCCGGCACTCTCCTCGACGGCGCCAGGATGTACGCGGCATCTGCTGATGCCGTCAACGACACCTATCCCAACGCCCTTCATGTCCTCTGCCATCTCCTCGGGACGAGCATCGAGTTGGCGCTGAAGGCCTATCTCAAGCACGCCGGGTGTACCGAAGCCGAGCTGAAGAACGCGGGTCACGATCTGCCGGCGTTGTACTGCTGGGCTCAAGAGTTCGGCCTCGACCACACGGGCAGCAGAGATTTCGTGCTTAACGTGCTCGGGCCGAACTACGAGGAGCGGCTGTTCGTCTATCCGCGCGAGGGAGTAATGAACGTCATCATGCCTTGGCGTCTGCGCCAGATGGCGCACGAACTGATCGAGATCGCGTTCTGCAAGATCAAGGGCCGCGCGTTGCTGGCCGCTATGCGGGGTGAACCGGGGCTGTCGATCCGTTCACGCTACCCCGACGACCCAGACGCCCTCGACTCTTCTGGTTGGGCCGGCACGCCCACAACAGCGCCGTGAGGCGGTGCGCGTACTGCGGCAAGGTCGGCAAGACGACAAGGGAGCACGTCGTCCCGAGGTGCTTCTATCCCGAGTCGAAGGCGACTTCGACAGTCCAGCGCATCACCGTTCGCGCGTGCCGTCCATGCAACGAAGGCTGGTCGGACGACGAGGCGCACGCGAAGCACGTCCTGCTCCTTGCCGGGGAGTCGAACGCCGCCGTCCAAGAGCTGTGGCCGTCCGCGTTGCGCGCGATGACCGTCGCCGCCGACGCGAGGCGCCGGCTCTTCGACGTCGTCGCGCAGCTCGTCCCGACGACAATCGACGGGCGTGAGCGCCACCTCATCTACCCTGGTAAGGACGAGCGCGTCATGCGGGTCATTCGCAAGATCGTCCGGGGATTGTGCGCCCATCACGGCGTCGGAACGGCGATCCCTGACGCCCGCGTATCGGCGAATGTGGCAGACCCGCTGCCGCCCCCCGAGCTGCTGAACGGCGTCAAGCTGCATCATGTCGAGGAGGACATCATCGAGTACTGGTACGACGACAGCGACGAACAACCAACGATTCAGTCGGTCTGGTTCTTGCGCTTCTTCGAGCGCTGCGACTTCGTCGCGCTGGTGTTGGCTTCGTGACGCTGCAACCCGGAGGATCGCAGTCCTACGAGCTGCGCCCCGGAGATCAGATGAACTTCATCAACGGCGGCGCGAAGGCAATCCGCGTCAAGGTCGTCACCGCATGCGGCATGGAGACGGTATCCGATCTGCATCCTGGTGCCAAGGTTCAGCTCACGGCCGGGACGAGCCCCGCTCGCGTCTACCTTCTCGACGTCGACGACGACTACACCGGACTGCGGATTGTGCGGTAGTCGGCCTGCTCGTCTCCTCAGCGCGAGGGCCTTCTTGAACTCGGCCTTGACCTGCGGCCACTCCGGGTTCCAGCGCTCGTGCAGCATCGCGCGCAGGACGCGGTTGATGCGGAGCCAGGGGTTGCCAGAGGCGGGCGTCGGTGTCGTTCACCTCGCCTGCGGTCGGCGCTCGTCCTCGCCTCGCTACGGAGCCCAGAACACCGTGGTCCAATTGGTGAAGCTGTCAAGAACCTGAATCGATTCCTGGAAGCCCGCGTTGCTAGGTACCGGGCAGGGTTCTGAATGTCCTGGAAACAACAGGTTTACAGTGGAGGTGGCAATATCCTCGGGGAGGAAACCCGCTGTTTCGCCGAAGTTCAGGTTGAGGGTGTTGGCGTTCAGCGAAAGTATCCGCGACTGACCGGGCGTCAGGGGGCCCGTCGCTAGGGAGACGTTCGCACCCACGCTAAACTGCAAAATCCCATCGCACGGCAGTTGTACCCCCTGGAATTGTCTGGAACAGACCACCCCGAATTGTGCGGTCTGCCCAATCCCCAGGAACACAAACGGATGCTCCAACTGGCGGAGATCCGGACAAGGGGGGTTGACGGGGGGCTGCGTTTCAATCGGAATTGACGAGGGAGTGTCAAACGCCACGCCACGCCCGCTGAGAACCTCTAACACGTGGAACGAGGGCTGGCAGGGACCGCTGTCGGCCTTGGGGGTGACTACGGCGTAGAAGTCGATGCGTGTGCGGGGCTTCAGTCCCCTGGTATCCAGGTCTAGAAAAGCGAATTGGCCAGACCGTACGCTGACTTCTCGGCTAAGCCCGGGCAGCGGGCGATTCTCGGTGTCCCGGATGCTCAACGTGGCGTGACACACCTGGGTGGAATCCCGGGCACCCACGCCCGACACGGCCAAGCGGAAGATCTGCCCCGCGCCGACGCCGAAGACGTGGGAGTCTTCTGGCGGGGTCTCCTGCGCCCACGCCGTGCCGCCCACGAGCAGCACCAGCGCAGCGATGGCGGTCAGCATGGTCGTCCACATCTCAATGATGATCCGTAGCCCTGGTAGATCGCCTTTGATCCGGGATCTCCGATATGGACCCATTTTCCGCCTCCTGTTGGGGCAACGAGTCTACCTCAAAGTACCCTCCCACGCCGCCCGCTGCGTCGCGTGCCACGGCGTGCGCTCCCATCCGGTGACCACCGTCAACCGCCGATCGTCCATCCGAAGTGGTCCTTGAAGTCCTGGAAGCACGTCGGACAGACCCAGTGGTAGTTGTCGTGCCGCTGCTCGTCGGGGCGCCCCGCCGGGCCGCGCGCGGCCCATCCCTCGGTCAGTGCGGGCGGACCGTCGCCACAGGCGTTGGCGGTGTCGCAGAACTCGCGCCAGCAGAACTCGCAGTGGTCATGGTCCCAAGTCGCAGGCTCGGTCGCGCCGTCCGGCTTGTAGCGGATCGTCGGCGTTGGCCCCCACCGCCTCCACTTGAAGACGAGCCCACGACACCAGCGTTCTTGTCCGCTCGCGATCCGCCAGTCGCTCGGATCTACCATCGGTCGTACGAGGGCATCGAGCACGCGGCGAAGCCGAGCGCCGCTACCAGGAGCCGCCCGCGTTGGTCGAGCACGCGCTACTCGATTCAGTGATCCGTCCGCGACAACGGCCTTTGATGGGTTCTCGATCTTTGACGAATCCTCACTGACGCTTCAAGAATGCAAGAACCTCCCGGTTGAAGTCGGCAGGATTGTCCCGGTGAACCTCGTGGGATGCCTTGGTGATGGTGATGCGCTCGACGCGGGCCAGGCAGGCCTGAAGCCCGTTGAGCATGAGCGGGAAGAGTCGCGGACTCAGGTCGCCACCAACGAGGAGTGTCGGCGCCGCGATCTTCCTTGCATCGTCGCAGGTGAAGCGTTCGGCGGGGTTCATCAGGGTCGGTTTGAGGGTGTGGGCGTTGTCGCGCCATGCGGCACGGACAGCGGTCAGCTTCCTCTCCCACGTTCCAGGCCCGAGGGCTCTATTAAGGGTAATCCGCAGCGCTTCATCGATGTCGCCCTGGTCGAGCCGCTCCAGCACTTGCTTTTGAGCGTCGCTCGCAGCCTTTAGGAGCGGCTGCGCTTCCTCTGCGTCGGGGCCCGTGATCAGCCCAGCGAGCCGACCAGGTTCGACCATGACAACGCTACGCACCAGGTCGGGACGATCACGGGCCATAAGCAGGGAGATGAAGCCACCGTAGGAGTGGCCGACGAGGTGCACCCGCCCGAGGTTCAGGGCCTGGATCAACCCGGCCAGGTCGGCCGCATGGGTACGGGGCACGTAGTCGGAGCGATCTCCCGTCGAGACGTTGGGATGGTGGTGGCGCAGGCTATAGGCGACGACGCGATGCCGCTGCGAGAACTGGTCCATCTGCGCCTGCCACCAGCGGTAATCGCAAACCGTTCCGTGCACCATCACCACCGGCACCCCCTGGCCCATGTCAAGGTAGGCCAACTCGGTTCCCCGCACGGCGATGGTCTTCACCTGCGCCTCGGACCGCTCCGGGATTCCAATGACGACCAACAGTAGCACCAGGAGGCCATACCGAACGGGCCGTGGTTTCATGGCGAACCTCCTATCTGCCTGTCGCTTACTCAATCACCTCGTCCGCATGGGCACCTCGGTGGAGGACGGCTGCCAGGGAGTCTAGCCGAAGGCCACGACGCGCGCCAGCGCGGCGCCGCCTCCCGCCGCGCGGTGGGCGAAGACACAAAGAGCCCGGCCACCATGATGATGACCGAGCCCTTTGTGGTAGAGTTGGTGACGTGAAGAAACGGAGGAAGTCGAAGCCGCCAGTAGCGACGCGCGCCGCCGGCCATGTCGACCTCATCGACAAGGTCTTCGGCGGGCGGCTGTACCCGTTCCGCTCTTACCGGGCCAGGCCCGAGACGGCGGGCGAGATGTCGGCCCCGGCGCCGGAGTCTAGTAGTCCGGTCGCGCCGCCTCCCGCCGCGCCGCCCGACTGAGATTCTTCGCAAGGCGCCTTCGCGCCCTCGCCGTTTTGTACTTCCTCCGCTTCTCTTTGCCAGCGATTGCGACACGAGCGAGGTCCTGGTAGTAGCCGCCTCGTTGGAGTTTGCGTTTCAGCATCTTCAACGCGAAGTCGACCTCAGCCAGGTCGGTGCCTCGTCCCTGTTGGAGCGGCACGATGGCGATGGCGGGACGCGTCGCGGGCAGGAGCGGGTAACGCTGGCGCTGGCGGTCCCCCCATCTAATCGTTCGTGGTCGATAGAACTCCTGCGCGAGCGCGTTCACGCCGCAGCGCCCCCTTCCCACTGGATCAGCTGTTCTACAAAGGCCGGGTCGAGCCCCTTCTTGGCCGCGAAGGCGCGGAACTCGCCGGCGTCCTCCTGCGTGAACGCGCCACCGTTGGCGATCCCCCGGGTCGCGTACCACTCGTACGTGTCGCGTAAGAATTCATTCGGAACTCCGCGCTCGTGGAAGGCGACGATGACCTCGGCCTCACGCTCGGTGTTCCACGCGGCCTCAAGCTGCGCAGGCATCTTCGGGACCTCGACACCAGCGGACTCTCGTAACTGGCCGATGGGCAGGTTCGCGAAGTTGTCCTTGGTTTCCTGCGGCTCCTCGGCGGCCAGGTGGACGCGCAGCTTCGCGTACGCCGCCTTCTGTTTGGCCTCGTCCCTGGACCAAAGGTCGCTGTCCGGCGCGTTGAGCTTGGCGATTGCCTTTTGGTTCTCGGTCGTCTCGGGCTTTGCCGCCGCAGGCTCGGCACTCTTCGCGGCGGCGGTCGCGGCCTTCCCAGACGCACCGCCGGTCATCTCGTTCAGCTTCTGAGCGTAACCGTCCATCGTGCTCTGCTGCTCTGGCGTGATCGGGGCGTCGGTCATGACCGGGCCTCCTCGCGCATCATGCTGCGCGGCTCGAAGTCCTCGGCGAACGTCTGCTTGTACTCGCGCGCCGGCGCGGCCCTGAAGATCTCGCCTGGTTTCGGCAGCACGACGCCGTCGACGGGCGTGACCTTGGCCATGACTTCCTCGAAGTGCTTGGCGGCGGCGTCGAACCGCGTGATCCCTTCCTCGGCCGCGGCGACGATGGCGGCTGACTTCTGAATCCACCAGCGGAGATGAGACAGCGCCCGGCGGAACACCGGCAACACCACGCCGCTCGCGTTGTCGAATAGCTCACCGGAGTCGAGGAACTGCTCGACCGCGGCGGCGACCTCCGCCATGTTCACCGGGTCGACGTCACGGCCCGATGTCGCGCTGTCCCCGAACGTCGACGTAAGCGGGTCGTACGCAGCGCGCGCGGCCTGACTGAGCCGCCAAATCGCGTCGTGAGGCGGGCTGACCATCCTGTCGCCGACCATGGTGAGGTTCTTCGGCGTGGCGGCGCGCACGGCGTTCCAGTCGGCGAGCGCGACGGCCGAAACGCGCGCGAGATGTTTCGAACGAAGCATGCCGTGGCGAGTCGCGAGCGACCTAGCCTCGGACACCAAGGGGCGCGCCTCGGCATTGAGTGCGGCGTGTCGCTCGGCGGTGGCCGCGGCGTCGGACGTGCGCGCGGCGGTGGCGAGGTTGCTGATGATGTCCGCCGCGGTGGTGCCGGGCGCGACCTCGACGGCGAGCAGCGGCGTCGCGGGCACCGTAGGCACGCCGCTGACCCTGGCCAGGAGGGATGCGCGCTCGACTTCACGGTGCGCGACGATGGCGTCGTACGTCCCGAGCGCCCGCTCGGCGTCGGAGGGTTTCAGATCTTCCACATTTCTCTCGGCCTCGCGCTCCATCTCTTCGAGCGCGCGGCCGGAGCCGATGCGTGGGTGGCGCGGTGCGCGGGTCTGTTCCGTTGACATGATCTTGGTTGGGCTCCTTGGCCCGGTTACGCCGCGCCGCTCGTGGGCGTGGGCTGGGTGGTGCTGAACATGCTGTAGAACTGCTCGCGGGGGGCGACCTGAAACGCGTCGCTGAAGATCGTGCCGGCGCCTTCGAGTGCCGTGAGGGCGAGGTCGACCTGCCGGACGAGGGCGTCCACATGCTCGACCAGACCGGCGTAGCGTCCGACGTCGCGCGCGAGCGTCTGCATAGCGCTGGTGAACGCGTTGTCCGTCGTCGCCGCCACTGCGGCTCGGAAGCCTGCGCGCACGTCAACGGGGATGTCGCAGATGTCGAAGGCGCCCAGGAGCGCGTCGGCGGCGCGCTTCAAGGAACCGACGGTGTTATGGAACTCGGGCAGCAGGCGCGGCCGCAGCGCCACCAGGTCGATTCTGGCAAGCCGCTCGGCGGTGTCGCCGTGAGTGGTGCGGGCCAGGGCGAGAACGGCGCTGGCGGCGCGCACGCGCGAGCGGAGAGGCGCCAGCGCGTTCTCGCGGTCGGCGGAGAGGGCAGGTACGAGGGATTCGATGACGTTCATTTGGTTGCGGTCCTTCAACCGCTGGACTACGCACCCGGCGGGGTTAGCGCCGGGCGCTACGGTGGTGAGACTCTCAGGCGCCCACGCGGGCGCGGATCTTGGCCAGGTCGGCTTCGGCTCGTTGCAGGGTGGCCAGCACGGACTTGAGCTGCCCCTCGGCGACGGCGCGCTGCTCTTCGAAGGTCGAAACGTCGTTCTGGAGTGTGGCGAGTGTCTCGTTGGCGGCGGCGGCCGCGCGTTCGACCTGCGCGTTGAGTGCGGCGAGCGTCGACTGCTTCGAGTCGATGTCGCGTGCGATCTCGTTGGCGCGGCGCTGATGTTCCTTCACTTTGGCCAGGGCCGCGTTGACCTCGACGTCGAGGGCTTGGACGGCTGCGCTGATTTGTTCGACTGCTGCGGACATGGAGGCTCCTTTTGGGTGGGTTGGTTTGGCGCCGGCGCCACGGTGGACGCCGGCGGCTTGAAGGTTGTTGGTTGGTCGATCAGCCCCGCGTAGGACCAGAATTCTGCTCCCCGCCGCTGAGGTTCGTCTTTTCAGGAGTCACCTCGGGGGCGGTCGCGCCGACCTCGGCGTCCGCGCGGATGCGCGCGATCTCGGCGTCGCTCGCGGCGCCGACGTTGGAGCCGCCTTCGTACTTGTCGGACATGATCTGGTTCACCTCGCTTTCGTGTGGGTCTCCGGCGCGCGTCGCGCACTCGGTGCTGGTCGCAGTGTGAGTGCGACCACTACGTGTAGGTCGTCAGTCGTGGGGTGTTCGGTGACGTCGAGCACGATCTCGTCGTCGACCAAGGTGAGGCCGGCCGGCAGGCGCTCGCGGATGGCGGCGGCGATGAGGCGACGGTCGATCACCAGGGGTCGTCCGGGACGACGGGCCGCGGCCTCGGCGTCGGCGCTGGCGTCTTAGGCTGGCGTCGGCGGGCCTCGCGACACGTCCTGCACGCCGACGTCGATGGACAGCCCATGAACAGCATCACGCCGTGCGGCGTGTCGACGACGAGGGCTTTGCACTTCTGGGTGGTCAACTCCGTGAGACGAGCTTGCAGCTTCGCGACGGTGTCGCCGGACTTTGGCTTCGCCATCAGCGCGGCCTCCGGGTCGAGCGCGTCAGGGCCGCGACGGCGCGCCGGTAGGACGTCGTCTGGGTCGGGGGCCTGCGCGCATGGCCCGTGAGCTTCGCGGCGCTGACGCGGGCGATGCCGCGGAGAGTGGTCGGGCGGCGCATCATCACGACCCGGTGGCCAAGGGGAGGGCAGATCGCGGCTCCTGGGCAGGCTGGATCTCCGCAGGCGTAGGTGTACGTCGAGCCGCCAGCCGACGCCCACGCTCACGCTGCCCCACGGTCGGGAGCGGGTCCACCGCGTTCCGGCCCGCCAGTACAGCCTGACACCGCTGGCAGACGAACTTGGTCGGGGCTTCGGCCATGTAGACCCAACGGGTCTGCCGACACCGGGTGCACGTCACTTGGAAGGTCTCCATGGGGCTCCTCTGGGTTGGTGTCATGTGCGTACCGGATCCCCGATTCGAGCCGCGGGGTCCGGGTGGAGCTTGGCTAGTTTCTGGAAATGTGTCCTCGCGCGGAATCCGAAAGGCGCGAGGCGAGCTGCGCTTCATTCTTGGGCGTGGCGGGGGTCGCGCGGCCGGGGGCACATTCGAGCGCGTGCCGGGCCGCGGCGTGGGCCAGGAGGCACCTTCCAGCTCCAGCGGCAGCACCCCCATGCCCCGCCAGCGGGCCGTGGCGCCACCCTGCCGGCCGACACCGTGCGGGGGTATGGTATGGGGGGGGCTGCTGGCGCCGTCCTGCGCGTCCTGGCGCCTCCTACGAATTCCGGATACCCCTGGCCAAGTGCAGCGTGACGGGCGTCAACAGGTTGTCACCCTCGAAGGCGACGTAAGCGCGCGTCGACCAAGGAGATCAGCCCCGGCCGCGCGCCTCCAGCTCCTCCTCAATGCGGCGCTCCAACTCTTCGAGGTCGCGCGTCACGGCGGCCTCGGTAGCGCGCAGCGCGGCCGTGATGAGCGTGCTGACGGCCTGGGCCTGTGACGCCGTGATCTTGCCCGCCAGGACGGCGCCGGCGACCCGCTCGGCCACCGTGCGCGTGCTCTCGGGCGTGGACAGGTCGACCGGGATGTCCAGACCGAACTCCCTCACCGTGCGAATCGCGCCGCCACGCTGACGGTCGGTTGCGACCAGGGCACCAAGGGCGGGATCGTGCTGAGCCTCGTGGAACCGACAGCGCGACCGGCCGGACATCTTCGGCGTGCGACAGGCGCCACCGGCTTTGGTGGACTCGCCGCAGAGGTTGGAGGGTGCGGAGCCGGCCGCGCGCGCTCGCCGCGGTTTACCGGTCACCTGCGCCAGCGCCTGGACGGCGCCTGTTGATGGCGCCTGCACTTCGACGACGCCGTCACGCGCGTTGATGTTCTCGCTCATGTTCCACGGTCTCCAGTTGGCGGCCAGCCTCGGAGCTGACCTGGTTGTCGGGTGGCGGGGGGTCAGCGCCGGTCGGGGGCGAGGACCATGTTGCGGTCCCAATACGGAACGCGCGGCGACCAGTCATGGCCAGGGCAGAGAGCGCCTGGAGCGTGACCGAATACGGTGAAGCCGGCGCCGGCCAACAGGCACGTCCAGTTGACCTCGGCCAGGAGCGCGGCCACGCGGTCGGGCACGCCGATGGTCGCTTCCACCCGGTCGAACCCGTGGCGCATGAGGTAGGCCGCGCTCGGCGCCATCTGGTAGGCGCGTAGCTCGGCGCTGTCGTGTTCGCGTGTGTCGCGCCGGGCGCTGCGCCGATGGTCTGCCATGCGCTCGTCGAGGTTCTTGGTGATGCCCACGTAGAAGGCTCCGCTCGCGCACCGGACCAGGTAGACGACATGGGGAACGGGCTCCAGGATGCGCTCGCGAACCCAGGCCACCAGAGCGCTGTCCCGGGCGTACTGCATCCAGGCCAGGAAGGACGGCGGGGGCGAGAGCCGCTTCGCTTGGGCGGCCGGCCGGACGACGGTGTACTTCACCGACAGCCGAATGGGCAGGGACGCCCGCCTATCAACAGCCCGAGGCCGCAGCACGGGCACGGCCGGATCGGTGCGGCCGGCGGCGCGGCGGCAGGAAGGGTCTTACCAAGGGAGAGGGTCATGGGTTACGGTTCCTTTCACGGGTTCCGGTAACGTGCGTTCCTCTGTGCAGGTCCCGGCGCGCGAGCGGATGCGAGCCCGCGCGTACCCGGCTCAGACCGACGCGTCACAGGAGAAGAGATCGCGCAAGCCGTTGGTGCGCTCTCTCTGTACGTAGTACGGCTGTCCCCGGGGACAGGTCGGTGGCGGGCATTCTGGCCTTCTTTGGCGAGCGGTTACGAGACAGGGCTCGGGGTGCTACCGGGTGTCCCCGGGGACAGGTCGGTGGAACACTCTAACGGTGATGTTCCACGGCGCCGGGCGCGATAGGCTTCCTTCCGCCGGTTCGCCGACTTCACCGGGTTCGCCTTGATCTGGGCCGCGATGCTCCGGGCGTCCAGATGATCCAGGAGCGGCACCTTGACCGCGCCGGGCTCGGTGTGCAGGCGACCGTCCGGCCGCTGGGCCACATGCGCCTTCTCCGTCTCGACCACGGCGCCGATCTTCACCAGGTAGGCGACTGCGCACCCCGCCGTGTTGGTCGACATCGGCCGGCCAGACAGAGCGGTGGCCCGGGCCGCGAGCTTGCCCGCGGTCGTCCGCACCACGCGGTCAGGCGTACGGCCGGCCATGTCGTACAGGGCGCGCCACACGTCGCGGTAGAGCGGATGCAGGCTCCGGAGACAAGCCGCGCCGAACGAGCGGACGCCCGACTTCAGCCGCGGCACGGCGACGGCAACATCCTTTGGGCGCGCCGCGCGTTCGACGGCTGCTTGCGCGTTGGCCGCCGCGATCCTCGCCTTGAAGTCGTTGGGTGGCGGCGCGACGACGGCGACCGTGGCCAGGCGCCTCTGCTCGATGAGCGCCGACACCTTCTGGTACGCCTCGGGCGCCCCCCTCCCGTCAACCGCCGCGTCCATGATCCGCTCGACGTCGGCCTCGCTGATCCCGAGAGCGAGCGCTTCCGGCTTCAGCGTGTTGACGACGTGCCAATCGCCAAACGCGATCACGACGGCCACCGAAGCGCGAGGCCCGCCATGAAGAACTTCTCCGGCCACGCGTCCATGCGGAACGGGTAGACGCGCGCATGTGGCGTCGGCCGCCAGGAGGTCGGCTCCTCGACCACCTGGGCCAAGCCCACATCGACCAGCCTCGCGACGGCGCGCGGCACGTCGTACTCGGGCAGCATGCCCTCGAACTCGTCGCCGGCGATGCCGTCACGCCACACAGCGACGAGCGGGCTGAACAGATAGCGCCACACGGCGGCCGTCTCCTTGTCGAGCAACTTGCTGGCGCGCGTGACGCAGGCGTACTGACCCAGTTGACGGTACGTGACTTTGTCGGCGCGTTTCCCAGTGATCGTCTTCGCCATGCTCATCTCGGTACCGACAGCTCCCCGCGCGTGGCCTTCAGCCGAGCGACAGCGCCAAGCTCTACGAGCTGCGGCCGCTCCCGTCCGTCGTTGACTCGTGTGCGGAGCAGGTCGCGGTAGATCCAACTCCTGATTCGGGCCTCACTGATCGCGAGCTGCTGCGAAGCCTCGAACACTGTGACGTATTGCCCCGTACTCATCGGTAGTTATCACCTCCCTTCCAAAATGCGGGCGCCTCGATGGCGCCCCGCTTACACCAGGCGGGGACACGAGTCCCCCTACATCCACTGTTCCCCGGGACGGCCGACGATCTCCTCCACCCTCTGTAGCCCGGCACGGCCGACAATCTCCTCCACCTTCTGTTAACCGGCACGGCCGACGATCTCTCTCGACCACTGTCCCCCGGCACCCGCCCTATGTGTGCCGGCACCGCGCGGTTCGCGAGAGAATCGTGCCAAGGAGCCAGCCCCCTCACACTGGTACACACGGGGGCTCGGCCGCACTGGTACACACCGCCGGACGCACAACCGCCGCCCCACGGGCAGGCGGCGGTGTGGTAGAAGGAGGGCGCGGCGGCGTCAGGCGCGGACGCTGCCGGAGAACGCAGTGGCCATCGGCGAACTGGTCAGACGGCGGAGGTCACACAGGGCGCGCATGGTAGCGCAGTGGAACGATGACACGGTCAGAGAAATGGCCCCCCATGCCCCCCCGTCTGGGTCGCGATCGAGCCGGGGGCTCGATCGTTCCGGCAGTCCTGCCGGGGCCGGCGCGCGCGAGGATGCCGAGGGGATGGCCGCCGAGGCGCCCCCGTCTGGGTCGCGATCGAGCCGGGGGCTCGATCGTTCCGGCAGTCCTGCCGGGGCCGACGCGCGCGAGATTGCCGACCGCGGCACTGCCGGCGACCGGGAGGTGGTCGTGGTTACGCATCCGCTTGTGCATGTGCGCGAGGAGGATCTGTCCCGGCACGAGCGCGACACGCTCGTGCTCACGGCCGAGGAGCGCCAATGGGGCCGCCGTCGCGTGACGACGACCAGGGGACGCTCGCTCGCGCTGGCGCTGCCCACCGGCACCACGCTCACGCCCGGGGAGATCCTTCACGTCGGCCCGGACTGGTACCTCATCGTGGAGGGCGCGCCGGAACCGGTTCTCGCGGTGACGCCGGCCTCGGGCGAGGAAGCGCTGCGCATCGCCTTCGAGGTGGGTAACCGCCACTTCACGCTGGCCCTCGATGGCGAGCGGCTCCTCGTGCCGGACGACCGGGCGATGGATCAGCTCCTCACCCGGCTCGGCGTGTCCTTCGAGCGAGCGCAGGCAGTGTTCGTGCCGATCGGAAGGGGACACCGCCATGACGGGTGATCCAGCGCTGCTGACGCTGCTCCAGTTCGCTGACGGGTTGTTCCCGGCCGGCGGCTTCGCTCACTCGTTCGGACTCGAGACCTACGTGCAGGACGGTCGGGTTCGGGACCGCCAGGGCCTGGAGGCGTTCATCGCGGCTCACCTGGAGGGCTCCGCCGGTCCCTCTGACGCGGCGGCAGTCGCGATCGCCGTGCGGCTGTCGGCCCGGGCCGACACCGAGGACTGGCTCGCGCTCGACGCGCGGCTCGACGCGATGAAGAGCATTCCCGAGTTCAGGACAGCGAGCCGGCAGATGGGTCGCCAGTCGCTCCGGATCGCCGCGGGCCTCGGCGATGACGTGTTCCTGGCTCGTCTGGCGCGCGCCGTCGACGACGAGCGCTCGTCCGGCCATCACGCGACGGTGTTCGGTGCGATCGTCGGGCGCGGCGGCGCCGGGCCCGAGCCGGCCGCCGCAGCGTACCTTTACGCCACCGCGGCACTGCTGGTCGGTGCAGGGCTGCGACTGATCGCGCTCGGACAGCTCGACGGCCAGCGAGTGCTGGCCGCGATGCGGGCTCGCATCGAGCGGCTGGCCGCCGCGGCGGCGCGGGCGACCGCCGACGACCTGTGGAGCTTCAATCCCGCGCTCGAGCTCGCGGGCATCCGTCACGCCACCCTCGACATGAGGTTGTTCAGATCATGACCACGATTCCGCGACCGTTGAAGATTGGCATTGGCGGGCCCGTCGGCTCGGGGAAGACCGCGCTGACCGAGGCCCTCTGCCGGCGCCTCTCCGGCGAGCTCGACATGGCGGTCATCACCAACGACATCTACACGAAGGAGGACGCCGAGTTCCTCGTGCGCCGGGGTGCGCTGCCGGCCGAGCGGGTCGTCGGCGTCGAGACGGGTGGGTGCCCGCACACGGCGATTCGAGAAGACGTCTCGGTGAATCTCGAAGCCGTGGACGCACTCCTGAAGAAGTTTCCGAATCTCGACCTTCTTCTCATCGAGAGCGGCGGCGATAATTTGGCGGCGACGTTCAGCCCCGAGCTGGTCGACGCGATGATGTACGTGATCGACGTGGCCGAGGGCGAGAAGATTCCACGCAAGGGCGGTCCGGGAATCACGCGCTCGAACCTCCTGGTGATCAACAAGATCGATCTGGCGCCGCACGTGGGCGCGGACCTCTCCGTGATGGAGCACGACTCGCGCCGGATGCGTGGTGCCCGCCCCTTCGTCTTCACGAACCTCCGGACGGGCGAGGGGGTGGACACGATCCTCGCCTGGATTCGGCATGAGCTGACGCTCGACGCGGCGATGGCGTGATCGCGGAGGCGCCGCTCGACGCCGCCCGGGTCGGACGGGACGGGGCGCTGCGACTCCAGTTCGAGCGGCGCGGGACCGCCACCGTGGTCGCGGGCTGCCGCTACACGCTGCCGCTCCAGGTCCTGGCGCCGCTCGCGCTCGACGACCCGGCCGCGATCGTCTCGATCCTGAATCCGACGGGCGGCCTTGTCGGCGGCGACCGGCTCTCGATCGACGTGAGCTTGGCGGCGGGGACCCATGCGGTCCTCACCACCCCCTCGGCCACCCGGGTGTACCGCACCGATGCCGAGGAGGTTACCCAGAGCGTGAAGCTTGCGGTGGGCCCGCGCGCGGTCGTCGAGTGGGTGCCCGACCACACCATCCCGTTCGCGGGCTCGGCCTTCCGCCAGGCGATCGACGTCGACATGGACGCGACCGCCGGACTCATCCTCGTCGATGCCTTCTCCGCCGGCCGTATCGCCCGGGGAGAGGCGTGGCGGTTCGCCGCGCTCGAAAGCGCCGTTTCGATCCGTGACCAGTACGGCTGGCTGCTCCACGACCGGTTCGTCCTGCGGGGTCCGGTCGCCAAGGACGACCCGGCATGGGACGGACTCGGCTGCGGAGAGCTCCATCCGTACTTCGCCTCGATCGCGATCGTCGGAGCCTTCGATCTCGAGCAGCTCGCGGCCGAGGTCCGGCGGCTCTGGGCGAGCGGCGACGACGCATGGGTCGGCGTGGCCGCGCTGGCGCGCCGCGGGGCGCTGGTTCGCTGCCTGGCGGCGAGCGCGCCGGCGCTCATCGATGCCATCGAGACCTGTTGGGGCCTGGGCCGCCGGGCCCTCCTGGGACTTCTCCCGCTGCGTCTGAGGAAGGCCTAGCACTGATGTGACGTTTCCGTTACACTCCGTTTCGGGTCAATGTTCAACCTGATCCCGAAGGAAGTCCGGTTCTTCGACTACTTCGAGCGGCAATCCCAGCTCATCATCCGGGCCGCCGCCCTGCTGCACGAGATGGTCCACAACTTCGCCGACGCGCGGGCCAAGGCTCACGCGATCAAGGAAGTGGAGCATCAGGGTGATCAGGTGACCCACGAGATCATCAAGAAGCTGAACACGACCTTCATCACGCCGATCGACCGCGAGGACATCCACGACCTGGCCTCGCGCCTCGATGATGTGCTCGACTACATCGAGGCGGCCGCCGAGCGTCTGGTCGTCTACCGCATCAAGGAGCCGACCTCGGCGTGCCGGGCGATGGCCGAGGTCATCGTGCACACGACGCACGCGATGGACCGCACCATCAAATGCCTGCGAACGATGGACCCCGGCTTCCACGAGCACACGGTCGAGGTGAACCGCCTGGAGAACACCGCCGACGTGCTGCTGCGCGAAAGCCTCGCCGCGATGTTCGACGAGGCGAGCGATCCCATCGAGGTCATCAAGTGGAAAGAGATCTACGAGACGATGGAGATCGTCACGGATCGGTGCGAGGACGTCGCCAACGTGATCGAGGGGATCATTCTCAAAATGGCGTGACCGGCCCGGCCTGAGCGGTGCTCTCTCTCGTCGTCTTCATCGTCTTCATCGCACTCGTCTTCGACTTCATCAACGGGTTCCACGACGCCGCGAACTCGATCGCCACGGTGGTGTCGACCCGCGTGCTGACGCCGCCCCAGGCGGTCGTCTGGGCGGCGTTCTTCAACTTCGTCGCCGCGTTCGGCTTTGGCGTGAGCGTGGCGCGCACGGTCGGGAAGGGTGTCGTCGAGACCACGGTGGTGGACCAGTGGGTGATCCTGGCGGGTCTGATCGGCGCGATCGTCTGGGACCTGATCAC
>WNGB01003307.1_pt1 | contig 25473 bp, 25 predicted proteins | sample 5400681 | NCBI WGS metagenome assembly WNGB01 (sample SAMN13153367, study PRJNA577476) | soil metagenome | isolation source: 115 cm soil or saprolite under grassland replicate 2 | place: USA:California | collected 2016-06-15
CAGCTCGACCGGCTGGGCACCAACCTGCTGACGGTCAGCCCTGGGCAGACCTTCGGCGGGGAGAACGCCACCCTGCCCAGCCAGTCCGTCGGGATGATCCGGCGCATCCGGCCGGTCCTCCAGGCGGCCGCGAGCGCCACCGTGAGCGGCGCGGGGGTGTACCGCAACGACCGCATCCCGGTGGAGGAGACCGGCGGGCTCAGTGTGGCCGCGGCCGACCTGCGGCTGCTGCAGGCGGTCGGCGGGACCCTCGCCAAGGGCGAATACCTCAACGACGCCACCGCGCGCTACCCCGCGGCCGTGCTCGGCGCGGCCGCCGCGACCCAGCTCGGCATCGACCAGATCGGCAGCCAGGTCTGGCTCGGCGGCCGCTGGTTCACCGTCGTCGGCATCCTGGACCCGGTAACGCTGGCGCCCGAGCTGGACCAGGCCGCGCTGATCGGCCTGCCCGTCGCAGCGAGCCTGTTCAGCTTCGACGGCTCGCCGACCACCGTGTACGTGCGCGCCGACCCGGCCCAGGTCACCGACGTGCAGAGCGTGCTCGCCGCCACCGCCAACCCCGAGCACCCCAACGAGGTGCAGGTCAGCCGCCCCTCGGACGCGCTCGCCGCGCAGGCGGCGGCCAAGAGCGCGCTCAACTCGCTGCTGCTGGGCCTTGGCACGGTCGCGCTGCTGGTCGGCGGGGTCGGCATCGCCAACGTGATGGTGATCGGCGTGCTGGAGCGGCGCAGCGAGATCGGCCTGCGGCGCGCGCTGGGGGCGACCCGCGGGCACGTGCGGGTGCAGTTCCTGGTCGAGTCGCTGCTGCTGGCGCTGCTCGGTGGCGCCGGTGGGGTCGCGCTCGGCGCGCTGGTCACCGCCGGCTACGCGCTGCACCAGCACTGGCAGGTGGTCGTGCCGCTGATCGGCGGGGCCGCAGGGGTCGGCGCGGCGCTCGCCCTCGGCGCGATCGCGGGGCTGTACCCAGCGGTCCGCGCCGCCCGCCTGTCACCCACCGACGCGCTACGCACCGTGTGACGGTCGGCGCCCAGTCACCGGCTGCCGGCGGGTCCGCCGGCAGCCGGTGCGTGCGGGGGTCTGGCCGGGCAGATGAACCCATTCAGGCTTCGGAGCGGTTCACTGGCGCGTCCCCTTCGCCCTAACCTTGTTGCTACGGGCCCGCTTCACTTCCCCGCTGCGAAGAAGCGCCATCCGGTCCGGATGGCGCCGGCGTATCGTGCTCGAGGGCTGGGCGCGAGGGCGGCCTTGACCAGTGTCGCCGCGATGGCCATGGTCGCCTCCTGACCCCGGCACCGCTGGCGGACCGTCAGCCTAGCCGCTGCTGAGATAGTCGTGGATCATCTGGATCGCGACCGAGCCCTCCCCGACCGCAGCGGCCACCCGCTTGATCGACCCACGGCGGACGTCGCCGACCGCGAACACCCCAGGCAAGCTCGACTCAAACAGCATCGGCGGGCGGTCCAGCATCCACTGCGGCGGCGTGCCGTCCTGGAGCAGATCGGCACCGGTGACGATGAACCCCCACCGGTCCCGTTGGATGGCCTCAGGCAGCCAGCCAGTGCGCGGCTCCGCGCCGATCAGGACGAACAGGGCCGAGGCCGCAACGTTCTGGGTCGCACCAGACCGCCGGTCCCTGAGGGTCAAGCTGGCCAGCCGCCCGTCGCCGTGGCCGCCGACGACATCAAGCCCCAAGCGGATGGTGACGTTGGGGGCCGCTTGGATCTCCCGGACCAGGTAGTCCGACATGGTGGCGGCCAACGAGGAACCGCGGACCAGCATGGTGACGTGGCTGGCGTACCTGGCCAGGTGCACGGCGGCCTGACCAGCGGAGTTGGCCCCACCGACCACATACACCCGCTGGCCCTTCATGGCCTGGGCCTCGGAGGCCGCGGCGCCGTAGAACACCCCCGCCCCGGTCAAGGCTTCCAAGCCGGGAACCCCAAGGCGCCGGTAGCGCACGCCAGTGGCGAGGATCACCGCTCGGCTGGCGACCTCGCTGCCGTCGCTGAGGCGTACCACTCGGTCGGGTCCGGCCGCTTGCAGGCCGACAGCACGCTGGCCGTAGACAAAGTCGGCCCGGAGCATCCACGCCTGATCGTAGGCCCGCTGCGCCAGCTCGGCGCCGCTGACGCCTCTGGGGAAGCCGAGGTAATTGCGGATCTTGGAGCTGCTGCCCGCCTGGCCGCCGATGGCTTCCGGCTCCAGAACGGTGGTCCGCAGCCCCTCGGAAGCCCCGTACACCGCTGCGGCCAGGCCTGCCGGCCCCGCCCCGATCACGATGACGTCGTAGATGGCGGCCGCAGGACGCGTCCGAACCCCCAGCGCCTCGGCGAGCGCGGCGTTGGACGGATCGACAAGGACCCGACCGTCGAACAGCACCACCACCGGCAGCCGCTCGCGGGTCGCGTCGACCGAGCCAAGCAGCGTCTGGCCCTGCTCGGAGTCCACCGGGTAGAAGCCGAACGGGATGCTGTTTCGACCCAGGAGGTCCCGGAGCTCATGCGACCGGGCCGACCACTGCTCGCCGACGACCCGGACCGCCTGGAACTGCGGACGGTGCAGTCGTGCCCACTCGTAGAGAAACCCGCTGATCGCCTGGTGGAAACGCTCATCGGCGGGCTGGGAGGGCTTGGCGATCCAATCGTCGATCTGGCCGAAGGTCGCGGCCTGCAGGATCGGCTCGGCGGTCGTGCGATCACCCCAGTCGATCAGCAGCGCCCGCTGCGCGGTGGGATGCAGGCGGTTGGCGCGGGTCAGTAACGCCACCCCGGTCATGGTGGGCATCTACTGGTCGGCAAGCACCAGCGCGACCTGCCCGCCGGCCGCCTGGATCTGTTCCAGCCCCCGCAGCCCAGCCTCCGCGTTGGCTTCGCAGATCACCCGGTAGTCCGCCCCATAGCGCTTGTCGAGCTCCTGCTGGAGGACTCCAAGCGCCGCCGGGTCGTCATCGACTGCCATCAACACCGGTCTTGACATGGCCATGCCCGTTCTGTCTGTGCCGCGACCGCCACCCTATCGAGTCGGCGCAAGGTCGTGCTGAACGGCATTGCTGGCCATCCTCGCTTTGCTGGATGCGTTGTAAAGCCGACCAAGAAAACTGTAGGCACAGCTCGACGTCGTTGGGCCAGTCCAGACAGGCAGCCGCCACGGCGATCCGGGCTGGTACTCGGGCGCACGGCCGCCGAAGGGTGCCGCCGGTCACGGGCGCCTGGGCGTGGCGGCGAGCCGCTGGCAGACCCGGTCCACGATGAACCAGGCGTCGTGGCGCACGAAGCCGAGCAGCGACGAGCCGCGCGAGTACTGGTTGTGCATGCCGAGAACGTACAGGCCCGCGGCGCCGGTCACGCCGCGGTGGTGGACCGGCATGCCGCGCTCGTCCAGGACGGGCGCGCCGATCCAGGAGTAGTCCGAGCGGAACCCGGTCGCCCACACGATCGCCTCCGCTCGGAGAGTCCGACCGTCGACGGCCCGGCCCAGCAGCCGCACCCCGTGCCGCCGGGCGAGCTGGTGGAGGCTGGTCCCGATCAGCAGGTCGCCGCGCTGGGTGCGGCGGCCACGCCAGCTGCCCTCCAGGGGCGCGGTGAGCAGGCCGAGATGGTCGCCCCACCAGTGCAGGCTCTTGCCAAGCAGCCGCCGCGGCAACCACGCCAGCTGCTCGGGGTTGCGGTAGGCGACGCTGTGCAGCTGGACGACGTCATCGCCGAGCTTGGCGGCGAACCCGGGAACAACGGGCTGCTGGTAGGCACCCGTGGCCACGATCGCCTGCTGGCCGTGGTACACGCCGGCGTCGGTGTCGACCCGATAGCCGCCGTCAACCGCCCGCAGCGATCGGACCCGGGTCTGGAGCCTGACCGGCAGCTGGAACGTTTGGGCGTAGCCCTCCAGGTAGTCGGCGACCTCCTCCTTGCCGGGGAAATGCTCCGGGTCGCCGGCTTCGCCGCGGCGAACAGCAGCAGCTGACCCGAGCCCAGCTGCTGGACGCCGCCGAGCGGGTCTTCGCTCGTGCGGGGTTCCAAGGCGCCTCGGTCGCGGCGATCGCCGAGGAAGCCGGCTACACCCACGGCGCCATCTACTCCAACTTCAACGGCAAAGAGGATCTGTTCCTGGTCTTGGTGGAAGAGCGCATCGACGCGCGCCTGACCAGGGTCTACCAGGCCGCCGACGCCGAACTCAGCCGCGGCGCCGAGCCGCTGGAAGCCGCCCGCCGGTTCGTGGCGATGCTCCAGCAAGAGCAACACGCCTACCTGCTGCTGGTCGACTTCTGGAACCAGGCCGTCCGCGAGCCCAAGGCCGCCGCCCGCTTCGCCGAGCGCCACGCCCGCCTCCGAGGCCTCATCGGCCGCATCGTGGAAGGCGTCGCCCGCGACACCGGCGCGGAACTCACCCTCCCACGCGACCAGGTCGTCACCGCGCTCATCGCCCTCGCCAACGGCTTCACCATCGAACGCCTCGCCGACCCCAGGCCGCCCCAGACGAGCTGTTCGCCCACGCTCTGGCCGCCACCCTCCGCGGCTTCTCACGCCCACCCGCCTAGCATCCGCGGCGGTTCCCTGCGCTGCTGCTGGCAGATCCCGCGAGGTCGGCAAGGCACACAACAGCGTCGAGCGTCGCGCACACTTGCCGGCAAGCGGGCCAGGAGATGACCCCGGTCCCGCTGGCGCAGTCGGTGCTTTCAGGCTGGGCGTCGTCCGACCGCGGCGAACATCGGGGCGAACACCGTGGGCCAGGTCGACCAGGTCCAGGCCAGCGCGGACCAGTCGCTCGCCCAGGCGCAGCCCGGCGTGGACGTCATTGCCGCGAGCGGCGTGGAACGCACGGTATCGCTGCGCCAGGTCCTCGAGGTCGGCGTCCTCGGGCATCGTCCGCCTTCGGCGCGGCCTCCACCGGCGGGCTGCTGGGTGTATTCGCGGGTGCCATTCACAGGCCTCCTTGTCCCTTGGTGTCCACGCGAGCTGCCTGTCACCAGGGCGACGCGGCCCTTCACTCAGCCGAGCCAGCCTGGGCGGACGAGGCCCGACTCGTATGCGAGCACCACGAGCTGGGCCCTGTCCCGCACGCGGAGCTCTCGCATGGCCCGGCTCACGTGGGTCTTGGCCGTCGCCGGGCTGATGACCAGTCGCTCGGCGATCCCCTTGTTGGACAGGCCCTCGCCAACCAGGGCCACCACCTCCCGTTCCCGATCCGTGAGCCTCTGGAGGTCGCCAGCCGGGTGAGGCTCCTTCGCCCTGGCCGCGAACTCCTCGATCAGCCGCCTGGTCACGCTCGGCGAGAGTAGGGCCTCGCCGGCCGCCACCACGCGCACGGCCTGCACCAGCTCGCCCGGCTCGGTGTCTTTCATCAAGAATCCGCTGGCGCCCGAGCGGATCGCCTCGAACACGTACTCGTCCAGCCCGAACGTGGTCAGGATCACGACCCGGACGCTTGCTAGGCGCTCGTCCGCGGCGATCTGGCGAGTTGCGGAGAGGCCGTCCAGTCCTGGCATGCGGATGTCCATCAGCACGACGTCCGGCGTGAGCTCAAGGGCCAGCCTCAGGGCCGCCTCGCCGTCGCCGGCCTCGCCGACCACCTCAATGTCCGGTTGTGCGTCGAGCAACGCGCGAAACCCCGCCCGCACCAGCGCCTGGTCGTCGGCGAGCAGGACCCGGATCACGGGACGCCGTCCAGGGGCAGGCGGGCTCGCACCCGGAACCCCCCGCCCGGCCGGGGCCCGGCGTCCAGGTCCCCGCCGAGCGTTGCTGCTCGTTCGCGCATGCCCACGATCCCCTTGCCGCTTCCCGCCCCGTTGTGCACCGGATGGCCGCGGCCGTCGTCGTCGACCTCCACGGTGAGGTCCCGTTCATCGTAGGAGACACGCACGGTTGCGGTGGCCGGCCCGGCGTGGCGGGTGACGTTGGTGAGTGCCTCCTGCACGATCCGGAATGCTGCCACGTCGACGCCGAACGGCAACGGGCGCACCTGGCCCTCGATCTCCGTTCGGACCTCGAGCCCCGCGGCCGCCGCCTGCGAGACCAGCTCGTCGAGCCGGGCGAGCGTGGAGGTGGGGGATCGGGGCGCCGGCTCGCCCTCCTGCCGGAGGATGTCGAGCACCGAGCGGAGCTCGGCGAGCGCCTCCTTGCTGGCCTGCTTGATCGCGGCCAGGGAGCGCTGGGCCTGCTCGGGAAGGTCCTCGTTCAGGTGCAATGCCACCCCGGATTGCACGTTGATCAGGGACAGATGGTGCCCCAGCGCGTCGTGGAGCTCCCTGGCGATGCGGAGCCGCTCTTCGCTCGCCCGGCGGAGCGCTTCCTCTTCCTGGATGCGGACCGTCTCGGCCGCCCGCTCCCGCCTCATGCGCACGGCCTCGGCGGCGCCCAACAGCACGAGGAGCCAGGCGGCAACGGCGGCGACGCCGGCAAGTGAGGGAGCGGGCCCGTTCCTCAATAGAGTGTCCAGCCAGGGGAAGAGGCCAACCCCGGCGACCGCGGCGACCGCGGCGGCCAGCCGGTGCCCCCGAACGACGGCGGTGACATAGGCGACGATGAGGGTGAGCCAGATGGGGCCGTTGGCGTACCCGAGGATGAAGTAGAGGAGCGTGGCTCCGAACACCACGGTCATGACCGCGACGGGATGGCGCCGCCGCAGGGCCAGTGCCCCCGCCGCGACACCGATCAACACGATCGTCCACGCGTCGAACGGCCGGCGGGTGGGTTGATGCTGTGAGGCAAAGTAGGTGCCGACTGTGACGAAGGCGGCCAGCGCCGCCCCCAGGATGCCGTCGGCGATCAGGCTCCTCCGCGGAGCCGATCCACGCTGAGACCTCATGTTCATCAATGCCATGGCATGAGCGTAGGACGAAGCGCCCGGCCCGTCATCGGGTGCAGGTAGCGGCTGCGCCTCCCCCCCGCGCGGTAGCCCAGGACCTTCTCCATACCTCCGAGGGCGCGTCCGAGTCGCGCCTTCGGCATGACGATGCCTCGCCGCCGCCGCCGCCATCTACACCCGGCCGTGGGATCCGTACGCAGCTGGAGGCAGGACAAGAGCCTCCCCTCGGCCGACGACGGCGGGCCTCCTGACTCGGAGCATGGGCCACGCACGGACGACAACATGCGGGCGGCTCCGGCCGGACTGTACGAGTAACGAGCAGAGGAGGCTCCGATGGCGTTCAGCGGACAGATACTCGACAACCCGATCAGCGGAGAGCGGTTCGTCTTCCACACCACCGCGGATGACAGCGCGGGAGCGCTGCTGGCGTTCGACCTGGTCCTCGACCTCGACCCCGACGGCCAGGTCCCTGGCGGCCACGTCCACCCGGTGCAGCAGGAGAGCTTCCAGGTGCTGCGCGGGACCATGCGATTCAGGAAGGGGCTGCGGACGGTCATCGCCGAGCCCGGCGACACGGTCGTGGTTCCCCCCGGCGCCTTTCACCGGTTCGCCAACGCCGGTCGGGAGCCGGCGGTCGTGCGGGTGCAGGTGGAGCCGGCCCTGCGGATGGAGCAGCTCTATGAGACCGCCGTGGCGCTGGCACGTGAGGGCCGCACCCTGCGGTCAGGCATGCCCAAGCCGCTGGAGCTTGCGCTGTTCATGCGCGAGTTCGAGCGGGAGGTGCGGGCCCCGGTCGCACCCGGCCTGGTCCGCGCGGTCATGGCGCCGCTTGTCTGGATGGCGGAGCGCCGCAATCTGGACCAGCGCTACTGGGCGCTCTCAGGCAGTGCGACCGGACGGCCGACGCCGACGCATCCCGGCGCTGGCAGGGTCTCCGGCACTCGTCCCAGCCCCGCGCGCCCGCCTTCTTCCCGACCCGGGCGCCCAGGGGCGGCCCGCCGTCAGCGCCTGGCTGGTCAGCGGGGCTGAGGCGCTGGAGCGACCCGCCCACGGACGTGGGCGGGTCGCGGTCACCGCGAGGGAGCCCATCCTCGCCCGCTGGTCCGCGGGAGCGGCACGGTGTCGATCTGGGCGACGAGCGCCTGCGCCTCGGCCTGCGGCAGGAAGGCGGCGCGGGCGGCGTTGCGTGCCAGATCCTTCAGCCCGCCTGGGCTGAGGCCCAGGATCCGTGCGACCGCGATGTACTCGCCGCGGAGGCTGGTCCCGAACATCGGCGGGTCGTCGGAGTTCAGCGTGACCACCAGCCCCTGGTCGATGAGACGTGGCAGCGGGTGCGCCGCCAGGTCGGCGACCACCCCGGTGCGTACGTTCGAGGTCGGGCAGACCTCCAGTGGGATGCGCCGTCGGCGCAGCTCAGCCACCAGCTCAGGGTCTTCGAGGCAGCGGACGCCATGCCCGATGCGCTCGGCCCCGAGGCGGTCGATCGCGTCCCAGACGGACTCCGGGCCGGCCGCCTCCCCCGCATGCGGCACGCTGTGCAGGCCGGCGTCCCGGGCGATCTCGAAGGCCCGCCCAAACTGCGAGCGCGGCACCTCTTCACCGCCGAGCCCGAGGCTGACCAGCCCGGCCGGCCGGTGGCGCAGCACCAGCTCGACGGTCTCGACCGCAAGCTCGGGCCCACCGCGGCCGTCGATGTCGGTGCACCAGCGCAGCCGCACGCGGTGCTCGGCCTCGACCTCGGCGCGGCCCTGCTCGATCCCCTCGAACAGCGCCTCGGGCGCCACGCCACGCAGGACATGCCCCATCGGGGTGACTGTGACCTCCGCGTAGCGGACGTTCTGGGCCGCCAGCGACGCGCCCAGCTCCCTGGTGATCAGCGCGAAGTCTTCCGCGCTTGTGAGGTGGCGGCAGATCAGCAGATAGACCTCGAGGAAGTGCGCGAAGTCGCGGAACCGGTACAGCTCGCGCAGGCCTTCCTCGCTGCGGGGCAGCGCGCTGTCCGGCTGGGACCGGGCGAGTGCCAGCAGGGTCGCCGGCGCGATCGACCCCTCCAGGTGCACGTGCAGTTCGACCTTTGGCAAGGCGTCGACGAACGCGGTGAGCCCGTCGATGGACGGTTCGAGAACCTCGGACGGCATGGCACGACTCCTCCGCTCAGTACCTCGGCGTGCGCCCGCCGCGGCGGGCGCTTACGGGCGGTGCCGCCCGGAGCGCCCAACGTCAGCCTTTGACGGCCCCGGAGAGGCCGCCGACGATCCTTCGTTCCGCGAGGACGAAGAAACCGAGCGCGGGGCAGCATCGACAGGGCGGTGAAGGCCTTCGATGGCGCTGCTCAGCGTACGCTGAGCAGCGCGAGGAGGCCCAGAAAGGAGCTGTGCTGACCTATGGATCAGGTGCGACTGGGCGCCACCGGCCTGCACGTCTCGCGCGTGTGCCTGGGCATGATGAGCTACGGCAACGACTCCGACCGTGCCTGGGTGCTCGACGAGGAGGCGACCGAGCCGATCGTGCGGCGCGCCATCGAGGGTGGCATCACGTTCTTCGACACCGCCGACGTGTACTCACGGGGCGCCAGCGAGGTGGCCACCGGCCGGCTGCTCCGCAAGCTGCTGAGCCGCGACGAGATGGTCGTCGCGACGAAGGTCTTCGGTGAGATGACGCCCGGCCCCAACGGTCGCGGGCTGTCGCGCAAGCACATCCTCTCGGCTGTCGACGCGTCGCTGGCGCGCCTTGGCATGGACTACGTCGACCTGTACCAGATCCATCGCTGGGATCCTCACACTCCGATCGAGGAGACGATGGAGGCGCTGCACGACGTGGTCAAGGCGGGCAAGGCACGCTACGTCGGCGCCAGCAGCATGTGGGCGTGGCAGTTCGCGAAGGCGCAGCGGGTGGCGGAGCGTCACGGCTGGACGCCGTTCGTGTCGATGCAGAACCACTACAACCTGCTGTACCGCGAGGAGGAGCGGGAGATGATCCCGCAGTGCGTCGACCAGGGCGTTGGGGTCATCCCGTGGAGCCCGCTCGCGCGCGGGCTGCTGGCCGGGACCCGCAGCCGCGAGGGGGAGCGCCGCACGACGCGGGCGGAGACGGACGCGTTCATCGACGATCTGTACGGCCGTCCGGAGGATTTCGACGTGGTCGATCGCGTGTTCGAGGTGGCGGGCAAGCGCGACGTGCCGCCGGCCCAGGTGGCGCTGGCGTGGCTGCTGCACAAGCCGGGCGTGACCGCGCCCATCGTCGGCGCCACCAGGCTCGGCCATCTCGAGGACGCGCTGGCCGCCGCGGAGCTGGCACTGTCGCCGGAGGAGATCGCGCAGCTCGAGGAGCCCTACGTGCCGCACCCGGTGCTCGGCCACCAGTAGCCCGCCCGGCTACGTCGCCAGGAGCAGGCGCGGCGGCGCCCCCTACTCCCGGCGGAGTAGGTCAGATACCCGTTCGAGGGCGATGACGTGCTCGGATGAGATGACATACCGTGACGCCATGGGGACCAAGTGCGACACGGGATTGCCGGCGCGGGCCTGGATGGGCCGGCGGCACGGCGGTGGGAACCCGATCTGGCTGTCAGTCATGGTCGGGGTGCCCCAGATCCTGTTCACCTATGTGGCGGCGCAGCACAACAGCGGCCGCCGTGGCCTGGACGCTGTCGCGTTCGCGCTGCTCGCCGCCGGACCGATCGCGCTCGCCTGGCGGCGCCGCAGCCCGGCGGCCACGCTGGCTGTCAACCTCGCCGCGACCGAGGCCTACTACCTGCTCGGCTACGAGTGGGGGCCGGTTTTCCTGAGCCTGGCCGTCGCGTTCTGGACAACCCTGAGCGCGGGTCGGCGCCGGACGGCCTGGCTGTTCGCGGGTGCCGGCTACAGCTCCTACTTCGCCCTGGCGCTGCTGGTCGGCAGCGAGCCGAGGCCCTCGTTGGCCAACGCCGTGGGCGTGGGCGCCTGGCTGCTGGTCGTGCTGGTCGTGGCCGAGGTGGCGAGGACGCGCCGCGAGCAGGCCGCCGAGATCATGCGCACCCGCGAGGAGGAGGCACGGCGCCGTTCCAGCGAGGAGCGCCTGCGCATCGCCCGCGAGCTGCACGACGTGGTCGCGCACAATATCTCGCTGATCAACGTGCAGGCCAGCACCGCGCTGCACCTCATCGACGAGCGGCCAGAGCAGGCCCGCAGCGCCCTGGCCGCGATCAAGCAGGCGAGCAAGGAGACGCTGGGCGAGCTTCGCTCTGTGCTGGACATCCTGCGCCAGAGCGACGAAGCGCCGCCGCGCGCTCCCGCGCCGAGGCTGACCCGCCTGGACGACCTGGTCGCCAAGGTCAGGGCGGCGGGCGTGGAGGTGCTGACCAAGGTGGAGGGCGACGCCCGCCCGCTGCCGGCACCCGTGGAGCTGGCGGCCTTTCGCATCGTGCAGGAGGCGCTCACCAACGTGCAGCGCCACGCCGGCGGCGCCAGCGCGACGGTGCGGGTACGCTACGGCGACCGCGACCTCACCGTGGAGGTCGACGACGACGGGCGCGGCGCCTCCTCCAACGGCGCCTCGGGGGGAGGCAACGGCATTCCCGGGATGCGCGAGCGGGCGGCCGCGCTCGGCGGCGAGCTGGAGGCGGGCCCCCGCGCCGGCGGTGGCTTCCGGGTGCTGGCGCGCCTGCCGCTGGATGGTGACGGCTGATGCAGGGACCAGGAGAGCGCGCCGGCGGCGGGACGATCCGCGTCCTGCTGGCCGACGACCAGGTGCTGGTGCGGGCGGGGTTCCGGGCGCTGCTCGACGCGCAGCCGGACGTCGAGGTCGTCGGCGAGGCCGGCGACGGCGACGAGGCGCTGCGGCTCGCCCGGAGCCTGGTGCCCGACGTGGTGCTCATGGACATCCGCATGCCAGGGGTGGACGGGCTGGCGGCCACGCGCGCGATCGCTGCGGAGCAGCGCCTGGACGCGGTGCGGATCGTCATCCTCACCACCTTCGACCTGGATGAGTACGTATTCGAGGCGCTGCGCGTCGGCGCCAGCGGCTTCCTGGTCAAGGACACCGAGCCGGCGGACCTGATCAGCGCGGTGCGGGCGGTCGCGCGCGGCGACGCGCTGCTGTCTCCCGGCGTCACCCGGCGGCTGATCGCGGAGTTCGCGGCGCACGCCAAGGAGCCACGTCCCGCGCCGGAGCTCAACGCGCTGACCGACCGCGAGCGCGAGGTGATGGGTCTGGTGGCGGCCGGGCTGTCGAACGAGGAGATCGCCGAGCGGCTCGTGGTCAGCCCGGCGACGGCCAAGACCCACGTGAGCCGCGCCATGGTGAAGCTCAACGCGCGCGACCGCGCGCAACTCGTGGTCTTCGCCTACGAGTCCGGCCTCGTCCGCCCGGGATGGCTCGACTAGCTGATACCGCGGCGGCGGAGGATCTCCTCGATCTCGGCGAACTCGTCGTCCGGCTTTGCGGGCTTGGCGGGAGCCTTCGACGCCGGCTCCATGGCTCGCCGATCAGCGGGCGGGACCGAGCCGCGCGGGGGCGTGGCCTGCACCGCCCGATCGCGGGACGGCGCCCGCCGCCGCAGGGCGCCGGAGAGCATGAACAGCACCACGGCAAGGCCCACGATCACCACGCCGGACCAGACGCGCGGTGAGAAGACGAAGCCAGACACCCAGTCGGCCACCGCCGTGCCGATGCGCCAGAGCATCTCGACCGCACCGGTGAGGTAGGCCGCCAGCGGCAGCAGCGACCAGGCGACGCCGCGCATCCCCGCGGCCACGCCGCGCCGGCGCCACGCCATCCAGCTCACCACCAGGCCGAGCCCGGTCAGGCCCGCGCACAGCGGGAACCATGCAATATCATCGAATCCGGACATGCCCCTCACATCTCTGAGCCGGCGCTGCGTCCTCAGCCATGGTGGCACGACCGGGGCGCGAGCGCTCGCCCTGCGCCAGTTGAGCCGTGCCTGCCGCGATGCAATCATCGCCGCACAGCGACGGAAGGGAAACGGTGGCCCAAAGGCGGCGGAGCTTTCAGGTCGCGTTCGTGCTCGGCGGCGGGGGGGTGCTGGGCGCGCACGAGGTCGGCATGCTGCAGGCGCTTGTCGAGGCGGGGATCAGGCCGGACCTGGTCCTCGGCACCTCGGTCGGCGCGCTGAACGGCGTGTTCGTCGCGGCCGACCCGGACGCTCCGCTGGAGCGGCTGCTCAAGGTCTGGCGCGACGGCGCCGCCGCCGAGGCGTTCCGCGGCTCCGTGCTGGGACGCGTGGCCACGCTGGCGCGCTCCGGCACCCACCTGCATGCCAACGAGCCGCTGCGCAGGATGCTGCGGGAGCTGCTGCCGGTGGAGCGCATCGAGGACCTGGCCGTGCCGTTCCAGTGCGTCGCCGCCAGCATCGAGCGGGCCGCGGCGCACTGGTTCACCAAGGGGCCGGTCGTCCCCGCGGTGCTGGCGTCCGCCGCCGTGCCTGGCCTGCTGCCGCCGGTGCGCGTGGGGCGCGAGCATTTCCTGGACGGCGGCCTGGTGCACAGCATCCCGGTCGGCCGCGCCCTGCAGCTCGGCGCTCGCACCATCTACGTGCTGCACGTCGGCCGGATCGAGCGCCCGCTGGAGGTGCCTCGGCGGCCGTGGGAGGTCGGCATGGTGGCCTTCGAGATCGCCAGGCGGCACCGCTTCACCGAGGAGATGAGCTCCCTGCCGGCGGACGTCACCGTCCACGTCCTTCCCGCCGGCGTCGAGGGCATGCCCCGCGGCCGCGATGTGTCGCAGCTGCGCTACCGCGACTTCACGCGCATCGACGACCACATCGAGCGTGCCTACAAGGCATCGGCGGCGTATCTGGCCACCGCCAGCGGGGGTGCGTGAGGATGCTGCCGCCGCGCATCCTCCGCCGCCTGGTGCTCGCGCCGCTGCTGCCCGTGATCACCGTCGCGCTGATCGTGACCATGCCGCTGCTGCTGATCGTCGCCGCGGCCGCCTCACCCCGCCTGCCCGGTCGCTGGCGGGCGCTGCGCCTGCTGTGGTTCGCGCTGGCGTGGCTGGCGCTCGAATCGGCCGCGCTGCTGGTCTGTCTCGGGCTGTGGGTGGCGAGCGGCTTCGGCGGCCGGCTGCGCTCCGAGAGCTACCAGGAGCGCCACTACGCGCTCATGCGCTGGTTCCTCGGCACCCTGTTCGGGGTGGCGACCTCCGCCTTCCGGCTGAACGTGGAGATCGAGGAGCCGGAGCTGACCAAGGCGGAGGTGGCCGCGAGGCTGGCCCGCCCGGTGATCGTGCTGAGCCGCCACGCCGGGCCGGGCGACTCGTTCCTGCTGGTCCACCACCTGCTCACCCGCTACCGGCGGCGGCCGCGCATCGTGATGAAGGCCATGCTGCAGCTCGACCCCGGTCTCGACGTGGTGATCAACCGCCTGCCGAACGCCTTCGTCCGGCCGGGGCGCGGCACCGGCGTCGTGCGCGAGATCGAGCGGCTGGCCCGCGGGCTCGGGCCCAGCGGCGCGCTGGTCATCTTCCCGGAGGGCGGCAACTACACCGAGCGCCGGCGGCTGCGCGCGATCGAGCGGCTGGAGCACCACCAGCGCGTCGAGGAGGCGGCGCGGGCGCGCACCATGCGGCACCTGCTGGCCCCGCGCACCGGCGGCGCGCTCACCGCGATCGCGGCCGCGCCCGACGCGGACGTGATCTTCGTCGCCCACACCGGCCTGGAGGACCTGGTCACCCTCGGGGACATCTGGCGCGCGCTGCCCATGGAGCAGTCCCTCAAGGCGCGCTGGTGGCGGGTGCCCACCGCCGAGGTGCCGCGCGGGCTCCCCGAGCAGGAGCAGGTGCGCTGGCTGTACGAATGGTGGGCACGGATCGACGCCTGGATCGCCGAGAACCGTCCCTCGTCCCTGCCGCCAAGGATCGCCACGTGAGCACCACCGGTGTGGTGCTGGTGGGGGTCGCGATCCTTGGCGGGCTGCTGGGCGTGCTGGTGCCCGCGCTGCCCGGGCTGCTGCTGTGCTGGGGGGCGGTGCTGGTATGGGCGCTGGTCGAGCGCACCGCCGCGGCCTGGGTCGTGCTCGCCCTCAGCTCGGCGCTGCTGGTGGTCAGCCAGGTCGTGAAGTACACGGTCCCTGGGCGGCGCATGCGCGAGGCGGGGGTGCCCTGGCGCAGCCTGGCGGCCGGCGGGGTGCTGGGGATCGTTGGTTTCTTCGTGATCCCGGTGATCGGCGCCTTCCTCGGCTTCGTCGGCGGCGTCTACGGCGCCGAGCGCCTGCGGCTCGGCGACCACGCGGCCGCATGGCCGTCCACCGTGCACGCACTGAAGGCGGTCGGCCTGTCGGTGCTGATCGAGCTCGGCGCGGGCCTGCTGATCGCCGGCGCCTGGCTGGCGGCGGTCCTGCTGGGCTGACCGGCGGTCGGGCCGGTCACTTGGCGTCGGCGTAGCAGTCGACCACGCGGGTGTTGAGGGGGAAGCGCACGGGCGTGTCGCCGAACAGCAGGCGGCGGGCCTCCTCGCCGGCCTCCAGGGCAGCCGCGACGGCTGTGTCCGCCAGGTGCGGCGGGCAGTGCACGACCACCTCGTCGTGCTGGAAGAAGACCAGCTCGGCGCGGGCCGCGGCGTCGCCGTCCGCGTGCGCGGCCAGCCGGCGACGCAGGTTGGCGAGCAGGACCAGCGCCCAGTCGGCCGCGCTGGCCTGGATGACGAAGTTGCGGGTGAAGCGGCCGCGGCCGCGCAGCGCCCTGCGGGCCTCACGGTCCTCTGGGCCGTCCAGCGCGGGCTCGGGCCTCGCGCTCGAGCCCGTCAGAGTCCCCGGAGCCCCAGGCGGCGTGCAGGTGCGGCCCAGCAGCGAGCGGACCAGCCGGCCCTCCTCGCCGGCGCGAGCGGCCGCCTCCACGTAGTCGATCGCGTCGGGGAAGCGGCGGCGCAGCACGCCCAGCAGCTCAGCGGCGCGGCCGCCGCCCTGCGCGCCACCGTAGATGGCGCTGAACAGCGCGACCTTGGCCCCGGCGCGGTCGCCGCCGAACGCATCGGTCGCCAGCGCCGCGTACAGGTCGCCGTCGGTGGCGGCGGCCCGCGCCAGCCCCTGGTCGCCGGAGAGCGCGGCCAGCACCCTCGGCTCGAGCTGGCCGGCGTCGGCCACCACCAGCGTCCAGCCGGGGTCGGCGATCACCGCCCGGCGCACCGCCCGCGGGATCTGCAGCGCGCCGCCGCCGCGGGTCGCCCAGCGGCCGGACACCACCCCGCCTGGGACGTACTCGGCGTGAAACCGGCCGTCGCGCACCCACGTTTCCAGCCATGACCAGCCGTAGGCCGAGTGCAGGCGCGACAGCTCCTTGTACTGCAGCAGCAGCGGCACGGCGGGATGCTCCACGCCGCGCAGCACCCGCGACCGGGTCGACGGGATGGTCACACCGTCAGCGGCGAGCGCGCGCAGCACCTGGGATGGGGAGTCCGGGTTGACGCGCCGGCCGCCGAACGCGGCGGAGATCCGCTCGCCGAGCTGCCGCAGCCGCCGCGGCGGCGCGCCGGCCGCCGGGCGTGGTCCCAGCAGCTCGGTGAGCAGCGCGTCGTGCACGTCGGCGCGCCATGGGATGCCGGCGGCGCGCATCTCGATCGCGGCCAGGCCGCCGGCCGACTCGGCCGCCGCCAGCAGCCCCAGGCGGTCGGGGTGCTCGGTCGCCGCCAGCCGGCGCTGCTGTGCCTGGTGCACGGCGAGGAGCGCCTCGAGCAGGCCGCCGCCCTCGGGCAGCCCCGCGCGCTCGGGCTCGAACAGCGCGGGCTGGCGCTCCCGCGTCCCGGCGCGCGGCTGGTCAGGGACCGGCAGCCCGCGGAGCCGCGCCCAGGCCGCGGCGAAGGACCGCGGCTCGCTCCAGCGGGCCTCGTACGCCAACAGCAGGCCCTCGGTGAGCGCGAGGTCGTGGCAGCGGGCGACCGGCGCGCCCTCGCGCAGCAGCCGGGGATAGACGTCCTCGGCCGCGGTCCACAGCCAGCGGGGCCGGTCGGCCCGCTCGCGCCGCAGCACGGCGGCGGCGAGGTCGCCGACCCGCTGTACGGGGCCGGCTGGAGCGCCGTCCTCCGCGAGGGCCTAGAGCAGGCCCCCGCCACCGGGCTCGGCCACCACCGCGACACGCACGCCGGCATTGTGCACCCGGGCGCCGACACCGGCGCCGGTCGGGATCGGTCGGAATGCCCCGACCTTGCCGCGCGGGTTGGGACGTTGCCTGCGCTATCGGGGGCTCTCCAGCCACGGATTGCGGACGTCGAAATACCGCAGGTCGGTCATGAGGCTGAAGATCTCGGCCAGGCCCGGCTCCGACTCGGCCGGGTGCCCCCGTTCCCACCGGCGGGCGTCCTCCTCCGAGGTGAAATACACCGCCTGCGTGAAGTCGCCAGGACGGTCGGCGTGCTCGGCCACGGTCATGCCGAGGATGTGGGGAGCCTCCTGGGTGAGCTGGTCCTCGCGGCTGAGGGCGAGGATCGCAAGATGCTCCATCTCTTCGCTGTGACCCTGGATGACCTGGACGAAGCCGGCCTGGTCCGAGCCGCCGTCCTTGAAGGTGTGCACGCGGGCGGAGTCGTGGAAGACCACGTCGGCGATATGCTGCGATATCCGGCTCCACCAGGCCCCCTGCTCCGGGCGCTCGCTATTGCGGCGGGCCGCGTCCTCGGACTCGAAGCGGACCAGCGCGATCCAGCGACCGTCGTCGGTGACGCCCGACGTCGAGCCCAGCCAGCCACTGGCCCTCGGCTCCAGCTCGGCTCGCCAGCGGTCCATTTCGGCACGAATTCCATCGATATTGACTGCTCGCCCCTGAATGACTTGAATGAACATTTCGCCCCCCCGGCGACGACAGGATTTCGCTCAGCGCAAACTGTAGTCGCGTGCTCGCGCTGGTCAAGAGCCGGCCAGGCCGCTCCATGCGCTCCCACCGGCTCGGGTTGCTCCGCAACCGCGAAGCGCGGGACACTACCGCCATGGTGGGCAAACTCCGTGCATATATGGTCGCCATCGGCGTCACGGGCTTTGTGTTGCTCGTCCTTCTCGCAACCACCGTCGATTTCAGTCGTATCCGCGACGAATGGCCAGTCATCGCCACCCTCGGCGCCTTCCTCATCGTCGGGCACTTTTTCTCCATACCGCTCAGCCGTGAGCCGGGCGGGGCGAGGGTCCAGATCAACGCGCCGTTCGCCTTCGCGCTGGCGCTGTACGGCGGGGTCGGCATCGCCGCGCTGGTCTACGCCAGCACCTACCTGTTCGACGGTGTGACGCGCCGCACGTCCATCCAGAAAATGGGCTTCAATATCGGCACCCACACGATCGGCCTCGCCCTGGGGACTGGCGTGTGGATGGCGTTCAGCGGCGGGGATGCCGCGGGTCCCGACACGCTGCCGGCGATCCTGATCGGCACGGCCGTCTTCGTGGCGGTCAAAGCGGTGCTCTTCGCCATCAAGGTGGAGCTGGACGAGGCCAGGCCGCCCGATCTCAGCGCGGAGCGCGTGCTGCGCGTCGCCGTCGGCGTCACCCTGATGACATCGGCGGTGGTGCTGGTCATCGTGCTGGCCGCTGAGCGGCTCCCGGTGCTGCTGATGGCGCTGGGGCTGCCCACCGCGGCGGTCTACCTGATGCTGCGCAGCGAGGCGCGGGCGAACATCGGGCGCAACGAGGCCGAGCAGAACGCCCGCCGTGAGGCGAAGCTGCGCATCCAGGAGCACGAGCTGCGCGTGCAGCAGCAGGAGGTGGCGCGCAACCTGCAGGAGACCGACCGGCTCAAGGACGACCTCCTCGCCATGGTCTCCCACGAGCTGCGCAACCCGCTCGCCACCGTCCTCGGCGTGCTGCGGCTGCTCAGCACGGGCGCGCCGCTCAGCACCGAGGAGCGGCAGGAGATGCTGGAGATGGCCGACCGCCAGGCAAGGCGCCTGCGGACCCTGATCGAGCAGCTCCTGCTCGCGGCGAGGTTCGAGCGCGGCGACGCCGACTACCCCTCCAGCGGCGCCGAGCTGGTCGAGACCGACGCGACCGAGCTGGTGCTGCAGGCGGCCACCGAGGCGCGGGCGGGCCACCGCGATCACCCGATCCGGGTGGAGTGCGACGGCACGCTGCCGGTGCGCGTCGCCCCCGACGCGATCCTGCAGATCCTTGGCAACCTGCTCGACAACGCCTGCAAGTACTCGCCCGAGGCGCGCCTGGTGCGGCTGCTCGCCGAGCGCGACGGCAGCCACGCGGTGGTGGCGGTGGAGGACGACGGCGGCGGCGTCCCCGCGGCCGAGCGGGAGCGCATCTTCGAGCGCTTCACCCAGCTCGGCGGCGGCAGGGGCGGCCTCGGCCTCGGCCTGTACATCGCCAGGCGGCTCGCCCGCGCCCAGGGCGGTGACCTGGTGCTCACCGAGCCGCGCCACGCCGGCGGCGCCCGCTTCGAGCTGCGGCTGCCGCTGTGGCAGCGGGCCAACGGGCCGGTGGCGAGGAGCGCCGACGGCGGCCCGGTGGCCCGCACCGCCGGCCAGCGGAACTGAGTGGCGCCCTACCCGGCGGAGCTGGCGCGCCTGACCGCGACGGCGGGCGGCGAGCTGGTGGTCGAGCGCTACGGCGGGTCGGCCGAGCAGGTGGGGGAGCTGTGGCCCGCCGCCCCGGGCGACCCCGGTGGCCGGGGCGATCCCGCCGGCCCGGACGCGCCGCGTCCGGTCGCGGTCCTTGTCCACGGCGGCTACTGGCGCGCCCGCTGGCGCCTCGACCTCATGCACGGCGTCGCCGCCGACCTGCAACGGCGCGGCGTGGCCGTGTGGAACCTCGAGTACCGGCGGGTGGGCTCCGCGGGCGGTGGCTGGCCGGGAACGTTCGAGGACGTCGCCGCGGGCTTCGACGCGCTCGACGACCTGGCCGGGCGCTACCACCTGGACCTCGACAGGGTGGCGGTCATCGGCCACTCCGCCGGCGGCCAGCTGGCGCTGTGGCTGGCGGGCCGGGCGCGGCTGGAGCGTGGCCCCGGCGCGCGGCCGCGGCTGCTGCCGGCGCTCGCCGTCGCGCTGGCGGGCGTGTGCGACCTGGTCGAGGCCGCCCGCCGCCACCTCAGCGAGGACGCGGTCGTCGAGCTGCTCGGCGGCCGCCCGGAGGAGCGGCCCGAGGCGTACCGGCTCGGCTCGCCGGCGGCGCTGCTGCCGCTCGGCGTCCCGCAGGTGCTGGTGCACGGCACGGCCGACGCCAGCGTCCCCTTCGAGATCAGCGAGCGCTACACCGCCGCCGCGCGCGCCGCCGGCGACACCTGCGAGCTGCTGGCGCTGGACGGGGTGGACCACTTCGCCCTCATCGATCCGGCGAGCGCGGCCTGGCGGGCGACCGTGGAACGGCTCGGCGGGGTGCTCGGCTGACGCGCCCTCCTGCCGTATCGTGTCAGCATGGCCGCTCGCAAGGAGATCCTGGAGGTCGCCGGCCGCGAGGTGACGGTGACCAACCCGCACAAGGTGTTCTTTCCGCGCACCGGTCACACCAAGCTCGACCTCGTTCGCTACTACCTCGCCGTGGCCGACGGCGCGGTCCGCGGCGTCGCCGCGAGGCCGATGGCCCTGAAGCGCTTCGTGCACGGCGCGGAAGGCGAGGCCTTCTTCCAGAAGCGGGCGCCCGAGTCGCGGCCGGAGTGGATCGAGACGGTCGAGCTGAGCTTCCCGTCCGGGCGGACGGCCCACGAGGTCGTCGTGCGCGATGCGGCGCAGCTTGCCTGGGTCGTGAACCTGGGCTGCATCGACCTCAACCCGCACCCGGTCAGGGCCGACGACGTGGATCATCCCGACGAGCTGCGAGTCGACCTTGACCCCATGCCCGGCGTGCCGTGGTCGCAGATCCGCGACGTCGCCCTGGTGGCCAGAGAGGTGCTCGAGAGCTTCGGCCTCGTCGCCTGGCCGAAGACCTCCGGCTCGCGCGGGTTCCACGTCTACTGCCGGATCGAGCGGCGCTGGAAGTTCACGGAGGTCCGCCGGGCCGCGATCGCTGTGGCCCGCGAGGTCGAGCGGCGCGCACCCGACCTGGCCACCAGCAAGTGGTGGAAAGAGGAGCGCCACGGCGTCTTCCTCGACTACAACCAGAACGCCAAGGACCGAACGGTCGCCTCCGGATATTCCGTGCGCCCCACCGCCGACGCCCGCGTCTCCATGCCGCTGCGCTGGGATGAGGTGCCCGACTGCGAGCCGGAGGCGTTCACGATCGACACGGTCCCGGAGCGGTTCGCGCGCCTGGGCGATCCCTGGGAGGGGATCGACGGCGCGGCGGGCTCGCTCGAGCCGCTGCTCGACCTGGCAGAGCAGCACGAGGAGGCCGGGTTCGCGGACGCTCCCTGGCCGCCGCATTTCGTCAAGCAGGCCGGTGAGCCTGACCGCGTCCAGCCCTCGAAGCGGCGGGGGAGCGGCGGGCCATCCATGCCCGCGGGGATCGTGCCACCCCCGGCGCCTGGCAAGACGAGCGGGCCGACGGGGCGGCGCCGGACGACCATGCCGCTCATCGAGATCGCCCGTGCCGCCACCAAGGCCGAGGCGCTGGAGGGACTCGAGCGCTGGAAGGCGCGCCACCCCGACGTGTGGGCACGTCTGGCCGAGGCCGACGTGCTGGTGGACTCGATGCGCGGCCGCAGCACGACCTGGATCCGGATCCGCCTCAACCTGCGCAGCGTGCCGGAGGCCGAGCGCCCGTCCCAGGAGGCGCTCGAGGTCGACTACGACCCGTGGGCCCGGCCCGACGGCCCGGAGCCTGCCCCAGGTCGGTGAGGCGATGCGCCCCTTGGCCGGGGACCTTGGGTGTGACAAACGGGCCCTCGCTCGGGCGATGGCGCCGGAAGAAGCCTTACTTCGGTGGGAGCGTGGCGACGAACGAGCGGGCGTCAGCGATCCAGGAGGCGAGCGTCTCGTCCTCGTCAAGGGCCGATCCGCTCACGGTGATCCAGCCGCGCATGGGGCGGCCGCTGAAGTCGAAGAGCCGCGCTCCGGGCCGGCTGACCGCCTGATCGGTTGCGTCCTCCCCGACGCGGGCGATCAACTCGTCGCCGATGACTCCGACGAGCATGTTGCCGTGCTCGAGGAAGGCCAGCCCGCCGAACATGCGCTTCTCTGCCAGGCCAGGAAGCTGGCCGAGCCGCTCCCGGATCCGTTGGGCCAGGCCCTCGTCATACGCCATGGCCGGCATTTTATCCGGCCCAGTGACACCACCGAGCGGCAACGTCCCACCCGCGCGGCAGGCAGCGACCGGGAGGTGTTCGGGGACCCGCCCGCGGCGCCGTTGTTCCCCGAAGATGAGCGGGCGGTCGCGAGGGCGGTGGGCAAGCGGCGGCGCGAGTTCGCTACCGCGCGCTTCTACGCCCGGACGGCACTGGCGCGGCTCGGCCTCGATCCCGCACCGATCGTTCCGGGACCGCGGGGCGAGCCGGGCTGGCCGGCGGGGGTCGTGGGCAGCATGACGCACTGCGCCGGCTACCGGGCGGCCGCCGTGGCGCGCGCCGAGGACGTGCTGACGATCGGCGTGGACGCGGAGCCCGACGAGCCCTTGCCGGAGGTGTGCTGGACGCGGTGACGCTGACGGAGGCGTCGTCACGGCCGACCCCGCCGAGTGCAGCTTCGCCGCTCGGCGGATGTCAGCGCGGTGTCAGCGGGGCGCCAGCGAGCGGGCGCCGCGGCAGCCGCGCGTGACCGCCGTCTCAGGGCCGGAGTCCACGATGCTCCCGAGGACTGCGGGGGGCCCTGGCCCCGCAGGCCCCCAAGTGGTGAGGGCTCCGCCCTCAGATCGTGCATTCATCGGCCGTCCCTGGCCCGCCAGGGCGGGCCAGGAAAGGGAGCAGGGCATGAGCTATGCAATCCAGGCGGAGGACCTGGTCAAGCGGTTTGGAGGCACCACTGCCCTCGCCGGTGTCGACCTGGAGGCCCGCCCCGGCGAGGTGCTGGCCGTCCTCGGCCCCAACGGGGCGGGCAAGACCACCGCGGTCCGGATCCTCGCCACCCTGCTGGAGCCCGACGAGGGGCGCGCGGCCGTCGGCGGCTACGACGTCGTCAGGCAGGCCCACCAGGTCAGGCAGATCATCGCCCTCACCGGGCAGTACGCCGCGGTCGACGAGAGCCTGACCGGGACCGAGAACCTCGTGCTGATCGGCCGCCTGCTCGGCCTGCCCCGGGCCGAGGCGCGGCGGCGGGCGGCCAAGACCTACTCCGGCGGCATGCGCCGCCGCCTCGACCTCGCCGCCAGCATGGTCGGCCAGCCCAGCATCCTCTACCTCGACGAGCCCACCACCGGCCTGGACCCCCGCGGCCGCGGCGACCTGTGGCGGGTCGTCCGCGGCCTGGTCGGCCACGGGGTCACGGTCCTGCTCACCACGCAGTACCTGGAAGAGGCCGACCAGCTCGCCGACAGCATCGTCGTGATCGACCGCGGCCGGGTCGCGGCGACCGGCGCGCCGGACCAGCTCAAGGCGCAGGTCGGCGGGCAGATCCTGCAGGTGAGCCCCGCGAGGGAGGCCGACGTCGGCGCGGTGGTCCGCGTCGTGGCCGACCTCTCCGGCGCCGTCCCCGCCACCACGGGCGGGATGGTGTCGGCACCGGTCAGCGACCCGGGCCTGCCGCCGGCGATCCTGCAGCGGCTGACCGGCGCGGGCGTGGCCGTGGCCGAGCTGACCCTGCGCAAGCCGAGCCTCGACGAGGTCTTCTTCACCCTCACCGGCCACCGCGCCGGCGTCGACGACGCCCGCGCCGGTGACGGCATGGACGACAGCGATCGGAGTGCCGCATGACAACCATGACGCAGACAGCCAGCCCGCCGGCGACGTCACCGAGCTGTCGCCGAGGGTCGGCCCGCTCGACGCGGTCCGGCACGCGCTCACCCTGGCCTGGCGCAGCCTGGCCCAGATCAAGCACAACCCGATGGAGCTGATGGACCTGACCCTGCAGCCGCTGATGTTCGTGCTGCTGTTCGCCTTCGTCTTCGGCGGGGCGATGATGGGCTCGCCCAAAGCCTTCCTGCAGTTCGGGCTGGCCGGGATCATCGTGCAGAACGCGCTGTTCCTGACCATGAACACCGCCGTCGGCCTGAACACCGACATCGGCAAGGGGGTGCTCGACCGCTTCCGCAGCCTGCCGATCGCCCGGTCGGCGCCTCTGGCGGGGCGCATCGCTGCCGACGTCGTGCGCCAGGTGTGGTCGGCGGCGATCAAGGTCAACCCGGTGACGCTGCTCACCGACGCGATGCGCGGCCTGCTGGTGAGGGGCGGCGTGGTCCGCCCCACCGTGGCGGCCCTGACGTGGGGCGTCGCTATCGCGGCGGTGTCGGCCCCGCTCGCCCTGCGGGCGTTCCGGCGCCGGAGCTGACCTCTCCCTGGTTGAGCAGCAGCCCGCTGCCGAACGTGCGCGAGAAGGCGCGGACCCAGGGATCGGGATGCTCCCAGAGGTCGCGGACGCGTTCCAGCGCGACAGTGTCCTCGTTGTGGAAGATCGCCGTCATGGCGGGCAGGAATGTGAGCATGGAGGGAAGCGTGCGCTGCTCCGCGGCCGACAGCCCGCGGACGATCCCCATGGCCTCATCGATGCACTCCATCGCGCGAGGCATGTCAGAGCCGCCGCTGAGCGCGATGAACGCGCGCGCGACCAGCGCCTGGGCACGCACCGTCGGGGGCGCCTCGCCGGGCAGCGCCAGCGCCTTCTCCGCCCACTCCGAGGCCTCGGCCCGGGCGCTGCGCAGGAACCAGTACCAGCCAAGGGCGCCGACGAGGCGCAGCGTCAGGGTGGCGTCCTGGCTGTCGACGGCCCAGCGCAGGCTCGCGGGCAGGTTGTCGCGCTCCGCGGACAGCCGCGCGATCCACGTGAGCTGGTCGGCCAGGCGCAGCCGCGGCTCGGCCCGCTCGGTCAGCTCCAGGAAATAGTCGGCGTGGGCCCGCCGCAGGGCCTGGTCCTCGCCGGCATCGCGGCGCCGCTCCTCCCCGTAGGCCCGCACCGTCTCGAGCATCGAGAAGCGGATCTCGCCGCTGGGCTCGTCCTGGCCGGCCACCACCAGCGACTTGTCCACGAGCGCGGCCAGCAGGTAGAGCACCTCGTCGGCGGCCAGCCCGATGGCCAGCGGGATGCCGTCCAGGGCCCGGCAGATGCGCAGCACCGACGGGAGGTTGGCGTCGTCGACGGCGAAGGCGGGCCGCACGGCCGCCGCGCGGTCGGCGAACAGCCGCAGCGCCGGGTAGCGCAACGCCTCGGCGGGCGTGACGCTGCCTTCCGGCATCGCCAGCGGCCCGACCGGCTGCAGCACCTCGCCGGTGATCCCGAGCGGCTCGCGGCTGGTGGCGAGCACCCGCAGCGCCGGGCAGCGCCCCAGCAGCCGGTCGACGAGCGCGGCGACGTCGGCGATGAGGTGCTCGCAGTTGTCGACGAGGAGGAGCAGGTGCTTGTCGCCGACCGCCCGGCCTGCGGCAGGTCGACCGGGTCGGCGACGGACCCGAGCTCGACCATCCAGACGCCGTCGGGCATCCGCGCGAGCATGCGCGGCCGCCTCGCCGGCGAGCCTGGTCTTGCCGGCGCCGCCCGGCCCGGTGAGCGTGACCAGGCGGGCGTGGTCGAGGACGTCGGTGATGCGGGCGATGTCGTCGGCGCGCCCAACGAAGCTGGTGATCTGGGCGCGCAGGTTCGTCCGCGGGGCCGTGGCCGCGCGCCCGGCCCTGAGCCGAGGACCTCGGCCGCTCCCGCCGCTATCCCACCGTGCAGTGAGCAAGCGCCGCGCGGGAGTAGCA
>WNGB01003308.1_pt1 | contig 25471 bp, 28 predicted proteins | sample 5400681 | NCBI WGS metagenome assembly WNGB01 (sample SAMN13153367, study PRJNA577476) | soil metagenome | isolation source: 115 cm soil or saprolite under grassland replicate 2 | place: USA:California | collected 2016-06-15
GGTGCAGGCGGTTTCAAAGGTCTCCACGATCATCGATCGGGCCGCGAGTGCGTCGCGCTGGTAGGGCATTCGCAGGAACGACGACCGCCAGGTGTCTGCGGCGGCCGTGCGCTGCCGCGGTCGGGCTGGGTCGTCGCTGCGCGGCGGCTCCGGCAGGGTTCCTCCGTGGTCGCGGCACAGTTCGACGGCGCGGTCCAGCGATGGCATGACCGGGTGGTCGGCGGATTCGAATCCCAGCAGGAGAACGCCCCCGGTCGTGGCGGTGCCGGCGTTGAGGAACGCCTCGGCCGGATCGAGCAGGCGGCAGTTGCTCGGGTACAGCGCGGACTGCGCGATGGCCCGGGTGGCGGCGACGGCCGCGTCGTAGTCATTGAAATGAACCGACGCGTCCGCTCGCCAGCGTGGCCGCTCCTGCAGCCGCATCCACGCCTCTGTGATGACACCGAGGGCGCCTTCCGAGCCGAGGAACAGCCGGTCCGGTGACGGTCCCGCACCGGAGCCGGGCAGCCGGCGCGACTCGCTCGTGCCGGCCGGGGTGATCACCCGCAGCGACTCCACCAGATCGTCGATGTGGGTGAGCACGGTGGCGTAGTGCCCGCCGGCGCGGGTTGCCAGCCAGCCGCCGAGCGTGGAGAACTCGAACGACTGTGGGAAGTGCCGCAGGGTGAGGCCGTAGCGGCGGAGCTGCTCCTCCAGTGCGGGGCCGAACACCCCGGCCTGGATCCGGGCCGCCCGGCTGGTCCGATCCACCTCGAGCACCCGACCGAGGCGACCCAGGTCGAGATTCACCGCGGCGCTGTAGCCGGCGTCCAGCCGCGGTTCGACGCCGCCGACCACGGACGAGCCGCCGCCGTAGGGGATCACCGCGATGATACGGCTGGCGCACCAGTCCAGCACGTCGACCACGTCCTGCTCGGTGCCGGGGCGCACGACGAGGTCCGGCACGTTGCGGACGTCGCCCTGCAGGTTCCGCACGACATCTCGGAACGCCTTGCCGTGGGCGTGCGCCGCCCGGTCGGTCGCCTCCGCCGAGCACAGCCGCGCCAGCGACGCCGGCGGGTCGATCCGGGGCGGGCGTAGGCCCAGCTCGGCCACTGGCGGCGGGACGTGTTCGGTCAGCTCGGCGTCGGGCAGCAGGGTACGCACCCGCTCGGTCAACGCAGCAGCCTCCGCGCCGGTCACCGCGTCCTCGACATGACCCCAGCCCCACCACGACCGATGCTTCCCCGCCACGGAGCCTCCCGATGTCGCCGGTTACCGGATGCGATTCCGCGGCCCGTTGAGGCGCTGCCCGCGTTGTCAGCCAATACGCAGCGCGCTGAACACTCCAGCGTGGTCGGAGTCCCAGTAGCCGTTCTGCATGGTCCTGCCGGTGACAGCCGACTCCACGAGCCGCACGCTGCGCGGTGAGTCGGTCATCACGTGGTCGACCTGGTGGTCGAATTCGGCGGCCGTGCCGGTCGTCAGGTCGTACGAGTGGATGCAGCAGCTGAGCGGGTCGGCCGTGCTGCGTTCGACGAAGCCGGCGCCCAGCAGAACGAAGTAGGCCTGCTGGTCGTCGGGAGCGACCGTGTCATCGTCAGAGTTGAGGTCGCCGAGCAGCACGACCGGCGTGTCGCTGGTAGCCGGTCCGCCGGGCGCGACGAGTTCACCCGCCTGCAGCGCGCGAATGCTCGGGTGCACGGCGCGAGGGTCGAACGCCTCCAGATGGGTGTTGACGAAGCGGAACCGGATGCCGCCACGCACCTTCGCCTCAACGCGTGTCCAGCCGCGCGTCACCGTGACCGGCAGGCCGAGGATGGGCAGCGTCAGGAGGTGCTGGAAACTGCCGCCCGCCGGCGCCCACGTGTGCACGCCCCCGTCGACGCGGGCGAGGATCACATCCCGCATCGTGAGCCTGCCGTTCAGCTCGGCGTCCGGCGTTGGCTGGGGACCGTCGCCGCGGACGGCGTTCTCGTTCGCCGGCGCCTCGAAGTCGAACTCCTGTTGGACTACGACCGGCCGGTATCGCTCCTTGCCCGCGTTCAGCCGGTCCAGCAGGAGCCGAAGGAAGTCGTACCGTACGGTCGTGGCCGTCTTGGGGCCGCCGAACAGCGGGCTGACCGACGTCGGCCCGGTGCGCCACAGCGCCACCTCCTGCAGGCCGACCAGATCCGGCTGCTTGTCCAGGATCTCCGCCGCGAGGCCCTTCGCCCGGGTCGGGAAGTTCGTGGCCGTCACCTGCCGCAGGACCGCGCCGTTGGCGTCGACGAACCCGTTGAGGCTGGTCGCGGCGAGCGCCGGAGCCAGGTCCGCGCCCAGGTACAGGTTGCGGGTCATCACCCCGGCCACCTGCCCGGTGTGGTTGCCCTGGTCGTCGTGCCCGGAAGCCCGTGCCGGGCCGGGAGCCAAGACGGCCACCAGTGCGCTGACGAGCACCGGAACGGCGAACCTCAGAAGCCGCCGGCCGACGCCCGTCCTGCTCGTCGCCGGATGACCTGTCGCCACGTCTCTCAGCATGTCGGACCGTCCTTCTCCGCGTCCTGAGCCGGGTCGGTCGGCGGCCTCCCCCGATACCGCACATCCTCTACCGCTATGGTTCAGGGATCAACAGCCGGTATCCGGGCACCGCCGACCTTGATCGTTGCGGCTTTTCGACCTGACAGCCCCGTGGCGTATGGCGATGATTCAAAGAGCCGGGGGCGGACGGCGCGCCCGCGCGCAGGCTTCAGGAGGCGATGATGACCGATTACTTCGTATGGATGACCACGCGACGGATCCGGCCCGGCACGCTAGCGGAGTTCGAGCGGGCCTGGCGGCCGGAGGGGGCGCCGCCGGGAATGCGCAAAGCCTACGCGTACTGGTCGGAGGACGAGACCGAGGTGACTGGTGTCTCGTTCTGGGACTCCAAGGAGGCGTGCGACACCTGGCGAGCGACCGACGCGGAGGCCCGACGCAGGGGGGCCATGGCTCCCTTCGTCGTCGAGGAGCGAGAGGGTTTCTACCATGGCCGTGAACTGACCGTACCGACGCGATAACCCGGGTGGTGGAGATCAACCCGTGCGGTTGGGGCCGGCCTGGTTGTCCAGCAATCCCAGTGCTTTCGCGCGGGCTACGGCGTCGCGCCGCGTCTTCGCGTCGAGCTTGTTCAGGATGGCGGCGACGTGGGTGTCCACCGTGCGGACGGACAGCACCAGACGCGCGGCGATCTCGGCGTTGGTCAGCCCTTCGGCGAGCAACCGGACGACGTCGGCCTGCCGCTCGGTGAGTCCGGCGAGATTGTCTCGTGTGGACTGGACGCGGCCGCGCGGGATGCGGGTGACCCCGAGCTCTCTCAGCCGGAGTCGCACGCGGCGAGCGAGCGGCTCGGCGCCCAGGGCGTCGAGTGTGGTGAGCGCGTGCAGCAGGTCCGCGGGGTCAGGGCTCTGGGCAAGCGCGACCGCGTGCTCGTAGGGGCAGCCGGCACGCTGCCACGCCTCGGCCGCCTGCCGCCATTGTCCCTTCGCCAGCAGGATGTAGGGGTGGTCGGACTCGTTGATCGGCACGGCCTCGCCCGCGGCGCGCATCCAGTATCCGAACTCGGCCGCCGCGGAGAGGCGACCGTAGCGGCGCACCTCCTCGTACGCCGGTGCCACGACGGCGACCCGGGAGACGTCGCCGCGCAGCCACGCCGCCTCGAGCAGGGCGGCCGCGGCCGGGCCGAGGCGTTGCGCCTCGCCCAGTCGCTGCGCGATCTGCCACGCCTGTTCCAGCAGCTGCTCGCCGTCCTCCTGACCCCGCCTGACCCGGACCGTCCCCAGGACGATGAGGGCGGGGCAGCGCACGATCGGCTCGGCGTCGTCGGCCCACGGGACCTCGCGCTCGACCTCCCGCCACCGGCCGAGCGCCAGGTACACCATGCTCCGGGTCACCTGCAGGTACCGAAGGAAGCCGTCGAACTCGGCCTCGTCCGCCAGCTCGATGGCGTCCTCGACGATGCGTTCCGCCTCGGCGAACCGAAGAACATCGATGAAGTGCCACGCGATGTTGATGTACGCGCGGCAGGCGTGCTCGACCTCGCCGGCATCGAGGGCGACCGTGAGGCTCTCGTCCAGCAGTGCCTGACCCTCCGGCTTGCCATCGTCCCAGAGCGCGGTCCCGACGTTGTTCAACGCGTGGGACAGCAGGGCGGCGTCGCCGAGATCGCGCGCCATCGCGACGGCCCGCTGCCCGGCGGCGACACTCTCGGACCGGCGTCCGGCCAGCATATGCAGCTGGGACTGGTTGCTCAGGGCCAGCGCCAGGGCCCGCTCGTCGCCCCCGGCCTCGAGGACCTCGATCGCTTCCGCGGCGCTGGCCTCCGCCTTCGCGCGAGCCCCCGCCCACCAGTGCATCCGGGACAGCCATCGCAGGCTGAGCCCGAGCGCCCGCGGGTCGCCCAGCGTGCGGCGCAGGCCGACGGCCTCCTCCTGAGCCCGCACGGCAAGGGCGGCCAACCCGACGGTGTAGCACTCGACCGCGTGCTCGTCCAGAAGGTCTGCCCGCTCCCCGGGCGGGAACACCTGGCGGTGGTCGAGCACCAGCCGGTAGTGCGCCACGGCCTCGCGGTGCGCTCCGGCCGCGGCGGCCTCCCGCGCCGCCGCGGGGCCATGCCGAACGATCACGTCGCCGGCACCGGCCTGCGCGGCGTGGTGGAGGATCCGCGACACATCAACCCCGTCATGACGATCGAGCAGCGCGGCGAGCACGGCCTGGTTGCACGCCACCCGGCGGGCCGTCGGCATGCGGTCCACAACGGCGCGTCGGGCAAGCTCGTGCGGGAAAGCGACTCTCGTCGCCGAGACGGTCAGCACGCCACGCCGTTCCGCCGCCGCCAGCGAGGCCAGACCCCCTGGCACGACCGCCTCGACCAACCACCTCTCCGCCGCCGACGGGACCACCGCGAGCTGCTCCACGGCGTCCCGGGTCGGCGCGTCGAGGTCGGCCAGCCGGGCCCCGACCGCCTCCGCGACGGTGTGCGGCACCCCACCGAGGTCGCCGGACGCGAGAACCTCCGCGACGAAGAACGGGTTGCCCGACGTCACCGCGAACACCCGCGTGGTGTCCATCCCGGTGTGCGCACCGAGCCGGCGTACCGCGTCCGCCGACAGCCGCGCCGGCCGTAACCGTCGCAGCCGTGGCGTACCGGACGCCAGGCCGAGCAGGTGCTGCAGGGGATGGTCCCTGGTCAGCTCCACGTCCCGGTACGTGATCACCAGCACGGCCGGCAGGCTGGCGATCCGCCGTACGAGGAACCTCAGCACGTCGAGGGTCGCCTCGTCGGCCCAGTGGACGTCCTCCACGACGAGGACGGTCGGGTGCTCCGGCCAGTCCAGCTCGGCCCGGAGGGCGTCGCTCACCCGACTCCGGTCGCCGGACTCGAGCGCGTGGGTGAGCGCGCCTCCGACACTGCCGATCAGGTCTCGCAGCGGCCCCAGCACCCGTGGCGTGGCGAGATCATCGCAGTAGCCCACGAGCAGGCGGGTCCCGGGCGGCAGTACCGAGCCGAGGGCGTCCACCAGGCTCGACTTGCCGATCCCGGCCTCGCCGGCGATGATCACGACGGAACCGTCCCCGGCCCTGGCCTCCCCGGCCGCGGCGGCGAGCGCCCCGAGCTCCCGATCGCGTTCGAGGATCCTCCCGGCCACCCCCGGATTGTCGCAGCCGACGCCTCGGTAATGCCGCCGCCGGAGGCGCCGATGTCGGTATCGCCGCCGCCCGATCTCGGTAATGACGACGGATCCGGCCGGCGCGGGCCCGCCGTACAAACGACCCATGCAGTCGCTCCCCCACCGCCATGACGTGATCGTGGTCGGCGCCCGGGCCGCCGGCGCCGCCACCGCGCTCCTGCTCGCCAGGCACGGACATGACGTCGCCCTCCTCGACCGGAACGCCCTTTCCACCGACACGATGTCCACGCACCAGATCGCCCGGCCCGGCGTGGTGCAGCTGCACCGGTGGGGGCTGCTCCAGGCCGTCCTGGACAGCGGAGCGCCGGCCATCCGCCGGATCACCTTCACCGCGCCGGATGAGTCGTTCACCCGGCCCCTGAGGCACAAGGCCGGGGTCGACCTGCTCGTCGCGCCGCGTCGGTACATTCTCGACACGCTCGTGGCGGAGGCCGCGGCCGGCGCCGGCGCCGACCTGCGTCTCGGGGTCACGGTCGAGGGCGTACACCTCGACGACGCCGGCCGGGCGGTCGGCGTGTACGGTCACGACCGCACCGGCGCGCCGGTCGACCTCGCGGCCCGGTTCGTGGTCGGCGTGGACGGGCTCGGCTCACGGGTGGCCCGCGCGGTGGGTGCCGAGGTCACCGAGGACCGGGGCGCCCCGGGCGCCGTGCAGTACGCGTACTTCGCCGGCCTGCCCTGGCCCGGCATCGAGCTGATCGTCGCGGACCGGGCACTCACCGGGGTGTTCCCCACCCACCACGGCGAAGCGTGCATCTGGATCTGCAGCCCCACCGCGGACGCCCACGATGCCCGCCGCCACGCGGCATCCCGCGCGGACGCCTTCACCGCTTACCTGCATCGAACCGCGCCGGAGCTGGCGGCGCGCCTGCGCGCAGGACGCCGCACGTCGCCGGTCACCGGCATGTTGCGTACCCCGAACTACCTCCGCAGGGCGCACGGCCCGGGCTGGGCGCTGGTCGGCGACGCCGGCTACCACCGGGACGCGGTCACCGGCCACGGCCTGTCCGACGCCTACCGGGACGCCGAACTGCTCGCGACCGCGCTGCACCAGGCGCTGCGCGGCGACCTCGACCCGGACACCGCGCTGGCCGGATACCAGCGCCAGCGTGACCGCGCGCTGCGGAAGGTCTTCGACCTGACCGTCGCCCTGGCCGGCTACCCGCCGGTATCCGAGTTCCTCGCACTGCAGAAGGAGCTCGCTCAGGCCCTCGACGCCGAAGCGGCCGAGCTGGCGGCCCGGCCACCCCTGTCCCACGACGACGAGCACCGGCTCGCCGCCGCATGACCCGCAGGTGCGCCCGCCCTGCGCACACCAGAAGGAGAACCGAGATGACCGCCACCGTCAACGAGTCGGCCCGGAACGGCGTCGACACCGCCACCCTGTTCGCCACCCTCGACGCGGTCAAGGCCGCACCGGAGGCGGCCAGGTTCCAGTTCCGCGCGGCCAACCAGTGGCTCAGCGGCACCCACAACCGCAGCACCATCCACGGCTTCCACGGCGTCGGCGCGGAGCGCGCGCACGAGCGCAGCTTCCACTTCGACGCCGACCACCCCGCCGTGCTGGTGGGGGGGACAACGGCCCCACCCCGGTGGAGTACGTGCTGCACGCGCTGGCCGCCTGCCTGACCGCCGGGCTGGCCAACATCGCCGCTGCCCGCGGGGTCCGGCTCACCGAGGTGCACTCCACCGTGTCCGGTGACATCGATCTCAACGGCATCCTCGGCCTCAACCCCGACGTCCGTAACGGCTACCAGAACATCACCGTGCGGTTCACCGTCAAGGGCGAGGCTCCGGCCGAGAAGCTGCGCGAGATCGTCGAGCAGTCCCGCGCCCGCTCGGCCGTGTTCGACATCATCACCAACCAGGTGCCGGTCAGCATCGAGGTCGAAACCGAATGACCGCGTTGCTCGTTACGCGGCGAGCCGCAACCGAGACGCCGGCATGGCGCCGCGGCGGCGGCGAGGCCCGCCGCGGGGCGTACGTTTCGCAGACCGCCAGCCTGGTCGACGAACTCGGTGAGGAGGACCTCCGGCGCTGGTGGTCCACGGAGGCGTTCGTCGCCGCCGAGCCCGGGCTGTCGGAAACCGAGGCCGGCGTTTCGCGGGCGGTGGCGGCGTCGGGAGGTGCCCGATGATGCCGTCGGTAGGTAGCACCGCCCGGCGCAGTCGCACCGTGTCGCGGCGCGACATCGAACTGTTCACGGAGCTGACCGGGGACCGCAACCCGCTGCACTACGACGAGGAGCTGGCCGGCAGCACCCGGTTCGGCGGGCTGATCGTGCAGGGTGGAGTGACGTCCGGCCTACTCAACGCCGTGGTTGCCGAGGACCTGCCCGGGCCGGGCAGCGTGTTCCTACGGGTGGGGTGGAACTTCCTGGCGCCGGTACGACCCGGTGACGAGCTCACCGCCGACGTCGAGGTGCTGGAACTGCACGCCACCAAGCCAATCGTCCGGATCCGTACCACGATCACCAACGGTGACGGGGTCGTCGTCCTGGACGGTGACGCGCACGTGTATCGCGTGCCCGTCGGACGGTCCCCGGCCTGAACTCCGGTGCGGCCGCACCGGAGAAACATCTAGATCAAGGAGTGTCCCATGGGGACTTTCCCAGAAATCACGCACGTGGCCGTGACCGTGACGGACCTTTCCGTCAGCGTGCCGTGGTACTCACAACTCTTCGCCGCCGACGCCGTCCTTGACGAGGACACCGGGCCGTTCCGGCACGTCGTCTTCGCCATCGGCGGCGGCATGCTCTTCGGCCTGCACGCGTTCCCGGACGGCGACTGGTCCAGCGGTTTCGACCCGCACCGGCCCGGTCTGGACCACGTCGCGTTCGCGTGCGGAGACCGTGGCGAACTCGAGCGCTGGCAGGACCGCCTCGAACAACTGGGCATCAAACACGGCGGAATCGTCGACGCTCACTACGGATCGGGCCTGTCGTTCAAGGACCCGGACGGCATCGCGCTGGAGTTCTTCGCCCCGCCGGCCTAGGTGGCTCCGGTTCGACGAGTCTGCAGGCGATGCTGCGGCACACTTCCATCACCATCACCGCCGACAGGTGCGGGCCCTCCCCCAACAGGAACAGGCCAAGGTCGGACAGCATCCCGCTGAATAGGACGGGAGCGTCGCCACGACGCTCCCGTCCTTGTCTTCACTGGCCATGGCGCGGGGCGCGTTGCCGGTGCGGACCTGAGAGGCGTCCTCGGCGTAGGTGACGTCGCGGATGTGGTGTAGCGCCTCGATCGCCCAATGGCCACGGATGCAGCCGGCCAGCTCGGCCGGTCCGGCCTGGCCACAGGCCGAGGCGGCAGCTCGCGGACGTAGGCAGGCCGAGAGCGAACCGGCGACGAGTACCAGCACGATGCACGAGGCGAGACCGCGTCGAGACAGCACCCGAACACCCTGGCAGAAACGGACTGCTCCTGGTGCCCTGGAACCGGTGAGCTGGTCCGCGCTACACCGCGCACGCGTGGTAGTCCAGTACCAAGCAGCGGATGCCGCGGTCCTCAGCCAGTACCCGGGCCTGCGGCTTCCACGTCTGGTCCGGGTGGTCACCCACGTCAAGGACATTAGTGGCGGCCCGCGCGGTCCTCTGCCTGGACCTACCTGATCTTGGTTGAGCCGGCCCCATTTGCCGCGATCCGCGCGCCTACATCGATGGCTGGAGGAGTCTGGGTCCGTAGTGGGCCGCGTGCCGCCACATCGCCGCGACTGCCGTTCGCGCTGGCGTCACGGTGACGGGAAGGCGAACGCGTCGGGTGTTCGAGCGACGGCAGAACCGCCGTTGGCCAGCGGAAATGGGTTCAGGAACAGGCACTCACCTGTGGGCTCACTCGGCGCGCTGTCCAACACGGAGGACGCTGAGGTAACGGCGTGATGCTCGGTTGCCCATCCGCGTGCGGATGCGCTCGGCGATGGCGTCGAGCAGGGGCTCACGGACGTCGCGATCGAGCCTGCGGTACAGCGACGTCGAGCGAAGGAGATCGGCAAAGCCTTCCCCGTTGAACCACTGAACGGTCGGGTACCAGCGCACGATCGTTGGGCCGAACAAGCCGCCGGGATCCTTGACCAGTCCCCAACCCGCGTCGGTGGTGCGCACGTCGTCTTCCAGTGGAGGATGACCCCAGCCGGGGTTCCCGGGGGAGAACCGCTCGTGCAGATCGGCGGTCTCGGCGTACACCTCCGGCTCTCCCGGCCGGCGGACAACGACGTGGCCGAGCAGCGCCGTCCAGCCTCCGGGATGGAGCACGTCGTGCGCTCGCTGCCAGCCAATCGACGGGTCGACCCAGTGCCACGCCGACGCGGCCACGAGGACATCGAAGCGTCCACCGCGGTCGTCCCACTCCTCGAACGTCGCCGTCTCGACTTTGACGTTGCAGAAGGTGGCGAGCCGTTGGCGAGCGAGTGCGGCCATCTCCGCGCCCGGCTCGATGGCGGTCACCGAGCATCCGAGCGCTGCCAGCGAGCGCGTTGCCTGGCCGGTACCGCAGCCCACCTCAAGCACCGACGATCTTTCGTCTATGCGGGTGATGGTGACGAGGTCCGCGAACAGCTCGTCGGGGTATCCCGGCCGGACCCGGTCGTAGAGCTCCGGCACCTCGTTGAACACCCGACCGAGATCCCGTCGATTCGGGTCTGCCATCGCACCATCCTGCCGAACTGTCGCCGACGTGCCGATCCTGGGCAAGCATACGGACAGGTGAGGTTACGCCAACGCGCGGCGATTGCGCATGTTTCGTTTGATGATCCGAATCTGGTGTCGTGTGCCGGTCTGGTACCGGTGATGCGTCTGGCCCAGGACGCGGGCCTGCCCGCGCTGGTCGCCGGCCGGGTCGGGCTGCCCGGGGACAAGGGCGCCAATCCGGGTGGCAAGGTGGCCACGATCGTGGCCGGTACAACGTCCCCATGGGCGCGGCGGCCACCGCCACGGGCATCGTGTTGACCGTCGGCATCCAGTACGACAGCAACGACAACGGCCGGACCCTGGGGATCAACGCCACCGGGTGACTGACCGTCGACTGTGGACAGCGGGGTCAGGACCACCAGTCGCGTACGCCGCCCTCGTCGCAGCCGAACTGCCGCCAGATCATGCCGTCCTTGATGACGTACGCGCCGAACGCCACGACCTCCTCGCCCTTCACCCGCAGCCTCGTCCGCGTCATGATCATGTCGTCCGTGTGCACGTACTCCTCGATGCCCACGAACTCCATGTCCAGGCCCTCGTACTGCTTGAGGAGATCCCGGGCGGCTTCGCGGCCCACGACCGGTCCCTGGAAGCGCAGCGAGACGATCTCCGGGTGGTAGACCTCCATCAGGGTCTCCATGTCGTTCTTCGCCAGAGCCTCGATCTGCTTGACGAAGACCGGGTGGATTTGGCTGAAGTCCATGTTGCTCATCTCCTGGCCGCTCGTGCTCGGTCGGCGGCGTGGCGCCGCTAGGAGGAATCTTCCGGACCGAGGGCCAGGCGTCTGCTCAGTTTGGCGCACCGCGCGCGTCAGCCGTCGAACATCCCGGCGAGCTTGGTGACGGTGTTCCAGTTGCGCGCGGTCGCGCGCACGCCGAGACGCTTCTCCAGGAAGGGTCCGACAGGCGGCGCCTCCAGAAAACCGTCCGGGCACCACTGGTACACGACCTGGTCCCCGACCCGGATGTGCTCGGGCGCGAGCGACTGCGGGTCGTTCTCGGCGAGCCGCGTCGGGTCGGGCCGCTCGGACAGGAAGAAGGCCATCATCTTGGCGCCGTCGGTCGCCACGTCGGCCAGCGGGTTGCCGTCGATGACCGCCTGCAACTGGTCCCGGCTCCAGACCAGGCAGCTTACGTCCAGGCCGAACGTGTCCTTGACGCCCTCCTCGATCTGCCGGGCCACCTTGCCGGCCGAGCCGGGCGCGGCAACTACGACGTTGCCGCTCTGCAGGAGCGTGCGCACCTCGGTGTACCCGAGCTTGGACAGCATCGTGCGCAGCTCTGCCATGGGTACCTTCGCCTTGCCGCCGACGTTGATCCCGCGCAGGAGCACCGCGTACTTCGGCACGCCCAACCCTCCCCCAACGGCCGGCCGCTGCTCAAGAGTGAACAGACCGGGATACCGGCGCGCGCACAGAATACACCGGGTACGAGGCGCGGGACCGGCGGTGAAAGGTGTTCCCATGGACGTGGCAGAAGGCATCAAGGAGATCCTGTCCAAGGAGATCTTCGTCGAGGTACCGGTCGAGGAGATGCACGACGACGACAGCCTGCGCGACGTGTTCGGGCTGGACTCGCTCGGCTTCGTCGAACTGCGTACGCAGGCGCAGAGCGGGTTCGGCGTCCAGATCCCGGATGCCGAGTTCACGCCGGAGAACTTCGCCACGATCCGCAGCGTGACCGCGATGGTGCGGCGGCTGCTGGCGGCGCCGGCCGCGGCCGGCCGCGCCGCGACCGACGGCGCCTGACGAGCGGGTACCGATGCCTCACCCCGACGCCGTCTGCGTCACCGGCCTGGCCTGGAACACGCCGCTGGGCAGCGACCTGGACGAGGTCTGGAAGTTGCTGCTGGACGGGGCCAGCGGACTGCGCGACATCGAATGCCCGTACCCGTTGCGCACCACACTGGCCGGCACGGTGCCGGGGCTCGCGCTGGACGCTCCGGCCACCGAGCGGCAGGTCGCGCTCGCCGTGTCCACCCTGCGCGCGGCGTACGCATCGGCCGGCCTCCACCCGGCCGACCCGGCGGTGCGGCTGGTGCTCGGTACGAGCTTCGGCGCGTCCCTGGACGAGCCGGCGCACCGGCTCGGCGACTGGGCACGCGAGAGCGCCCGGCGGATCGGCCATCCGCACCGGCCGGTCTGCCTCGGTACCGCCTGCTCGGCGGGTTCGGACAGCATCCTGGTCGCCAGCCGGCTGATCCAGGCCGGGGTGTGCGACGTATGCCTCGCGGGTGGGGTCGACGTGGTGACCCTGGCCAAGCGGCTCGGGCACTCGGCGCTCGGCACGATGAGCCGGGACCGCCTGCGCGCGTTCGACGAACGCCACGACGGCATGGTGCCCGGCGAGGGGGCGGCCGTACTCGTGCTCGAGTCCGCGGACTCGGCCCGGCGCCGGGGCGCCCCGATCCACGCCGTGCTCGGCGGTACCGGCTCGGCCAACGACGCGGCCGGGCTGACCGCGCCGGACCGTTCGGGCGACAGCGTCGTCCTCGCGGTCCAGCGTTGCCTGGCCGACGCCGGGCGGGACGCGGCCCAGGTCGCGGTGATCAGCGCGCACGCGACCGGTACACCGGTCAACGACGAGGTGGAGAGCGCGAGCCTCGGGCGGATCTTCGGCACGGGCGGTACCCGGCCGGTGGTGTTCGCCACCAAGGGCGCCCTCGGCCACAGCCTGGGGGCCACCGGCGCGATCGAGGCGGTGTCCGTGGTGCTCGCCCTGCGCGACGGGCGGGTACCGCCGGTCGCCGGCCTCGGCCGGCCGCGGCCGGACTTCCCGCTCCCGCTCGCCGTCGGCACCGCCTGCGCCGTCGACGGCGCCGTCGGGCTCAGCCTCACCATCGGGTTCGGCGGCTTCAACACCTGCCTGCTATTCGAGCGGGTCGGTACCGATGAGCGGTGAGCAGCGACCGATCGCGGTCGTCGGATCGGGTACCGCCGCGGCGACGGACCCGACCCGGTATGCCCGCAACAGTTCGTCGTTCTTCGTCGACCCGGCCGGCTGGCTCGTCGCCGCGGCGGTGGAGGAGGCGCTCGACGGCTGCCCCGAGCCCGTGCTGTCGGTACCCGACCGGGTGGGCGTCGTGGTGCTCAGCGACGACGGGCCGGCCGCGACCATGCGCGCCATCGCGGGTACCGCCGGCCGGGGCCTGGTGTCGCCGCTGCGGTTCGCCGGCGCCAACCCCGGCGTCCTGGCCGGCCTGCCGTGTATCCGGTGGAGGCTGCGCGGTCCCAGCCTGACCTTCGCGATGGAACCGGACGCGGCCATCAGCGCCGCGCAGGTCGTCGCGGCCGCCTGGCTGTATGGCGGCCAGGCCGCGTACGTCCTGATCGCCAGCCACCTTGGCGAGGTGGCCCACTGCGCGGTGACCCGGCGCGGCGCACCCGGCCGTACCCTGCGCGAGGTCCTCGTCCCCGCCAACGGCGCGACGTCGCGGTGACCGGGTACCCGCTGCCGTTCGGCTTCGCCGACGTGGCGGCGTTCCTGGACCGGTCGGTGGACCTCGAACGGCCGGCCACCGCGTCCCGGCTGCCCGAGGCGCTCGCTGGCCTGGAGAAGCTGGCCCTGCCCCCGGGTACCCCGGTGGTCGTCGCGATGTCCAACGGGCGCCCGCTCCTGGAGTATTACTTCGGCGCGCTTCTGCTCGGGCTGGTACCCGTGCTGGTGTCGCCCGCCGCGCCGTCGGCCCGGATCGACGCGCTGGCCCGCCGGATCGGCGCCGGTGCGGTGGTCGCCGCCCGGCTGGTCCCGCACCGGTACGGCGTGCCGGCCGTGCTCCCGCTGGGTGACGCGCAGGCCGTCGTGCTCCCCCGCGCCGACCCGCCCCACTACCTGTCCGGCTGCGCACTCATGCTGACCTCCGGTACCTCCGGACTGTTCTCCGGCTGCCTGCACCGGGTGGACTCGTTGGTACGCAACGCCCGGCGCCACGCCGCCGCGGTCGGGCTGCACGGCGGCGACACCGTCCTGGTCAACCTGCCGCTGTACTACTCGTACGCCATCGTGGCGCAGGCACTCGCCGCGCTGGTGACCGGGGCGCGCCTGGTCATCTCCGGACCGCCGTTCGCGCCGACCGCCTACCAGGCGGTCATCCGGCGGCACGGCGTGACCATGTCCTCGGTGACCCCGACCATCGCCCGCCTGCTGCTCGCGCACCGCGACCCGCTGCCGAACGGGCTGCGCGTGCTGACCGTCGGTGGCGACAGCCTCGCCGGCCACCAGGTGGGCACCCTGCTGTCGGCCAATCCGGGGCTGGAGCTGTACGTGACGTACGGCCTGACCGAGGCCGGGCCGCGGGTCGCCACGCTGGCCGCGCACGAGGAGCCGACCGGCCGGTACGGGTCGGTCGGGCTCCCGCTGGCCGGAGTCGCCACCGCGCTACGTCCGGTACCCGGGCAGCCGGGCGCGACCGAACTGCTCGTCACCTCCGACACCGTGCTGCTGGCCAAGGTCGGTGCCGGCAGCCCGGAGCGCACGCTCGTCGCTCCGGGCACGATCGCGACCGGCGACCTCTTCCACGTCGACGAGGACGGATACCTGTTCTTCGGCGGGCGGCTGTCGGACTTCGTGGTACTGCGCGGGGAGAAGGTCTCGCTGGCGGCGGTACGCCGCTTCGTGCAGTCCATCCCCGGCGTGATCCGGTGCAGCACGGTCGTCGGCGACGACGGAGGCCACTTCGACCTCGACGTACGGGTGGCCGCCGACCTCGACGAGGCGCAGCGGCGGATCCGCGACGCGGTACGGTCCTTCCTGCTTCCCGGTGAGCGGCCGCGCCGGATCGCCGTGGCCCATCCCGACCTCGCGGTCTTCCAGAAGTAACATCTGACCCGACGGACCGGGGGAGGCTGGCGATGGCGGCTACCAAGCACGTGGCGTTGCTGCGCGGCATCAACGTCGGGCGGGGCAAGCGGATCACGATGGACCGGTTGCGCGCCTTCTGCCACGAGCTCGGGTACCCGGACGCGGTGACCTACCTGCAGAGCGGCAACGTCATCTTCACCGCCACGCCGGCACGGGCGCAGCGGCTGCCCGCCACCCTGGAGCGGCGGATCGTCGACGAGCTGGGGATGCGGGTCCGCGTCCTGGTCCGCGCGCGCGACGAACTCGCCGCGGTGGTGTCCGGCAACCCGCTGCCGCAGCGCACCGCCGATCCGCAGCGCTTCATGGTCACGTTCCTGTCGGCGGCACCGGATCCCGCGCGGATACCGCAGCTCGAGGCCGCCGACTTCCTTCCCGAGGAGTACCGGTTCGTCGGCCGCGAGGTGTACCTCGGCTGCCAGGAGGGGTACCAGTTGACCCAGCTCAGCGGAGACGTGTGGGACAAGCGCCTGTCGGTCGTGGCGACCACCCGCAACTGGAACACGGTGACCAAGCTCGCCGCACTGACCGCGGCCTGACCCGGTACGTCAGCCGGCCGGCTCCCGCACGGTACCGGCGGGTGCCTGGCCGGGTGAGTGCCACGTGTGCTGCTCCGCGTCGCGCAGCCGTTCGTCGGCGTTCTGCTCCACCCGGCCCATCGACCAGCGCAGCAGCGGCGGCGCGCTCAACGAGGTGACCACCGCGATCAGCAGGATGATGGTGTACGTCCCGACGGTGAGGATGCCCAGCCGCAGGCCGACGGAGGCGACGACGACCTCGACGATGCCCCGGGCGTTGAGTCCGGCACCGATTGCCAGGCCCTCCCAGTGACCGAGCCGCCCCAGCCGCGCACCCAGGTATCCACCGGCCAGCTTGCCGGCCACGGCCAACGCCAGGATGGCGAGGCCGGCGAGCAGGACCCGCGGTTCCGCCAGGGCGCCCAGGTCGATCCGCAGCCCGGCGTTGGCCAGGAAGATCGGGGCGAGGACCGACATCGCGACGGTACGCAGCGGAGCCAGCATCCGCGGCTCGGTCCCGGCCGACGCGAGGAGTACCCCGGCCACGAAGGCGCCGAAGACCGCCTCCAGTCCCAGCGCCTGGCTGGCCGCCGCGCTGAGCACGATGACGACGACCGCCGTGCCGGTGGCGGGGCCCGGATCGCCGCGGCGGCCGGCGAAGCGCATCGCCCGGCGTACCAGTGGCCGACCGACCGTGGCGGCCAGCACGACGAACCCGATCAGCTCCGCGGCGGAGAGCGCGAGGCGCCCGGGGTTCAGGCCGCCGAGCACCATCGTCGACACCAACGACAAGAGGAACCACCCCACGGCGTCTTCGATCGAGGCGGCGGCCAGCGTGAGCTGACCGACGTCGCGGTGCAGCAGGTTCAGGTCCGCCAGGGTCTTCGCGATGACGGGGATGGCGCTGACGCACAGCGCCACACCGAGGAACAGGGCGAACGTGGGCCGGTTCGCGGCCGGTCCGAGCAGCCCGGCGGGTACGAGGAAACCGGCGCCGACGCCCAGGGCCAGCGGGATCAGCAGGTCGGCGAGGCTGACCCGGACGACGACCCCGGAGCGCCGACGTACCATCCGCAGGTCCATGTGCGCGCCGGTGACCCCGACCAGGATCAGAACGGAGAACTGGCTGACGGCGTCGAGCAGGTGGGCCTGGTCCGCCTTTGCCGGTAGCAGCCAGCCGGCCACGCCCGGCGCGACCCGTCCGAAGACCGAGGGGCCGAGCAGGATGCCGGTCGCCAGCTCGCCGACCACGGCGGGTAGCCCGAGCCGCCGGGCCAGACCGCCCAGGCACAACGCGGCCAACAACAGGACGGCGAGCTGGAGCAGGAAGACGAGTACCTGGTTGGCGGTCAGCGGCGGGGCTTGGGCCAGCACGACGGTCATGTGCTCGAGGGTCGACGAATTCCGGGCCCGGGGCTGCTCAACAGTGGGCAGCAGGCGCGGTGGCACCGCGGTTAGCTTTGCGGCGCACCCGGGCCACCGCTGCCGTGGAGGAGCGTATGCCAACCGGCGAACCAGGCCAGGCCACCGCGCCGGCCCGGCCGATGGCGCTGGGCCGGCGGCACGTACTGGTCGGCGCGGGCGACGACGAACGCGGCGAGCCCTCGGTGGCGGTCTGGCTCGCCGACCAGGACGGTTCCCCGCTGGCCGGGTGGGTCATCGCCCGGGTACGCGCGTTCGCCGACCCGGCCACGGCGCGGCGCCTGCTGGCCGCCGCGGCCCAGGGGGTCCTCGTCGGTACCCCGGTCGAGCCCGGTACCCCGGCGCTGGTCGAGATCCTCGACGGCCTGTCCCGCGCCGCCGGGGTACCGCGCGGGCACGCGCGCCGAGCCGTCGTCGAGACCGGGCTGGTCGTCGCCGAGCTGTCCCGGTACCGCGACCGGTACACCCGGGTCGTACCGGACTGGTCCGCCCCGGTTCCGCCGGTCCCGCCGGCAACCGGGGGCCGCTGCCCGGTGGTTGCCGGCGTCCTCGCCGCCGCCGCGACGCTGCGCTGGTGCGCCGCGGCCTGGCGGGCGATGGAGGCGCGGCGCTGGCAGGATCCGGTGCTACGGCGTCGATTCGGCCCGGTCCGGTGCCTGCCCCCGTACTGGCAGCGTCAGCTCGACATCGCCGGGCAGCACTGGCTGGTCCCCAGCGGGCCGCGCTGACGCCGCAGCCGTCGATCCGCCCCGTTACGCGGCCGAGGAGGCCGGTACGGCATCACCCGTACGCCTGGCGAGGGGCTCCGGGTGCCCGTGGGTCACGAAGTCGTCGAGCCGGGGCTCGTTGATCGCGAGGAAGCACCCCTGGACGCGCGAGATGAGCCCGGCGTCGCGGAACCGCTTGAGAAACAGGCCGACGCGCGACCGGGTGGTACCGACCATGCCGGAGAGCTCCTCCTGCGTGATCCGGGACTCGATCAGCAGGAGTTGGGCCTTGCGCCGGCCCAGCTTCCGACCCAGGTGCAGCAGGATCGCGGCGAGCCGGTACTCGCTGTCCGCGGTGACCAGGTCGGTGATCAACTTCTGCTGCTCGAACAGCCGGCCGGCCAGGTACCGGACGAACTCCTCGTGCAGCCCCGCGTCGGATAGGGCGCTCAGCACCTTGGCCGCGGCGATCCGCCGCAGGACGGCCGGGGTCATGGCGGTAACGGTTTCCATGCGTGCACCGCCGACCAGGCACAGTTCGCCGAAGACCTCACCGGCGGAATAGATGCCGAGCAGGCACTCCTTGCCCTCCCGCGACGGCGCGGACGCCTTGACCTGTCCGCGCTCGACCAGGTAGATACTGCGGTCGCCGTCCAGACAGCTGTATACGACCTCGCGCCGGGCAACCTCCATCGTGGAGGCGCACAAGGCCTCCGAGCGGATCAGCCGGCTCAGGTTCGCACCGAACGGGACGCTCGGCAGGGCGGCGAGGCTCATCGACAACACTCCCCCGTCGAGCCCGTCGACGCGCCGTGGACCGGTCGCCAGACACCAGTCGTCATCAATGTGATGGTCGTGAATCTTAGGTTACCCACGGTACTTTCCCCCCAATGTCGAACTAGCCACCCGTCCAGTTCCGGAAGCCGATGAAGAGCAGCTCATTCAGCTCGGCCGCCAGACACTCACCGGCGGTAGCGGCAAACGCCTCCGCGTGCGCCGCGGTTGGTGCCGCGATGAACGCCACGACGTATGCCTCCCCGCCGATCCGTCGGACCCGCAGGTGCTCCAGCCGCACCCCCGGGAACCTGCCGCAGTGCTCACGGAGGCCCGCCTCGATCAATCCGAACGAAGGCGTCGCCTCACCGTCAGCCACGAAGCGCAGCTCCACCGCGTACATCGCCGGTCATTTCGCCGAAATGGGCTGGAACGCATGATTCATAATTGTTTCCCCGCCTACCCGGAGAGCGCGACGAGTGGACTTCGTAAAGGAAACGAAGAAGTCTTTCCCCCCGCCGGTCCCCGCTCGTTCACCCTCCCCGAGGGTCCCCCCGGATGGTGCCCCCTTCATGGCTCTCGCTAAAGGGTGCCGACTACCGGCCCGGTTGTCAGCGAAAGCTGCGGGTGGAGAAGCTGCCATGGCACCTTGTGGCCAGGGTACGACGGTTCGGCGACAAGATCGACAAGCACCCCCGGTGGGGCGGCCGGGACAAGTACCGGAGCACCGGAGGAAAGCCGCCTTATCGACCGATGGCGACGCCGCCAGAATTGTATTACGCGCATTGTCGGCTATCCGACTCGACGTCGGCGGAAAAGGGATCAGAAAACGACAGTCGCCTTTCTTTCGGGACAAGTGGGAAGTCTTCGCCACGGCCCCCGGCTTGCCCCGCCTGACCTGGGCACTACCGGCTCCGGCGAAGGGCGAGCCCCGAGCGGTTGGGGGGCTCGGTGGTGGTCCGACAGTCGGCGAGCGGCTAGCCTTGCGGTATTGACCGGCCGCGTTTACCGTGTTAACCGGCACCTGGCCAGATCGGCACCGCTGGGCCATGGAACCGCCACTCTTTCTGGGGGGACTGGGGTGACGTATCCGGCAACAACCACGGGCAAGGACGGCGATCAGACCGGGGAAACGGTCCCGGAAAACGAGATCGACGACAACTTACTCGGCGCGGCCTACCGCCTTCTCATCGATCACCCGGGATTGGAGCTGAGCCAATTCGCGGCGCGCCTCGAATGCCGCGAGGAATCGGTACGGACAATTCTCGACAGACTCGCCGATCTCGCCCTGCTCCACCCGGACTGGGGCGACCGTGGGGATACCGTCGCGGTGGTCAGCCCATTGGCCGCGATGCACCGGCTCATCGCGCAGGAGAACAACCTCCTGTACCAGCGCCAGCAATTCCTGAGGCAGAGTGCGCACGCGTTCACCGCGATCCTGTCCGCCTACGGCAACCGGTCCGACGACTCCCGTCGCGAGCGGATCGCCGAGCAGCTGGACGACCTGCCCGCGGTATGGCGCCGGCTGCAGGAGCTGGCCATGTCCGCCAAGGAGCAGATGCTGGCGTTCAGCCCCTGCGGGACGATGCCCGGCGCGCTGGCGTCCGCCGGGCACATCGACAGCGCCGCCCTGGACCGCGGCGTACAGATGCGCACCATGTTCCTGGAGACCATCGCGATGGAGCCCGACCGGCTGGCGTACGCCCGAGAGCTGGCCGACGCCGGCGCTAACGTCCGGCTGGTCCCCAAGCTGCCGATGCCGATGGTCATCGTGGACGGCGGCGCCGCGGTCGTCCCACGGAACCGGCACAGCGCCGACGGCGCGCTCGTGATCCACCAGGAGGTCATGCTCGCGGCGCTGCAGGCCCTGTTCGAGACGTACTGGGACCGGGGCCGGCCGCTACGGTGCGGGCTGGCCGAGGCCGAGGACTTCAGCGTCGCCGAACGGGCGGTCATCCGGCTGCTCTCGACCGGCGCGAAGGACGACGCGGTGGCTCGGCAGCTCGGTACCTCGGTGCGGACGGTACGCCGGACCGTATCGGCGTTGATGAGCCGCGCCGGGGTCAACTCGCGCTTCGCGTTCGGCGTGTACGCGGCGGCCCGCGACCTCGTCTGAGCCGGCACGCTCAACCCAGTACCCGGTCGAGATCCTGGCGCAGCGCGGTGCGTACGTCCGCCCGGGCACCCTTGAGGTAGAAGTGGCCGCCGGAGAACACCCGCAGGGTGAACTCACCCGAGGTCTCCGCGTGCCAGCCGAGCAGCTCGGCGCGGTTCACCTCGGGATCGTCCGCGCCCATGTACGCGGCCACCGGGCAGCGCAGCCGTGGCCCCGGCAGCGGCTGGTACGCCTCGTTGAGCTCGAAGTCGCCGCGCAGCGCGGGCAGGACCATCCGGACGAGCTGCGGCTCGCCCAGGACCTCGGGCGGGGTACCGCCGAGAGCGCCGACCGCCGCGAGGAACTCCGGGTCGGGCAGGGTGCAGAACAGCGGCCGGTGGTTGGGCAGCCGGGGCGCCCGGCGCCCGGACACCACCAGGGCCACCGGACCCGGACCGGGCCCGATCGAACAGCGTCGGGCCGCCTCGTACGCGAGGATGGCGCCGAGACTGTGCCCGAAGAAGGCGTACGGCCGGTCGAGGTGCGGCTCCAGCGCCGCGCACAACGGGTCGAGCAGCTGCTCGACCCGCCGGTACGGCAGCTCGTGTACCCGCGCCTCGCGCCCGGGCAGCACCACCGGACGTACCTCGACCTCCGGTTCGAGGGCCAACCGCCACGGGCGGAAGAAGGCCGAACCCCCGCCCGCGTGCGCGAAGCAGAACAGCCGCACCCGGGCCTCGCCCGACGCTGTGCCGGACCCGCGACCGACCCATCGGCCCGCGTCGGCCGGCCGCGCCGGCGCCAGCTGATCCCGGTACATCACGCCCCTCCCGCGAACACGACGCTGCTGTTGAACCCGCCGAACCCGAAACCGTTGGACAGGGCGTACCCGGGGTCGGCGGGCTGGGCCCGGGCGCCGACAAACCGCACCTGCGGGTCGATCGGCCGGTCGAGGTTGGCGTTGGGGTGGACGAACCCGCCGCGCAGCTGGGCGAGCGTGGCCACGGCCTCCACCACGCCCGCCGCGCACAGGCAGTGCCCGACAAGCCCCTTGGTGGAGTTGAGCCAGGGCCGGCCGATACCCGGGCCGAACACGGTACGCAGCGCGCTGACCTCCGTCTCGTCGCCCAGCACCGACCCGGTGCCGTGCGCGTTGACGTACCCGATCTGCTCGGGCACCAGGCCGGCCCGCGCGATCGCCTGAGCCATCACCCGGCTCTCCCCGGCCGCGCTCGGATCGGCCAGGCTGTTGCCGTCGAGACCCAGGGCGTACCCGGCCACCCGGCCCCACGCCGGCACCCGGCGGCGGGCCGCCGAGGCGGCCGACTCCAGGACCAGACACGCCGCACCCTGCCCGGGTACGAACCCCTCCCGCTCGGCGTCGAAGGGTCGGCACCGCCGGGCCGGGGCGTCGCCGGGCCGCGTTCCGGCCATGGCGCCGAGGTTGTACATGGCCTGCAGCTCCATGCCCGACAGGTCGGTCAGCGCGCCGAGGACCAGGCAGACGTCCACCGCGCCACCGGTGACCAGCCGGCTGCCGTTGACGATGGCCACGTTGCCGCTCGCCGAAGCGCCACCGACGGTGTACCCCTCGCCGGTGATGCCCAGCACCTGGCTGACGGTACCGACGTGGTCGGTGTCCATGAAGTGCAGGCAGTACCGGGGCGGAAGGTGAACAGGGCTCGCCGCGTACCGCGGCCGTACCTGCTCGGCGTACCGGCCGCCCAGGTTGTGCCCGGCCACCACGAGGCCGATCCGGTCCGGCGGTAGCGGCACCCGGTGCAGGGCCGCCGACTCCCACGCCTCCAGCGCCACCGCGACCGCCACCTGTACCGGCAGCGGCGCGCGCCCGGCCACCCGGACGGCCGCCCGGCGTACCGCGCCCGGCGTTTCGACCCGGCGCGACACGGCGGAGCGCAGGTCGAAGCCGGCGATCCGCGCGGACAGCCGCGGCCGCAGTACCCGGTCGGGCCCGTCCCCCGGGTCCGCGCCGACCCCGCTGACCCCGTCACGCAGGGCATGGCTGAAGGTGGTCGTGTCGGCGGCGATCGAACACAGCACCCCGGTGCCGGTCACCACCACGCCGGGCGGGGTGCTCATCCGACATGCCGGCGCAGCAGCAGGGCCAGCGAGCCGATGTCGTGTACTTCCCGGAAGTCCCCGACCGGCACGCTGATCCCCAGGTCCTCCATCGTCAGCGTGACCACCTCGGCTCGGTCGATGCTGTTGGCCCCGAGGTCGGACAGCGACCGGTCCTCGGTCACCAGCTCGGGGTCGAGGTCCGGCAGGACCTCCAGGACACTGCGCCGGATCGCGGTCAGCACCGGGTCAGACATGGTGACTCCTTCAGCGCCACTCGTACATACGGTGGTAGTCCTTGGTGCGGGTGTAGACGAGCATCGGGTCGCCGCCGGCCACCCCGAGGAAGTCCGCATACGGGTCGAGGTCGACGACCCGGTCCGGCTCGGGTACCAGCGTGCGCAGCGTCTGCGGGAGCAGGGCGGCGTACTCGGCGAAAGACAGTTCACGGCGCCGGGCCAGCCGCTCGCCGATACCCATCGCGCCGACCGCCGCGACCGAGCCCGCGTCCACCACGCCGCTGAAGAACTCGGCCGAGCAGCCGGAGCCGTAGGAGTACAGGCCGACCCGGGCAGCGTCGTCGATCTGGGCGTGGTCGAGGATACTGGCGAGGGCCAGGTACACCGAGCCCGAGCACAGGTTGCCGACCTGGGCCGGGTACTCGAGGGAGGCGCTGACCCGACGCTGGAAGTCCTCGTCGATCCGCTCGGCGGGCAGCCCGTACCCGCGCATCATCCTGCGGTGTGCCGAGCGCACCAGCCCGGCGAACGGGGTGTGCAGCGCCAGCTGGTCGAACGTGGTGGCGAAGTCGGCGCCGTCCACCCGTGACGCGTAGTCGCTGACGCTGTTGGCGAGGCAGTCGAGGTACGCGAACAGGGACCGGTCGACGTCGGCGATGTCGAACTCGGGTGTCGGCCGGGCCGAGTCCAGCGTCTCGTAGCTGTAGCAGCCGTACGCGCCGAGGTCGACCGCGAGGACGGTGGGCGCGTCGCCGAGCAGGACGGCCGCCGCGCCGTGCCCGGTGGCCGGTTCGGCGTACCCGGCGCGCTGGTCGACCAGCGCGACGTCGGTCGCGATGACCAGTGCCCGGGCGCCCGGCGCCGCGCCCGACGCGAGGTACCCGAGGGCCAGCTGCACGGCTCCGGTAGCGGCGTAGCACGCCTGCTTGACCTCCAGGACCCGGCAGTTACGGGACAGCCCCAGGTACTCGTGCACGTACGAGGCCACCGACTTGCTCAGATCCAGGCCGGACTCGGTCGACGTGACCAGGGTTTCGATGCTGGCCCGGTCGGCCGGGTCGAGGGCGTCGACGATCGGCTTGGCGGCGTTGACCGCGTTGGTCACCGGATCCTCGAACGGGAGCCCGACCGAGCGCTGGCTCATCATGAGGTTCTCCAGCCGCCGCGGCTCCAGGCCCCGGCCGGCGAACAGCTCCGGTACCGCGATCCGCGCGAGCCCGGCGTACACGTTGAGCGCCTCGATCCCGTGCGGCATGTCAGCGGCCCTCCGCCTCGACCAGGAAATCGACCAGGGCCCGCAGGTCGGGCAGCTCGCTGAAGCTCGACATCGGCTCGTCGAGCCGCAGCCGGTCGACCAGCAGCATGATGATCTCGACCCGGTCCACCGAGTCGGCGCCGAGATCCTTCAGGTGCTTGTCCGCGCTGATCTCGTCGCGCGGTACGCCGGGCAGGATCGTGCCGAGCACCTCGTACACCACCGTCCAGATCCGGTCCCGCGCCTGCGTCGTCGTGGTCATCGCCCTGTCTCCTTCCACAGGTGCTGGGTACACACCGCGAGGACGCGGCCGCGGTCGCGCTCGCGCAGCACGACGTCGACCGCCTCGGTACCGCCGCCCGCCACCGGCCGCCACCGGCGCAGCGTCGCGGTCAGCACCTGGCCGCCGTCGGCGTTGCCCAGGCAGCACATCTGCTGGTCGAGCAGCACGCGGGCGAGGAAGTCGGCGTCGGTACGGCCGAGCTGGCGCCACAGCCGCAGCAGCGCCCAGTCGACGATCGCGAAGTACGACGCGAAGTACAACAGCCCGACGCCGTTGAGGTCGCGGGACACGTCGATCTCGTAGTCCACCGTCCACTCGGGACCGTCCGGCCGGTACGCGTCCTCGTCCAGGAAGGTGAGCCGGGTACGGGCGCGGTGGCTGGCCTGGCGCGGCGAGTACCGGTCCGGCAGGGTCGGCAGGTGCTCGTGCCGGAACCCGGTCGGTGAGGAGCGGACCAGGTTCTCGTTGGACCGCGCCTCGCTCCGGGTGATCCACCGGTTGAAGTTCTCGACGTACAGGCAGTCCTCGTCGGCCGACCGGTAGAACTCGTCGACGTCGAACCCGCCGTGCGCCGCCCCGGCAGGGCTGATCCGGTGCAGGGTCAGCACCGACTCGGTACCGAAGTCGAACAGCCGCGAGACGATCCGCAGCCGGTCGCCGAAGGTCGGGGTACGCAGGTGGAAGCGGCGGCTGCCGCGGATCCGGTAGTAGTAGAACGACAGGTACGTCGGCGCCCCGCCGGGGTCGGTGGCGCGCAACGCGTCCACGCCGCACAGCGCACTGACCGCGTCCCAGGTCCAGTCCCCGACCTGCCCGACGAACAGCGAGTTGTGTCCGCACATCCCGGGCCGGACGACCTCCTCCCGGAC
>WNGB01012935.1_pt1 | contig 25465 bp, 27 predicted proteins | sample 5400681 | NCBI WGS metagenome assembly WNGB01 (sample SAMN13153367, study PRJNA577476) | soil metagenome | isolation source: 115 cm soil or saprolite under grassland replicate 2 | place: USA:California | collected 2016-06-15
TCGCGAAGGCGGATCCGTCTCGGAGATCTCGAGCGCGCCGCCGGAGCCCCCGGCGCGGCGCGGAGGCACCACGCTGACCGTCGGCCTGGTCACGAGCGTCGATGACCCCGACCGTCTGGGTCGGGTCCAGGTCGTCCTGCCGACCTTCGGCGACGTGGAGAGCGGATGGGTCGGGGTCGTCTCGGCCGCCGCGGGCAGCGGCAAGGGATTCGTGGCGCTCCCCGACGTCGGGGACCGCGTCCTCGTCCTCCTCGCGCACGAGGATCCGGGCCGCGCCGTCATCCTCGGAGGGTTGTTCGGCGCCGACGGCCCCGTCGACCCGGGCGTCGAGGAAGGCGCGGTCCGGCGGTTCACGATCCGGACGGCGGGAGGCCACTTCATCCGGCTCGACGACGAGCGCCGCACGCTGCACATCGAGGACAGCCAGGGCAGCTTCGTGTCGCTCTCGCCCGAGGTCGTCCAGATCCACGCCGAGACGGACCTCGTCGTCGATGCGCCGGGACGGAACGTGCGGATCCGCGCACAGTCGATCGACCTGGAGACCGCGTGACATGCGTGTGCTGACGGAGGACGCCGTGCTCGTCTGTCTCCACCAGCTCGGAACGGTGGAGAACAGTCCGTCGCAGTCGCTCGTGCGGATCGACGACCGGCGCGTGCTCGTCGACAACGACCCCGAGACGCGCTCGATCCGTCTGTGCCCGAACATCGGCGCGACGATCAAGCCCTGTCAGCAGACGCTGCGAGTGCAGGTCGGCTACTCGACGTGGGTGAAGATCGACGGCAAGCGCATCTGCCTCGACACCGTGCGCGGCCTCACCGACGGCACCCCGCCCGGCGTGGTCGAGTACGAGGTCGTCCGCGCCGGACAGAAGCTCCTCGGGAGCTCGGCATGACCGCTCGATTCCGGGCCTGGCGGTTCGTCCTTCCGGACCTCGTGGCCGCCGAGGGCGCGCCTTCCGCCGGACTGCAGGTCGGGCCGCAGGGCCGGGTCCAGATGGTCGAGGACGACGCCGCCATCAGGCAGTCGCTGCTCATGCTGCTGTCCACGGCGCCCGGCGAGCGCGTCATGCGTCCGCACTACGGATGCGAGCTGAAGCGCCTGGTGTTCGCGCCGAACGACGAGACGACCGCGGGCCTGGCGATCCACTACGTCCGGCGCGCCGTCGAGCGCTGGGAGCCGCGCGTCGAGATCCTGTCCGTCGACGCGGGCGGCGATCCCGACGCCGCGGGCCGCCTGCTGATCGCGCTCGAGTACCGCGTGCGCGCGACGAGCCGCACCGGGCGGATCGTGCAGCCGCTCGATCTCACCGGGGAGGGCCGCTGATGCCGCTCCATCCACCCGAGCTCGACGATCGGACGTGGGACCAGCTCGTGCGGGATGCGATCGGGCGCATCAAGCAGGTGTCCCCGGAATGGACCGACCTCTCGCCCGGCGACCCGGGCATGACCCTCGTCGAGGTTTTCGCGTACCTGACCGAGGCGCTCATTTACCGGCTCAACCGGGTGCCGGACAAGCTGTTCATCGAGTTCCTGCGTCTGATCGGCGTGCGGCTCCAGCCACCGGCCGCGGCCAGCACCACGCTCGTCCTCAAGCGGCTGCGAGGCACGAAGGGCGCGATCGAGATCCCGCGCGGGACGCGGGTCACGGTCGAGAAGCCGACGCCGGGGGCCGAAGCGCCGGTCTTCTCCACAGCCGACGCGGGACGCATCGCCGCGTCCACGGATGAGGTCCGCATCAAGGCGTACCACGCGGAGCTCATCGAGGCCGAGGACCCCGGACGGGCGCCGGGGGCTGCGGGGCACTCCTTCACCGTCCGCCGCCCGCCGATCATCGCCCCGACCGGCGACCCGCTCGATCTCGTCGTCGGCGTCGAGGCGCGGCCGGGCGAGCTCGAGGAGGGCGATCCCGCGATCGAGCACGGCGGCAAGACGTACCGCGTCTGGCGCGAGGTCGACAACTTCACCTACCAGGGCCCGGATCACTACGTGTACGTGGCGGACCGGGCGGGCGGGACGATCCTGTTCTCCCCGGAGGCGCGTCTACGCGATGCGGAAGGCAGGCTCAGCCCCGCGAAGCGTGGGCTGGCCGCGATCCCCGCCGTGGATCGCGAGATCAGGGTCTGGTATCGCCGTGGCGGCGGCGCAGACGGGAACGTCGTCGCGGGCGCGCTCACGACCCTGAAGGACCAGATCCCGGGCGTCGAGGTCACGAACCCGGAGCCGGCGACCGGCGGACGTGCCGCGGAGACGCTCGAGAACGCGCTCGTCCGCGGGCCGCAGGAGCTCCACACCCTCAGCCGCGCCGTGACGGCTCGCGACTTCCAGCTCGTCGCCGAGCAGTCGTCCGGCGCCGTCGCTCGCGCGATCGCGCTCACGCAGGCGGACCTCTGGCGCTACGCGACCCCGGGCACGGTCGAGGTCCATCTCGTGCCCTCGCTGCCGGAAGGTGTCGACCCGGCCGGCGTCTCCGCCGAGCAGCTCGTCACGCTCCAGACGGACGACGCTCTCGAGCGCGTCCGTACGGTGCTCGATGAGCGACGGCCGCTCGGCACGAGGTCGCTGGTCGAGTGGGCACGCTACAAGACGGTCCGCGTGCGAGCCGAGATCGTCCTGCACCGCGAGGAGGACGCGGCCGAGGTCCAGCGCCGCGTCGATCGCCGCTTGCACCAGACCGTGAATCCGCTGCCGACCGAGCTGAACGCAGGCGGCTGGACCTTCGGCGGATCGCTGTACGCATCGAGCGTCTACAAGATCATCCTGTCGGAGCCGGGCGTGCGCTACGCCCGCGACGTGCGGCTCCTCGTCGACCCCGTACCGCAGCGCGATGTCCGCCCTGGTACGCGGGCGCAGGCGACACGCTGTTCCGCTCGCTGAACGACGGGCGCGGCTGGGAGGCGATGACCCGCGCGGACGGAGAGACGATCGTCCGCGCCCGTCCACATCCGGGGCGCCCGGGCATGGTCGCGATCGCCACGCGGCTCGCCGAGCGCGGCTCCCGGATCCACTTCTCGCGTGACAGCGGCGCCACGTGGGTACCGGGCCGTCCGGCCGGGATGCAGGTGGAGGACATCGCCTGGATCGATCGGGCCGACGGTCCCGCCATCCTCATGGCGACCGACGTCGGGCTCTTCGAGGTCGCGGCCGATCCGAGGGCGGACCTCCGGCCCGTGCTGGTCGAGCCGTCCGATCAGGACCTCGGCTTCTACGCCGTCGTCGTCTCGCGCGAGGCGCGCGGCGAGGTGAGCGTCGCCGTCGCCGCGCGCGAAGCGCGGGGCGTCTACGTCTCGAGCGATGCGGCGGCGACATTCCGGCACGTCGGCCTGAAGGGGAAGGACATCCGCACGCTCGAGATCCGATACGAAGGACCGAACCGGTTCCTCTGGGCGGGGGTCGCGACGCCGGGCGGTGATCAGCCCGGGGAGGGGTGCCATAGCTGGCAGCTCCTCTTCGGTGGCGAGGATCCGGTCGAGGGATGGCGCGCCTGGGGCACCGGCTGGCACGGCGGGAGCTGCTGGGCCGTCGCGTTCGTCGGCGACCTCGTCCTCGCGGCGAGCCACCAGGCAGGCGTGCTCCGGCTCAACACGCGGTCGACCTCGCCGACCTGGCAGGCCTCGACGGTCGACAGCGGCCTGCCGCTGCGCGATCCGGGCCGGTTCTTCCCGGTCGACGCCGTGGTGAGCGATCTCGCCGGCGTCGTCATGGCCAGTGGCGCGCAGTACACGCTGACGGCGACGGTCCCCGGTGTCACGGAGCCCGATCGGCGACTGATGGCCGCGCTCGCCGCGATGGAGGTCCTCCACGCGCCGTCTGAGGAGGTGCTCGACGCCCTCGACCGTTTCGTCGATCCGCTGCGCACGCCCGAGCGGTTCGTGCCGTATCTGACGACGTGGGTCGACCTCGATTGGCTCCTCCGTCCCGCGACGGGGGAGGACGTGACCTCGGAGTCGCTCGCCAGCGGCGTGGGGACCCTCCGCGAGCTGGTCGCGGCGGCCGCGGAGTTCGCCCGCTGGCGCGGGACCGCGCGGGGCCTCCTGCGATTCCTCGACACCGTCACCGGGATCCCGGGCTTCCGGGTGGAAGAAGGGGTGACCGGGGACGATCGCGTACCTCGCCCATACCACCTGCGCGTCGTCGCGCCTCCGGAAGCGGAGCCGTTCAAGCCGCTCATCGAGCGGGTGATCGATGCGCAGAAGCCCGCGTACACGACATCGGAGCTGGTGTTCGCGGCGGTCGGGCCGTCGCGAGGGCCATCGCGCCAAGAGCAGAAGGAGGAACGCACATGAACCGTCAAGCGGCAGCGAACCCGACACAAGCGCTGTTCGAGCGGATACTCGGATGGCTTCCGGCCTGGCTCGGCTTCATGCTCATCATCCTCGCCGGGGTCGCCGCGATCGTCGTCGGTGCCATCCAGCCGAGCGCAGGGCTCATCGCGTTCGGCGTCGCCGCCATCGCGAGCTCGGCGCTCGCGTGGTGGTCGGGGGCGAAGAGCGAGCCGCGCGTGAACCCGATCGAGCGCAGCTTCGGCGGCGTCGTCTCGAGGGTGGATGGCTGGGTCTGGCTCGTCGTATTCGGGCTCTTCCTCGCGGCGTCGATCATGGCGATCGTCACACGATGATGGCAGGCTCGTACACGATCACCACGCAGACGAACGCGCTCCTCCTCGACACGGAGCGGCGCGGGCTCGTCGTGTTCACCGTCGCGAACCAGACCGGCCGTTCCGTGCGCGCTCGGATGAGCGTCTCGCCCTTCCCGCCCGCTTCCGAGGGATGGTTCTGGATCGAGCCCGAGGGCAACAGCTCCGACCGTATCCGCGCGGTCGAGCGGCTGCTGCCGCCCGGCGCTTCGGAGACATGCAACGTCCGGATCGAGGTCACGCCCGACGCGACCCCCGGAGCGCAGGCCGTCCGCCTGGACGTCGTCTCGGTCGACCGGCCGGACGAAGAGTGGGCGCACGGCTCGGCCATCGGCTTCGAGATCCCCGCCCCGGTCCAGCCGCCGCCTCCGCCGCCGCCCGGGTACATCGAGACGGTCGGTGGCGCCGTGGCCGGCGCGATCGCCGCGATCGCGCTCGGCAGCATCATGGGGCTGGCCATCGCGCTCGTCTCGGGCGTCGACGTGCCGTCCAGCCTCACGTTCGGCTTCGCCACCGTCTTCGGCGGCGGCCTCGTGGCCGCCGCCGCGCTGGGCGGCGCGATCGGCGCCTTCGCTGCGCTGATGGTGCGGGCCATCCTGCGCCCGGAGCCGTGGAAGACCGCGCTCGCCTACTTCGTCCTGGCGCTCGTGCTCGGTACTGTGCTGCAGCTCGTGGCCGCCCTCGCGTCGCCCAAAGCCGCCCAAGCCCTCCTCCAGCCGATCGACCAGATCGTCATCGGTAGCCCCATCATCTTCCAGACGTTCAGCCCGATCTCGACGGGGATCATCATCCGGACGATCGCTCCACTGACGCTGCCCCCCGTCACCGCGCCTCCTGCTACCACGCGCCCGCCGACCGCGGCTCCGACGGCCAGCCCGACTCCGACGCAGAGCCCCATCCCGTCGGTCCAGAAGCCGGACATCTCACTTCCGATCACGCTGGCCCTCGCGCTCGTCGGCACCGTCCTCGCCGCCGGCGCCGCGCGAGCCTTCACGCGCTGGCGCGACCTCGGGACCCTCTGAGCGTGGCCGGGTTCGACATCAGCTCGTCGACCAACACGTTCCCGCTTCGCCGGACGCGAGACGGCACCGCGACCGGCGAAGCGTCCTTCACGGTCGCGAATCAGACGGGCCACGCCGTACGCGCACGGGTGACGCCTGTGGCGGAAGGAACGACCGATCCGGCGTGGCTGGATGTCGCCGAGCCCGGCGCCGAGCGCAACTTCAAGAAGGACGCGACCGACGCGTTCATCGTGCTGATCACCGTCCCCCCGACAGCGGCGCCGGGCGACTACCTCTTTCGGCTGGACGCGGCATCGGTGTCCCTTCCCGACGAGGAGTGGGGACGCGGCAACCCGGTGCGGTTCCAGGTGCCCGAGACGACGGAGCCCGAGCCGGAGCCGGAGGAGGAGCCGCCGGGGTACGTCGAGACCGTCGGCGGCGCGCTGGTCGGCGGGGTCGCGGTCGCGGTCCTCACATTCGGCATCGGCCTCGCCATCGCCGTGGCCACGACGGCGGCCGGCGGGGGCGGCGGGACCGGGGGCGGCGACATCGGCGAGATCATCGGCAACGCGATCGGCAGCGCCATCGCGTTCGTGATCGTGCTGGCATTCATCGCCATCGCGTTCGGCTTGCTCGGCGCATGGCTCGGTCCGGTCGCCGGCGCGTTCCTCGTGCTGCGGTTCCGCGGCTTCAAGGACCCCTGGCTGACGGCCGGGCCGATGGTCATCCTCGTGCCGCTCATCGGCCTGCCGATCTTCATCGCCGGGAGCGCGGTCGGCGACGCCACCGGCATGAGCGGGGCGATCCAGGGGATGTGGCTCGTGCTCGTCGGGATCCTGGCGCTCAGCGCACCGGCCCTCGCGGCGCGCGCCTTCGCGCGCTGGCGGCAGACCGGTCACCTCTGAGCTGACCGGTCCATCCCGTGAACCTTCCGCGGTGGCTCGTGATCGTCGGGATCCTCGTCATCGTGCTCGGCATCCTCGCGTGCGGGATCGGGGCTGGCCGCGCGCTGGACGAGGGGCGGCCGCCGGCCACGCCGTCGCCCTCTCCGACCGCGCGGAAGGACCTCGACCTCATCCCCCTCGGTGCGGTGCCCGCGGGCGACATCGTCATGAGCGGATCCTGCGCGCGCGGGCAGACGGCGTCCGGGGCCACGCAATTCACCGGCACTGGCTGCGTCCTGACGGTCGAGCCGTCCGGGCTGTTCCCGCGCGAGCTGCGACTGCGCGTCGAGGCCGGCAGCGGGTCCGTGACGGTGGGACAGGTGCTGCGCGACCGGCCGCAGTTCTCCACGCGGGACCTGCCGACCCCGACGATGGCCGTCCGGATCGCCGGGAGCACGGTCACGACGGTGATCGACTGCGGCGTCACCCAGTGCCGGCTCGTGCTGGTCACCGAGTGACCGCCTCACCTCCGATCTTGGGCGCCTGGATGATCCGCAGCACCCCGATCACGCCGCCGATCAGCAGGACGATCGCCCAGATGAGGGCGACGATCCCGACGACGATCGCGCCGAGCGCGTCGAGGATGCTGACCAGAAGGATCGGGACGAGATCGTGGAGGAACGCGATCACGAGGTTGAGGACGATCGAGGTCAGGAGCAGCAGGATGAGCCCCATCGCCTGGACGAACCGCTGATGCGCGAACGGGAGGCAGATGCCCGCCGCGATCTTGAGGGCGAGGAGCACGCTGAGGATCGCCGCGGCCGTCCCGCGCGGGAAGTCCGCGTAGACGGCGAGGTAGATCGCGATGCCGAAGAAGGACGCGATCAGGCCGATCATCAGCAGGAGGAGGCCGAGCGCGAGGAAGATCGCGACGATCGCCGCGAGAAGGACGAGGCACGACGTGATCACCGTCGCGCAGCCCTGCAGCCGGCCGACGACGGCGTGCGGGACGACGAGGCTCACGGTCATCAGGGAGAGGGTGAAGAAGAGCATCACGTCGACGAGCGCCATCGAGCCGATCGCGATCCCCGGCGGGTCCTCGATCCCGAGGAGATCCGCGAGGGCCGGGAACGCTTCGATGAACGCCGCACCGAGCTCGATCGCGAGCGCGATCCCCACGAGGATCAACGCGAGGATCAGGAACGGGGCGCGCAGCCGCTCGATCACTCGGCGGAGCGGGGTGAGATCGGCACGTCGATGGTGAGAGCGCCCTCGCCCTCGGGCAGCAGGCGAACGGTGTATCCGAACTTCTTCGCGGGATGCGTCTTGCTCAGCCTGTCGCCGGAGGGTGTGCGGTTCGTCATCGCGAGCTCGATCGGCCGCCCCGCCTCGTGCGCCAGCTCCACGACGTCGACGAGGCACTGGTGATCGGGATTGCCGTAGCGCCCGTCGGCGGAGAACACGTAGACGTCGGCCGTGATGGCGGTGAGGAACTCGCGCGCCGCGTTCCGGCTGCTCCCGTGATGCGGCATCTTGAGGACGGAGACGTGCCGGCGTCCATCCTTGTCGAGCAAGCCGGCCTCATGCATGCCCTCGAGGATCTGGTCGCCGCGGGCGTCGCCGGTGAGCAGCAGGCTGCGCCCGTCCATCAGCAGGAGCATCACGATGCTGCTGAGGTTCGGGACGCTCCGGTCGGCGGCCACAGAGAGCACCTCGCCCGCCACGCCCCGCTGGCGATGACGCTTGAGCCACTGCATCCACACGTCGCGCAGCTTCGCGAGGATCGCGTCGCTCGGGCCGACGATGTGGATCACGAGGTCGTCGAGCTCGACCGCTCGCTCACGCACGAGGACGTGCCCGCCGGTGAATCCGCCGTTGATGGGGATCGCGAGGGCCATCGCGGACTTGCGGAGCGCGTCGCCCTCGCCGACCCCGCGCATCACGCCCCCGATCGTCGGCAGCGCGATGCCGGTCCGGTCGCTCTCGACGAGCGCGCGCCGGATCATCGGCTCGAGCTCGGCGCTCCCGACGGCCTGCGAGAAGGAGTTGTGCCACAGCCTCCTGATCCGCGGCAGCTCGCCCGCGGCCGTACCGCTCGCGGGATCGCGCATCTCGCCCAGCAGCTCGAGGAGCCCGGTCACGTGGTCGTTGTCGATGTGCGACAGGACCGCGAGATCGATGATCCCGCCGTCGGCGCCGATGCGGCTCAGGACCGGTCGAAGATGCTCCGCGTAGGTCCCGCCGGGGCCCCCGTCGATGAGGACATGGCGTGCGACGCCCTGTGAACGCGCCTCGACGACGAGGCAGTCGCCGTACAGGGCCTGGACCGCAAGGAGGCGAAGCCGGTGGTCCGCGCTCATACCATCACCTCACGCGCTCGGAAGGGGGTGCGACGGTCATGGAGGCTGCCGAGCTCGACGCGGAGCTGCTGACAGAGGCGGAGCGGAAGGAGCCCGCGCTCGCCGGACCGATGCGCGTGCTCTCGGCCCGCCGCGGAGCGTCCGGACGCACCTTGTACTCGGTGTCGGCCCGCCGTCTCGTCCCGGTCGACGAGCAGGATGCCGCCCTCCACGGGATCTCCATCGCGCTGCCGGTCGCGTGCGAGGTCGAGGTCGGCCCGAAGGGCGAGCTCTCGCGCGTGTCGCTCGCCGGCGCCGACGCGGAAGCGATCCATGAGGCCCGCGCGTTCGCGCGGAACCTCATCACGAGCGGAGCGGTGCGCGGGCTCTCGCCGCAGGGCGGCCACGTCCGCCGCGGTCCGGGCACGGGGCGGCCGACGCACGAGGTCCGCACGGATCGAGCGGGACGGAAGGTGATCGAGCGCGTCGGGTTCGACGCCACGGGACGGTCCGGATGACGATCGCGACGTGACCGAGCGAGATGGCACGGCCGAACGGCCGGCACAACAAGGAGGCTGATCATGGCGGACATCCTGGAGTCAGCACACGCGGCGGTCGCCGATCTCGGGCGCTCGAACGAGGAGGAGCTCTATCGCCTCCTCGCGGTACGCCTGAAGGCGATGGAGCGGGATCCCCAGCGAGTGGCAGTGTTCGCGCCGAAGATCGAGGCCAAGGAGCTGGGGATCGCCGCGGGCGACCTCTTGGGCTTCGGCAAGACCGCGTTCGCCCAGCTCGCGACCGCCGGCCATGGGGTCATCTGCGGATCCGAAGCCCAGCAAGGGTTCCAGCTGCAGCGCCTGCTCTCGTCGTTCAACACCGACGTGAGCCGCGTCACCGCCGCGGTCGCCACGGTCCTCATCGGGCAGCTCGCGATGGCGCCGGCCATCGCGACCGTCGTCGCCACCCTCGTCATCGGAAAGGTCGCTCCGACCTCCGTGGATGCGCTCTGCCGCCTGTGGGGCAGGAAGATCGGGGCCGCGGAACCGCCTGCCCCTCCGGCGCCACCTGCACCCCCTGCACCCCCGACGCCGCCGAAGGCGTGAGCGTCCGTCCATCAGGTCGTGCGCGCCGAGCTCATTCGCGGGTCTCGTCCCGGAGATAGAAGAAGAGCACGAACGGCGTCGCCGCCATGCCGAGGACATGCCATAGGCCGTGGCCCTGGAGCGCGCTGTCCGGGGCGCAGAGCGGCGCGCCGGTCCACGACAGCCGCCACACGACGAATGCGACGCCGAACGCGATCAGCGCCACGAGCAGCCATGGCGTGAAGCTTCGGCGCAGGCCGCCCGGTCGCCACCCGAGGATCGCGATCTGGGCGATCACGGCCGTGACGGCGAGCACGGTGAAGGCGACCGTCCCGGTCCCATCGACCAGCCAGATCAAGATGCCGAAGAGCACGTTCACCGCGGCGTAGAGGCCGATGACGAGCGCCTTGCTCCCCTCGAAGCGGAAGATCCTGCTCGCGTCGTACAGGACCAGGAACGAGACGTACAGGACCATGGACATGTTGTCGAGCCAGCCGCCGAAGCGCGTGAGCCCGGCGTGGAAGAACATCGCGCCGGGTCCGAGGAAGACGGCCAGCGCGCCGTAGGCGATCGCGTAGAAGCCGCCGTCGCGCATCGGACCGGCCCCCGCCGGCTTCGACGCCCGGTCGCGGTCGGCGATCGCGAGGAGGATCAGTCCGCCGAGCGCCGCGACGAGGCCGCTCCACGTGTTGACGGGCTGCCGGACGGGGACCGGATCGGCTGAGTACGCTTCGCAGTAGCAGTTCCCGCCGGCGAGCGTGCACGAGTCGGGCTCGCCGCGCCAACCCAGGACGGCGAAGACCAGCCACACGGCCATGACGAACGCGAGACCGACCGCTCCCCAGAACCAGGCCCGCCGGGGGAGATCACCCATGCGGAGGGGATCCATGACCGAGCGATCCGGCGACGCCCCGCGAGAGCTCCTCGTGATCCTCACGACGGAGGGCACGGCGCGAACGCTCGATCTGATCCGGGAGCGTCATCGCGTCCTCCAGCAGGCATCCCCCAGGGTCGTCCTCATCGGCGCTGGGCCCGCGGACGCGGAGCACGTCAGCGCGCTCCCGGGCGTGAAGGCGGTGACGAGCGGGGACCTCCCGAGCCTCGAGGGCCTCGACGACGGCGAAGCCCTCTTCGTTCGAGCCTGGGTCGCTCGCACGAAGGAGCTGCCGTCGAAGCGGCGGCGCGGCGGGGGACTGTCATGGGACGCTCCCGGATCCGAGCCACCCGACCCGCGGCGCCGCCCCTTCAGGCGCGGCACGAGAAGCCGACGCGCTTGAGGGTCGGCCGGCCGCGATCCATGCGGACCTCGTGCGTCGCCGTCCGCCGGGGCGCCGTGGCGCCGAGCGGCGGCGCCTGAAGGCGACGCGCCACGCGCGTCGGCATGCGGACGTCGCCGTTCTGGACGAGCGTCCGCACGAAGGCGCGTGCCTCCGTGTCGACCTCGGCGGCGGCGGGCTGGACCTCGCCGATCGTCCCCGTGATCGATCTGCCGCGCCGCGTCACCCGTGCCGACGCCGGCACCTTCACCTGGACGCCGGGCAGATCCTCCGTCAGCTGGAGCGGGCGATACGCGGTGACGTGCGCGATCTCGCCGTGCAGCTCGGACTCGATGGGCGTGATCTCCATCTCCGCATCCGGGGGTACGGCCATGCGCCTGCGGAGCTCCGCCAGCCCATCTCCCCGCGTCCGTCTCTCGAGCGGGACGGGGATCGATGCCATCGGCGCCGGTAGCGCCATGCCATGGGCGGCGAACGCGGTCCGGATCGCCGTCGCGTTCGCGCCGCCGTTGAGCGTCGCGTCGGCCTGCATCATGCGTCGTCCGACGCCTTCGAACGCCCGAGGCGCGGCCGGCACCGTCCGGATCGCCGCGAGGAGCAGCTTCCCGGCGCGTAGCGCCGCGTCGTGGAGACCGGCCGAGGTCCGCGGACCCGAGTTGTGCATGTTGCGGATGAGGTCGTAGAAGGCGCCGACGAAGACCCGGGCGAAGCTGTGCACCTCTCCACAGATCCGATCCGCGGGCGCGTTCCCCGGCAGGCTCGTCGGATCGGCCCAGCGGAACTGGTTCAGCGCGTGGCGGAGCGCGCCGACCTCGACGGTCCCCGGACCGAACTCGCGCAGGATCGCGTCACCCAGCTGCTCCGCCAGCGACTCGACGAAGTGGCTCGCTGAGAGATCGCGCGAGATCGCGATGACACGATCCCGGGTCGCCTTGTCGCCCAGGGCGGTGATCAGCGCGATGCAATCGCCGAACGCCTCGTGGAGCGCGCCGATCTCGATGAACGGGACCTCGAAGAAGTCGGGCCGGATCGCGTCGAGCATCGCATGGCCCTGCTCGTGCGTCACCACATCGACGCTCTCGCAGGAATGCACCGTGACCCCGCCGAACGTGTGAGAGAAGAACTGGAGGCTCGCGCGGTCGTAGAACGCGTTCAGATCGTCACCCGCGTTCGTGTGGACCGGCAGGCTCGTCTGGTCGCCGAACCAGCGCTTCGGGTACTTGCCGTCGACCGCTTTCCAGGTCTGCAGCCCGGCGATGAGCGCCAGCTGTGTCTGCCAGTAGTCGAACTCCGGTGTGTGGGGCTGGTATGCCCCCGCCGCGGCCGTGGGCTGGACGCTGAACTTCGCCGAGCCTGCCGGGAACCTTCCAGGCGTGACCTTCCGCTGCGGCGGTCCACCGACCGCGAGCGGATCGTTCGGTGTGTAGGCGACCGTGGCCATTCGATGCTCCTTCGCAGGCGAACTGGATCAGCGCCCGGCTGCTCGCGGCTCGGGCCCGCGTTCGGCGGGCCAATCACCCCGCTGCCCCGTCGGTGGGCTGCTCGGCATCGGGCCGAAGGGGGATCCAGCGTCAGCCGGCGCCGCGGCCGCTCCGGTCTTCTTCGCGACATTCCCTTCGATCCACTGCTGGAGCTTGTCGGCGTACCCGCCCGGATGTCGGATCGCGGACTCCACCAGCTGCGCCCCCTCGGGGGACGTCATGATCGCGCGGATCGTGGCTTTGACGTTCTCTTCGATCTCTGCGTACGGCACGGTCTCTCCTTTCGTCGCCAGAAGGATCGCGGCGTAGTTCGTGATGCCAGGGTCGGATCGGAAGAACGGGCCATGCGTCGCGAGCGACGCGTGCGGGATCAGCGGAAGCTCAGGTCGCGGCCCGAAGAGCGTGCGTGCGACCTCGAGCTGGAACGGTGTCAGCGGCTCCGTCGCGAAGCCTTCGAACTCGATGCCCCACGCGACGAGGTTCGGGTTCGTGCCGTCGTACAGTGGCGTGACCGGATCCGCGACGGCACCGGCGTGCCACATCGCGTCGTTCAGGTCCCCGAGCCGGTACCAGTCCGGACCGTTCTGGGGTACGAGCCATGTCGCGGAGACCATCGAGTCCGGGTTCGTCAGCCAGCCGAGGCTGTTGGTCCCCTGGGTCGTATGGAGGACGCAGTACCGGACCTGCGTCAACGCGCCGGGCCATCGGTTCGGACTGAGTCGGACGACCTCTGCCATCACATCACCTCGTCGCGGCCGTCACCGGGACCGGCTCCGCTGCGCCCGCCGCGCCTCGCGTCGCACCGCTCGGCGGCCGTTCGAGACGGAGGCCCGGATGGCCGAAATATTGGTACGCCAGGTACGTCGTCGAGATCGTTCCGGGTGAGTCGTGGAACGCCGCGCGCTCGCGGCGCAGGATGTCGGCGGCCGTTCCGCCCTTGAGCGCGCCTTCGTAGAAGCGACGGGCGATCGTGCGTGCCACGTGGTCGTCCACGGACCACAGCGGCGCGATGACACCCGAGGCGCCCGCGAAGAGGAAGGCCTCCGCGAGCCCGGCGTGGTCCCCGAGGATCTGCTGGCCCTGCCCGACCTGGCACGCGTTGAGGAAGACGAACGGCGTCCCTCGCAGCGGCGTCCCCCGCACGGCGAGCGGTCCGAGCGCCGTGCCGTCGACGAGGATGAGCCCGTCGTCGGTCCCTTCGGCGTCGACGTTCCCGTGGACCGCGAAGTGGATCAGGTCCGCGGATGGCTGGCCGCGCAAGAGATCCAGCACCCCGGTCGTCGTCGCGTCGACCGACGACGCCGCGAGGTCGCTCGCGATGTCGGCCGCTTCAGCCTCCGCCTCCAGGAGGCGCACCCAGCCGGGGAGCTCGTACTTCCCGGACACGACCGCCACGGCTTCGACCGTCTGGGTCGCCGGCGGCGGCAGCTTCGGCCGGCTCTGCCCGAGCACCCATCGGCCGACGTTCGCCTGCGCCGAGAGGAACGGCGGAGCGTCAGGGTCGAGCGGGGGGTCGACCACGGCGAGCTCCCAGGGCACGTACGGCTCGGCGGAGAGGAACAGGATCGTCGGCGGCCGCCCGTTCAGGCGCGATGCGACCTCGTGCAGGACGTCCCAGAACTCGCGCGGTAGCTGGTCGGCGATCGTGAGTCCGATCCCGCGAAGGGTCACGTACTGCGTCGCGGTGCCTTCGACCTTGTTCATCAGCGCGATGACGTGGCGGAGGTCGGCCGCCGGCTCGCCGCCGATGTCGACCGGGATCGGCGCGTGGGGGAGCGGGATCGTCTGGTCGGCGGTCAGCAGCTGCACCAGGAGCCGTCCGCTGGCCTGGGAGTCGGCTCGCTCGATCCGAACCGTGAGGTCGGGGGCGACACCTTCGGGCAGGTTCAGCGATATCGCGGCCCCCGCCGGCTGGCGCGGCGCGTCGCGGAGCAGGCTTGCATCGCGCACGACCGCGATCGAGCGGACGGCGAGGCCGATCGGCTGACCGGCGACGGAGTACATCGCGCGGATCGACGACGGCCGGACGGGGACGGCGCCCGGCTGTGCGGTGAGGTGCAGGGTCCGAGCCGGATACGGATCGCGCGCGGAGACGGGCAGCTCGATCCATCAGCCCGACGATCACCTCGAACTCCGCTCTTTCGACCACGACGTCGGGGCACTCGAGCCGCGCGTAGCTCTCTCGTGGGAGCTCGGATCCCGCCTCCGCCGTCGCGCCCGCGGCCGCTCCGTCCATGTCCGCCACGACGTCCCCGGTGACACGGCCCGCCTCGGTGACCGGTGGCGCGGCCGGCGGAGGCGCGGCCGGCGCCGCCGTGTCCACACCGACGTCGAGATCGATCGTCACATCGCGTGCCGGGGCGGGAGGCGTCCTGCCGAATGTCGGGAAGCGCGCTGATGTCGGCGGGCGAGGAATGGACATCGTGCGATCGCTCACCCGCGGGCGCGAGGGAACGCCCGCTCTACGCGCGGTGCGCGCAACGGCCGAGACCACGACCTGCGCCACGGCGCTGACCGCACCGGGGCCGACCGTCCAGGTGAACAGGTTCGTCGAGCCGATCGGCGCGAAGCCCGACTGCTGCGAGAAGAGGAGCGTCCCGGCACCCGCCACGGCGCCCGCGATGAAGGCGACGAGCGGTCCGCCACGTCCGCGGAATGCGCGGAGCAGTCCCATGAGGACGCCGAGAGCTCCACCGATGATGAGCCCGAGCGACACCCAACCCATCGGCGTGTCGAACGGCGATCCCGGGAACCTGACGATGCCCTGCACCGTGCACGACTCGGTGATGACGGTGACCCGGTACAGGCCGACGACCTTCGTTGCCTGCCGGGCGAGGTCGACCGCCCCTCTCCACTCGGTGCCGCGCGCCTCCGGCACCGGCTTCTCGAGCAGCGTCAGCGGTCCGGCGGAGACGCGCACGACCGCCCCCGCCGCCGGCTGGTCCGATATCCACGCGACGGGCACCCGAGGCTCCGCCTCGAGGCGGATCGCGCTGTTCGCGGTCTGCGCCGCGGACAGGCTGCGGCCGCTCAGGATGACGTCGCACTCCGGGCTCGCGGCCGCGAAGCCGACGAGGCCGAAGCCACACGTCGCGAGACCGAGGAATGTCGCGACGAACACCGCTCCCCAGCGCCGTCCCCCTGGACCGTCCATGTTCCCTTCCCTCTGTCCTGCTCCCCCTTGAGCTCCCCCGGGGTTACGTGATACTAAACGCCATGTCACGTGCCTCGATACGCTTGTGCTACGGCTGTATTCCGTAGCGCGGGATCGCGATCGAGGCGGGTCCGGCCGGGGAGGCTCACATGGAGCTGGCTGACATCGCGTCGCGGGCCTACGTGCTCGTGCACGCTGACTGGACGGCGGCCCGCGCCGTTCGGGCCCTGCATCGGCGGTCGGCGACGCATGCGATCGTCCATCGCCAGGACGGCCCCGAGCACGGGTACTGGTACCTCTACCCGCTCGACGAAGCGCTGGGGCGGCTCGCGGCCGCACCTCCCACGACGACGGTCCGCGACGCCTTCCAGCTGCACGAGCACGACGCGACCCCGGCCAGGGACGCACATGTCGATGCTGGAACGGCGCCCGAGCGCACGGTCGTGACGGAGAACGGACTGATCACCGGGTTCGTCGACAGGACGGCCGCGCCGGCGGCCGGAGCGCCACCCACCGCGCCAGCGCCACCGGAGCCGGTGCGCCGCGGCACGCGACGCGGTCCGACCGCGGCGCGGCCGGGGGCCGGCGCAGCCGAGCGCTCGCTCGAGGCGGAGTTCCCGGACGCGGTCGCGACGGGAGCCGTCGAGTGGCTGCTGGTCCACATCGCGGCGCACGCGCCGACCGCGCGCGGGCTCGGGATCGATCTGCCTGCCGGCGAGGCGCTCGACATCCTCGTCCAGCCGCGTCGGGGATTCACCATCGAGGGGACGGATCGGGGCACGATCGTGGTCCCGGCGGAGGGCGACAGCGATCCGCTCCAGTTCAAGCTCCGCGCGCTGGACGCCGGCCCCGGCCTGATCCGGATCCTCGCGTTCCACCAGGGCGAGTCGCTCGGCATGATCGAGCTCGCTCCGGCGATCGGGGAAGCGGCGCGTCCCGCGGTCAGGGGTCGCGCTCCAGCGGCGAGCCGCGCTCGGAAGACACAGCCGCTCGCACCGGCGAGCCCCCAGGTCCCCGACCTCGCCATGTTCATCGAGGAGCGCGAAGCCGGGGGCGGCGTCCAGTACCTGATCAGGCTGACGGCGACCGATCCGGGGCTGGAGCTCAACCTCAGCCCCTTCGGGCCGTTCGAGCTGAAGCTCGATCCGGGCAAGTTCTTCGCGGACTTCTTCCAGGAGATCGAGGAGCTGCCGCTCGATACCGAGGAGCAGCGGGACGTCGCCGAACGCCGCGTCGCGGCCAAGGGCGCGTACCTCGCGGATGCGCTCTTCCCGCCGCCGCTGCGCGAGAAGCTGTGGCAGGTGCGTGATCGGATCACGTCGATCGTCGTGCAATCGGAGGAGCCGTGGATCCCGTGGGAGCTGTGCAAGCTCTACGGCAAAGAGGACGGGCGCATGGTCGACGGGCCGTTCCTGAGCGAGGCCTACGCGATCACCCGATGGGTCCCGGGGATCGGCTTCAAGCGTCCGATCGCGCTGAGGAACATCGCGCTCGTCGTGCCCGGGGATTCCGGCCTCCCCCTGGCGGCCGAGGAGCGCAAGCACCTGCTGTCCCTCGCGAAGGGCGGCCGCAAGGTCACCGAGATCGCGCCGAGCTTCGGCGACGTGCAGGACGCCTTCATCGCCGGTACGTATGACGGTTGGCACTTCAGCGGCCACGGGGTCGCGCGAGACGCGAACCCCGACCGCTCGTCGATCATCCTCACCGGCGAGGAGCGGTTCACACCCGAGGACCTGAGCGGGCAGGCCGCCAACATGGGGATCCCGAAGCCGTTCGTCTTCATCAACGCGTGCCAGGTCGGCCGCGCCGGCATGGCGCTCACCGGGATCGGCGGCTGGGCGCGGCGGTTCCTCTCGGCCGGCGCATCGGTGTTCGTCGGCGCGTATTGGTCCGTGTACGACGAGCCGGCGTACGGCTTCGCGAAGGAGCTCTACGCCAGGCTGCTGAGCGGGAGCGCCGTCGGCGAGTCGGTGCGCGATGCGAGGAAAGCGATCCGCGCGAAGGGCGACCCGACCTGGCTCGCATACACCGTCTTCGCCGACCCGCTGGCGACCGTCGCCTAGGGAGTGCTCCGCCGCGTCTCCTGGAACTCGGCGCCGTCGAGATACCAGCTGCCGCCGATCAGCCGGACGAGGTACGAGCCGCCGTACTCGATCTGGACCTCGCTGCCGCTGGCATCTCTACGCACTTCGGTGTACTTCCCATTCACCCGCACCAGCGTCGGTCCGATCACGGCCGATCCGCGGCCGTCGAACCACACGTCGGTCAGGCCCTGGTGGGCGGCGTCGAACGTGGCGAACGGGATCTGCGCGCGCATCCCGTCCGAGAGCTTGAGCCACGCGTCGTAGTGGTCATCCTCCGCGAGCTCGCCGAAGAACTCCCAGACGATCGCCTCGGCGGCCTCGACCGACGTCGGCTCGGCAGGGGCCGGCTCCTGCTCCGCCATGAGGCCGATGGCCACCAGGAGCAGGAGTGCTGCGCCGAATCCTCCGAGGAGCCACTTCCAGCGATCGCCGATCCGAGCCGGCAGGCTGAGCGGCGGCACGACGGCGATCGGGAACGCCGCTGCCACGCCCGCGCCGGCTCCGACCGCAACGGGTCCCGGTGCGGTCGCCGCTGCCGCGGCGACCGGGGCGGGAGCGGCCGCCGGCGTTGCCGCGGCGACCGGGGCGGGATCGGCCGGGGGCGCTGCCGGCGACTCGACCGCCGACGCCGGAGCCGTCGTGCGTGAGGCGTCGACCTCGAACAGCCGCCCGTCACCGCGCATGTAGAGGACCGGCGTGCCCCACTCGAGCGGGTTCGGCTGCGAGAAGATCGCCTTGCGTCCGCGGACCAGGGCATCGTCGACGGCCTCGCCCATCGCGAGCGCCTCGTAGAAGCGCTCGCTGAACGCGATGGCGGCGGAGTCGGTGATCTCGGCCTGCATCGCCACCACGGCCGGGACGCCGGTCCCGACGAGCCGCTGAGCGCTGCCGGCGAAGATGTCCTTCCCCTCCGAGACCGCGCCCTCGCACGCATTGAGGACGGCGAGCTGGAGGGACTTCTCGTCCCCGAGGATCGGACCGAGCTGATCGGATGAGATCGGGGAGCTCGTGCCGTCCTCGTTCGTGAAGACGAGCACACCGTCCTGGGTGTTCGGGTCGTATCCGCCGTGACCGACGAAGTGGAAGATGTGGTGGTCCGTGCGCATCAGCTCGCGCTCGAGGTTCGCGAACGTCGGCGGCTCGAGTCGTTCCACGGTCACCGCGCCCTGCTTCACCAGGCCCGCCAGCGCCTGCTGGAGGTTCGCCCACTCGACCTCGGCGTCCAGTCCGTCGCGGTCGGTCGGCGCCGAGATCACCGCGAGGATGCGGATCGGTCCATCGACGTGGAGCCGTCGCGCAGGCTGGGGGATCTCCATGTAGCGGACGATCGGTGTGTCATCGTCGAGCGCGAGGAACCTCCCGCCGGCGCTCGGGTCGCGCAGGTACTCCCACGGCAGCTGCGCGCCCTCCGGCTCGGTGAGACGGAGACGGATGCGGAGCTTCTTGTCCTGCTGCTCCGCCAGGCGAAGGCTGCTCTGGTACGTCGCGTGGACGTCGTCCTTGAAGGCGGCCTTGAAGAGGCGTTCGCCGATGTCGCGCGCGATCGTCGGGGACCGGGTGTCGACGCTGCGGACCGTTCCCCTCGAACGCACCATCAGGAGGCGCAGGTGCTGGGCCTCGAATGCCTCGAGCGGCGGTGGGAAGCAGGTCGATGCCTCGCCGGTCGGCGACTCGGTCACGCGCGCGATGAAGTCCGGCCCTTCCCTATGGATGAGAAGGTCGAAGTTCAGGTACGCGCCTTCCTGTGTCATGCGAAGATCCCCGCCTCCAGCAGCCCCGTTCAGCCCTACTCACTCAGCGGGTAGATGAGAACTTAACGCGGGTCGCGGCGCTATACAACGGGTCTCGTCCGGTCCGTGCTCTCGCGCACCTTGGGTCCGGTCATCCCGGGCGGGCCGGCTGGCGGGAAAGCTCCGTATCACGACCGCCCAAGGATCAGGACGGCGACATCGAGGTAGGCCAGGATCGCTGCGGTGGTCGCGAGCCAGACCCACAGGCGCTCGCGTGGCGGCAACGGCCGGAACACGACCCTCATCGCCGCCGCGCGCGCACGCGAGTCCCACCGCTTCCAGAGCTCGAGCGCGAGCGCATATGCGACCTGGTAGAGCGCCAGGTAGGCAAGCAGGGCGAGGAAGAGCGTGACGGCGCGCTCGAGCCACGGCAAGGACGCGATGACCTCGGCCACCTCCCCGAGCACCGGGATGCGCGCCGCGAGGCCGAGGATCGCGGCGCCGTCGCGGACGATCGCGTCGACGCCTCCGAGGAGCGCGCGCCCGGCGACCGCCGCGGCGACGATGCCCATGCCGCCCAGCCGCCAGACGAAGAGCGTCCGGACACGGTCGATCCGTGCCCGGCCGCGCGCGGCCGCGCCACCCAGCTGGAAGCGCGAGCCATCCGCGGCGCCTGGCGCGTCGATCTCCTGCGCGAGATGCGACAGGACCTGTTCGTTCTCGAGATACACGAGGTGATCGACGAGCACGTCCATCCGATTCGTCACCTCGACGCTGATGGCGCCGGGGATCGTCACGGCCGAGCCGGGCACCGGATCGTAGATGGACCAGATGTCGACCCAACGAACGCCGGGCCCGAGGCCGCGCGACGCGAGGTCCAGCCGCGTGAGCCCCTCGGGCTTCAGATCGATCGCGTTGTTCAGCGCCTCGCCGAGCGTGATGAGCTTCGTCACCTTGGCGACTCCCTCGGCGGGACGAGGCGCGAGGTCCGTTTGCGTCAGCACGTCGTACGCGAGGACCGCTCCGTGCGAATGCGCCACGAGGCAGATGCGATCGCACCTCTGCTCGCCGAGCCATGTGATCGTCCCGAGGAGCGCGCGGCGGATATGCAGCGCCTGGATCTCGTCGTAGAGATAGGTATAGAAGTCACCGATGTTCTCGAGGAGGAACCGCCGCAGTCCGTTCACGAGCGCGAACTCGCGCACCAGGCCGATCGGGACCTGCGCGATGAGCGCGAGCGGGAGGACGAGGAACACGTACCCCACCGCGGCAGCGAACGCATAGCCGGCGGCGACCAGCACGAGGCCGATCCGGTCGACCCACTCGCGGACGCCCTCCCGCTCGAGATCGCGCGAGCCGCGATGGACGGCGTCGCCGACACGCAAGCGCAACGTGTCGGGGACGCGCGCCTGGATCCGTTCGGCGACCCGCCGGGAGATCGCGCTGATCAGCCGGAGGAGGACGCGGAGGTAGATCCGCACCGACCAGAGCGCGATCCTCCCCAGCTCGGGCGCGTCGATGCGCGACGCCGACCAGCCTTCGGCGAGCACCCACTCCACCTCGCCCCAGGCGCGCGCATCCGATCCGGCGCGATACGCCGGGACGGCGAGCCGCAGATGCGCCGGCTCGCCGGCGCGGAGGTCGCCCCCGTACGAGAGGCGCGAGACCGTGATGCGCACGTGCTCGCCTCGGAGGCCGGCCTGCCGGTCGGCGTCGGAGTGCCAGCGGGTCAGCCAGTCGACGAGCGGCCCGGCCCACATCCGTAACGTCGACGACTGCGCCTGGCGTCCCGAGCCGTGCACGAAGACGACGCCGACGCGCTCGGACGGGACGCCAGCGTGGGACATGGGCCGCGACGTCAGATCGCTAGGGTCAGGCCCACGGGATCGACGCGCCGGTCAGGCCCGCCGCGATCGCGGTGACCGCGATCCACCCGACGAGGGCGACGCCGATGTCCACCAGACGATTCGTGATGATCTCTCCCTGGCCGAATCCGGTCGGCAACGACTCGAAGACCTCCCACAGCACGACCAGAGGCAGCACCACGACGAACGGCAGGAACCAGACGCCGAACACCAGGCCGGCGCCGGTGTGAGCGATCGTCCACCGATCGACGGGACGAACGTCGATACCCTCCCCGGCCCCGCCGCGCGAGCCGACCCCGAAGAAGTCGTAGAGACCAAGAGCGACGGTGACGAGGACCCACGCGCCGGTGACCGCCCAGCGCACGCCCGCGGACACGACGTCACGATGCGTGAAGAAGGCGAGCAAGAGACCGCCGACGACGAAGATCGCGAGACCGACCCAGCCGAACCACGGGATCTTCGGTGAAGCATCGCGCGCGGCGACGATCGGGGCTGCCATCGGACCACCTCCACTGTCCTCGAAGACGATCGATCCAGCCCCGGTCACCCAGCCGCGCGAACCGTAGCACGCACGTCCATCGCTGGATCGATCACGCCCTGGTACCACCGTCCTAGGCCTTAGCGTGTCGGCATGGCCGCGAGCGTCCTCGATGACCGTGCCGGCCTCCCGCGGCCGATCGCGATCCTCATCGTCGGCGCGATCGCGGTCGCGACGCTCCTCGCGCTCGTCTGGCCCGCGCTGCCGTTCAACGAGGGCCGGCGCCTCGTGCTCGGCCCGACGAAGGTCGGCGTTATCGCGCGGCAGATCGAGAACGCCGGCGCCGCCGGCCGCATCGACGCGGCGGCGCCGGACTTCGAGTGGATCGCGCCTGACGGCAAGCGCGTCTCGCTCGGGTCGCTGCGCCCGAAGGGCGTCGTCGTGAACTTCTGGGCGACCTGGTGCGAGCCGTGTAAGAAGGAGATGCCGCTGCTCGACCAGGCGGCCGCGGCGAACGAGGGCATCGTGTTCCTCGCGGTCGATCTCGACGAGACCGGCGAGAAGATCCGGTCGTTCTTCGATCAGATGGGACTCGTGCGCCTCGAGCCGCTGCTCGACGTCGACCTCGTCACCACGCACCGGTACGGGGTGCTGAGCCTGCCGTCCACGTTCTTCGTCGACCGCAGTGGCACCATCCGCCACATGCAGTTCGGCGAGATGGACCAGGAGAAGCTCCAGCGCGGCCTGGACCGCATCAGGTGACGACGGTACCCCCGGGAGCGCAGACCGAGGCGCCGCAGCGACGAGGTCGAGCACCCGGGCCCGAGGGAGGGGTTTCCCCGACCGAGGGTCGGAATGAGACAGCACCGGTCAGGCGCACCGCGCGCCCGGACCCGCCGAAGCTCTACCGCGCCGGGCAGCTGACGCAGCTCGACAAGATGCCGCCGCCCGAGCGCGCCATCACGCTCATCGTCGACGGCGAGGAGCTCGCGACCGTGGCGTGCTCGCCGCACCGCGTCCTCGCGCTGGCGCTCGGATTCCTGCGCGTCGAGGACATCATCCAGACCGCCGACGACGTCGAGCTCATGGAGGTCTGCGACGAGGAGACCGTCGTGAAGATCCGCCTCGCGAAGACCGCGCGGCGCGTCCCGCACGACCGCAAGCGCATCCTCACGTCGGGCTGCGGCCGCGGCGTCACGTTCTCGCTCGACGTCGTACCGGTCGGGGGAGGGATGACGGTGCGGCCCGAGCAGCTCATGGAGTGGATGGAGACGCTGCTCGACCGCGCCGAGGGGTACAAGGAGCACGGCGGGACGCACACCGCGGGCCTCTTCGGCCCCGGCGGGCTCGAGATCTACGTCGAGGACATCGGCCGCCACAACACCATCGACCGCATCGCCGGCGAGGCGATCCTCGCCGACATACCGACAGCGGGGAAGGCGATCCTCACGTCGGGGCGCATCTCGAGCGAGATGCTGGTGAAGTCGTCGCGGCTCGGTGTCGGCATCACGGCGTCACGGACGAGCCCGACGGAGCTCGCCGTCTCGCTCGCGCAGGAGGCGAAGATCGCGGTCTGCGGCTACGTGCGGCGCGACCAGCTCCGCATCTACCACGACCCCGGAAGGCTGCTGACCTAGCAAGTCCGATCCGACCCCTGTCGCCACGAACGACAGGGAGGTCGCGTCCATGCGCCGTGCACGTTTCATCACCGAGAGCGCCGGTCTCGCGACGGTCGAGTACATCGTCGGCGCGGCCGTGATCCTGGGCACGCTCGTGGTCGGCATCACGTCGTGGAACAACGGGCTCGTGACGCGGCTCGAAGCGCTCGTCACGCAGATGCAGTCGGTCCGGTGACGCGCGGCGCGTCCGACGCCGGCACCGCCACCCTCGAGACGACGCTCATGATCGTCGTGCTCCTGCCCGTGCTCTTCGCGATCCTCGAGTTCGGGGACGCGTATCACCGCTGGCTGGCGCAGGATGCGGCGACGGCCCATGCCGCGCGGTTCGCCGCGGAGGTCGGCGGTGACTCCCCCGAGGTCCGCGCCCTCCTCAGCGAGGCGCTGCGCGACAGCGGCATCGATCCGACGCGCGCGGAGGTCGAGATCGACCCACCGCGGGTCGGGTGGCGAGAGCCGATCCGGGTCTCCGTGCGTACGGACCTCGTCGTCGCGATCCCGTTCGCGCTCACCACGGTGCTGCCGCTCCGCTCGAGCGCCGTGGCGCGCGGCGAGCTCGCTCGATGACGCTGACCACGGTCCTCCTGCTGCCGCTGATCCTCACCATCCTCGTCGGCGTCCTCGAGCTCGGCGCGGTGCGCATCGTCGCCGAGCGCGCGCGCATCGCCGCGGACATCGCGACGGTGACGGCCGTGAACGATCAGGACGTCGACGAGCTCGCGCGGAGTGGCGCCCTGCGTCCTTCATCCGATGCCGAGCGGGTCGCACGGGAGCACTTCGCGCTCAACCTCTCCGTATTGAGCGCGTCCCTCGATGCGACACCCGAGGCGATCGCCGAGGCGGCCGACGTCGTGGTCTTCGCGCAGGCGGGCCAGGTGGACCCGCGCACCGGTGACGCGTACGCCGGTCCGACCGTGCGGCTCGCGGCCGAGCTGCCGATCCGCACACCATTCTTCGCCGCGCTCCTCGCTCGTCCCGTCACCGTCGTGCAGCTTCGCTCGGCGAGCTCCGCGCGATGAGGCGGATCGCGGCCGCCCTCCTCGCCCTGGCCGTGCTCCTCACGCCGACGCCGGCGCGCGCCTGCGACCCCTACTGGGACTGGTGCGGATACGACGACTGGTACGACCCGTACTGGGATCTTCCGGCATACGAGGAGCCTTCGTGGAGCTGGTGGGACGCCGTGGTCTACGAACCCGCTCCGGTCTATGTCTACGAACCCGCTCCGGTGTACGTCTACGAGCCCGCGCCGATCGACGAACCGGTCCCTGCCTACGAGCTCGTGTACGTGCCCGCTCCAGCGCCGCCGCCCGCGCCCGCATGGTCCGATCCGGTCGTCTGGACGAGTCCCGGCTCGGACATGCTGGATGCCACGACCGTCGCGGCGCCAGCGCCGCCGCCCATCACTCCGATCGCGGTCGCACCGTCGCCCGATCCTGTCGCCCTCGCGGCCGCGGCAGGGCGGCACATGGTCACCGAGGTGTGGACCAGCGACATCGTTTCGACGCAAGGGACGACGACGACCTATTCGTCCACGACCGCTTCGGCCCATCCGGGCACCTCGGCGGAGCTCGTCGCGAGCGTCGCCACAGGCGAGGCGAGCCCGTACGACGCGCTCCTCTTCAACCGTCGCACGTCACTGACGGACGGCCGCGCCGTGAAGGGCGACGTCTACGCGAATTACGTGTGGAACGGATACGACTGGGTGTTCGACAAGTACGTGTTCTTCCAGGACGACCTCGAGCTCGCGCGGCTCGCACAGACGCCCATCCCGACACCGCCAC
>WNGB01003320.1_pt1 | contig 25435 bp, 28 predicted proteins | sample 5400681 | NCBI WGS metagenome assembly WNGB01 (sample SAMN13153367, study PRJNA577476) | soil metagenome | isolation source: 115 cm soil or saprolite under grassland replicate 2 | place: USA:California | collected 2016-06-15
CGATCAGGATCAGGGCGGGGCCGGTGCCGACCGCGTACACCGCGATCAGGAACGCGACCTGGCCGTAGGTGGCCGGACCGAGGATGCGCCCGGCGATCGCGTGGTAGACGAAACCACCGATCCCGGCGACCAGTCCACCTGTGAACAGGACCAGGTTCTGGCGGACCAGCCGGTTTCGCAGGAGCTGGGCCAGGCGCTGGCTTAGACCCAGTCGCTGCACGTCCGAGCGATTCTAACTGGATAATTCCTACTCGCTCATGCCAGGACCCGCCAAGCCCGTCGTCTCAGCTCTCGTCGTCACCCGCAACGTGAAAGACGATCTCCTCCGATGCCTGAAATCGTTCTTTGCGAGCGCCGACGTGCCGGTCGAAGCGGTCGTCGTCGACAACAATTCGAACGACGGATCAGCCGCGGCTGTCACCGACGAGTTTCCGCAAGCCACCGTTCTCGTGCAGTCCAAGAACCTCGGCTATGGACGCGCCGCGAACATCGGGCTCGAGCGATGCCAGGGCCGCTTCGTGCTGCTGCTGAGTCCGGAGGTCACGCTGGACCCTCAGTGCGTGGGCCGCCTCGCCGACATGCTGCTGACGCGGCTGGATGCCGGCGCGGCCGGACCCCGCCTGCTTCTAGCCGACGGCCGTCGCGACCCTGAGGCCCGGCGCGCGTTTCCGATCCCGAGCACGCTCTTCTACCAGACGGTCGGCCTGAGCAGGCTGTTTCCGAAAAGCCCGCGCTTCGGTCGCCACAACATGGGCCACGTGCCCGAGTCTGACGTGCACGAGATGGACTCCGGCACAGCGGCCTGCCTGATGATCCGACGGTCGGCGCTGGATCGCGTCGGCTTCTTCGATCCTCGCTACTTCATGTTCGGCGAAGATCTGGACCTCTGTTACCGCCTGAAGCTGGGCGGCTGGAAGATCTTCTACGTCCCGTTCGCGACTGCGACGCGCAACGTCAAGCCCGAATCGCCGGAGCGCAAACGCCAGATGTCGTACGAGCGTCACCGGGCGATGTGGACGTACCACTTCAAACACCACTCTGACGACGTGTCCGCGTTCGGCAACGGACTCGTCTGGGCGCAGATCTGGGGCCGCTTCGTGGCAGAGCGGGTGCGGGACACGATCCGCCGCGATGGCCGCCGACCCGCGACTTAGGGATAGGCACAGATGTATCACCAGATCGCGCGGAACAAGCGCAACAGCGTGATCGTCATCGTCGCCTTTCTGGTGGTCTGGCTCCTGGCCGGGCTGATCATCGGCTTCCTCGCCTCGGGCGAGGAAGGCGCCGTCGCGGGCGCGATCGCCCTCGGCTTGCTTGGCGTTGGCGCCGCGCTGTACGCCTACTACTTCGGCGCGGCGACGGTACTGTCGGCGATGGGCGCGCATGAGGCCGACCCGCGCCAGTACCAGCAGCTGCACAACGTCGTGCAGGCGCTGGCCATCGGAACGGGCCTTCCTTTGCCGAAGGTCTACGTCATCGACGACCCGAGCCCGAATGCGTTTGCGACCGGCCGCGACCCCAACCATGCCGCCGTCACGGTGACGACGGGGTTGCTCGCGATGATGAGTCGGGAGGAGCTCGAAGGCGTGCTCGCCCACGAGATGAGCCACATCAGGAACTTCGACGTGAGGATGCTGCTCGTCGTGGTGACGATGATCGGCATGGCCGCGGTGATCTCGAGTGCGTTCTGGCGTGGCATCGGGCGCACGCGCCTGCGTGGGCAGGGAGCAGTGGTCGTGCTCGCGATCGGCCTCGTCTTCACGTTGATCGCATTCGTGGTCGGGCCCCTGATGCAGTTCGCCCTGTCTCGACAACGCGAGTCGCTCGCCGATGTGAGCGCGGTCGAGCTCACCCGTAACCCGACGGGCCTCATCAACGCGCTCCAGAAGATCGCTCAGAACGACCGGCCGCCCGAACGGTTCAACCACGCCGTCGCGGCGATGATGATCGACAACCCCGACGAGCACCACGGCGGATTTTTCAGCCGGCTCTTCGACACCCACCCCCCGATCGCGGAACGGATCGCCGCGCTGCAAAGGATTGCGAGCGTCCAGCAACTCTAGGCTCCGGCAGGTCGAGAGCGAGACAGCCCCGCTCTTCCTGGCCAAGATCCTCCACGTCCGCCGGACGGAGCTCCGGCGCACGCTGCAGGTCGCAGGCTTCGCGATCGTCGTCGGCTGGGCGATGTACACCGCGTTCAGCGCGACCCAGTCGATCTTCCTGAACAAGACCGGGCCCCACGCCTATCCGGTCTTCTTCGTCGTCCTCGCGCTCGCGGTCTGGCCGATGGACGCGCTGCAGGGCGCGCTGACGCGACGCTTCGGTCTCGGGCGAGCCTTTCGCATCAACCTGACGGCCAACGCGGTGATCGCCATCGGCGTGTTCACCGCGTACATGCTCCGCGAGGACGCCACGGTCGCCTTCACCGCCTACGTCATCTACTCGGTCGCATTCGAGCTCGTGATGCTCCACTTCTGGAGCTTCGTCACCCAGCACTTCAACGTGCTCGAGGGCAAGCGCATCTTTCCCGTCATCGCCGCCGGCTCGAGCGTCGGCTACATCCTCTCCGGCGTCACCACCACGGTCGTCGCCGTCTTGGCCACCGAGCCGCTGGTCCTGATCTGGGCCATCGGGTCTGTGGCCGCCGTCTACATGTCGGTGGGGCTCGAGCGCACGCTGTACCGGCCCGCGCTGATCGACGACGCCGACCATCTCCTCGTCTCCCATGAGGACGAACGCGAGCGCCACGGCCTGATCGCGGTCCTGATGCGCGCGCTCGAGCACATGACCGGCAGCCGCCTCGTCCTCGCCGTCGTCGTACTCGCGCTCCTGCTCCAGGTCGCGAGCCGTATCGGGGACTACGTCGTCGCCGTGATTTTCGTCGAGGCGACGCATAACAACCTCCAGGAGCTGACGATCCTTATCGGGAATGCGTGGCTCCTGAGCTACGTCGTGCAACTGGTCGTCAGCCTGTTCATCGCGCCGTGGGTCCTGGACAGGCTGGGGGTCAAGAACGCGATCCTGGCGCTGCCGATCTTCACCCTGATCGGCTTCGCCTCGGTGGCGCTCAACCCGGTGCTGGCGACCGCGCTGTTCCTGTTCATCGTCCGCAACGGGCTGCAGACCGGCCTCGACGACCCGGCGCAGAACGTGTTGGGCGGGGCGCTGCCGGCGCAGGTGGCGCCGAAGCTGCAGTTCCTCCTCAACAATGCGGTCCTTCCGGGGGCGGCGCTGATCAGCGGGCTGTCGCTCCTGATCCTGCAGCCCGCGATCGAAAACAGCGTCGAGGTCCTGGCCATGCTCGGCATCGTGGTCGGAATCGGTTTCCTCGCGGCCGCGGCGTGGCTTCGGAGCCAGTACCTCGACGCGATCTACATGCGACTCCGCACGCACGCGCTGAGCCTCAAGGACTACCAGCAGGCAATCGGTCGGCCCACGCCCCAGGAGGTGACCGAGCTCCAGGGGTACATCCGCGGCCCCGAACCCAGGTCCCGGGAGTTCGCCGCGGCGGCTCTCGCCCGGCTGTCATCGGAAGACTTCACCGCGATGCTGGCCGAGCTGCTTGCATCGGCCGACCCCGTGGTGCGCCGGCTCGCGCTGCAGATGGCCGCGCCCGACAGCCTCTCGCAGAAGGATCTCGAAAGAGCCGCCGCGGATGACGACACCTGGGTTCGCGCGGCGGCGGCGGTTGCGGGCCTGACCAGGACCGAACGATGGCAGGGCGCGGCCGGCGTTCTCGAGGCGCTTCGCCACGGTGCCGGCGCGGATGAGCGAGCCGCGGCCGTCTGGGCGGCTGCGACCGTCAGCGACGAGGACGCTGTCGTCGAGGGCATGAGTGACCCCGACCCGAACGTCCGGATCGAGGCGATTCGCAGCTTCGCACGCATGAAAGCGCAGGTCGCAAACGTCGAGGCGCCGTTCATTGCCTGCATCCGAGACGAGGACGTCGAGGTGCGGCGCGAGGCTCTGCGGCAAGCGCTCCGGTGGATCCCGCCCGCGGAGAGCTTGCAGGCCTATGCCGAAGCGCTGGCCGAGGGGCTGGCGAGCGGCGACCACGACGTCCGCTTGCTCGCGGCCGAGGCGATGGCCGTCCAGGCGCCCGATGCCCTTGCCCTCACTCTGCCGCTGCTTCCGGCGCGGGACGAGACCTCCGTCGCGGTCGTGGACGCGCTCGTGCGCAGCGGCCGGCCGGACCTCTATCGCAAGGTCCGCGAGCACCTCCAGGCGCAGCTGGCTCAGGCGGGAGATCTGGCGCGTCTTTCAGCTCGCGTGACGGCGGCGATGAGACACAGCGACGGAGATGCGGCCGCTGGCTACGCGCTGCTGCGCGTCGGGCTCGACGACTACGTCCACAGCGCCGCCGAGTCGGGCTTGACGGCGATGCGTGCCCTGCACGGCAAGCGAGGCTTCGCGACCGTAGAGCGCGGGCTTGCCTCGGTGCATACCCAGGCGAGGGTGGAGGCGCTGGAAACGTTGATAAACTTCGGCCCGAGCTGGCTCGCCCCGCCGCTGGCGCGCCTTCTCGAACCGGACGCGTTTGACGACCCCCTGCTTGCGCGACCTCTCACCAGGTCTGACTTCGATGCCCTCGCGAAGCATCCCGACAGGTGGGTTCGCGAGACGGCAGAAGCGGCATCGCATGGACTTGATGAACAGATGAAGGAGCTGATCGCGCTGAAGCAGGTGCCGCTGTTCAACACGCTCACGCTCGAACAGCTGGCAAGCGTGGACCGCATGATGGTGACCAGGCACTACGCCAAAGGCGAGCCCTTGTTCCGCAGGGGCGACGTCGGTGGCGAGCTCTATGTCGTTGTCGAGGGCGAGGTCAGGGTGCACCTCGACCATGGAGGCGGCGAGTACACACTCGCGAGGCACCGCGCCGGGGCCGTGCTCGGCGAGATGTCGGTGTTCGACGATCAGCCCCGTTCGGCGAGTGCCCAGGCGATGGCCGACACCGTCGTTCGCGTCCTGCGGCGCGACCGGCTGCAGGCGATCGTGCATGAGCATCCGGAGGTGCTGCTCGAATTCATCAAGAACCTGAGCCAGCGGCTGCGCGCGATGGACGCGAAGCTCGAGACGTCGAGTCCCGAGGTCCCCTCCGGCGCCTCCGGCGCCACCTCCCCATGAGATGGGGAGGACCGGCGGCTACTCAGTAGCCTCGCTTTCGCCGCGGACCTCGATCTTCTTGCGCGCGGCCTCCAGCCGCTCGGTGCAGATCTTCAGGTACGTGCGGGCGTCGTCGACCGCCTTCAGCGCATCTTCCAGCGACAGGTTGCCGTCCTCCAGCAGCTTCAACTGCTCGTCGAGCTTCTCCAGGGCCTGTTCGTACGTGAGGTCCTGGCTCATCGCTCGACCTCGTCGATGCGCGCGCCCAGCCGTCCCGAGCCGAGCCGGATGCGGACGCGGCGATCGACCTTCGCGCTCGTGGCGGAGCGGATCACCGCGCCCGTCTCGGCGTCCTGCGTGATGCTGTAGCCGCGCGCGAGGACAGCGTCCGGGCTCAGGGCGACGATTCGCTCCTGGCGATGCGCGAGCGCCCGGGTGGCCCCGGCAAAGCGCTCCGCCAGGGCGCGCTCGAGGCGGTCGGCCGCGCGTCGCGAGGCGAGCGCGTTGAGGCTGCGGCCAAGCCGCGTCGTCGAGGCGCTGTCAACCCGTCGCCGGCGCTCTCGCAGGGCTTCCTCGCGACGAGCCACCTGGGCGATCGGGCTCAGCCTGGTGAGCTCGCCGGCGGCTCGCGTCAGCCGCTCCTCCCGACGCCGGACGAGAGCAGGCACCAGCTGCAGCATCCGCTGCCGCCTGTGGGTCAGCCGCTCGAGCTCGCGGACGACGCGCTGGCCGATCTCGCGGTCCAGCCGGCGGTCGAGTTCACGCAGCCGGGCGAGGAGGTCGGCCTTCCTGGGCACGACGCGCGCGCCCGCTTCGGTCGGCGTGCGGCACTCGGCGTCGCCGACGAGGTCGGCGACCGTGCGGTCTGAGGTGTGCCCGAGCGCTGTGACCACCGGCAGCTTCGATTCGAGAATCGCCCGCGCCACGAGCTCGGTGTTGAAGGCGTACATCTCCTCGAAGCTGCCACCTCCGCGAGCCAGCACGATCACGTCGGCCAGCCTTTCCTGGTTGCAGCGCCGAAGCGCGCGGGCGACGCTCATCGGCGCGCCGGCCCCCTGGACCTGGATTGGGTAGACGACGATGCCCATGTTCGGGTAGCGGTCCCAGATCGTCTCCTGGAGGTCGTTGATGACCGCGCCGGTGGGCGAGGTCAGCAGGGCCACGGTCCCAGGCAGGAACGGGATCCGCCTCTTGCGCGCCCTTTCGAAAGCCCCTTCCAGCTCGAGGCGACGCTTCAGCTCCTCCAGCCTGGCGCGAAGCTTGCCGACGTCGTCGAACTCGACCTGGTCGACGATGAAGCTGACGCGGCCCGTCTTGGGAAAGAAGTCGACGCGGCCGCGGAAGATGAAAACCTGGCCGTCCTCGGGCAAAGTCGTGACCCGCCTGGAGTCGTCGGCGAAAAGCACGGCGTCGAGCCGGCTGTATCCGTCCTGGATCGAGAAGTTGTAGTGGCCCGTGGTCCCGCGCTTCATGCCGCTCACCTCTCCCTTCAGGAGGAGCGCGGTCAGCGGGCGCAGCTCGCGGCGGATCTCGTTGGCGAGCTCGGTGACGGTATACGGGCGCTGCGTTTCTTCTGGCCGGATCACGCGGACTAGCTTAGGGCGGACCCTGAACACTCAGCCATTTGGTCGAGTCTGCGGGTTTGCGCTGGCGTTCCAATCCCGCAACTTCGACCAAGGCAGCGCTTAACAGGCTGGATTGTGTCTGGCGGTCCGCCAACTCATCCTCGTTCGATGGGTCGTAAACCGTTTGTGCCGGAAGCCCTGATGCGAGGTCCGTTCACCATCGTCGAAGCGCGCCAGGCGGGTCTTCAGTGATGGCACCTTGAGGGGGCCAGCTGGATGCGGGTTACACGGGGAACCTACGTCCGGGCGGGCACGTCCGACGTCACGCTGTCGACGCTCGTTGCGGTTTCGAAACGGTTTCCGGCCTCAGCGGCCTTCTCCGGCATGACGGCCGCGTGGTTGCATCGAGTCGACGTCCCGCTGTGTGACCCGATCGAGGTGACGGTCCCTCGGCATCTCGGCGTGTCGAGGCCGAGGGGAATGCGCGTCCGGCGAGCTCTCCTTTCCGACGCCGAAGTTGTGCGCTTACGCGGCCTTCGAGCGACCACGATCCTGCGCACAATTGCCGATATATCGGCCGAGGTGAGCCTCACTGAGGCTGTTGTCGTGGCCGACGCGGCGCTGCATTCGCGTCTGGTCACGCTCGACGAGCCGAACGCGTGGGCCAGTACGCACGCCGGACGTCCAGGCGTCCGGCGCGTTCGCCGCGTGATCAGTCTCGCCGAGCCGAAGGCCGAGTCGCAGATGGAGTCAAGGCTGCGGATGCTCCTATTCCTTGGAGGCTTGCCGCGACCGAAACCTCAAGTCTCGATCTATGACTCCGCCGGTCGGTTCGTCGGCCGGCCCGATCTCTATTACGAGGCGTCGAGGCTCGGTGTCGAGTACGAGGGCGGCACCCACCGGAATTCGCTCGTTGAGGACAACCACCGCCAGAACAACCTGCTAGGCGCCGGCGTCCGCCTTCTGCGCTTCACAGCCGCCGATGTCCTCCAAAATCCGGACGCGGTCGTCCAATACGTGAAAGCGATGCTCACCAACTGAGGTAGCGGGGGTATGAACTAGCCCCCGATCTGCGACATCGACTTCGCCGGCTTGATGAAGCCTGGCTTGTTGATGAGGTGGCCCTCCTCCTTGCGCCAGATCGCAGCCTCGATCACCGATCCGAGGTGGTCGTCGGACACGCCAGAGCGCATCAGGTCGCGTAGCGGCGTCTCCTGGAGCGAGAACAGGCACGTCCGCAGCCCGCCTTCTGCGGTGAGGCGGATCCGGTTGCAGGTCGTGCAGAAGGCCTGGCTCACCGAGGAGATGAAGCCAATCCCGCCTGCCGTCCCGTCGGCGAACCTGTAGCGCGTGGCAGGACCGGGTCGCGCGTCGACGACCGGCTCCAGGGGGAAGAGGTCCTCGATCTGCTCCTGGATGCGGCGACTCGGCACCACCTGCTCGTTGGTCCAGATGTTGTCCCCGTCGAGGGGCATGAACTCGATGAAGCGGACCTCGTATCCCTCGCTGTGGGCGAGGCGCGCGAAATCCACGACCTCGTCGTCGTTGTGGCCCTTCATGACCACCATGTTCAGCTTGATCGGCCACAGCCCCGCCTCTCGGGCCGCCGTGATCCCGTCCATGACCCGCTCAAACGCGTCGCTGCGCGCCATCTCCTGGAAACGGTCCATGTGCAGAGTGTCGAGCGAGATGTTGATGCGCTTGAGCCCGGCGTCCTTGAGAGCCAGCGCCTTCTGGCGCAGCAGCACGCCGTTGGTGGTCATCGTGATGTCGAGCGTCGGGTCGATCGCGTTGATCATCCCGATGAGCTCCTCGAGCTTGACCCGGACGAGCGGTTCGCCGCCCGTGATCCGGATGGTGCGCACGCCATAGCGCTCGACGAAGATCCGGGCCAGGCGCACGATCTCTTCGAACCTCAGGATGTCCTCGCGATTGAGCCACTTCAGGCCTTCCGCCGGCATGCAGTAGATGCAGCGGAAGTTGCACCTGTCGGTGACGGAGATCCGCAGGTCGTCGGCAACCCGACCATACGAGTCCAGAAGTCTCCGGCTGGGCATTTGACTGATGATAGGCGCGATGGGTTACGAGCACATCCTGGTCGAGATCGAGGCCCCGATCGCGACCGTGACGCTCAACCGGCCGAAGGTCTTGAACGCATTGAGCCCGGAGCTGATCCGCGAGCTGACCACGGCGTTGACCGAGCTGGACGCCGACGACAGCGTGCGCGCGGTCGTGCTCACCGGCGGGCCCAAGGTCTTCGCCGCCGGCGCTGACATCGGCGATATGGCGGACCGAGGGCCGGTCGAACAGCTCCGTCGCGACCAGACCGGCCGCTGGATCTCGCTCGCCGGGTTCAGCAAGCCGCTGATCGCCGCGGTCAACGGCTACGCGCTTGGCGGCGGCTGCGAGGTGATGCTGATGTGCGACCTGATCGTCGCCGGGGAGTCGGCGCGGCTCGGCCAGCCAGAGATCAACCTCGGCGTCATCCCGGGCGCGGGGGGCACCCAGCGGTGGCCGCGGACGGCCGGAAAGTACGCGGCCATGGAAGTGATGCTCACGGGAGTGCCGGTGACCGCGGAGCGCGCGTATCAGCTCGGCATCGTCAACAAGGTCGTGCCGTCGGAGATGACGATCGAGGTCGCCAAGCGGCTGGCGCGCCAGCTGGCCGAGAAGCCGCCCCTCGCGGCGCGGATGGCGAAGGAGGCGGTCCTCAAGGCGTACGAAGCGCCGCTGTCGGAGGGCCTCGCCTCCGAGCGCAAGAGCTTCTACTTTTTGTTTGCGAGCGAGGACCAGAAGGAAGGCATGCACGCCTTCCTCGAGAAGCGCAAAGGTGTGTTCAAAGGACGATGAGAGATGGCGACTGAGGTCGAGCAGCACATGAACGTGGAAACCGAAGGCGCGATCGGTTGGATCAGGCTGAACCGGCCGGAGAAGATGAACGCGATCGGCGCCCTTACGCGCCAGCAGCTGGGGGACGCGATCAAGCAGGCGGAGCGCGCCGACGACGTGCGCGTGGTCGTCCTGACCGGCACGGGCCGGGCTTTCAGCTCCGGCGCCGACGTGACGGAGATGATCTCGGGTGGCGGCATGCGGACGCCGGAAGACGTGGGCAACGTGCTGCGCAACGAGTACATGCCGATGCTGAATCGACTGCGTACGATGCCGAAGCCGGTCATCGCGGCGATGAACGGTCCCGCGGTCGGCATCGGCGCGAGCTTCGCGCTTGCGTGCGACATCCGGATCGCGACACCTGAGGCCTACATCCTCGAGGCGTTCGTCAACATCGGCCTTGCGCCCGACGGAGGCGTCAGCTGGCTGCTGCCGCGCCTCGCCGGAACCGGCGTTGCGTACGAGATGTTCTTCACGGGCAAGCCGCTGTCCGCGGAAGACGCGCACCGGCTCGGCGTGATCAATCGCGTGGTCCCGGCCGACCGCCTCGAGGAGGAGGTGCGCGACCTCGCCAACCAGCTCGTCTCGCAGCCCAGGCAGGCGCTGGCCGGCGCGAAACGGGCGGTCAACCACGCGCTCACGTCGAGCTACGAGGACGCGATGGAGTTCGAGTCCTACCTGCAAGAGGCTCAGGTCGGAAGCCCAGAATTCGCTGAGGGCGTGCAGAACTTCCTGGCTCGGCGCGCCAAGAAATAGGTGCCCGAAGCCGTCGTCGTCGCCACGGCGCGCACGCCGATGGGCCGCTACGGAGGCCAGCTGAAGGACGTCCGGCCGGACGACCTCGCCGCGATCGTCATCAAGGAGGCCTGCGAGCGCGCGCACGTCAAGCCAGGCGAGGTCGAAGACGTGATCCTCGGCTGCGCCAACCAGGCCGGCGAGGACAACCGCAACGTGGCCCGCATGGCGTTGCTGCTGGCCGGCTTCCCGGACGAGGTCCCGGGCCAGACGGTCAACCGGCTGTGCGGCTCGGGCATGCAGGCGACCATCTCAGCGGCGCGAGAGATCCAGGCGGGCGCGGCCGACATCATGGTTGCCGGCGGCGTGGAGAGCATGACCCGGTCACCGTGGGTGATGCCCAAGCCCGGCGCCGGCTTTCCGCGCGGCCCGCAGAACATCTACGACAGCGCTTTGGGTTGGCGCCTGGTCAACCCGAAGATGGCCGCGATTTACGGCACGCTGCAGATGGGGGAGACCGCCGAACGCGTGGCGCAGAAGTACGAGGTCTCGCGCGAGGACCAGGACGCTTTCGCTTTGCGCAGCCACCAGCGCGCCATCGCGGCTCAGGGCTCGGGCCGGCTCGCTGAGGAGATCGTGCCCGTGGACGGCATCGCAGAGGACGAGGGGCCTCGGCCCGACTCCTCGCTCGAGGCGCTCGCGAAGCTGAAGCCCGCGTTTGCGGACCATGGCTCGGTGACCGCGGGCAACGCGTCGCCTCTGAACGACGGCGCCACGGCGCTCGTCTTGATGTCGGACACCAAGGCGAAGGAGCGGCGAATGAAACCACTGGCACGCCTGGTGTCGGCTGCTCCCGCCGGGGTGCACCCGGACTACATGGGCATCGGCCCGGTGCCGTCTTCCCTCAAAGCCCTCGAGAAGGCCGGGCTTCAGCCGTCCGAGATGGGCGTGATCGAGCTGAACGAGGCTTTCGCGTCGCAGTCCCTGGCCTGCATGAGGTTGCTCGGCCTCGACCAGGACAGGGTCAACGTCAACGGGGGCGCGATCGCGCTCGGGCACCCACTCGGCAGCAGCGGCGCGCGCCTGGTGGGGACGCTGGTGCGCGAGATGCAGCATCGGGACGTGGAGTACGGCCTGGCCACGATGTGCATCGGCGTCGGCCAGGGCATCGCGTCGATCTGGCAGCGCATCTGAGCGAACGGGACCCGGCGGCGGTCCGGTCGATGTTCGACCGCATCGCCCGGCGCTACGACACGGTCAACACCGTGCTGTCGATCGGCACTGACGGCGGGTGGAGGCGCAGGGCAGCGCGAGAGACGGGCTTGCGACCGGGTGGGTCGGCCCTGGACGTGGCCTGCGGCTCGGGCAAGCTGACCGCGGAGCTTGCAAAGCTGGCGGAGGGCGGACGCGTGGTGGGTCTGGACTTCAGCCCGCAGATGCTCGAGGTCGCGCGCCGCGAGCACCCGCCGATCGAGTTCATTGAAGGTGACGCACTCAACCTGCCATTCGATGACGCGACCTTCGACGTGGCGACGATCGCGTTCGGCTTGCGCAACCTCGCCGAGCCCATCGTCGGGCTGCGCGAGATGAGACGGGTCGTCAGGCGGCGCGCCGTTGTCCTGGAGTTCGTGCGCCCGCCGGAGGGCGTGATCGGCGGCGTATACCGGCTCTACCTGAGGACGCTGCTGCCCGCCCTCGGGGGGGCGATCTCGGGCCAGCCGGCAGCCTATCGATACCTGAGCGACACGGTCGACGCCTACCGCACTCCCGAAGAGCTGCTCGCGATGGCGAAGCAAGCCGGCTACTCAGACGTGCGGATCCAGCTGCTCGCGATGGGGACGGTGGCGATCGTCTCCGGCGGGGCCTAGGAGGTTCGGTCGACCGCCGATCGCGCGAGGCCGACGAGCGTCGGCCGGAGCCCATCGAGCTCGACCGCTTCGAGCTCGTTCACCGCAGCGTCGATCAACTCCTGCGCCTCCTTGCGCACACGGGGCAGCGCGTCGCTTGATGTCACCAGTTCGGTCACGCGGCCGACTTCCTTGTCCCCCAGTGATCCCGCGAGCAGGCTGCGAACCTCCGGCCCCACGACGCGATCCTCGGCCGCATAGATAAGAGGAAGCGAGAGGACCTTCTGCCGAATGTCCAGGCCCATCGGCTTGCCCGAGCTGGGGCTGAAGTCGACCATATCGTCCGCCATCTGGAACGCGACCCCGAGCAGGTCGCCGTAACGGCGCAGCGCGTCGACGACCTCGACAGGAGCGTCCGAGAGCAGCGCGCCGGAAGCACACGCGGCTGCGAAGAGCGACGCCGTCTTGCCGCGCACGACCCGCAGGTAGGACTCGCGGTCCCCCGGGTACGCGCCGCGCAGCGCGACGTCGTCGATCTGTGAGGCGCAGATCGCCTCCAGGGCTTCGGCGAGGGCTGACGTCACCCCCGGGTTGCCAATCTCGGCGATCAGCCGCGTCGCCTTGGCGAAGTAGTAGTCGCCGACGGCGATCGCGCGTTCGGGTCCTTCCGCCGCGGCGACCGTCGGCCTCCCCCGGCGATGCGTGCTCTCGTCGACATAGTCGTCGTGGATGAGGGTGGCGTTGTGCAGGAGCTCAACCGCAGCCGCGAGCTCGGCGGCCCGCAGGGGATCGTTGCGCGGCCCGATGCCCGCGGTGAGCTGGACCAGCCTCGGTCGCAGCCGTTTGCCGCCTGCCTCGACGAGCCGCCGCATCGGCGACGCGACCGCCTCGGGGTCGACCATGAGCTGGCGAGCGAGCTCCAGCTCGACCAGCGACTCGGCCGGCTCCCGCGACTCGTGGACGAAATCGCCGTCCATCTGCAGCGCGAGCCGGCGCCGGCGCGGACCGTCGAGCTCCACCGCGAAGACCGATTGCCACCGGCCGAGGACGAGCTGTCCCTCCTCGACGAGCAGCGTCGCGAATGCGCTGAGCAACAGCTGCCTGCAGTGGGCATGCCCGTTGACCGGCTCGTCGAGCTGAATGTCGACGCGGCGCGTGAAATCGTCATGCTCGTAACCGGCCCCGGCAGGCGCAATGCGCTCGAGCATGCTCTTGAAGTCACTGAGAAGGAGCGGCTCGTTCTCATTGACCGCAAGGCCGAGCGTCGTGTGCAGCGACTGCAGGTAGACGCGGCCGTTGCGAAGGCCTGCGCGCTTGATCTGCTGGCGGATGCGGTCGGTGATGTCGACGAAGTCGGTGGGATGGTTGGTCGCGAACTCGATGCGGGTCGCGCTCAACGCGAAACACCAAGTGCGCGCTGCAGCAGCGGCCTCGTGGCAGGCGCCTGCTGCTCGGACGCGGCTGCGGACGCGAGCGACTCGACCGCCTTCGCGAACGCGACCTGGACCGAGCGCGGGGCGCTGTCTGCGAGCAGGCGTGATCCCCGGGCGAGGCAGAGGTCGCCCATCAACAGGGTGGTCGCCGGCGCCGCTCTTCCACCGAGGCCTTGCAGCCGCAGGCCGACCTCGATGAGGGCCGCCCCGAGCGCGAGCTTCGGCTGCACATCGGGATCGAAGTGGTCGGCCGACTCCATGTACGCGCGGTACGCGTCCGACAAGCCGTCGGACCACAGGCCCTCGAGGCGATCGAGCTCGCGATCCAGGAGTTGGACACTCATTCGGTGGGCTCGATGACGCTGGAAGCGAGCTGCCGGAATGCGGACAGGGCGCGCACGCACGACTCGTCGTCGCGGGTGACCACGTAGTAGAGGCCGAAGCCGAGCACCGTGTTCAGGACCAGCGGGACGAGGACGTCCCGGGGCACCGTGAGGCGAATCCGGCCGTCCTCTTCCAGCCGGTCGAGCTGCTCCTGGATCACCTCGCGGTACCGGGTGAACAGCTCGGGCAGGTAGGCGCGCAGGCGCTCCGTGCGGGGAGCCTGGACCAGAAGGTCGAAGGCCGCCAGCTGGACGTCACCGAGACGGCGCAGCGAGTCCCACAGCGACTCGACCCCGATCTCGAGCACCTCGAGGGGGTCGGTGAGCTGGTTCAACGTGCGCCGGAGCTCCTGGACCGACTTCGCGGTCAGGTAACGCCAGGCCTCGACCAGGAGCTCGGACTTGGTGGGGAACCAGTACTGGAGGTTGCCGATCGCGACGCCGGCCTTGGAGGCGATGGCGCGCACGCTCGTCCCCGAGTAGCCGTTTTCGAGCAGGGAATCCGCCGCCGCGTGGATGATCTGGTCGCGGGTGCTCTCGGTGGCAGTCGCCCCGGTCATACGTATGTACCAGTCTAGCGACGCCCGGGAATTCGATGGGATTCGGGCGCAGACGCCTCGACGATCTGCGGGATAATTCCGGCAGGCGTGCGGTCCATCGCCGAAGTCTTCCCCAACCGTCTTTGCGGCGTGCTGCGCACCGAGGATGCCGACGCCGGTTTTCAGGCGTGCCTCACGGCCCTCGAGGCGGGCATCGGCTCCATCGAGATCACCAAGACGGTGCCCTCCTGTTTCGAGCTGATCAAGGGGTTGGTCGCCACCACCGGGGGCAAGTACCCGGTGGGCGTCGGCACGGTCTGGGACCCGGGCGCCGTCACCGAGGCCAAGCAGGCAGGCGCCTCGTTCGTGGTCACGCCCGTCCTCCTGCCGGAGGTCGCCGACGCATGTCGGAAGGAGGATCTGCTGTGCGTCCTGGGCGCGCTGACTCCGACCGAGATCTACCAGGCGCGGCTGTCGGGAGCCGCCCTGGTGAAGATCTTCCCGGTCACGCCGGTCGGCGGGCCGCGCTACATCGAGGCCCTGAACGGGCCTCTGGCTGGTGTTCCCTTCTGGGTCTCGGGTGGGGTGGCCATCGAGGAGATCACGGCCTACCTGCAGCTCGGCGTCAAGGCGGTCGGCCTGACGAGCTCGCTCTTTCCGCCCGACGCCCTCGCCTCGAAGAACATGGAGACGATCCGCCAGACTGCCGCTCGCGCCGCCCAGGCCGCCGCAGCCGCGCCTCTAGGTCAGCAGCCCACCTTGTAGTTGCACATGGTGGCGGTGATGTTGGAGTACAGGTTCATGACCTGGCCCCCGGTCACCAGCAGCGCGACGATGACGACCAGGACCACCAGGGCCAGGATGAGGGCGAACTCGACCATCCCCTGGCCACGCTGAGGGCGCGCCGAGGCGGTCAGCACCCCACACGGTAGTTGCACATGGTGGCCGTTATGTTGGAGTAGAGGTTGATCAGCTGCTGGCCGGTCGTCAGCAGTGCGATCAGCACGATGAGCGCGATCAGGGCGAGGATGAGCGCGTACTCAACCATTCCCTGGCCCTTCTGGATGTATGGATGATGAAGCAACCGGTTTTACCGACCTGAAAGCTTAACCGTCGAGCCCGGCCCTCTGGTCGCTCACGCGGCCCAACGCCTGTTCGACCACGATCCGCACCATCCGCTTCCGCCAGAAGTGGCTGAGGTCCGCGTTATCAAGTGGTTTGGCCGGTCGGCCGGCGAGCTCGGCCGCCTCCCGGATGGTCTCCGGGTCGAGCCGGTTGCCTCCCAGGAAGGCTCCGGCCGCGCTTGCCTCCAGGGGATGGGAGGCCACCGCCGAGAGCACGATCCGGGCCGTCCTTACCAGGTCCCCCTCCATCTCCACGGCGACTGCCGCCCCAGCGACCGGGAAGTCGATCGAGCCGCGGCGCCGGAGCTTGACGTAAGCGCTCCGGGTGGCCGCCGACGCCTGCAGGCGGAGGCTGGTCAGGACCTCTGAGGTTTGCTTGGCCATGTATTCGATCCCATCGTCCCTGTACAGCGAGGCGACGGGAGCCTCCCTCTCACCGTCGGGACCAACCAGCGTCACCACCCCGCCCAGCGCCATGGCCATCGGCGCGGTATCCGACGACGAGACCGCCCAGCAGCGCGGGCTGCTCGGGGCGACGAGGCAGATGTCGCCGTCCTTCTTGAGGCAGAAGCCTGCGGCCTTACGCCACTCGTACGTCATGTCGTAGTAGTTGCAGCGCGTGTCGACGCACAGGTTCCCGCCGATGGTGCCCGCGTTGCGGAGCGGAGGCGACGAGACCAGGCCGGCCGCCTGCGCGTACCCTGCGAAGCCTGCGTTGAGGTGAGCGTTGTGTGCCGCCCCGCTCAGCGTGACGCCGGCGTCGATCGCGCACTCCGTTGATCCGTTGCGGATGGCGCGTGGCAAGAAGTCGAGCCCGATCAGGGTGTCGATCTCGAACTGCCTTCGCTTGAGCTTCGGGTAGAGATCGGTGCCGCCGGCGACGAACATCGCCCGCGCTCCGAGCTCGGCGGCCATCGTCGCCGCCTCGCGCGCCGTCCTCGGCCGCAGGTACTTAAATCTGGGCAGTCGAAGCATCGAGGTCCTTCGGCGGAGGTTCGACCTTGATCGCAGGCGGAAATGGGATGTCTGGAAACCTCGGCGGCCCGTAGCGCGCCGGCTCGCCCTTTCCTTTCCGTCGCAGCGCCTCGACCACCTTCTCCGGAGTGACCGGGATCTCATCGATCCACACACCGAGCGCGTCGTGCACCGCGGCGCACACCGCCGGTGGTACCGGAAGCAGCGGTCCTTGGCCAGCTTCCTTGGCCCCGTACGGCCCCTCGCGGTCGACGGTCTCGACGATGAAGGTCTGGATCTCGGGCGTGTCGAGGAACGTCGGGGACTTGTACTCGAGCATCGACGGCCACTTGTGGAGGCCCTTGCGAAACACCTGCTCTTCCATCAGGGCTTCACCGAGGCCCATGTACACGCTGCCCTCGACCTGGCCTTCGACGAGCAGCGGGTTGATCGCGCGCCCCACATCGTGCGCGATCCAGACCTTGTTCACGGTCACAAGGCCCGTGCGCACATCGGCGTCGAGGTCGACGACGCACGCGGAGTAGCTGTAGGCCGGGCTCGGCCCCACGCCGGAACCCTTGTAGGGGCCGGCGAGCTTCGGTGGTGTGTAGCTCCCCGCGCTGGTCAGCGTGCCGAACCGCGCCTCGGCCAGCACGCTCGCCTCCTCGAACGTGACCTCGTCGTATGTGCGCCCAGCTGCCTCGACCGCCTCGACCAGCATCGCGCGCATCTTGCGAGCGGCCTCGAGCGCGGCGTTGCCGGCCATGAACGTGACACGTGACGAGTAGGAGCCGAGGTCGATCGGCGTGGTGTCGGTGTCGGCGGTGACCAGGCGGATCTCGGAAGGCTGGAGCCCAAGCTCCTCGGCAACGATCGTCGCCAGCACCGAGTCCGATCCCTGCCCGATTTCCATGGCGCCGCAGTAGGCGGTGACGCCGCCGCGGTCGACCTTGATCTGCACCTCCGAGTGCGGCATATCGTTCCAGTAGATCGCGGTGCCGGCGCCCGAGAGATAGCTGGAGATCGCAAATCCCATTCCGTGGCCCGGGCGCCTCTGGCGCTCCCGATAGCCCGACGCTCTGAGCACGAGGTCGGTGCATTCTTCGAGCCCGCACGAGGTGATCCGGAGCCAGTTCACTGTCCGGGTGTTGGGCTCCACGAAGTTGCGGCGCTTCAGGTCGACTGGATCCAGGCCGAGGTCGAGGGCGATCTTCACCAGATGCAGCTCGATCGCGAAGCGGGGCTGCGGCGTGCCGTGGCCGCGCTTCGGTCCGCATGGCGGTTTGTTCGTGAATACGCGGCAGCCTTCGAACTTGTAGGCGGGGATATCGTAGGTCACCGTCTGCAGGGCGCCGGTGTAGAAGGTGGAAGCGACGCCGTACGACCCGTAGGCGCCGCCGTCGAGCGCGCTGCGGAAGTGCATCGCCGTGATTCGTCCATCGGCGGTCACTCCCGTCTTAACCCACATCAGGACCGGGTGCCGGCCGCGGTGCGCATAGAAGACCTCCTCGCGTGTCAGGGTGCACTTGACCGGGCGGCCGGTCAGCATCGCGAGCTTGGCCACGACGATCTCGTGCGCGAAGGGGTCGGTCTTGCCGCCGAAACCGCCGCCGTGCGCGGCGCCGATGACGCGGATGCGGTTCATCGGCAGCTCGAGAACTTTGGCGAGGGCCCGGTGGACGTAGTGCACGACCTGCGTCGAGGACCACAACGTCACCCGGCCGTCGACGTAGGTCGCGACCGCGCTGTGCTGCTCCATCGGTAGATGGGTGTTGCCCTGGAAGAAGAAAACGTCTTCGCGGACGTGAGCGGCGCGCGCGAAGCCACCGTCCATGTCGCCGAACTCCAACGAGACGAACTTGTGGATGTTGTTGGGCCCGCCGTAGTCCTGGATCCTCTCGTCTTTCGGCTGCGCCAGGGCGGCCTCGATCGACATCACCGGTTCGAGCACCTCGTACTCGACCGCGATGGCGTCGCACGCAGCAGCGGCGATCTCCTCCTCGGTCGCGGCGACGGCCGCGATGGGATCACCGACGTAGCGCACCTTCTCGTGCTCGAGCGCGCGCTCGTCCTGGGTGACCGGGAGGATGCCGAATTTCACGGGCAGGTCCGCGCCGGTGATCACCGCGATGACGCCAGGGATGCGCTTCGCGGCCGAGGTGTCGATGGAGAGGATGCGGGCGTGCGGGTGTGGGCTGCGCAGAATCCGGCAGTGCAGGGTGCGCGCGGGCAGCATGTCGTCTGCATAGACCGCGCGGCCGGTGACCTTGGTCGCGGCGTCGACCTTGGAGAGCCGCTTGCCCACAACCCGGAGACTGTTCACCTCCCCACTTGCAGGGGAGGTCGGCCCCGAAGGGGCCGGGTGGGGGCGGTCGCTCATCGCATCCGCCTCCCCACTTGCTGGGGAGGTCGGCCCCGAAGGGGCCGGGTGGGGGCGGTCGCTCATCGCATCCTCTCCGCAGCAAGCTCGACGGCCTCGAGGATCTTGGTGTAGCCGGTGCACCGGCAGAGGTTTCCTGCCAGCGCTTCGCGGATCTCGTCGCGAGTCGGGTGGGGGTTCTCCTCGAGCAGCGACCTCGCTGAGAGCAGGATCCCTGGCGTGCAGTACCCGCACTGCGCCGCCCCGAGCTCGACGAACGCCTGCTGCAGCGGATGCAGCTGGGATCCACTTGCCAGTCCCTCGATCGTCGTGATCGCCCGACCCTGGATCTGGATCGGAAGCAGCAGGCAGCTCAGCTCGGGCTTGCCGTCGATGAGCACCGTGCACGTGCCGCATTCGCCAAGCTCACATCCGTGCTTGGTTCCCGTCAGCAGCATGTCCTCCCGCAGGACCTCGAGCAGCGTCTTGTGCACGGGCAGCAGGAGCTCGCGCCGCTCGCCGTTCACGTCGAGCGTGAGCACCACGCGCTCGACGTCGCGGGTCAACTCATTCCTCATCCTGCTTCGAGCATATTCCGGAGCGCCCTGGCGCACTGCCAGAGGTCAGGCGCGACCGCGTCGGCCCGACTCGTCAGTGGTTTCGGGTCGTCGGGGTAGACAAGGATCGCGCGCATGCCCAGCGCCAGCGCGGGCTCGACATCGTTCTCCTCGCGGTTGCCAATCACCACGCAGCTGTCGGCCTGCGCATGCCAGCGGTGCATCGCCATCTCGAAGACCGCCGGATGCGGCTTGAGGTAGCCGGCATCAACTGAGGTGACGATGTCGTCGATGTGCTCGGCCATCCCGAGCAAGCGGAAGTCCTCCCAGTAGCTGTCGGCGTCGCGCCAGTAAGTGTTGCTGGTGATGATGTTGCGAATCCCCAGCTCGTGGACCGCGGCCAGCAGCTCGGGCGCACCAGGCAACGGCTGCATGCGGTCATGGACAGGCACGGCCATCGCACGCCGGATGCTGCGCACGGTGTCCGTGTCGCAACGCACTCCGTGGCGCTCGAGGCAGGTCGCGATCAGCTGTTCGGCGGGCGTGATGATTGAGACCAGGATCTCGGTGGAAATGCTCCTCGCCTCGTCGCCGGCGCGGCTGCTCGCGATCAGGTCCTCACCCAGGGCCAGGACCACCGCCGCCGCCAGGTGCGGCAGTGCCTTGGCCAGCCGCTCCAGGCGTCCCGCCTGGTCGGTCTCGCGGAAAGGCCAGGAGTTCGGCCACAGCGTGCCGCCCACGTCGATGAGCGCGAGTTCAAGGCGGCCCGGCATCGGGCTCTATCATCGCCTCCATGCTCAGGTTCTTGACCTCCGGTGAGTCACATGGGCCTCAGCTCACGGTCGTGATCGAGGGCTTGCCGGCCGGGCTTGAGATCTCGGAGGAGGACCTGAGCCGCGACCTCGCACGCCGCCAGGGCGGTCATGGCAGGGGAGGGCGCCAGAAGATCGAGACCGATCGAGCGCGAATCGTCAGCGGCGTCCGCGGCGGGTTCACGATCGGCAGCCCCGTCACGCTCGTGCTCGAGAACAAAGACCACGTCAACTGGACTGCGCAGATGACTGCATCGAAGGAGGGCTTCGAGCCCAAGGTCGTGACGCGCCTGCGGCCTGGGCATGCCGACCTCGCAGGCACGCTCAAGTACGGTCACACGGACATCCGCAACGTGCTCGAGCGCTCGTCGGCGCGAGAGACGGCGACACGAGTCGCCGCCGGAGGAGTCGCGCGCAAGCTGCTCAGCCACTTCGGGATCGAGGTCATGAGCTTCACCCAGTCGATCGGCACCGTCGACATCGGCTTCGATGGCTGTGACCCGGATACTGTGAAGATCGAGGAAATCGAGGCGTCCCCAGTGCGCTGCCCCGACCCTGAGGCGTCGAAGCGCATGGTGGCCGCCATCGACGAAGCCGCCGAAAGAGGGGACACCCTTGGCGGGACTTTCCGAGTCATCGCGCGAGGCGTTCCGGTCGGCCTCGGCAGCTACGTGCACTGGGACCGCAAGCTCGACGGCCGCCTGGCCCAGGCGGTGCTGTCGATCAACGCCGTCAAAGGCGTCGAGTTCGGTGCCGGATTCCAGGGCGCCGCCCGACCGGGCTCTGACTTCCACGACGAGATCGACTACCAGGAAGGGCGGTTCCGCCACCTGACCAACCGCGCAGGAGGCCTGACGGGGGGTGTCACCAACGGAGAGCCGATCGACCTTCGCATCGCCATCAAGCCGATCTCGACGATGAAGAAGCCCATGCGCTCGATCGACCTGAACACCAAGGAGAAGACGGAGGCCCACTACGAGCGCAGCGACGTTTGCGTGGTGCCCGCGGCCGGTGTCATAGGTGAGGCTGTGGTTGCGCTGACCATCGCTGACGCGCTGCTCGAGAAGTTCGGAGGCGACTCAATGGCCGAGCTCGAACGCAACTACCGTGCATACGTGGAGTCGATCGCTCAGTAGGTGAAGGTCCTGTCGATGGCGCAAGCCATCGAGCGATTCGTGCCCGACGGCGCGACGGTGGCGATGGGCGTCGCTCTCGAGGCCCTGATCCCCTTCGCCGCCGGCCACGAGATGATCCGCCGGCGCCGGCGCGACCTCGAGCTCGTCGGTCCGATCTCCGATGCGCTGTTCGACCAGCTCATCGGCGCCGGCTGCGTGAGGCGTGTCACAGCGGCGTGGGTCGGCAACGTCTCCGAAGGACTCGGCCACTGCTACCGACGCGCGTGTGAGGCCGGCATCCCACGCGCGCTCGAGGTCCACGACCACTCGAATTTCTCCATCTCGCTCGCGCTCTGGGCCGCGGCTTGGAACGTGCCAAGCCTTCCCACCAGGACGCTGCTCGGCAGCGACGTCCTGCGCACCAATCCGAACCTCTCGGCGGCGGACGGCCTGGTCCACGTGGACGCGGTGCGGCCGGACGTCGCCATCGTCCACGTGCAGCGCGCGGATGACCAGGGACGAGCGCACGCCTGGGGACCGCTCGGGATCAGCGAAGAGGCGGGACTGGCCGCCGAGCGGGTGATCGTCACCTGCGAAGAGCTGGTGGATGCGTCGGTGACGCTCAGCGATCCCAACCGGATCCTGTTCCCGGAGACGAAGGTGGTCGCGGTTGTGCCCGAGCCAGGCGGGGCGCACCCATCTCCCGTCCAGGGTCACTTCAAGCGCGACCACGCGTTCTATCGCGATTACGCGGAGAGATCGCGCTCGGCCGACGGCTTCGATGCGTGGCTTGAGGGCTGGGTGATGGGCCTGCCGGATCGCGCGACCTACATGAAGCGAATCGACGTCGATGCGTTACGCATCAAGCACCACCGGCCATCGATCCCAGCCGACTTCGGTGACGACTGACTACACGGCACAAGAGCTGATGGTCGCGGTCGCGTCACGCGAGATCCGCGACGGCGACCTCGTCTTCGTCGGCATGCGGCTGCCGATCCTCGCCTACGCGGTCGCTCGCAACGCGCATGCGCCGAACGCCCGCGGCCTGTTCGAGGTCGGCCTGATGCGCGATCAGCCGGCGTCCGCGTTCCTCGGCACGATGGGCGACCCGCCCAACGTCACAGGAGCGCTGTGGGCGACTCGGATGTCCAACGCCATGGCGTTGATGGCACAGGGACACGTCGACCTCGGTTTCATCGGCGGCGCCGAGGTCGACCGCTTCGGCAACCTGAACACGTCGTACGTGGGCGAGCCGGCGCGCCCGAAGGTGAAGCTGCCCGGGAGCGGGGGAGGGGCCGACATCGCTGTCCTCAGCCGGCGCTGGGTGACCCTGATGAGCCACGAATCGCGGCGCCTTGTCGAGCGCGTTTCGTTCATCACATCTCCAGGGCACGGCGACGGCACTCCCGGCTGGAGGCGGCGCAACGGTCTTTCGGGCGGGGGACCGGCCGCGATCATCACCACGCTAGCGGTGCTGCGGTTTCCGACCCATGGCGGTGAGGCGTATCTCGCCACGGTCCATCCCGGCCACACGGTGGACGAAGTCCGAAACCAGACGGGATGGGACCTCCGGGTGTCCGACGATGTCCGCGAAACGTCAGCCCCGACTGCCCCCGAGCTCGATGCGATCCGGCGCTTCGACCCCGATGGGTTCTGGACCCGCGGCTAAGCCTCGACCTCGACGAGCGACTGGCGAGCCAGCTGTCGCTTGTACCTGGCGATCAGGAGCGCGCCCAGTAAGGCAACCCCGACTGCCACTCCTGCGGTCACGACGAGCGGCGCCCCGACATCGATCAAGAGGACGATGAAGAAGGCCTCCCACAGCGAGATGTAGCTGAAGTAGATGTCGTTGATGTAGGCGCGCTGCCAGCCCTGAGATCGGCGGTGGGCCAGTCGAACCGCGTGCAATACGCGATACACGATCACCGCTGCCAACACGACAAGGCCACCGAAAACGATCTGCTGCGTGGCCTGGATGCTCGTCCAGTCGAAGACCACGACCGCGACCAAAGACACGGTCATGACGACGACCAACGCCGAATACGTGCGACGCGGCCAGACGCGGAACAGATCGGTTTCCGGCGGCCGGATGGCATACAGCCCGACGATCAAGCCGAGTGCGCCGCTGGCCGCGTGGATGCTCAGCAGGGCCGTCCTCAAAATGCCCTCACCTCGTAATATGTCAATGTTGACATATCCGGCAAGGCTCATCGGGGCGGCCATCACGATTGCGATCACGCTGTCCTGCGGTTCCGGAAGCCCGGCATCGTCGGTCGCAACTGCCAGCCTGCCGCCGGGACAGCCACCGGAAGCCTATTGCCTGACGGCGGCCGATCAACCGCAGGCGGTTCAATCTCACGGGATCAATGGCCAGGTCCTCGGCTCCGGCTCGGTGGGCCTCGTGCTCACCAACGGCAGCAACAACGATCCGTGCATCTGGCATGACCTTCTGCCGGCGTTGCTTGCGGGCGGCCGGTACCGCCTCCTCCTCTACTTCTATCGGGACAGCATCGCCGAAGCCGACGCCATCCTCCTTCAGAAAAGAGTCTCGCGTGTGATCCTGGTCGGGCAGTCGCTGGGAGGAGGAAAAACCCTCATCGCCGCCTCGCGCATCGCACCATCGCCGGCGGCCGCCATCAGCCTGTCCGGAGAATCCGATCCGGAGGACGTCACCAACCTCGTGGTGCCGACGCAGATCTTTGCGTCAGAGGACGACCGATACTTCCGCGGACCCAGGGCGCGCGAGGTCTTCGCAGCCATCCCTGCGGCAGACAAAGAGCTGCACGTCTACCCCGGAACGCTGCACGGCGTGGACATCCTTGTCGACCCGTCGAGGAAGCCCGCTCTCATGGCATTCCTGGACTTTCTCGCCCGGCACTGATCAGCTCGCGGGTGAGCCAGCGCAGCCACGACAGATACTCACGTTCGTAACCGATCCCTCGACGGAGCGTCACATACGTCCCGAAGGCCGGGGCACGAGTTCCCTTCCGCGCCAGTTCAGCCCCCCTTTCCTTCTTGAAGCCGGCAAGCATCTTTTCGTACTCCCCCAGACGGGTCCTGTGCGCGTCCTCGATCTGCTTGATGAACCGAATCGCGCGAGGCGCCTCGAGGACCCACAGCGAGTACGCCCTCAGGCAGACCTCGTCCCGAGGTTCGTACTCGGCGGGCAGACTGTCCACCCACGCGTGAAGAGCGGAACGCCCGGACCTGGTGATCGAGTACTCGCGCCGGCGCCGTCCACCGGACGCCGCGCTGGCCTGAATCAGATTCGCAGCGGTCAGACGCCGAAGCTCCGGGTAGATCTGGCTGTGACCCGCCGTCCAGTAAAAGCCGATGGGTCGCCGCAGCCGGCGCGCGAGGTCATACCCAGAGAGGGATTGCCTCGCCAGCAGCCCGAGGATGGCATAGCCGAGTGTGCTGACCGACACCGCGACTATTGTCGTGGGCGTCAGTTACAGAAACCTGACTCGACCGCAACGACCCTCTGACAGTGCAGCTTCATCGTCGAGCTCACCGATTTCTTCAGTGAGGTGAGACGACATGCATCGATTCGCAGGACTCGCGGTCAAGACGATTGGCGCCGTCGCCGCCACAGCCGTGCTCAGCGCGGGCGTCGTGAGCGCCGCATCGCCCTCGCCGAATCCACCGTCCAGCGCCGCCGGCCAGCAGCAAGCCGACAGCGCGAGACACCATGACTGGCGGGCCATACGCCGGGCGGTCATTGAGGCGGAGGCCGATGTCCTGGGCATCACGCCCGAGGCGCTGGTCAAGAGCCTGAAAGAAGGCAAAACAGTTTCCGAGCTGGCGCAGGCGAAGGGCTTCACCAAGGCGCAGTTCATAACGCGGCTCGTCGTCGACCTGACCGTGCGGCTCGACGCCCTCGTCGACCGCAAGGTGATCACGCCCGCTCAGGAGAAGAAGGTTCTGGCCTGGATCGCCGACGGCCACGTGCCGTTCTGGGATGGTATTCACCCCCGCAAGTAGCGTTCCCGCGCGCGGTTCGCGACCGCGATCTGT
>WNGB01010219.1_pt1 | contig 25418 bp, 16 predicted proteins | sample 5400681 | NCBI WGS metagenome assembly WNGB01 (sample SAMN13153367, study PRJNA577476) | soil metagenome | isolation source: 115 cm soil or saprolite under grassland replicate 2 | place: USA:California | collected 2016-06-15
GAAACGGCGTTGTTGCGGGATTTTCAATCTTGGTCATCTGTTTCAGCGTTTATTTCTTGATCTCGAAGGCTATGGACACTATGCGCCTGAGTAAAACCACAACATATGGACTCAACCACGGGAATTACGGGAGAGCCTCTTTATGACTATCGCAAGGAAACCATCGAACTCCTCTTTCAGCGCATCTATATTTAGCTCCTTCCCAGAAGCGGTCTTTTCCGTGCAAAACTAGCTCTCTGCTTATCAATTCTGTCTCGAATCAAATAGGGAATTCTTTGATTCTCCTCCTTCATATGTTTGTCGATGTATTCTGCCAGTAAGGCGACTGTCGGGTATTCAAATGTTTTGATGAGCTGGAGATCTATATTCAATATCTCTTTAATCTCACTATGTACCTGAGCCATCAGGAGCGAATGTCCGCCCAAATCAAAAAAATTATCAAAAATACCGATCTTTTCGATTTTAAGAGCCTTTTGCCATACGGAAGAAATAGCTCTCTCTATTTGGTTGACGGGCATAAACATTCCATTACCATGATAATCCGAATTCGCCTTAACCATGGGTAGGGCATTTCTGTCGATCTTGCCGTTGGGGGTCGTCGGCAAAGCATCCAGGGTGATAAATAAGGAAGGAATCATATAATCCGGGAGCTTCTCCTTTAACCAATTACGAGGCTCGCTCGGTAATATCGTCGCCCCGGCAGCTGGGACGAGGTAGGATACCAGACGGCGATCTTCGGGGCTGTCGGCCAGTAATGTTACCGCTACTTGTTCTATCTTCTCATGCTCCAACAAGACTCGTTCAATCTCCCCTAACTCAATTCGATATCCCCGAATCTTCACCTGATGATCAAGACGCCCTAAACAATCAAGTGTTCCGTCCGGCAAGTATCTGGCCAAATCGCCGGATTTATACAACCTGCCGCCTTTTTCTTCGGCGAACGGGTTCGGCATGAACTTGTCGGCGGTTAGGCCAGGCAAATTATGATACCTTTCGGCCAGACCGCGGCCTCCGATATATAACTCTCCCGGTACGCCTACAGGCAGCAACTGCAGATTATCATCCAGGATATACATCTGCGTGTTGATTATCGGTCTCCCGATAGGAACTATTTCGGCATTGGTATCTATTTCCTGAGCCGCCGACCAAATAGTCGTTTCCGTCGGCCCATACATATTCATTATCTTTACTCCGATTTTTTCTTTCACTTCCTTAACCAATGAATGGGGCAAGGGTTCCCCGCCAAGCATCAAGACCCTCAATCGTCGCAACGCTTTTGTCACGGCCCCATCCGCCAACAACATCCGCATCATTGACGGTGTACATTGCAGCAGGGTAATGTTATATCGATCAATCTGGGATGATAGTGATGTTTCTTCGAAGACTGACGATTTATTGGAGATGTCCTTGAGTTCATTCAGCAATTTCAGATGCCTAAGCACGATTTCCGGCTTCACCCCAAAATCTATCAAACATGCTATCTCATTTACGCCAATCGCTTTCATTGCCGCAACCGTTGCCGTGGCGCTTTCCACCGTACCGAACAATGCCCCGGTCCCAAAATAGCGATCAAACGCATAATTCAATATTGCGTCCATATCTTGAGGGCTCATTGTTTCGAGGTTTAACGAAAGATTTAAACTCTTGACCAAGTTACCGATGAGCCCGATGGAAGACTTTAAATAATTGATGAACGGGGCGCGAACGGTTCGGCGGACGGTTTCAATGTCTTTGCCGATGAAGGTATGCAACATTAAGGTAACCACCCCCTTGAGGGGATCATGTCCATGCCGTTCAAGACTATTTCTGTATAAATCGATATTTTCTTTCAGCTCCTCTTTAGATTGACCGAGCATATGTGTGAGAACATTTGTTCCCATTTCCCCCGCCTTGATGAAAGTCTCTGGGCTTCCGGCTGCCGTCAACCACAGGGGTAGCTCCAACTGCACAGGCTTGGGAAATATCTCTACCATGATTTGATTGCCTGCCCCTCCCTCGACCGGGATTCTTTCTCCACGCCAGAGTTTTTTCAGGATCTCGATACCTGAGAACATTGAGGTTTTGCGGTCAGCGTACCTCTCCGGAAAAAACGCAAAATCATCGGCATGCCAACCCGATGCCATCGCCACAGCCGCCCTTCCCTTCGAGAGGTTGTCGACCAGGGACCATTCTTCAGCCACTCGTATCGGGTTGTGTAAGGGAAGGACCACGCTGCCCGCCCGAATCTGCACGCGTTTTGTTTTGACTGCGAGCGCGGCCCCAAGGAGAGAAGGATTCGGAAAAAGGCCGCCGAATGAATGAAAATGACGCTCTGGGGTCCACACCGCGTCAAACCCATGCTTATCCGCAAATTCGGCGCCTGCAAACAGCAACCGATACTTGTCGCCGGACGATTTGGAGTCATCGCTGGCAAAGTAAAACAGGCTGTACCTCATCCCTCTATTTAGGTTCAACTCGGCTGTTTTACGGACCGGCCGAACCGCAGGTAAGGGGTCAACCAGTAAGATGCGCGCCCCCCGCGTAAGAGTCCAAAACAATTCAAGTACCGAGATGTCAAATGATATACTTGTTACTGCAAGCAATGTATCTCCGACATTGCACCCAACGCATTTATCCATCCCGTTGAAGAAATTGACGACGGAGCGGTGGCTGATCACGACACCCTTCGGGCGACCCGTCGACCCGGAGGTATAAATAATATAGGCGGGATCGCTTGGTAATGCCGTACCTGAAAGATTATCCGTCTCCTCTCTGGGGAGAGGTTCTTTAACCGCCGAGTCGAGGCGGATAAGGTGATATCTTTCTTCGGAAAACTCTTTCGCGTATTTTTCTTGGGTCAAAATGACGGAGGCTGCAGCATCCTCCAAGATATAGGCGGTCCGTTGACGCGGATATGTAGGATCTATCGGTAGATAAGCCCCACCGGCTTTGAGTACGGCAATCAACCCGATAATCATCTCCAAAGAACGATCAAGACAAATACCCACCACTTTCCCGGGCCTAATCCCGCACAACCTCAATCGAACGGCGAGGCAATTTGCTCGGATATTCAACTCTTGGTAGCTGAGACTCTCCCCCCGGAAGATTACGGCCGTATTCTCCGCGTTCTTTGCCGCTTGAGCCTCAAGGAGCGTATGAATGCAATCGTCTTCCGCCCCCTCAGTCTCTACGGGGTTCCATAGTTCCAAAATTTGTCCTTGCTCGGCTTCCGTCAATAAAGGCAGCTCCGAAATTCGGGATTCCGGAACTGCGGTAATTGCCCGCAACAGCGTCTGTAGATGGTTGCTCATGCGGGATATCGTGTCGGCGTCAAAGAGATCGGTGTTATATTGAAACGACAGTGCCAATCTTTCTCCTACCTCTGCCGTTGCCAGCAGCAGATCGAACTGAGAAAATTGGTTATCCTGAGGAAATGACGCCACCGTGAGATCGTTCAACGGAACGGTTTCATCGGTATCTCCAAGCACGAGACCTGCCAGCCCGATCTGATCATGCCGATAGGTCTTCTGATGAACGAACATTATTTGAAACAATGGGGAACGACTCGGGTCGCGTACTGGCTGTCGCTTCTCCACTAACAGGGCGAAGGGGTAATCCTGATGATCAAGCGCTCCCAAAGCAACTCTGCGAACGACGGCGAGGTAGGATTTAAATGAGCTTGACCCATTAATCCGAGTACGTATTGCCGTCGGGTTGACGAAATACCCAACCAACCTTTCGAGTTCGGATCGACCTCTGCCTGCGGTTAAAGATCCGATTAAGATGTCTTCAACCCCGGTATATCGATAGAGCAGGATTTTGAAAACCGTAAGCAGCGTAATATTGAGCGTGGATTCCAGATCTCGACTTAACTTCGTCAAATCTTGAGTTAAATCCGGAGCCGGCTTAAATAGCAACGATGATCCGCGGTAGGATTGCACAGACGGCCTTGGTTTGTCGGTGGGGAGATTGAGCGCCGGCAATTCACCCTCCAGTTGCTTCATCCAATAGCTGAGATGGCGTTCGCCGGGATCACCCGACAGCATCATCATCTGTTGATCTACATATTGTCGATATGTCGATTTGACTGGTTCGAGAGCCGGCGTCCGATTATTGATTTTTGCCTGATATAACTTCTCCAGCTCATCCATCAACACAGCCAGAGACCACAGATCCATAATGATGTGGTGAGCAATAAGATAAAGGATATGCTCGTCAGTCGAGCGAACCAGAAGATAAATCTTAAGTAAGGGGCCATCTTCCAGGTTAAACGGTCGTCCCGCTTCTCCGGTCAGCAGATCGCCGATATCGTCAGACTGCATTTCACGAACATCTATCATCTGTATCGAGGCGTCCATCCGAGACCGTCCCATCTGAACAGGCTGTCCGTCAACTTCCGAAAAGACGGTGCGGAGTGAAGGATGGCGATCCACCAAACTTTGCAATGAATCGCGCAGTGCGGCGAGCTTCAAATCCCCGCTGATTTTCAGAGCGATGGATAAATTGTATGCGCTCATGCCAGGTGACAGTTTCTGTAAAAACCATAAGGCTCGCTGCCCGTATGAAAGCGGGTAGGGGATTGTTTCGGCAACTGATAATTCTTCTTCGTCGTGTCGATCGCCGGCTGACGACCTCTTCGGGGTTTGTTTGGCATCAATGATTTGCGTAATACTGCCGTTCAGCAATAACTCGCCGATAGGTAAAGCAATGCCGAATCTCTTCTCGAGATCATACAAGAGTTCGGTAGCTCTTAAAGAATCTAACCCGTATTTAATAATCGGTTGGTTAATATCTATTCGAGCGGAATTCACCCCTAACCTGGTCGCCACCCATTGCATCAGCCAACTTTTTAGAGATTCATCGCGATGGTCGAGATTCCCTGGATCGGCGCTGCCCGACTCCGGAGGCGCGAGCAAATCAGCCCACCATTGAGCCGAGACCTGCAGTTTCCCTTCACTCAGGTCCGCACGACAAAGATATCTTTGAATTTTTCCGCTTGACGTCCTCGGACAGGTTCCCGGCCTGATCAGTACGATACCATACACTTGTAACTCGTGTTCTTCAGCCACTGCGCTGGCGATGGCGACGAAAATCGAGTCGAATTTCTTATAGTGACGATCCACCTCTTGAATCACTACTAGGCGCTCTTCGCCTTCCGCCTCTATCGTAAAGGCCGCCCCTGCTCCTGCCTGCAGGGCCGGATGGCATCGTTGCACGGTGGCTTCGATATCATGCGGGTAGTGATTGAGCCCTCGAATAATAATGAGGTCCTTCAATCGCCCGGTCACATACAGCTCATCGTCGGCGATGAAGCCCAAATCCCCGGTACGTAAAAAAGGTCCTTCTTCAGACTTGGCGAGTCTGGCGTTAAAAATCTTTTCCGTTTCCTCGGCTTTACCCCAATATCCTCTGGTTACACTGGGGCCTGAGATCCAGATCTCCCCCACTGCATCCGCCCGGCACTCAACTCGAGAAGTCGGATTAACGATAATCACCTTTTGATCCAATAATTGTCTACCGCAACTTACCAGCACCCGTGACGTCTCGGTTTCCTGGCTGATCGTCTTTACCCTATGATTCTCGAGTTCCTGCGAGGAGACGATCTTCGACCGAGGGGCTTCGGAAAGTCGGCCGGCAGAAACTACTAACGTCGCTTCAGCCAACCCATAGCATTGGAAGAAGGCTTCGGGTGAAAACCCGCAACTCTTAAAAACCGTATTGAATTTTTCGATGCTTGAGTTGCGAATCGGCTCTGAGCCGTTGAAAGCCACGTTCCAGCTTGAGAGATCGAGTGCGGCACAATCCTCAGGGTGAATCTTTCCGACACACAGATCATATGCAAAGTTGGGTCCGCCGCTGATTGTAGCTCGATACCGAGAGATCGCCGACAACCATCGCTGCGGTTTCTGCAGAAAAGAGACCGGCGACATCAAAATACAATGAAAACCGCCGTAAAGAGGTTGAAGGATGCCGCCGATAAGCCCCATATCATGGTACATCGGCAACCAACTGACACAACAACTGTCCGGACCATATTCGAATGCATAAGCGAGCAGCGTTGAGTTATGCAGTAGGTTTTCGTGGGTGAGAATCACGCCCTTAGGCGATCCCGTCGATCCGGAGGTGTACTGCAGAAGCGACGGAGTATCCCTCTTCACATCAGGCATTCGCCAATCGTTCACCATTTCGTCGCCGAGAGTGTCGGTGTTGTGCCACTGAAGCTTAATCGTTTCCGGCCCGGTCCTCTGAATTGCTTCAACTCGGGACAGCGCCTGTGAGTTGGTGAGCACCGCATGAATGTCCGCGTCGGAGGCGATGGCTTTGAGCCGATCGAGCTTTCGATTGAGTGTAGGCGGGTATGCCGGAACGGCAACTACGCCTGCATACATACATCCAAAGAAGGCGGCGATGTAGTCAAGCCCCGGAGGATACGTCAATAAAACACGATTGCCGAGGTCGCAGACGGTCTGTAGAAAGGCGCCGATCGATTTTGCCCGTCGCTCCAGTTGTTCGTACGTAATTTTATCTTCAACGACTTCCCCGTCACACAGAAAAGTATAAGCGGCCCGGTTCGGACTCCAGAGAGCTCTCCGTTGCAACAACTCAATGAAGGATTGTAGACTGAGATTATTCGAAGACACTATTGAAAACCCGTAGGAATCAACATCCTATTTCAGAGAAACATATTTATTCGAAATTGATGCCCGTCCGCGCTCCCAGGGCGCGTAATTCCCTGAAAACGATCGGTTGCAAGGTTATCCCTTCTTGGACCGCGACTTCCCTTGCCTTTCGCTCCGGGTCGCCGGGAATAAGCGGCCCTTGAGTGCGCGGCGCGGGCTTGCCGGCGCGGATTACACGTATCCAGCCGTCAACCCTACTTCGGAATTCTTTCGGATCGATAAACCCGTCTATTTGTAAAGCGCCGAAAAGATGGCCGACCCCTTTCCCGACGACCCGTTTCGGCGGCTCGATGCGAGTGAGGAATTGAGGTACGAAGGGCCCCCAACTGGCGCCGGTCAACACACCGCACAAAATATCCACCATTGCGGTGAGACAATATCCTTTATGGCCTCCATGATCGAAATCCGTGCCGAGAGGTAAAATGACGCCGCCGTTTATCATTTCTTCGGGGTTGACCGTGGCAACTCCATTACAATCCGCGATACACCCCTCAGGCATGATCTCGTTTTTACGTAAGGCATTCTCCACCTTGCCGTAAGAAACCGCACTGGTGGCGAAATCAATTATGATTGGTGGCTCTTCATTTCCAGGGAAGGCGACGGCAATAGGGTTAGTGCCGAGCATACGCTCTGCACCCCATAAAGGCGCAACTTGTGGGGTAGTATTAGTCATGGCAAAACCGATGATATCCAGCGGCAATGCCTGATAAGGATAATAGCCGGCGATACCGAAGTGGTTCGAGTTATAAACGCCGACCCAACCCGCTCCAGTCTGTTCCGCTTTCTCGATGGCGATCTCGTTGACCTTAGGCCCTATAATCAACCCAAGACCGTTATCGCCGTCAACCATTGCCGTTGAAAGCCGACTACGTACTATCCGTATGTTCGGGTGCGGATTGATCTTTTGGTTTACGAGCAGCTCATAATAAGCCGGCAGCCTTGCTACCCCATGTGTATCGATGCCCCATAAATCCGCAGTAATCAGCAGATCCGCAGCCTGCCCTGCGTCGAGTTCGGAGACCCGGGCGTGCATAAAGATACGTTTTGAAAATTCCCGGAGATGTTCAACCGAGTATTTCATCGTCCTTCATCATCGGTTAGCGACTGACTGCGTACTCTTGCTGCTGGCTCACCTCTTCTGCAATATCTGAGGGAAATCGTGGGGAACCCAGCCGACGATCGATCACGGGAGCTATCATCGACAACTGACGCATCAGTTCCTCAAATTGTGCGAGATATAATGATTGTGCCCCATCGCAGAGGGCATTCTCCGGGGAATTATGCACTTCAATCATGAGCCCATCGGCCCCCGCCGCCAGCGCAGCACGAGCCATAGGCGACACTTTGTCGCGACGACCGGTGCCATGTGATGGATCGGCAATGACTGGTAGATGTGAAAGTTTCTTAAAGACGGGGATCGCCGAGATATCCAGTGTGTTCCGTGTATATGTCTCAAAGGTTTTGATACCGCGTTCACAAATAATTACCTCGTGATTGCCGCCGGAGAGCAGATATTCGGCCGACAGCAGGGTCTCTTCGAATGTCGCCGCAGGTCCGCGCTTGAGTAAGATCGGCATTTTTATCCGCCCCAAATCTTTCAAGAGACTGAAATTTTGCATGTTTCGAGCGCCGACCTGAATTATATCTACGTAATGCAAAAACATGGGAATATGCGATGATTCCATCAATTCGGAAACAACCAGCAAACCATACTTATCGGCAGTTCTTCTCAACATTTTCAACCCGGCCTCCCCTAGTCCCTGAAAAGAGTAGGGAGATGTGCGCGGTTTAAAAGCTCCTCCCCGGAGTATTTTGGCGCCATGCCTAGCAACGTGTTCGGCAACTATTTCAACTTGCTCCTCACTTTCAACAGAACAAGGGCCCGCCATCACAATGACTTCATCGCCGCCGATTTCAACATCTTTAATATGAATTCTGGTTCCCTCGGGGTTGAAATGACGACTCACCAGTTTATACGGCGCAGTAATACGGACGACATTCCGAACACCTACCAAGATCTCATACTCTCGCGGATCTACCGTTTTTGTTCCGATTGCGCCAATGATGATATGTCTTTCACCGACAGAGCGATGTACTTCAAATCCAGATTCGATCAGCTTTTCCATCACCCGAGCAATCTGGGTTTGGTCGGCGTTTTCTTCCATTACGATGATCATGCTTTTTGACTCCTATTCGTTCTCTTTTCCGATAATTTTGCGAGCGGTCTCAAAATATTTTCCATTCAGATTGTCACCGGAAACATCCCATGATCACGAAAATTGATGGCTAGGCGGCGAATGCAGTCCCAATCTCCGTATTCACGATCACATGCCAATACCCGAAACCTAGGATCGCTAACATCTATTCTCCCGTTATTGGCGTAATAGTAGGAGACGAATCTTTGACTCTCGATCCAATGGGAGGTTTTGGAGTTTTTCAGCATCTCAGCCCTTTGAGCCAGGCGATCGACTAAGCCTTTAACCCATTTAAAGTGATGCACCTGGATAAAATATTCTTCAATCGGGCAACCCCGCCTGCTAAGCGCCTGATGTTGGCCTCGAGTCAAACTTACATGACCTTTGGCGGCCACAACTTTTCCTGGATGCGCGCCGAGCATGGGATATGAGATAAATCCGCCGAGTGGGAACTGCGTCCAGATACTGAGGTTGGGGACGATTTCCAGGAACTCCCCGTCCCTGCCGACACGATCAACTAAACACCCCATCAGATAATCGTAACCTTTTCTGTCGCATTCATTCAGTATCTCAATAAGGTTACCCGGATATATCTGCAATTCATCCTGGTCGGCAAGTATGAACCAATCGTTCGGGTATCGTCGTCTCGATCTTTGATATATTCCCACTTGGTCGTTTTGCCAGTTTCCGACAGTGACAGAGGCGATCCCACACCCGAAGTCCTCCGTAATCGCTCTAACCTCCTCAATCACATTATCCGCCGAATGCGAGAGATGAGCATTCACCGAAAATGAAGCTACTCCAAGCTCGCGATAGTGCGCAAGCATATGCCCCAACGCTTTAACGTAAGAACCGACTACTGTAGTGAGATGCAGTTGCGCGTTCGGGCGACTGGATTTCATTTGGCCCCGCCTTCCGGTCCTCCCAGTATTGGGCCAACGTTTGGTCGCTCTTCAACCCGGACGGGGCGGTAATTGTTCATGAATTTGAGGCAAGCAAGCTGGAAGTTACAGCAGCTGTCGCATGAATGAGCAGGTATCAGGATGATTCGCCTCTACGGGGGCCTAGTCGAATCAACCGTCGCGACCACAGATCGAGAATTTCATCCAATATCGCTTTCTCCTCCTCGGCGTCTATGAGGTTTTGCTCTCCCAGCAACTCAGCAAGAGTTCTCTTTCCGTTGGACTTTGTCAGCAAGTTGTACATCCGCGGAGAAATTATCGTCACGGCACTTTCGGAATAAGTGTTTCCGATTTTACTGGAAGTTGAGAGTTCATTGGCTGAGGTATACTGTGTTGTTTGAATCAAGGTCGCGTATAAAGGCAACGAAGGCAACAGCCCCAAATAGATCTTAGCGTCAACTTGCTTCTTACGAATCAGGTAATTTCCTACGACAAGGTACCGCAGCCCTGTTGTCAGATAACATACCAACGCATCGTTTACCGAATCGATAATGGGCTCCGCGTTATTGTTGAAGGAAGTATTGAGAAGGACCGGAATTTGAGTCAATTTGCGAAATTCATCGATCAGTTCCCAAAACCTTCGATTGGTGTGCTGAGACACGGTTTGAATTCTCGCCGTCCCATCGACATGGGTAGTTGCTCCGAGGATCCGTTGTTTATCAGCCCTCACTTTAACGACGAAAGTCATGAACTGGTATTGTGCTCGACAACGCGGAATTTCGAAATACTCGTCCGCATATTCCTCCAGAACCGCAGGCGCAAAAGGCCGAAATGCCTCACGTTTCTTGACCATTTGGTTGATAATGTCTTTATTTTCCGCCGGCCTGGGATCTGCAACAATACTCCTGTTTCCTAAAGCCCGAGGCCCAAATTCCGATTGTCCCTGTACCCATCCCACCACGAATCCGTCGGCGAGGAGTTGTGCGGTACGACGACTAATATCTTCGACATATTCGAAATCAATAAAGTCATTCCAGTCGGAGAGCGTCAGCCGGATCGAATCGGCATTACCGATTTCCGTACCCCAATATACATGCTTCAGCTGCACATGATTCTTTTTCGAAGTATCACATGCCGATTTGCCCTGAAGGAATTGATGCATGGCGGCACCTATTGCGCACCCGGCATCATGGGCGGCCGGGTGCACAAAAACCTCATCAAATAAGCCCGAATATATGATCTTACCGTTCATTGAGCAGTTATGTGCAACCCCGCCAGCCATGCTCAACTTTCTATGGTTTGTCGTCCGTTGATAATGCTCGAGCATATGCATCACTATCTGTTCCAAAGCCTCTTGCAAAGCAGCCGCAATATCCCTGTCACGCTGGGTTATCGGCTCGCCTTTCTTTCTCGGCTCCCCGATTTTTAAGAGATTTTCGAAGATCTTTTGTTCCAATAGGTAATCTCCGTTCGGTTGTAGTTTGTATAATTCGCGAAAACAGCCTCGAAACCGCTGCGGATCACCGTAAGGGGCCAACCCCATAACTTTATATTCTTCAAAAACGTCGAAGCCTATAAACTTAATCGCATTCATGTAAAATACACCGAGGGATTTGGGGATTGGTATATAATGTAGGACTTCGAGGGAAACATCTTGAGCGTCTATGATCATCCCGGCCTCATCATCACCCATACCGTCAATCGTCAAAATCAGGCTTTTTTCAAACCCGGAATGCGCGTAGGCGCAGACAGCATGCGCCAAGTGATGAGGAACAAAAGAAATCTTGTCATCGTCAATTCCCTGTCCCAATCCGACATTAAGCATAGTATGGATCAACCTCCTGACATCGGAGGTAGGAGTAGATCCTGCCGCCCGGTTCGGGGTCAGACGGCTCAGCACGCTCAGCACCATTCCAAGGTGGGGCTCGCTTCCATATATCGCCAATCGATCCAGATCTCTTAACGTTATCCCTTGGCTCTCAAGACAAAACCGCATTGCCGATACCGCGGCCTTATTGGTGTGTTTGATCCGATTAAGTCTCTCTTCTTCGATGGCGGCAACCACTTCTCCGTCATTGATTAGGACGGCTGCAGCATCATGAAACCAAAGACGACCATGCCAATTCTGTTGATGAATAAGCTCAATTCCGCCTGATAATCCAAGCACCAGCATTATTTCGACCTTTTCTTATTTTCTGGGAACAAATAAAAAGCGGCTTGATCGCCCAGTCCTTCTCGGTTCAGTTGCTCCGCCTTCTCTTTGAAGGCCTGTATTTGCGCCTGCGAGAAGAGGTATAGAGGGGGCTTACCATTCTTGAGAAGCGGGATATCACGCAGATAGAGTTCACTCCCCCAAAACTGGAACTCTGTCGAATCGCAACAAATACGTCCCAAATGGAAACCCGCCGTTTCGGCAAGGATCTTCAGACTATCATGTGAATGAAGGAAATAATGCCTTGGAGCGTCGAGCTGAACCCACTTAACACCGTATTTTTTCCAGGCGTAAGACGATACCGTCGGCATCCTTATCAGACAAATACCGGCTTCCGACAGTTTTTCCGCTACCTCTCGAAGGACCTCCAGGGGGTTATTAAGATGCTCGAACGAATGGTTAAACATAATCAGATCCACTCTTACCCTATTATCATGCTCAATTGTCTTCGGGAGGTAGGGATCAACTCCCAAAAGGTGCTTGAACCCGATTTCCCTGAGTAGATAAAGGTGCCCACCGCCGCCGGATCCAACATCCAATATTCGGGAATCAGCCGTGATATTTGTGCCGTTAAAATAGAAGTCACACACAAATTGAGCCTGCTTTTTGATTGCCGCCGCCGACATCTTGCTGACATCGATAGAATAGCTATAGTAATCGGCGGGATAATACTTAGAGATATCGAGCGGGATGTTATCGATCTGCAAACACCCGCATTGCGAACATTGAAAATAGGTAAATTCATCTCGATAACCCAACATCATTTCAAGAACACGGAATCTTCGATTGGCCTCGGCGTTCCCGCAGATATGACACCTTTTATTGCTCATCTCCATCATTTACACCCTTCAGCGTCAGATCGTCGAAGACTGATGTTCGGTCTCAAGACAGCGCTTGCCGAATGATCTCTTGGAAATTGAACAAGGCGCAGGTTTGATCAATCTCCATTTTTAATTCTCGGAGCTTTTGTTTTCGTTTTTCCATGAATACGCCCGAATCACCGAAATATCGCCGGATTGCCGCGGCAAACTTCTGCGGAAACTCCTCACATTCGGCAGGCGCCGGCAAATGAATAGAGGCTCCCAATTCCTGAAGGCGAAGCGACACTCCTTCGCGATCGGAACTCACCGTCCCGACAGTAATCATCGGTACGTTATGAATGATCGGGTAGTGGTAGGTAGCGCACCCTCCGTGATGTATCATGAGATCGGCATGCGAGCAGACATAATGCATCGGCAAAAAATTCGAGAAGTAATATCGCTCCTCCTGTTTTTTGTCGAGATCAGGGGCCTTGAGGCTTGAGACAACAGCCATATCGTTATCCAACAAATAACGGACGGCGTCAATAACCAGCCCGCCGGGTTTGGCGATAAGGCCGAAAGTTATGTAGATAATCTTGCGCTTTTTGTTTGCCTCAAAAAATCGCCCAAGCGATTCGTCAAGACCTATATCAATAGCGTTCGATCCTTTCAGATCCTGGCGACCGAATATTTGAAGATCAGAATCTCCCATTAACAACGGCCCGGAAAAATGATATGTCAGATTATTCTTCAGATCTGACGGCAAGACCTCGATGGTTCTGATGCCGGGGACGATTTTGACCTTGGCTTCAACGTAGCTCGCCAGGATCTCCCGCTGTTCCGGGTTCAAATTCAGATTATGAAAATTTTCCGGGCCCACCCCAATTGACGGAGGATATTTGCTTGAAAGGGACTTCGGCATCATTCCTGGAAACATTCCCGTACGCTGAATGGTAATTCTCGGAATCCCCATGATACCGGCGGCAATTCCGGTAGTGAAACAACAATCATCGATTACCATATCCGGTCGGAACTGTTGATAAGCCGCTATTTCGTTACGAAGTCCACGCTCGGTCCTCTCATGGTCTATATTGAGAACATCAATCCCCATAGCCCTCAAGTGAGCATGATGTTTATATGGCGCCAGAAAGGCTCTCTTAATCGAAGCGTCGGTTAGTTTCGCATTAAGAGAGAGCAGCGGTATTAGATGGGACAGCCCGAGCCGCTTCGGCACAAATAACAATCTCATAAGGCTCCTGGTGTGTTATCGCCGTTTCACTCGCTTCCACTAACCACGAGTTTGGACAAAGTTAGTCTGAGATGACAACCGTCACCGAAAGAAAATCAGGATCATTTTGTCGTTACGAGCGCCGAAAGAGCCTATTTCGCGGCTTGGCGGTGGGCCTTGAATCGCTCTCGCGGTTCAAACCTGGCTCCTGCGGATCGCCCCGGCGACTTTCTCGGGTTTTGGGCTCGGGCTTGTTCCATCCCAAACTCAACAAAAGTCCCGCAGCCAGCCTTCTGACTGCTCCCGGCGTCAGCTTGCCACCGCGCCACCAACCAGGAAGGTTTTCGCGTTCCGTTTCGGCCAGCGCATGCAGAGCCCACAAGAACCAGAAAGCTGTCGCCACCATCTCGACCCAGACCTGGACGCGCCCTTCGGCTGCAGCACTGTTGAACTGTCCACAGCTCAACCCCAAATCACCTTTCATAAACCTGATGCTGTGTTCGACACTGAATCTTTCTTCGTAAATCGCTTGGGCCTCGCACGGCGTAGAGCGTGTTATTAACTTTTCCACTTTATTTGCAACGATTTGCCTTCGCCCGAGTGCTTAGCGGTTAGCCAGGTGGGACATACCCTCAAAATCTCGCTCCAGAGTGAGCGAACCGTAAGTCATAATGCGTGAAGAATGCAGCCGGCCAAAAGGCGATTGAACCTTGAAGGGTTTGGAAGGTCTGCCCCTTCAGCTAATAGAGCATAGCCCAATAGCAATTCGGCGCAGGCAACAAGTACCGCATCATGTTCGTTCTTCTCGAAACGCTCGCGCATCTTGAAAAAGATTGGATGACTCGGATTCAACTCCAAGATCCTACGCTGCTTTTGGTCTCCCCCGCTGTTTTTTTGCAACGGCCGCTCTGGCTCAGGGCCGTAATCCATCTCAGTACCTGCCAGATGAGCAGGTGTCTCACTCAAGCAAGGAGAAAGACGCACTTGCTTGATGTGCTCATTGAGCGCCTTTTGTAAGTGCTCCAACAAGCCAGCAGCCTCCTTTTCTTTTTGCTCGAGATCATTCTTCTCTTTTGCTTTCTCTTCTTCACTACAGATCATTACGCCTTTATCCTTCTGGTGGTCTGCCATTCTTGAGTTGATTAAGTGAAGCCTGTGCAAATAAAAGTTCTTTGCTTGCAGCGCAATAACCCGCTCAGCAAATACTCGTGTTTCCGATTATGTTGATCCATTCTTCCTTGGGTCTTTCAGCAACGCCCGAACGCGCTTTTTTGGGGTAGCTGCTTCCATCCAGCGATCGTTCCGTTCGGCGCTTCGTCTCCACAGCCTGGGTCTTGCCGTGGCGTAGGAATTCGCTCTTTCGTCAGGGTACGGGCAATGGTTCTCAAGGACACTCTTTCATTCACCAACATCCGATAGATTCGTCTGACGACTTCCGCTTCCCGCAGGTGAATTTCATACCGCGCATCCTCCGAACCCGTCGCCCAAATGTAGACTTATCTATCTCAACGCACGTCCCGCATATGCAAATTCTTCCAGCGTGGCGTCCGGAAATTCGGCGACCACTTCGGCAAGTTTGAGGAGTTTGGGCTCATCTAGTTTTGCTACCGCGCCCCCGCCGAGCGGCAACGGGGCCAAATCGCCCGACTCGCGGCGCAGTTTAAGCACCTGATAAACGTAACGCTCGCTCACGCCAAAGGGTGCTGCCACTTCTTCGATGGTGTGAGTTTGTTGGTCAACGGCTGCCATAACGCATTGGCGAAGTTCCAATGGATATGGAGTCATATTCTCGGATTATGATCTCCTTTACCCTGAAAGCTCAAGCCAAAAATACTGTAAGTGACTCAATTCTCGTTGTAGTAGTAAGAATCTGAGCAAAAGTAGCCCATTGTCCTCAACATCCTGATTCTCAGCCACAAAAATTGCTTCTATAATGTTCGAAGCATGAGGTCTATGACAAGACGGTTGAACAGAGTCGGATCTGCCAACTCTGACCCTTCGGCTATCAAGGCATGACCCAACAACAATTCAGCATACTCTCCAATGGCTTGGTCCTCCCTATTCTGCTTGAAGCGCTTGTGCAGCTTGATAAAAATGTCATGGTTCGGATTCAGCTCAAGGATTCTCCGCTGCTTCGGCCCTCCGCCTTTTCCTTTCAGCAAGAGTCGCTCAAGCTGGGGGCTGTAGTCCATCTCGGTTCCGACCAGGCAGGCAGGCGAGGATACAAGGCGGGTTGAAAGTCGCACCTGCTTGACGTGCTCGTCTAAGACCTTTTGCAGTAACTCTAACAAGCCCGAGGCTTCCCCTTCTTTTTGCTTGAGATCCTTCTGCCTTCTTTCCTGCTCTTCCGCGTCTCCGAGATTGATAGCGCCCTTGCCGATAGACTTGAACTTCTTCCCCTCATAGTCCGTCATCGACTGCATCAACAACTCGTCGACGGGTTCAACCAGATAAATCGCTTCATAGCCTTTCTCCTTTACCGACTCCAGGTGCGGGGAGTTTTCGACTACGCTCCGGGACTCTCCCGTGAGATAGTAAATCTCAGTTTGCCCCTCCTTCATTCGCTCGACGTAGTCCTTAAGCGTAGTAAGTTTCTCGGGATCGTTGGAAGACTGAAAGAGCAGGAGCGAAACTACCCTATCTTTATTGTCATAATCGGACCCGACCCCTTCCTTGAGCGCTCGGCCGAACTGTTCATAGAACTGGAGATACTTGTCATTCTCCTTTTCCTTCAAGTCATGCAGTGTGTCGAGTGCCTTTTTGGTGAGCCATCTTCGAATCTGTGTGATATGACGGTCCTGCTGCAGTATTTGCCGGGAAATATTGAGCGGCAGGTCCGCAGAATCGACCACTCCCTTGATGAATCGCAAATACCTGGGCAGGAGATCCTCGCACCGTTCCATAATCATGACTCTCTTGGCGTAAAGGCGGAGTCCGCTCTCGGCGGCATGGTACAAAAGGTCATAAGGCGCTTTGGACGGGATGAAGAGCAAAGCGTGATACTCCAACTTGCCCTCGGCCTTGAGAGGGATTGTCTTGAATGGTTCAGTCCAATCGTGGGAGATGTGCCGGTAAAACTCGGCGTATTCACTCTCTGTGGTTTCAGTCTGGGCGCGGCTCCATATGGGCTTCATTGAGTTCAGCGTCTTGTCCTCAATGACAAAGGTAGGTTGGGCGTCCTTGACCGGCTTTCCGCTTACGTCCCGCTCCATCTCTTCGCGCTCGAACCTGCAAACGATCGGATAAGACACGAAATCGGAATATCGTTTGACAATGCGCGAGAGAACCCATTGATCAGTGAAGTCTTCGATGCCGTTTTCGGAATCGATTGGTTTCAGGTGTAAAGTAATGGTTGTGCCACGGCCGGAGCGTTCGGCTTCTGCCAGCTTATATGTGCCATCACCTGTCGATTCCCAGAGCGTCGCGGTAGTCTCCCCGGCCCTACGAGTGACCAAGGTAACTTTGTCCGCCACCATGAAGGAAGAGTAGAAACCGACTCCAAATTGGCCGATGAATTCGGCCAGTGTTTGATCAGATTGGTCTCCCTTGAGTTTTTCACGCAGCTCGCGAGTCCCCGATTTCGCAATTGTCCCGATATGGACGATCACTTCCTCCTGACTCATGCCGATCCCGGTGTCGGAGATGGAGAGGGTTCTCTGCTCTTTGTCCGACTCCAGCCGAATTTCGTACCGATCGTCCCCATCCAAGAGTGTCGGATGGGTCAAGGCTTCGAAGCGCAATCTGTCGAGCGCATCAGAGGCGTTGGAGATGAGTTCGCGAAGGAAGATATCTTTATTAGTATAAAGTGAATGAATCATTATATCGAGGAGTTGCTTAGTCTCTGCCTGAAACTGAAACTCCTTCATCTTGGGTACCATACGATCTTCTCTTTCTGTTATCTCAGCGATTCCTGGTTTAGATTTGCAAGCTGCATGGTTGTTGAGGTTACACGCCTTCAATAATAATTCGCAATTTCACGTCATCCCGATATACTCAATGGCTTGCAAATCCAAACCGAATCGCCGTAAACCCAGTAACCTGAACGTCAATAGATTCATTGGAATTGCGGGAAATCCATATTCGAACTGCTAGTTGCGATCCGGATGTTGCGCTCCAGGCTTTTTCTCTTAGCTCGACTTTGGCCATTTTTGATCTTTGAAAAAGAATCGGCAGACCGCGTAAGCTGAAGACCACTTTTTCCACGAGAGGTCTTCAATTGCTGACACTGCCTGCCGAACTGTTGCCCCTGATTGTAGAGTTTGCGCCGCTGTTCTCCAAGCCCGTTTGGGAGCACGCCAAAGTCCTGTTGGTCGGAGCGATCTTGGCGCCTGGCAAACGAACTGTGACCGCCTGCTTGCGTGTCATGGGGTTGAGCCAGGAACGATGCTTCACCAATTACCATCGAGTCTTGAACCGTGCGCGATGGTCGGCCTTGGAAGCCAGCCGGATCTTGTTGCGATTGTTGGTTGCGACCTTCGCTCCGAGAGGCGAATTGGTCCTGGGCCTCGACGATACGATTGAGCGGCGGCGCGGCGATCAGATCAAAGCCAAAGGTATCTACCGCGACCCGGTGCGATCTTCCCATTCGCACTTCGTCAAGGCCAGCGGCTTGCGTTGGCTCTGCTGTATGTTGTTGGTCAAAATCTCGTGGGCCGAAGCGATCTGGGGATTGCCCTTCCTGACGGTTTTGTGCCCGTCGGAACGCTACCACGCTGAACGCGGACGAAGGCATCAGAGCCTGATCGAGAGGGCTTGGCAAATCATTCAGTTGGTCAGACGTTGGCTGCCCGATCGAAAGCCGGTCTTTGTCGGTGATGGCAGTTTTGCCGTGCTGGATCTGCTTAGTTGTGTCAGCAGCATGCCGGATACCAGCTTGATTACACGACTGCGAATGGACGCCGAGTTGTGGGATCCGGCTCCGGAACGGAAACCCGGACAAAATGGGCGGCCACGAGTGAAAGGGGCGCGCCGTCCTTCTCCGCAACAACGTCTGGATGATCCCAAGACGCAGTGGACAAAACTGAAGGTCGAGCATTGGTACGGCGGTGGCAAACGAAGGGTTGAGATCTACACTGAGACCTGCGTTTGGTACAAATCGGGCCACGAGCCGGTCTTGATTCGCTGGGTGTTGGTACGTGACCCGCAAGGCGAGTTTGATCCGCAAGCCTTTGTCAGTACCAATCCTGGCCACACGCCGCTGCAAATCCTGACCTGGTTTGTGAGACGTTGGCGCATGGAAGTGACCTTTGAAGAGGCCAGGGCGCACGTGGGAATAGAAACGCAAAGACAATGGAGTGACTTGGCGATTGCCAGGACAACTCCGGCGCTGTTTGGACTCTTCTCGATCGTGACCTTGATGGCAAACCAGTCGACCAAAATTCAAAAGATGCCGGTTCGCACGGCTGCTTGGTACAAGAAAGAACTGCCGGCCTTCGCCGATGCGATTGCGCTGGTAAGGCGTTGTTTGTGGAGCAGTTGTCATTTTTCAACGTCGAGTCAAAGTCGTGATGTTTTAAAAGTCCCGCGCTCTTTATTGGAGCGCTTAACGGATGCTGTTAGTTATGCGGCCTAAATGGCCAAAGTCGAGCTTAGGCTTTGACACGCAACGAGCAGTCGCGCTTCCGCAGCAACCGGGCGATAGTCAACTCGCTCAGGCCATGTCTTGTTTGAATCCGAGGCGCCTCGTCCTGGCATGCGCCTTTACAGAAAGTGTCCCAACATTAGTACTAAAGCCGTCAACACATGACAGGTAGATAATCTACGCCACCGCAATCTCCTGGCCCTCAATGACTGTTCTTCAACTCTAACCGGCTTTCTTCACCATGTCCCTTTCGATCTCAATATGAGCTTGGTAGCTCACAGTCTCAAGAAGAATCCGTATCCGATCACTATCTTTCATTGCTCGCTCGAATATTCCCGCGAAATTTTTCAGCGGACCGTCCTTCACTATTACCTTATCGCCGGGCCTAATCTCCTCGTCAATTCTGACGAAGCCATCTTCTTTTATATTAGATCGAATCAGCGTGATGATTTCTTCATCGATCGGGGTCGGGCCTTCGCCGAAACTGACCACACTATAAACACCTCTGGTGAAACGAACCTTATGATATAAATCGTTGATTTTAAACTGAGCGAAAATGTAACGGGGAAACAATGGCTTCGTCACATAGGTCGGCACATTTGCAAATTGGTTATAGCGGCGCTCTCTAGTTTTTGGATTGAAGATTGGCACTCCCAAAACCTTCAAGTTGCTGCCTGCTCGATCTTCCTGTTTTGGGTGAGTGTGGATCACATACCAGCGAATCATATCTTCAATTGTAGCTTTGTTCGTTATTTGATGCTTACCCATGGCTTTGTAGTTAGAATCTAAATAAAACTTGGCAGGCTACCGCATGTTGAGCCAACAACATTTTTAGCATCAATGTTAGCTCAATGAATTAAAATCGTGGCGGATGTCTTGACTACATCCCTTTTTTTGATAACTCTGATAGGCTTTGTTGCGCGAATACAGAATCGCTAAGTTTTTCCCGTTTTTGCCGAAGAATCTTCAGCGCACGTAAGCTTACTTTCTTAGGGAAAAGGTCGCATTCACCTTAAAAAGTATATTCGTGCAACAAAGCCACTCTGATAACTCATGGATGCAGCCAATCACGCCACCTTTTGTTCCCAACAACCTCGAGCTTTAACCACTCAGGCCCAATCGTCATCAAGCACCGTAGCTTAATTCATGCTACGTGATCTGTTTCCGTCGTTCTTTGCCAGTATTGGCGCAAGAAGCAAGCCTTAACGATGCAGAGTTAAGTGAAAAGTGAAAATAGTAGTTTTACGCGGCGACAACTTCTAGGGGGCGCAAGCCTCGACTGCTGCGCTCCAAAAGCTTCGTCCGCTGGATTTACGCACGTTTTAACCGATTAAAAATAAAGCCTTTAGTGAGAATTTGGAAGATGCCGGCTGCCTATGGGCCTCTTGATCTGGCTGGCCCATGGATATTGCAATCCAAAGCGATTTGATCTAGGATATATTTACAGTACATGCTCTTGAAGTTTGTGCTGCTGGCAAGGTGACCTATGCTAGCTAGGCTTGGAGTCACCTTGCCATGTTTTCATTCCTGATACCGCTTCACCACAAATCCTAATTTTCGATCCCTGGCAACTATATACAGGTTATACGTTTACTCTTCCAATTACCTGAGCCTCTCTTTTCAGGCAAAAAGAATACCTGACCTTGACAGAAAGCTTCCTCTCTAATATGACGTACTTTTCACCGCCAGTTTTCAGGTCGAAAATGTCATGGCATCTCCATCACATTAAATTTGCCATGTTGGAGCTATAAACAAAAATTTCTTGAAGCAACAAGATTTCTTGGGGGGAATTTGCAATGAGCAGGGTTTGCCTAAAGCCGATTGTTACTGATCTGATATAGCTCGTCGCTTTGGTGGATTAGCCTCCCATCTGTGGTACGGCTCAGAACAACAAAGATTGGGACACCGCGTTTGCGAAACCGCAGATTTCAGCGTCGTCTGATTTAAGCAACTGTACCAATCTTACTTGGTCTGGTTTAGCCTTTAAATTCAGGCAAACGTGTGTAGCTTTAAATTTGGAGCAACTACGACCGTTCGTTTGTTTCTTGAGAAGACCGCCAATACAATTTCCAACTGATTACTAATCACCCTAATATTTGTTCTTCTATCATGATATGCGATATCTGTCAACATGATATTGGCGAAAAAGTTGATATTTCACTGGTAGCGCCGGGGCTGACGCATTCTACCTTCGAGTAACTTTTGAGAGGCGCCTCTATACGATCGCAACCAAGAAAGCAATAAAAAATACTCGGTTGCGAATAGCGGTGATTACGCGAGTGAAGCTCATTGGCAAGGCTCATGGAGGTATATAAGTTGGTGTGAAAGCGCAAACAAGTGCAAAAAAACGGCAAATTACTTTGCAGTATTTTGCAGTCGTGTTAGTCCGTAGGCCGTCTTCGATGTGTAATCGGCAGATTGTATAGCGTCGCTACGGCTTGAGCGTCCTCTCGATCAGTTTCAAACGGTAGTCCAACTTGCCGCGCGTAAGCCCAAGCTCTTTGGCTGTTTTTGTCTTGTTATTTCGATTTCTGGCCATCGCCTCTGTGATCGCGCGCGCTTCGGCTTCTGTTATCAGGATGCGTTTGAGATCCTTGTAGGATAGCTGTGGGGCGGTCGGAGCGGTTGGGAGGTCGGAATTGAATAGTCTCTTCTCCTCTTCCAACGTGTGGTGGATTGTCTCGGGCGAAATGACATCGCCACTTTCGAGAATGATGGCGCGTTCAATGACATTCGAGAGCTGCCGCACGTTGCCCGGCCAATCGTACTGGTTGAGCAAGTCTTCGGCTTCCGGCGCAAGACCCCCGACGCAATACCCCTTACTCTTTACCAGTTCGGCGATGAAGTGGCGCGCAAGTAGGATTACGTCATCGCCCCGGTCGCGCAGAGCGGGTAACTCGATGCGCCACAAAGCAATCCGGAAGAAGAGGTCTTGGCGGAAAGTGCCGTCATTGAGCGCGATTTCGAGAGGGCGGTTGGTGGCGGCTATGACCCTGACGTCGATCGGGATTGCCTGATCGCCTCCGACCCGGCGCAACTCGCGCCTCTGCAGCACGGAAAGCAATTTGACCTGCAGATCGGGCGGCAATTCGGCGATTTCGTCGAGGAAGATCGTCCCGCCGTCGGCCTCCTCGAAGAGGCCGATTTTGCGGCCCGTCGCGCCAGTGAAAGAATCTTTTTCATGGCCGACAAGTTCGGATTCAATCAACTCGCGTGGTAACGCCGCGCAGTTGACCTCGATGAAACGGCCGCGAGCGCCGGACCCTTCGTGAATAGCTACCGCGCACACCCCTTTGCCGGTCCCCGTCTCGCCCATCAACAGAACCGAATCGGCTTGCTTGATAATCGCCAGCCGCAAAAGCTCACGCGCTTCTTGTATGGCCGGAGAATCGCCGGTGACCCGATCGGCCAGCCACGCAAGCTGTTGCTGCTTAGATTTGCCGATGATCGAATGATTGAAGCCGATGTGGAAGCGAGCGGCGGATGTTTCAGACCGATCCCATCCAATTGATGACACGTCACGCCGCTTAAGCTCCGCCAGAGCGAGACCCGCAAATGCGGCCAGCGCCGATCGCATTAGCCCAAGGTCTTTGATCGGTTTGGTGTCCAAAATTGCGATCGCCCCGAACCCTCGCAAGGCTGGATCGGTAAGTTTGATCCCGGCGTAGCTTTCTATTCGCAAATCGGCCATGCGCCGCTCATGAGGGAATTGATCTTGCGCTTTATTCGGGTAATAGATCTCGTTCTGATCCGCATGCAATAATGGGATATAGGGCCAATTCGCTGTGCGGTAATAATCTTGCTCTTGACCTATGACTTCGCCTGCGGCGTAAAAGGCGACTGTGGTGGGCAGCCCATTACCGTGTTCGCCAGGGGCGCCGATGAAGACATAAGCGACATCCAGAGCATGGGCCAGGTTTTCGCCTAACGCTTGCAACAACTGCTCATCAGCCGTAAGGGACGCAAAGCGCAGCGCCTCATTAGCCAGGGAAGCGATGAGAGTGGCTAGGCGGTTCGCAGTCAGACGCGATTCAATCAAGTCAACGACCAGAGAGGCCATCCGCCGGAGGAACTCTTTCTCCGAATCGGAAATATCGCGCGGTTTGCGGTCGATGACACTCAATGTTCCCACGCTGTACCCCTCGCGAGTGCGCAACGGCGCGGCGGCGTAAAACCGCAGACCGAACTCGCCGGCCACTAGAGGATCGGCCTTCGCGAGCGGATCTTCCAACGCATTGCTGATACAAAAGACTTCATCTGTGGCGGTTGCGGCCGCGCACCATTCAGGCCGGCGATCGGTCTGCGCCTTCTCCAAACCGTAAAGTGATTTGACGATGATGTGATCATAGAGAATCAGACAAATAGCGGAAATAGGCGCATTAAAGAACCAGGCGACGAGCGCAGTGATAGAATCCAGCGCAGGCTCCGGTGCCGCGTCGAGCTTCTCAAAGCGGCGTAAAACCACCGATCGCGCCTGCTCATCTTCAGAAGAAGAGTTGCCGGCCATAAAATTGCCTTTGCCAGGGGGATACGAAGTCAAGGTTGGTAAGCTCAAGCCGCTTTACCCTGCCACGCGAGTACCCACCTATTGGTCGTGGCTCATTCAGCGTGCGCGCAAGATCGCGACCTCGGCGCGGGCCGTCACGCGCGCCCTTGGTGAACCGCTTCGGTAAACTCGGAGATCGTCAAACGCCCGGAAGGCGTGAAAGGCTTTCTTGTGTTAGCGCGACGTTGAGTGGTGGAACGAACATTTGCGTGGCTCAGTTTTCACTTTCGGTTGAGCAAGGACCATGAGTAGAGCCATTGCTCATTCAGCTATTTATACTGCGCAACGCGGGGATCAGCAGGGACAGCGCCGCATAAAGGCTCAGGGATAAAGCGTAAGTAAATCCCAGTCTTGGGTTGAATATGGGTCGTCAGAACCTCATTGAAGAGTAGAATTACGTTGCAACACAACTACAACTTCAATGAAGGACGACCCAATGCCAAGCATAATTGACCAACTGACAGAAATCTACGTGTTTATTGACGACCATCTCAAGCAGCATCCGGAAAAGGCGCTCTGGCGCAGCTCAAATAACGCTGAGCCCTCTTTCAGCGACGCCGAAGTCTTGACCATTGGGCTCTCTCAGAGCGCCTTAGGCGTTCAGAGTTTGAAAGAGGCCTATCATAAGATTCGTGACAATCATGGAGCGGCCTTTCCGCATCTGCCCAGTTACAAGCAATGGCTCGCCCGTTTACACGCGTTGAATCACTTGATCAGCGACTTACTGGTCGCCAGCACTGTGTTATTGAGCAGCCAGTCAAAACTCTACTTGATCGACTCCAAGCCGATCCCCGTCTGCCATCCGCTCCGCCACGGCCGCGTGCGGCTGATGCGCGAGGATGGGGCTCACTTCGGCAAAACGAAGAAAGGTTGGTTCTTTGGTTTCAAACTTCATACTCTCCGGCACGTCGACGGGCGAGTGGTCAATCTCATCCTGACGCCTGCCAATATTGATGATCGTGTCCCGGCGCCGGACCTGCTGATGGCCGCCGATGGCGGAATCACCATTGGCGATCTTGGTTATTGCGGTAAGAAGTTTCAGGACCTGCTGATCGAAGAAGCTGAGATGTTGATGCTGACTCGCGCGGATGCGACAGGGCGCAAAAAGCTTCTTTCACAAATCCGTCAGCAGATTGAAACAACCTTCTCTCAATTATGGTTGAAGTTCATCGACCGCGTTTTTTCCCGCTCGTGGCTTGGCTTGTGGAACACTCTCCAACTGAAGGTTCTGTTCTACAATCTCTGCCACGCAAACGTGATTTCGAAATAGTCAACCCAAGACTGGGATTAACTTA